>Ga0307423_1000300_pt1 | contig 33577 bp, 29 predicted proteins | sample SalMarWE160310MG_FD_202154 | JGI IMG/M metagenome (GOLD analysis project Ga0307423, IMG submission 202154) | Salt marsh sediment microbial communities from the Plum Island Ecosystem LTER, Massachusetts, United States - WE1603-10 | ecosystem: Environmental > Aquatic > Marine > Intertidal zone >... | reverse complement strand
CTTCGGTGGTGACGTCGGCGAGGGCGGCGATGAATCCTGCGGCGAGGTGGTTGGCATGGCGGCGTGCGGTGTCAGGGTCGGTGCCGTCGGGGGTGTCGTAGACGAACAGGACGTCGATGTCTGATGCGTAGTTGAGTTCTTGGGCTCCCCACTTGCCCATGGCGATGACAGTGAACGGGATGTCGGGGCCCGGGTTGGTGGTCATGGCGATGGCAAGGGCGGCCGCGGCTGCGGCGTCGGCGGTGTCGGCGAGTTCCCTACCGACCGTCGGCATGTCCGCCATCCCCAACAGGTCCCGCACCGCGGTACGCACCAACCGACCCTCCACAAACCGCCGCACCGCATTCAGGTCGGCCCCGTCCGGTTCGGGAGTCGGCGGGCCACTGAGCGAGGGGATCGGATGATCCATCAGGAACGATGTGATCGCCCTACTGGCGCGCGCTGCGACCACGACGCCACGAGTGAGCAACGGGTCCTCGTGTGCCTTGGCGGCAAGCTCTGGGTTCGCCTCGAGGATGGCGTCGAGCCGTTCGAGGGCATCAGGTGCGAGCTGAGCTTGCAGTGGCCAGTCTCCGGGGAACTCCACACGCCGACGATAGCGATGCCTGTTCGGGTGGCAGCGGTTGATCATCACGACGTAGAATCCAGGCGACTCGCGAGCGAAGGGGTCTCTTATGGGTGCAGTTACGCTGGCCCGATGGCAGTTCGGCATCACCACCGTCTACCACTTCTTCTTCGTACCGGTGACCATCGGGATGGCCTTCCTCGTGGCCGTACTCGAAACCGCGTACGTTCGCACCAGGAAGCCGGTCTATCTGCGCATGACGAAGTTCTGGGGGAAGCTGTTCCTCATCAACTTCGCACTCGGCGTAGCCACTGGCATCGTGCAGGAGTTTCAGTTCGGCATGAACTGGTCTGCGTATTCCCGGTTCGTGGGGGACATCTTCGGGGCACCGCTGGCCATCGAGGGACTCCTCGCCTTCTTCCTCGAGTCAACGTTCCTCGGCCTGTGGATCTTCGGCTGGAACAAGCTATCACCGCGGTTGCATGCCGCCACGATGTGGCTGGTCTCCATCGGGACGATCTTGTCGGCCTTCTGGATCCTGCTGGCCAACTCGTGGATGCAGAATCCCGTCGGCTACACCTACAACGCGGAGACCGGGCGAGCAGAACTGACGAGCTTCTTGGATCTGATTGCCAACAAGGCATTGTGGGCCGAGTTTCCGCACGTGATCTTCGCTTCGCTGGCGACCGGCGGAGCACTCATTCTCGGCGTATCCGCCTGGCATCTATTGCGCAAGAACGAGCCCGACTTCTTCACGGCTTCGACGAAGTTCGCCGCAGTGGCGCTGCTCGTCGGTTCCCTTGGGGTCGCGTTCACCGGCCACCTGCAGGGACAGGTGATGGTCGCCGAGCAGCCGATGAAGATGGCCGCTGCAGAGGCTCTCTGGCAGAGCGAGCAACCGGCAGGCTTCTCACTGTTTGCTATCGGCGATGTCGAGAACAGTCGGAACAGCTTCAACATCATCATTCCGAGGGCGCTCAGTCTCCTTGCCTACAACAATCTCACCTCTGAGGTGAAGGGTATGAGTGACATTCAGGCGACGGAGGCGGCGAAGTACGGATCGGGCAACTACATCCCGAACGTCTTCATTGCGTACTGGTCCTTCCGACTGATGGTCGGCTTCGGATTCCTGATGATCGCGATCGCATTGTGGGCGTTGCTGAGGAAGCGCAGCATGGAGACCAGCTGGTTCCTCAAGCTCGCTCTTTGGGGCATCGCGCTTCCGTTCCTCGCGAACAGCCTCGGCTGGATCTTCACCGAGATGGGACGGCAACCGTGGGCGGTGTTCGGGGTGCTCAAGACTATGGATTCGGCATCGCCGACAGTGGGATCCGGACTCGTGTGGACGTCCATGATCGGGTTCACGATCCTCTACGGTGTGCTCGCCGTGGTCGAGGTGTACCTCATGATGAAGTACGCGAAGGCAGGACCGGACGAAGCAGTCGAGACGACGTCGTCGCTGGCGTACTAGGAGGTGGTCATGGAAGGTATCTGGAATCTGAACACCCTCTGGTTCACGCTCATCGCGGTCTTGTGGATCGGGTATTTCTTCCTCGAAGGGTTCGACTTCGGCGTCGGCATCCTGCTGCCATTCATCGGCAAGGACGACGTGGATCGTCGGGTTGTCATCAACTCGATCGGACCCGTGTGGGACGGCAACGAGGTGTGGCTCCTTGTAGCCGGTGGTGCGACCTTCGCAGCGTTTCCCGAGTGGTACGCAACCCTGTTCAGCGGCTTCTACCTGCCGCTGTTCCTCATCCTCATAGCGCTCATCATTCGCGGTGTGGCCTTTGAGTATCGGAGCAAGGACACGCGGCCCACGTGGCGCAGCCGCTGGGACTGGGCGATCTTCGTCGGTAGCTTTCTCCCGGCATTGCTGTGGGGGGTCGGGTTCGCCAACATCGTTCGGGGGGTACCGATCGACGCGGCACACGAGTACGCCGGTGGGTTCTGGAACCTCCTGAACCCGTACGCGCTGATCGGGGGCCTCGCGTCGCTGTCACTGTTCACGTTGCACGGCGCGCTGTTCCTGTCGCTCAAGACGCATGGCGACGTGGAGGACCGGGCGCGCGGTGTTGCCCGAAACCTCGGCTGGATCTCGCTCGTGTTCATGATCACGTTCCTGGTGTGGACCTACGTCGGGCACGCCTCCGGCGAAATCGTGCCGGGCGTCGTACCGATCGCCGTGCTGGCGTTGATAGGCACCGTTCCGTGGCTCGTCGGCAAGAAGTTCGTCGGGTGGGCGTTCGTGTTCACCGGTGCAACCATCGCGCTGACGGTCGTGAACATGTTCACCGCCCTCTATCCGAACGTGATGCCGTCGAGCCTCTCTGAGGCATACAGCCTCACGGTGTTCAACGCGTCGGCGTCTCACATGACATTGAAGGTCATGACCATCGTCGCGATCATCTTCACGCCTATCGTGCTTCTCTACCAGGGTTGGACCTACTGGGTGTTCAGGAAGCGGATCGGACGTGATGACCTCGCGGCGCAGAGCCACTGAATCGTCGACAACTCGACTTCTGAGGTACGGCCGGGAGACCCGGCCGTACCTCGTGTCGACGGTCGCGTTTGGTGTGCTCGCGGCAGGAGCGATCGTTGTGCAGGCGCTGGCGTTGGCGAAGATCGTGGCCGCTGTGTTCCTGGACGGTGCCGACCTTCCTGCAGTCGCCGGGCCGCTCTCGTTGTTCGCTGTGGCGGTGCTTGTTCGCGCTCTCCTCAGCTGGCTGCGCACGGCCTTCGCTCAGCGCAGCGCGAGCACGGTCATCTCAGGGCTGCGCCGCGAGCTGGCCGAGAAGCTGCTTCGCATGGGACCGCTGCGGCTGGGGCGTGAGAGAGCGGGGGCACTCGCCGTCGCCGTCGGGCATGGTGTGGATGCGTTGGATCCGTTCTTCGCCAGGTACCTGCCTCAGCTCGCGCTCGGAGCGCTGGTTCCGATCGTGATCGTGGTCTGGGTCGCTCGCCTCGATTGGGTGTCTGCGTCGGTGTTCATCGTCACGGTCCCTCTCATTCCTCTGTTCATGGTGCTGATCGGCACACTGGCCGACCGACGCACTTCACGACGCTGGAACGCCTTGCAGCGGCTCGGCGGCTACTTCCTCGATGTCCTCGAAGGGATTGCCACGCTAAAGGTGTTCGGACGCGCTACCGAGCGACTGTCGACGATCAGAGATGTTTCTGAGCAGTACAGAGCAGAGACGATGGGCACGCTGCGGATAGCGTTCCTGTCGGCGTTGGTGTTGGAGTTGCTCGCGGCGGTGAGTACCGCTCTGGTCGCTGTCACGATCGGGCTCCGGCTGCTGGCGGGGACGCTCGAGTTCGAATTCGGGCTCGGGATCCTCATCCTCGCCCCTGAGGTATACCTGCCCCTACGTCGGATCGGGGCCGAGTTCCACGCCGCGAAGGAAGGGATCGAGGCTGCAAACTCGATCTTCGGTGTACTCGACTTGCCCGAACCACCCGGTGGGGGGCTGCCCGTAGCAGCAGTCGTTCCGATTCGGTTCGACAACGTCACGGTTCGATACCCGGGGAGGGATGATCCTGCACTCGATGGTGTGTCGTTCGGCATCGAACCTGGCCGGCGGGTCGCGATTGTGGGGAGTAGTGGATCGGGCAAGAGCACCGTCGTCTCGTTGCTGTTGCGATTCATCGAGCCCTCGTCGGGGAGAGTGCTCGTCGGGAATGCCGACCTCGCAGGAGTCGACTCTGGCGCATGGCGTAGCCAGATCGCCTGGGTCCCTCAGAATCCCACCATCTTCGCCGGAACGATCGGCGACAACGTACGCATCGGCAATGCCGGCGCGTCACGGGCCGAGGTGGTCGAGGCGCTCCAACGAGCAGGTTTGGAGGGTTTCGTGGCGACGCTCGATGCGGAGGTGGGGGAGAAAGGCGTGTTGTTGAGTGCCGGTCAGCGTCGCCGACTCGCGCTCGCAAGGGCATTCGTGCGTGACGCACCATTGCTGATCGTCGACGAACCTACTGCCAACCTGGACATGGACACGCAGGAGAGCATCAGGGAGTCACTCGACCTGCTCGCCGAGCATCGCACGGTCGTGACCGTCGTGCATCGCCCTGTCCTTGCCGCCGACTCAGATCTGGTCGTCCACATGGAACAAGGCCGAGTGGTCGAAGTGGGAAGGCCACGACGATGACCTGGCGCCGTGTCCTCGGTCTCGTGGCGAACCATCGGGCTCGCTTGGCTGTGGCAGGTGGCGCCGGGTTCGTCACGATTGCGTCGAGCATCGGGCTCCTCACCACATCCGCCTACCTGATCTCCAAAGCGGCTCTTCAACCCCCGATCCTCGACCTCACGGTCGCGATCGTCGGCGTTCGATTCTTCGCATTGGCCCGCGCAGGGTCTCGATATGGGGAGCGGTTGGTTACCCACGATCTGAGTTTCCGGCTGCTGTCCGACCTACGAGTGCGGATAGCCGGTGCCGTGATCCGGCTCGCGCCCTCGGGTCTCGAAGGGTTCCGATCCGGTGACCTGCTGACGCGGGTCACGCGGGATGTGGACGCGCTCCAGCAGATCTTCATCAGGGTGATCATGCCGCCGATCGTCGCGATCCCCGTCACGGTCCTCGCCGGCGCCATCGGCTGGGCGCTCATGCCGGCAGTCGGATTGGTCGTCGTGACCACTGTCGTATTCACAGGCGTTGCCGTGCCGCTGGCGGTGAACCGGCTCGGTGCAGCAGCCAATCAGCGTCTGGCAGATGACCGGGCGGCACTGGCCACCGCGGTGGTCGATCTCACCAACGGTGCCGCAGAGGTGATCGCCTATGGACGGCAAGCCGATTTCCTGAGACGTCTGGATGAGGTGCAGGATCGAACGAGTCGTAGGGAACGCTTTGCCTCGTGGCTCGAGGGAGTCGGCAACGCCGCCGTCCAGTTGATGACGGGTGTCGCGATCATCCTGTCGCTCGCCGCCGCCATTCCTGCCGTTGCGTCAGGCGTGCTCACCGGTGTGAATCTGGCTGTCGTCGTCGTGCTGATGATGGCGAGCTTCGAAGCGGTTGCCGGGCTGCCTGAGGCGTTCCAGCATCTCGGCGCCAGCGTGGAGTCGGCCAGGCGGATCTTCACGGTGATCGACGCGCCGTCGGCCGTGATCGAGCCGGTCGAGTCCGTTGCCGTCCCGTCATCGGCTGGTCTGGTGTTGAACGATGCGTGGCTTCGCTACGGTGAGGACGAGGTGTTGCGAGGTGTGAACCTCCGACTGGACGTGGGGCGGCGGATCGCTTTGGTTGGTGGGAGTGGGGCCGGCAAGACCACGATTGCCGACGTGCTCGTCCGATTCAGGGACCTCGATCGTGGCATCTACAGCATCGGCGGCATCGATACACGAAGATACCTCTCCAAGGACGTTCGTGAGGTCGTAGGTGTGGTGAGCGATGACGCCCACCTGTTCAAGGCGAGTTTGGGCGAGAATCTACGTGTCGGTGATCCCGATGCCGGCAATGGTCGGCTCGTTGAGGCGCTCGACGCGGTTCGGTTGGGAGAGTGGTTCGGCGCGCTTCCCGAAGGGTTGGACACCGAGATCGGGTCGGGCTTCGTGTCGGGCGGAGAGCAGCGACGCATCGCTCTGGCGCGGGCGATGCTCACCGAGTTCCCGGTTCTGATCCTCGACGAACCGACCGCAGGCCTCGACGAGTCCACCGCATCGAAGGTCATGGAAGTGTTCATGGAGGCGACCCGAGGCAGAACCACGTTGCTGATCACCCACCGGCTGGAGGGACTCCAAGACGTCGACGAGATCCTCGTGTTGGAGGATGGCCAGATCGCCGCTCAGGGAACCCACGAGGAGTTGCTGACGCGCAACGACAGGTACCGAAGGATGTGGGACCTGGAGAAGGGGGAACTCCGGTTGATCCCCTAGTCTTTCGGCCATGACCGACATCCTGCGGGTCGCGGGTGCCCAAATCGATCTCGTGGTCGGCGATCTCGAGGGGAACAGAAGGCGAATCGCCGATGCGATGACCTGGGCCGAATCGCGTCAGGCTGATGTGCTGCTGTTGCCGGAGCTGGCTGTGACGGGCTACCCCCCGGAGGATCTCGTGATGCGCAGGGACTTCGTCGAGGGCAACGTGGAAGCGGTGCGATCCCTCGCCACGCAGTCCGGATCGACGGCGACGATCGTGGGGTTCGTCGATCCAACCCCTGAAGACACGATCGACGACGCCGTCCCGCGAGAAGTCGCCAACGCTGCCGCAATCCTGTGTGAAGGAAAGATCAAGGGCATCTATCACAAGGTGCTCCTCCCCAACTACGCGGTGTTCGACGAAGACCGCTATTTCGTACGAGGTGCCGATCCATTGGGCATCTGGACGGTGTCCGGGGTTCCTGTCGGTATCTCTATCTGCGAGGACATCTGGGTGCCGGACGGACCGCCGACCCGTCAGGCCGAATCGGGAGCCCGGATCCTGCTCAACATCAACGCCTCCCCCTACCACATGGACAAAGCCGAGGAACGTTTCGAGCTGCTCTCGGCGCAAGCTCGTCGTTCGGGTGTGCCGGTCGTATACGTGAACCTGGTCGGTGGACAGGACGAGCTCGTGTTCGAAGGTGACAGCATGGTCCTCGATCATCAGGGTCGTCTGCTGTATCGGGCTGCCGAGTTCCGCGAAGATCGGTTTGTCATCGACGTGCCACTACCCCCCGTCCGGCCGGTGACCGGGGTCGCTCGATCCGTGAGAGAAGGACCCGTTCCGGATCGTGCGCCGCTGCCTCCGCCCGCGAGCCCGACACGGCTGGAGCCGGAGGAAGCCGAGGTGTACGCAGCGCTCGTGACAGGACTCCGAGACTATGTGCACAAGAACGGGTTTGGGAAGGTCGTCATCGCCCTGTCCGGCGGCATCGACTCCGCGGTCGCCGCCGCCATCGCCGCCGACGCACTCGGCCCCGAGAACGTGCGGGGTGTCGGCATGCCGACACGTTTCAGCTCCGAGGGATCCGTAGCCGACGCTCGACAGCTCGCGGAAACCCTCGGAATCCGATTCGACCTCATTCCTATTGACGACGTCTTCTCCGAGTTCCTTGGCGCTCTCGACGGCGTGTTCGAGGACACGGCGTTCGGGGTGGCGGAAGAGAACCTCCAGGCGAGGATCCGCGGCGCGATCGTCATGGGCATTTCGAACAAGCATGGTGAGATGGTGGTTGCCACCGGCAACAAGTCGGAGATGGCCGTTGGGTACGCCACTCTGTACGGTGACATGGCCGGTGGATTCGCTGTGCTCAAGGATGTGTTCAAGCTCCTCGTCTACCGGCTGGCCGAGTGGCGTAACCGGGACGGCGAGGTCATTCCGCGCTCAATCATCGACAAGCCGCCATCGGCCGAGCTACGCCCCGACCAGAGAGATACGGACTCGCTGCCGCCGTACCCGATCCTCGACTCGATCCTGGAACGGTATGTGGAGCGCGACTGGTCGATCGACCAGATCGTCGCCGACGGGTTCGAGCGCGAAACGGTCTCCAGGATCGCGCGTATGGTCGACCGCAATGAGTACAAACGTCGACAGGCCGCGCCGGGCGTCAGGATCACCCGGAAAGCGTTCGGGAAGGACCGGCGCCTGCCAATCACGAACTGCTTCAGGTGTTGAGGCCCGCGGGCCTCAACACATGGGTAGTGGGTTGTGGGTTCTGGATAGGAAGGTCGCCCTGACGTCTTGCGGATCTCGGATAGCGTTCTTACCCAGGACCAAGAACTCAGAACGGATACCTCTGAGCGGGGCGTGGCCCGCTCAGAGGTATCCTTCTTGGCCATGCGTGTACTCATCGACGGGATCCCGTTCGACCCGAAGGAAGCATCGATCTCCGTGTTCGACCACGGGCTCCTCAGAGGGGACGGCTGTTTCGAGGCGCTCCGCTCCTACTCGGGCACGGCGTTCGCGCTCAACGAGCATCTCGACCGCCTTCACAACAGCGCACGGCTGCTGGGCATCGAGCTGCCGCCGCGCTCGTGGATGGAGTCCTGGATTGCGGAGGTGGCAGCTGACGGTGGCGACTGCACCGTCCGGATCGTCGCGACACGAGGTGGTGTGGAGCAGCCGGTGCCGTCCAGAGTCATCGTCCTATCGGAACCGATCCCGGCGCTGCCGGAGAGCTTCGCGGTGATGCCCCTGTCCGCCCCTTGGCATCCCGATGGGGGACCTTCCGAACTCACTGGTGCCAAGACGATCTCCTATGCGCAGAACATGGCCGCACGTCGTGCCGCCCAATCGGCGGGTTTCGACGATGCACTACTGGTCGGCACGTCGGGCCGTATTCTCGAGGGCCCGACCTTCTGCGTTGCATGGGTCGTCGACTCCGTTGTGGAGACACCTTCACTCGATCTCGGAGTTCTGGCCTCGATCACTCGCCAGATGACGTTGCAGCAGGCCGCGGAGGCAGGCATCCAGGTACGCGAAGGGCACTTCGAGTTTTCACGGATCGAAGACGCGCAAGAGGTGATGGCCATGTCGACGGTCAGGGAGATCAGACCGATCGTGCGGGTGGGGGGTTCGCAGTTCGAGCCGGGACCGATCACACGGGAGCTCGGCGAGCGCTACCGGCGTCTGGTCGCGTCACTATCCGTGGCCAACTGATACCGTTGAGGGCATCCGACGGAAGGAGAGGCCTGTGCGACGACTCATCCCGGTGCTCGCACTTGGGTTGCTGCTGGCCGCCTGCAACAAAGGAACTGAACCGACCCTGACCACCGTCACGAACCCGGCCGCGGGGAACATCTCAGCGTCCTCGTCGTCGACGACATCGTCGACGACATCGTCGACGACGATGGGAACCGAGGCAACCACGACGACTGCCGGGTCACTGCCGAGCTACAGCATCGTTGCCGGAGGATCGTCCGCCGCGCTCGTGTTGTTGGTGGAACCAGGCACCTATAGCGACATCGACCTCAGGAACGTCGTGGACGATGCCATCGGTCGATTCGGGCCCTCCGACCTCTATATCGTCGACTCTCAGGATGCCGCAGATCTGGTCCTCGTCGAGCACCCAACCGCAGAACAGCAGCGAATCCTCGACGAACACGAGTTCGTCAGGGTCATCGGTGATCAGCTCGAGTTCCTGGGTCCGTACGAATCCTCGGGTACGGTGAGTATCGGCTCCTGAGCTCTCAACTTCACCACGCTGAGTGACGATACATCAGCGAGGTGAACGAACCGAGAGTCCTACTCGTTGACGCCGACCTGCTGAGTGGTGCAGCCTCCTCTCGGATTCTCTCCGAGGCAGGCATCGAGGTCGTCGGTCAGGCGGCAGACGCCGATGAGGCGCTCGAACTCGCGCGCGCCATGAAGCCGACCGTTGTTGTCATCGATGCAGATGTTCGAAAGGGATTCGAGCTGGCCGCATCGTTGCGGGCTTCGATCGACACGAGAGTGGACCTGGTCGTCACCGTCGGTTTCGGCAACGTCGACCACGTCGGGAAGATGGTGCTATCAGGCGCCTCCGCGTTCGTGGTCAAAGGAAGGCCGGGCGATCTGGTGGGCGCGGTTCGTTCGGTCTCGAAGGGATCGGGCCTCCTCTCGGGCGAAGCAAGCGCGCCCGTACTTCGCGAGGTGCGACTGCTGTACGAGCGCGAACGAACGAGGAACGAACGACTCGAGCGAGCAGTCCACAAGCTGCAAGCTCTCTCGGTGACCGACTCACTGACAGGTCTCAAGAACCACGGCTACTTCTTCGAGCGTCTGAGCGAGGAGATCGAGCGCGCCCGCCGATACCAGCGACCGCTGTCGGTGATCATCGCAGATATCGACGCGTTCAAGGCGGTCAACGACACCTACGGGCATCTCACCGGCGACAAAGTGCTGCGCTCACTGGGTGAAGTCTTCTCCCGTGACCTACGGGAAGTCGACGTCGCGTGTCGGATCGGAGGCGAGGAGTTCGGGTTTGCGTTTCCGGAGACCGATCTCGAAGGTGCGATGGCCGTCGCTGAACGTCTCCGCGTATCGGTCGAGGAGCTCTACATCCCTGACGCCGGACTGGTGACACTCTCCGTCGGTGTGGCTGTGTTCCCGACCCACGCCGACAATCAGGAAGAACTGATCGAGTCTGCCGACATGGCGTTGTACCAGGCGAAGCACGAGGGGAAGAACTGTGTCCGTGCAGCCGGTCGAGGTCTGTTCTCCACTGAGATCACGAGGGCAAGGCCGGCTCTCGCCCCTGTGGTCGACGCGTTGATCGGTGTCCTACGGATGCGATCACAGGTGATCTTCGAGCGGTCGATGAGCGCAGCGGAGATTGCCACTGCGATCTGTTCCGACCTCGGTTTGAGCGTTGCCCGGGCGGGTCGAGCACACCTCGCCGCCATGGTCCACGACGTGGGAATGGTGGGCGTGCCCGATTCGATATTGTTGAAACCTGGACCGCTGGACGAGTCCGAGTGGGAGGTCGTCCGCCGCCATGCGAAGGACACCGTGGGACTGCTATCGGGGGCAGTGCATCCGGAGGTCATCCAGGCAGTGCTCACGCATCACGAACGCGTAGACGGAACCGGGTACCCGAACGGAGTCAAAGGGGAGGAGATCCCTGTGCTCGGGAGGGTGCTCCATACCGCGGACGCGTTCGTCGCCATGACGTCTCCTCGCCCGTACCAGAACGGCATGAGTGATGAGGAGGCTCTTGCAGCCATGCGACGGCTCGCGGGAACCGATTTCGATCCTGAAACGGTCGATGCGCTGGGACATGTCCTTGGAGGTGCCCAGCCGCTTCGACTGATCGTCGGCTAGAGCAGCAGGCTCGCCACCAGCAGGAAACCCCCGAATCCTGTCAGGTCCGTGACCGTCGTGACGAACAGGTTGGACCCGAGGGCCGGATCGAACCCGAGTCGTCTCAACAGGAGAGGAAGGGCGGCTCCAGCGAAGCCGGCGACTGTCAGGTTGGCGAAGACACTGATGAACACAACGAGCCCGATGTGCGGGTCCAGCAAGATCGTCGCGATGATCCCTGACAGTATCGCCGTCGCGAGTCCGTTGGACATGCCGAGCGCCAACTCCCTCGCGACAACCCTGGAACTCCGGTTCGGTGAGATGTCATGTGTCGCCAAACCCCGGATGACGACGGCCAGGCTCATCGCGCCACTATCTCCGCCGATGCGGGCTACCAGCGGCATGAGTGAGGCGAGCAGGGGAACCGCGGCGATCTGATTCTGGAACGAGGCAATGACCAGCGACACTGAACTCGACAACGCCAGGTCGAACACCAGCCATGGCATGCGCATTCTCACGGACCGTCGCACCGGAGTGAACACGGTCTCCTCACCGCCGGCGCCCATCGCGACGGCGAAGTCCTCGCCCGCTTCCTGTTCGACCGCATCGATCAGCTCGTCCGATGGGACAATGCCGAGAAGGCGGTCTTCGAAGTCCACGACGGGAACGGCGAACAGGTTGTAGCGCCTCGCGAGTTCCGTGACGTCCTCTCGGTCGGTGAGCGGCGTCACCTTGACCGGGCTCGACACCATGACGTCGTCGAGTCCGTCACCGGGGCGGGCGAAAACGAGCTCTCTGAACGAGAGGACGCCCACCAGACGCTGAGCATCGTCTACGACGAAGACGTAGGAGAGGTGTTCGAGCTCCTCGTGCAGCTGACGGATGCGCTCAATCGCCTCACCTGCCGTCAGACCGATCGGTAGGGAGGCAACCCGCATCGTCATCAGACCGCCGGCGGAATCGGGTGGGTAGGCGAGCAACTCACGTACCGAGCCGGCGGCCTCTTCGCCCATCGCCGAGAGGATCTCCTCTTTGGCTTCGGGTTCGAGCGCCGCGATCAGGTCGGCGGCATCTGCGGGAACCATCGCTTCGAGCATCGAAGCGGCACGAGGAGGTGTCATCTCCTCCAGCACGTCCGCGGCGAGGTCGTCCTGCATCTCCTCCAGCACGTCCGCCGCTTCTGGCGCGCCAAGCCCCCGGATCAGATCCGCTGCAGCCTCATCACCGAGTTCTTCGAGGATGTCCGCTGCGTCATGGGGGTCGGCTTGTGCGAGTTCGACCCACTCGTCGGCATGTGCGTCGAGATACGCCTCGACTTCCTCGGGTTCCCTCCGGGCGAGGGACGCGAGCCGAGCCGCAAGTTCACGCGGGCGCGGAAGCCTCTTTCTCTCCATAGACGCGCAGAGGCTAGTGCACCGACCGCCAACGTTTGGCGCGTGCAGGCCGGCCAGATGACACCGCTAGCTGCGTCCTCGTCCTTGAAGCACGCACAGGTGCGTCTGCGTCCTGCGTCCTTGCCATCGGGGCCCCTGCCTCGCCCTGCACATCACCACCGTCGCCGGCCGGAGCACGGGTGCTCAGGCGTCGTCAAAAGGCCGGATGCCGGCGACCGTCACGCTGAACACACCGCCGGGTGCTTCGTAGGAGACCTCGTCTCCGACGCCTGCGCCGAGCAAGGCTGCGCCCAGAGGGCCGCTCGGCGAGGCGAGGAACACTCCAGGTACCTTGTTCTCCGGCGTTGCGATCAGGTACTCCGTCTCGTCACCGTCCTCGTCGACAACGGTGACGACCGATCCGATCGCAGCGTGGTCGGTGACACCGGCCTCCTTCACCTCGGCGTGGTCGATGATCTGGCGGATCTGGCGGATCCGAGCCTCCATGAGACCCTGCTCGTTCTTCGCGGCGTCGTAGTCGGCGTTCTCACGAATATCACCGTGGGAGCGGGCTTCCGCGATGCGTTCGGACGCGTGGAGCCTGCCTTCCCCCTCGAGGTAGGCGAGCTCTTCGAGAAGTCTTCGGTGCGCGCCCGGCGTCAACCAGATTGTGTCGCCGCTCATGGCGAGGCAGCATAGCGAGATGCGGCAGTTGCGCAGGTCGGCGTTGTGGTTTGCTCTCAGCGCGGCACTGCTGTGGGGGGTGAGCGGCACGGTTGCCGCTGATGTGTTCGACAAGGTTCCCCCGCCCCGCGTCGCCGAGGTCAGAGCGCTGGTGGCGGCCCTGTTTCTCATCCCGTACGCGGGCGTTCGCGGCCGGTTGCGCACGCAAGGGCATCTGGCCAGGCTCATCGTGTTCGGCATCATCCTCGCGACAGTGCACGTGACGTACTACTGGGCGATGGAGGGTCTCGGCGTGGGGCCCGGTGTCACCATCCAGTTCCTCGCGCCGATCCTCGTGCTCATCTGGCTGCGCTTCGCAAAAGGGCGCAGGGTCCCGACGGGCGCCTGGGTGGCGGCCGTGGCCGCCGTCGTTGGGTTGATCATGGTGACTCGAGCGTGGGAGGCGGCCTCGTTCGACGGGTGGGCGATGCTGGCCGGGCTCGGATCGGCCGTGACGTTCGCGACCTATCTGGTGATGGGAGAGGAGTTGGGGAGGAGGATCGGTGCCGTGACAACACTGGCCTACGGATTCGCAGTTGCTGCAGTGTTCTGGCTGGTGGTCCAGCCGTTGTGGACATTCCCGACGGGTCTCGAGCTACGCGACATCTCGGAACTCGTATGGGTGGGCGTGGGCGGGACGATGATCCCCTTCCTGCTCGAGATGGCGGCCCTACGTCGAGCTGCCGCGGGACTCGTCGGTGTGATCGCGACCGTCGAACCGGTGATCGCCGCCGCGACTGCCTGGGTGTTCCTCGCGCAGGCGTTGCACCCGGTGCAGGTCGTGGGAGGGGTCGTCGTGGTGGGTGCGGTGATGGCCGTTCAGCGTGCCGGTGTGGGCGAGGTCGAAGCACCAATGGAACCCGGGCGCTGATCGGCCGGTCAGCGGAGCTGTGTTGGTGGGAACGGCCCCCTCCGTCCTCGGCCTTCGGCCGAGTCCACCGCCCCCAACGCTCGCTTCGCTCGCTGGGGGAGGAAATGTGCTGTCAGCTGTGAGCTTCCCCGGGTGTGCGAAACTGGGCCTGATCGCGAAAGGAGGTGACCAGGTGGTGGAGCGACTCACCGGCTACTCGCACGGCAGCGGTTGAGCATGCAAGCTCGGCCCTGACGAGCTGGCGCAGGTCTTGCGCCGTTTGCACAATCATCCGGTGACCTCACACCCTGATCTGGTCGTCGGGCTGGATCTCTCTGACGATGCGGGCGCGTTCCGAATGCCTGACGGCAGGCTGCTCCTGCAGACAGTCGACTACTTCTCCCCAATCGTCGATGACCCGTTCGACTGGGGACGGATCGCCGCGGCCAACGCGCTATCGGACATCTACGCAATGGGTGGGACACCCCTCACGGCAATGCAGCTGATCGGCTGGCCGAGGGACCGGTTGTCGTTCGACGTCCTGGGCGAGGTCGTGTCTGGAGGCGTCGAAGTGCTCCAGAAGGCGGGATGCGTGCTCATCGGAGGGCACTCGATCGACGACCAGGAGCCCAAGTACGGCTTCGCGATCATGGGAGTTGTCGAGGAGTCGCAGCTCGTCAGGAACCGGGGGGCTGAGCCTGGCGACGCGCTGGTGCTGACCAAGCCGATCGGCACCGGGGTGATCTCTACCGCCATCAAGGACGGCACCGCGCCCGTAGAGATCGTCGAGGCGGCCGTCGAGGTCATGACACTCCTCAACGAGGGTGCCGCGAAGGCCATGAACCGGGTTGGCGTCCACGCGGGCACCGACGTGACCGGCTTCGGGCTTCTCGGGCACCTCTCGGAAATGCTCATCGCGTCCGGCGTCGGCGCCGAGGTACGCGCCGCGTCCGTTCCCCTGATCGAAGGGCTTCGCCCCCTCGCGGAAGCGGGTTCGTTTCCGGGAGGAAGCGCCAGGAACCTGGCCGCGGTGCGCCCTACCGTCGTTGCAGATGGGATCGATGAGCTGACCATTCGCATCTTGGCCGACGCTCAGACGAGCGGCGGCATGTTGATCGCCGTGGCACGGGATCGGTTGGATGCCCTGCTGGCAGCACTGGAAGTCGAGCACACGCTTGCCGCAGCGTTCATTGGGCACATCATCGAGGATGACTGTGCCTCTATCGTGCTGACGTGAACCTCACTCAGTTTCGGGACCACCAGGGGTGGGTGCTCGCGGTCGCCGTAGGTTTCGTGATGATGGGCGCGAGCCTGGTCGCGCCGATCCTGCCGCTGTACGCACTCGAGTTCGGGGTCAGCTACACGGCCGCCGGTGCACTCATCACGGCGTTCGCCGTGGCACGATTGTCGTTCGACCTCATCGGGGGTGTCGCAGGAGACCGCCTGGGAGCCCAACGAGTCACGATGGCCGGTGGTCTGCTGATCGCCGTCGCCGGGGTGACGGCCGCGTTGGCTCCCTCATACTGGTTTCTTGTTCTGTCACGGTTCATCGAAGGGGTTGGATCGGCCCTGTTCGCGACCTCCGCGTTCCAATACCTCGTGCAGATCACCGAACGATCCAGGCTCGGAAGGGCCGCAGCGATGTACCAGACGGGGATGCTCGTCGGCTTCGCGGTGGGTCCGTTCGCCGGTGGGTACCTCGCTCAGATCGGCGACTTCCGGACGCCGTTCTGGGCCTATGCCGGCTTCGGGGTCGTTGTTTCGGTGATCTCGAGGCTGTTCATCGACGACCTCCCCCCATCCGGGCGCACAGTCGGCGAGGTGGTCAGGGGAGTCGGCTCCCTGTTCCGAAGGAAGGAGATGCGGGTCCTGGCGTTGGTGGCGGTTGCCTTGTTCATCATGCGATCCGGCGCGCGCATCACACTCTTCCCGCTCTACGGCGGTGAAGTGGTCAAGCTGGATCCGGGAGCGATCGGCACCATCCTGAGCGTGTCGGCACTCACCAACCTGCTGATCGTCAACTATGCGGGCCGGTTGGTGGATCGCGTAGGGCGAAAACCGGTTGCGATCTGGGGCCTCGTCGCGTCGGCGGTCGCGACGTCCGCATACGGCCTGTTCCACACGTTCGGGTCGTTGATGGCCGTCTCGGCGGTTTTCGGCATCGCGTCCGGCATCGCGTCCATACCGCCTCCCGCCATGGTGGGCGATCTCGCGCCCGAGGGTCTCGAAGGCTCGGCGGTCGGGCTGTACCGTATGGCCGGCGACCTCGGGTTCGTCATCGGGCCACTCCTCGTTGGAGCGATCGCCGACACCGGTGCGTTCTGGATGGGATTCGTCGCATCAGGGATCGCCCTCCTGATCGCAGCGGGTGCCATGCTGACAATCGCAGAGACAGGTAGAAAGGCGGTGGAACAGTGACGCGTCTCGACAAGATCGCCGGTGCCCTGTCGATAGGGAGTCTCCACCACCACATATTGCTGTGCGCCCAGCAGTCGACCCCGCGATGTTCGTCCTACGAGGAGAGCAGCGAGGTGTGGACATATCTGAAGCGCCGGTTGAAGGAGCTGGGTCTCGCCTCCGCGCCGGCCCCGTGGAGGGGCGACTTCAACTCCGAGCCGGAAACTCCACACGGGACCGGCACCGTGCTTCGCAGCAAAGTCGACTGCTTCCGGATCTGCGAGCAGGGACCGATCGCGGTCGTCTACCCCGAGGGTATCTGGTACCACTCGGTGACAACCGACGTGATGGAGCGGATCATCGTCGAGCATCTCGTCGGGAGCGTCCCTGTCGAGGAGTATGTGTTCGCCATCGATCCACTGCGAGGGTGATGTGAAGCTACTGAAGCTCCTCGGTGCGCTCTGGGTGGTGCGTCGGCTGTTCGGGCCCGAGACTCCTCCACGAACCAGGGGAATCCAGCAACGCCCGCTGCGTCTTCCCGGTCGGAGTGTCTTTGTCGGCGACACCGAGGTGTTCGTCAGGGAGGCCGGATTGCCCGATGGTCCCGTGGTGGTGCTCCTTCACGGGCTCGGGCTGGACTCGGCACTCGCCTGGTATCGGGTCATTCCTCTGCTGGAGGATCGTTTTCGCATCGTCTCCATCGATCTCCACGGGTCGGGCAAAACGGACCGGAGTCGTGACGGTTTCGAGATCGCCGATATGGCGGACGAGGCCGCCGGAGCCCTTCACGTTCTGGGGATCGACCGTGCCGCGGTCGTCGGCTACTCGATGGGTGGAGCGGTGGCACAGGAGCTCGCACACCGGCATCCGCTGCTCGTCGAACGGCTGGTGCTCGTCGCGACCCTCGCATTCCACCCGCCGAGCTGGCGGTGGACCCGGGTTCTCGTCGGGGTTCTTGGTCGTGCTTTGGAGCGGATCAGCAGGATCGAGGTGTCCTGGGTGTGGTATCGCTACCTGCTCTCGGTCGGCGCGGTCGACGACAGCAGTGCCCGCTGGTTGTGGCAGACCCGCATGAACCGCGATCCGGAACTCCTCTACCGCTCTCTGTTCGCGCTTCTCCGCTTCGACAGCAGACCCTGGCTGGACCGGCTCTCGATCCCGTCGACGGTGGTAATCCCACTCAGAGATCAACTCGTGATGCCCGCATGGCAGCGGAAGCTTGCGGCACTCGTGGGAGCCGACGTCATCGAGGTGGAGGGAGCTCGGCACGAGCTTCCGATGACCCACCCCGATGCGGTTGTATCGGCGATCAGTGGTCGCTGAACGCCTTCTCACCCGCCCTGATCGGCACGTGCAGCCAGTTCTCGACCGGAGGCAAGGCACATGAGTAGTCGTCCGAGTAGGCACAGTACGGGTTGTAGGCGTAGTTGAAGTCGATCGTCACCCTGCCATCCTCATCCGATTCGAGATCGAGGTAGCGCCCTGCGCCGTAGCTCTCGTGACCCGATGTGGCATCACGGAACGGAAGGAAATACCCATCGTGACCGGGGATGGCCAGCAGCGTGAGCACGGCCTGCTCGTCGTCGACGTCGATCGTGACGGTGCCGGCCCTGTGGTAGATCCGTTGGCGTCCATCAGAGGTGGCAATGGGGACGGGTGCACCGTTGGCCGGTGTGACCTCCACATCGAACACGAGCTCGGGGTTCGGGTCGAAGTAGACCAGCCCCTCGAAGTTCGCACGCACGTGCGTCGGGAGAGGCGACTGGGGATGGCGACGATAGAAGTCGTCTTTCTGGGCACGAAACGTCTCGAGCTGGTCCATACCTGCTGCAACCTCTCGACGCGTGTCTGGATTCCCTCAGCGACCGAGGGTTTTCGCCATCACCACCCGTTGGATCTGGTTGGTTCCCTCGTAGATCTGTGTGATCTTCGCGTCACGCATCATCCGCTCCGCCGGGTAGTCCCTGACGTATCCGTAGCCGCCGAGCACCTGCACGGCGTTGGTCGTGACCTCCATCGCCACGTCCGAAGCGAACGTTTTCGCGGCTGCTGCCACATACGTCAGCTGCGGGTCCGCGCGGTCGATCATCGCGTGCGCTTCGTACACGAGGTGGCGGGCGGCTCTCGTCTTCATGTCCATGTCGGCGAGCATGAATCCGATTGCCTGATGGTCGATGATCCGTTGGCCGAACTGCTTGCGCTCCTTGGCGTAGTCCCGTGCGACCTCGAACGCTCCCTGCGCGATGCCGAGCGCCTGCGCTGCGATCCCAGGCCTGGACCGGTCGAGGGTCATCATTGCGATTCTGAATCCTTCACCCTCCTCGCCGACCATCGCGCGTGCCGGCACTCTCACATCGTCCAGGGTCAGCTCGCCGGTGGGGGAGCCGTGAATGCCCATCTTGTGCTCGTAGCGGGACACCTCGAACCCGGGGGTGTCGGCGGGGACGATGAAGCATGAGATGCCTCGGTGGCCGGCTTCGGGGTTCGTCTTTGCGAAGATCGTGTAGACGGTGGCCACCCCCGCGTTGGAGATGAAACGTTTCCCACCGTTGATCACCCAGTCGTCGCCATCTTTGACCGCTTTGGTTCGCATGGCGGCGACGTCGGATCCTGCGCCCGCCTCGGTGAGGCCGTAGGCCGCCTGGGCATCGCCGGCGATGATCCTCGGGATCCACTCGAGCTGCTGTTCGGTGGTACCCCGGAGCAGCACAGGGATCGTTCCGAGCTTGTTGAGAAGTGGAATCATCACCGCTGCGGCACCGACACGCGCCATTTCCTCAACGAGGATCGCCTGTGTGATCGCGTCGGCACCGGCTCCGCCCACCGACTCAGGGAACATGACCGACAACAAGTCGGCCTTGACCATCTCCTTGTGGAGGTCCTCCGGGTACTCGTCGGTCGCGTCTATCTCTTCCATGCGCGGCGCGATCTTGTCTTCGGAGAACTGGCGAACCATCGCTCTGAAGTCGTCGTGGATCTCCGAAAGGAGATAGGGGTCGCTCACGACGACGCCTCGCAGGAGATCAGACCTGCTTGCTTCGCCAGCCAGATGCCCACACCGACGACCAAGAGGATGAGCAGCAGCTTCTTCATGAGGACGCCTTTCGCTCGATGCCCGAATCATACAGCCCGGTCGGCAGTCGCCGACCGGGCTGTGCTCGCTTCACTCGCGTCTTGGGTTTTCGGTAAGAGGATTGCCTGGCCACCCTTCGCGGTCCTCAGTTGTCAGCGAGATCAGCGCCCAGTGGCCCAGCGATTGTCTCGGCTGCGTTCTTACCGACAACTGAAGACTGAGGACTGAAGACTGAATCCTTGAGGCAAAGCCTCAAGGATTCAGAATCAGGTGCTCCTCCGAGGCGGCGATCACGCTGCTTTGCTCCCAGTACAGCGGGGCCGTTCCACCTGTGAGCCACCGCTGGATCATGTCGTCGTAGTGGCGGTTGTACGCATGCCCTGACTGACCCGTGGTGTGGATTCCGGTGCTCGCGTCGAAGTCGGAGAAGTCGACGACCATTCGCATCGACGGAAGCGCGACGACCTCGTAGCCATCTTCGACGACCCAGCTCGTCGCGTTCACCATGTCTGTGCCACCAGGAGTCTTGAATGGACCCCTGTTGAACAGCATCTCGATCGGTTTGATGCCGGACTCGCCGAACGTCTGGTTGCGGAACGTCGCCGTGTGCAGCGCCCCCCATTTCCACCCGGACGGGTCGCCGAGGAGATCCGACGCTTCGTTCCACGCGTTGACCAGGGAGCGTTCGAGGATGTCGTCGCGAGTCTCGACCTCGGCAGTGTTCTGGTCGTCCCACCAGATGTTCGTCGGGTCGTTGAGGAGCTGTCTGATCGCTTCGAGCACCGAGTCGCGCCCGGACGGCCTGAGTCCCTCGGGGAGGTCATCGAAGGTGATCGCTTTGATGAGGTTTGCCCACTCGGCCCCGAACAGCGCGGCCCCTTGACTGTTGACGTCGAACCGGTACTGACCATCGTCGCCTTTCCATTCCTTCAACATCTGTTGCGCCTGCTCCACCTCCGGCTGATCCGACTGCACGCCGAGCAGCCAGGGGACGAGGATGTCGGCGTGGATACTCGCCGAGTCGAATTGCATGGCTCGGACGTTGTCAGGGCTGATCGGTTCTCCAGCGCCGGTGATCATGTCGATGATGCGCTGTGCTCGAGTGCCGTAGGCCCAGTCCTTCGCGAGGAACGGTTGCTGGTCGGGCCGAATCACCGCGTTGTTGGCTGTGACGATGAACCCTTCGGGTGGATCGAAACTCGAGGGGAGGTCATCAAACGGTACATAGCCTGTCCACTCGTACTCGCTCGACCAGCCGGGTACCGGGATGCGCCCGTCCCAACCGTTGCGGATCGGAACCCTGCCGGGTGTGTGGTAGCCGATGTGTCCGTCGGTGTCGGCGTAGATGAAGTTCTGCGACGGAACGTCCCACATGCTCAGCGCCTGCTGGAACTCGTCCCAGTTCTGGGCACGGTTGAGAGCCATGACCGCTTCGAGCGTTCGTGACGGTTCGAGGGCCGTCCAACGGAGAGCGACCGCGTACGGCTCGGGCATCGGCAGGTTGGTCTCTTCGCTGAAGTTCTCGAGGTCGCCGTACACGTCGGAGATGATCGGTCCGTGGCGGGTCACGCGCACGGTGATCGGCATCGGATCTCCGCCGGCCACGTTGATCGTCTCGATTCTCGTGTCGGCGTTGACCCACTCGCCATCGACCTCGTACTGGCTTGGATCGTCAGGGTTGATTCGTTCGATGTATAGATCCTGGACGTCGGCCGGCAGGTTGGTGACACCCCATGCGATGTGTGCGTTGTGTCCGATGACGACACCCGGCGCACCGAGGAGTGAGAAGCCGGCAACCTCGTAGGGGCAGTCGTTCGAGACCGTCACGCAGTGCAAGCCCGTCTCATACCAGATGGACGGCATTTGGATGCCGAGGTGGGGGTCGTTGGCGAGAATCGGTTCTCCCGTCGTGGTCAGTGCCCCTGAGAGCACCCAGTTGTTGGAGCCGATGTCGACGCCGGCCGGTCCCGTCAGGTCATCGACCAGGGCCACCTTGTCGGAGATCCGGGTCAGGAGATCGCCGACATCGATCGATTGGGCGGTGGCGCTCGGCGCGGCGCCGTTCCAGTCAGGGACGATGACGGGGCGGTCGGCAGGGTAGGTCGGGAACAGATCGTCCGCTCGCTCACCCACGATCTTGAGGGCTTTGGCCCGCCAGATCTCCTCATCCATGTTGGAGCGAAGGTCCCACGCCATCACCTTCGCCCACACGAGGCTGTCGATGGGGGACCAAGAGGCCGGCTGGTAGCTCCGGTTGTTCAGCTTGAGTACCGCATACTCGAGGCCGAGCGACGAGCCATGATGGTCGGCCAGGTACGCGTTGACGCCGTCGGTGAAGGACTGGAGGGCCAGTGCCGCGTCAGGAGTGGTCGATGCCCACTCCTGCTCGGCGACGCGTTCCCATCCCAACGTGCGGAGGAAGAGGTCGGTATCGACCTGTGACTCGCCGAACAACTCGGAGAGGCGCCCCTTGCCGATGTGCCGCTCGAAATCCATCTGCCAGAAGCGATCCTGCGCCTGGACGTAGCCCTGGGCGAAGAACAAGTCGTAGCTGTTCTGCGCGTAGATGTGAGGAATGCCGTTGGTGTCCCTGTAGACATCGACTGGTTCCTTCAGACCGGGGACGGTCAGCTCACCGTCGGTCTGCGGGAACGACGCCCTGACGATGAAGAACCCGCCCGCAGCGACGATGACGACGATGAGAACGACGAGAACGAGAACGACCTTGAAGAACCTACGCATGCGGGAACCCTACCGTGTGGACCCAGGCGCGTGCCTGATGTAGACCCTTGCGTTGTGGGACCGTATCTCGTACTTCGCATCTCGTACTCGCCGTGAGGCGATCGACGCGTTCACTTTCTGCCACCTCGCCGCGCTCTACGAAGTACGGAATACGAGGCACGGCTTTTCGAAGCGAGGAATCGGTTCGAAAAGCCTCGGCATCAACCCCGTGAGAAGAACGAAGCGAGGACGATGAAGTACACGACGCCCGCGACCGCGAGCCCGGCAGTGAACAGGCGGCGAAGGAAGCCGGATTCGTAGCGGAGATGCATGTAGAAAGCGACGACCAGCGTGAACTTGAGCAGCATCAGCACGATCAACGCCGGCGTGTTGATGCCGCCGATGTCGAGATAGAAGAGTGACACCTCGAGCGCCGTCAACATCACCAGGATCCCGGCGATCGTCACGTACTGCCGGGGTGTCGGGTGGGCGGGTTTGGCGCTGTCCATGGCTCCCTCCTACCTGATGAGATACACGACCGTGAAGATCACGATCCAGACGATGTCGACGAAGTGCCAGTAGAGGCCGACCAACTCCAGGTTGAGCCCGTGGTCGAACGTCAGCCCACCCTGACGGAACGACCAGCCAACGAGCGACAGCAGAAGAAGGACACCGACGGTGACGTGGGCGCCGTGGAAACCGGTGAGCACGAAGAACGACGACGACGCCGGGTTGGTCGAAAGCGTCATTCCTTCCCTGTAGAAGTTGGTGAACTCGTACACCTGTCCGCCGACGAATGTGGCGCCGAGGGCGGCCGTCGCCAGCAGCCACCCTCTGGTGGCGCGCTGGTCGTCGCGGGTGAGTGCGGCATGGGCGAGGACCATGGTGAGCGAACTCATGAGCAGCACGAACGACGAGATCGATGTGAAGGGGATGTTGAGCAACTCCCGCGGATGGATGCCCTGGAGATCCCTGCCCTTGAAGAGGAGATAGTTGGTGATGAGGGCGCCGAAGAACAGCGCCTCGGAAGACAGAAACGCCCACATGCCCAGCTTGCGAGTGTCGATGCCGGTGCTTGTTTCGGTATGTGCCGTCATGTCACGCGTTCTCCTCGACGGGTTCCTGCGACCAGGACAGGAACGATGCGAACAGGCCGGCGGCGCCGAGCACGATCAGACCCAGGCCCACGGGTGTGGCGTGATAGAGGAGGCCGAATGCGAATCCGAGCGCCGACAGGCCGGCAAGTGGCGGGAACGCCGACGGAGACGGAAGATGCGGATGGTGCTCGGGGTGCAGATGCTTCTCGGTCAGTTCCGCAATGTGGGCATCCGCGTCGGTGCGGCGGGTCGATCTGCCCATGTCGTCTTCGTCGTACTTCTGGTGCCAGAAGTCATCGAGCGAATGGACCGTGGGGATCTCGCCGAAGTTGTATTCGGGTGGCGGTGACGGGATCGACCATTCGAGTGTCCGTGCATCCCACGGGTCGGTGGGGGCGGGTGCTCCGCGTCGTCGGGAGTCGATCCAATTGGCCATGAACAGCAGGACGGAACTGGCGATCAGGAACGCACCTATCGTCGACATCATGTTCCAGAAGTCGAGGCCGATCCCGGCCGGATACGTGTAGGTGCGCCTCGCCATGCCCATCAACCCGAGATAGTGCATCGGTGCGAACGTGAGGTTGAAACCGATGAACATGAGCCAGAAGTGGTACTTGGCGAGCCGCTCCCGGTACATCCGTCCGGTGAGCTTCGGGAACCAGTAGTAGAGGCCGGCGAAGATGCCGAACATGGACCCACCGAACAGCACATAGTGGAAGTGGGCGACGACATAGTAGGTGTCGGTCTGTTGCCAGTCGGCCGGCACGATCGAGTGGGTGACCCCCGAAAGTCCACCGATCGTGAACATGGCGACGAAGCCGATCGCGAACAGCATCGGAGCAGTGAATCTGAGCTTGCCTCCCCACATCGTCGCGATCCAGTTGAACACCTTGATGCCCGTGGGGATGGCAATCGTCATCGTTGACAGACCGAACGCCGCCTGAGTGATCGGTCCGATCCCGGACGCAAACATGTGGTGCGCCCACACGCCGAAGCCCAGGAACCCGATGGCGATCCCGGCGAAGACGACCGCCGCGTATCCGAACAGAGGCTTGCGGCTGAACACGGGCAGCACCTCGGACACAATCCCCATCGCGGGCAGGATGAGGATGTACACCTCCGGATGACCGAACAGCCAGAACAAGTGTTGGTAGAGGACAGGGTCACCTCCTCCCGACGCTTCGAAGAACGAGGTTCCGAACTGCCGATCGAAGATCAGCATGAAGATCGCGACCGTGATGATCGGGATCGAGAACAGCAACAGGAAGTTGACAACCATCGACATCCACGCGAACACCGGCATCTTCATGAGTGACATGCCCGGTGCCCTGAGATTGAAGATGGTGGTGAGCAGGTTCACGGACGACACGAGCGAGCCGACACCTGCAAGGGCGATACCCACCAGCCAGAAGTCGATGACGGACCCCGGCGAGAACTGGGCACCACTGTTTGGCGGGTACATGAACCAGCCGCCGTTTGCGGCGCTTCCGAGCCTCGAGATCGTGTCAGGCAGGAACCCTCCCGCCGGGGCACCCGCCGTCGCGAGGATGTACGACGAGTACAGGACGATGCCGCCGCCGAGGAAGAACCAGTAGCCGAGCGCGTTGAGCCGGGGGAACGCGACGTCGCGCGCTCCGAGCATCAGCGGCAGGAGGTAGTTCATGAATGCCGCAGCGAGTGGCATGACGACCAAGAAGATCATGGTCGTGCCGTGCATCGTGAACAGCGAGTTGTACTCGGCGGGGGTGATGAACGCGTTCTCCGGGCGTGCCAGTTGGAGACGGATCAGCAGGGCCTCGAGACCGCCGACGATGAAGAAGGCGAAGCCGGTGTACCCGTAGAGCTTGGCGATCCGCTTGTGGTCGACGGTGGTGACCCAGCTCCAGAACCCTGTTGCAGGGATTCTGCGCCTCAACACACCGGTTGCGGTTGGTGTCACTTCAATGTCTCCAGGTAGGCGATCAGGCTGGTGATGTCGTCGGAACTCAGGTGCAGGTTCGGCATGTAGGAGCCGGGTTTCATGGCGGGCGGATTGGCGAGCCACGCCTTGAGGTCATCCTCGGTGAAGTTGAGCGATGCACCGGCGATGACGTCACGGCTCGCGATGTGGGTCAGGTTGGGTGCCGCGACCTGCGCGGAGTCGGAGACGCCGTTGATGACGTGGCAGGACGTGCAGCCTTTGTTCAGGAAGAGATCCTTGCCTGCTGCGGCGGGTGTTCCGTCTCCCGGTTCCACGGCCGGCTGTTGCTGGTCGGCGAGCCATGCGCCGAAGTCCTGTTGTGAGACCACCTGGACCCTGATGCGCATGTTGGCGTGCCCAAGTCCGCAAAACTCGGCACACTGTCCCCAGTACTCACCGATCTCGTCGCTTTGGAGCTTGAGATAGGTGGTCTGGCCCGGGATGACATCTCGCTTTCCCGCAAGACGTGGAACCCAGAATGAGTGGACGACGTCGGCCGAGGTCATCTCGAGATCAACAGGGGTGCCGACGGGAATCACGAGGACGTTGGCGGTCGTGATGTTTCGATCGGGGTACTGGAACTCGAACCACCACTGATGGCCGGTCACCTTGACCTCGAGACCACCACCGGGCCTCGACGTCAGGTCCATGACCGCCTTGACCGTCGGGATCGCGACGCCGACCAGGATCAGCGCGGGGATGATCGTCCAGATCAGCTCCAGCCTGGTGTTGCCGTGGATCTGCTTCGGTTCGGCGCCGTCGCCGCGATCCCTGAATTTCCATACGGCGAACACGATTGCGGCCTCGACGAGGAGAAAGATCACCCCGGCGATGATGAACACGGGTGTGGTCAGGTTGAGGATGCGGTGTGCCTCTGGACCGGCCGGAGCGAACGAATCCATCGGGGTCACCTGTCCACACGCGGCGAGCAAGAGCGCGAAAAGCGCAGCGAGCAACGCTCTCCTGATCGGGCGGTTCACGTTCCCTCCAACGGGCGGCGGTCGGAGACTAAGGGTTTGTGACAAGCTACGCCAACAATTACGTAGGATTTATCTGGTCCGGCTGTCGGCATGCGATGGAGCGTTCGGCCCTCAGGTGGCCTATGCTGCCGCCGAGTGAGCGCACCAGAGCTTCGGATCGTCGATCCGCTGGCCACGTCAGGTCGGCTGAAGGCGTACGTCGCGCTCACAAAACCTCGGATCATCGAGCTGCTGTTGATCACGACGGTTCCGGCGATGGTGATCGCCGCTCACGGGTGGCCCGGCACATGGCTCGTCGTGGCGACCCTCATCGGGGGGACCCTGTCGGCCGGCGGCGCGAACGCCATCAACAACGTGGTGGATCGCGACATCGACGTCGTGATGAGAAGGACGCACCGTCGTCCACTCCCGAGGGAGGTGATCACACCGCGGGCCGCCTTCTGGTTCGGTGCGACGCTCGGAACCGCCGGGTTCGCCTTCTTGTGGGTGTTCGTGAACCTCCCTGCTGCTCTCCTGTCGACGGCGGCGTTGCTGTTCTACGTGCTCATCTACACGATGCTGCTCAAGCGGAACACGTCGCAGAACATCGTGATCGGGGGGGCGGCCGGTGGGGCGCCGGCGCTCGTTGGCTGGGCGGCGGTCACGGGCGGCCTCACCTGGGTCCCGTGGCTGCTGTTTCTGATCGTGTTCCTTTGGACGCCCGCTCACTTCTGGGCGCTGGCCATGCGGTACAAGGACGACTATGAAGCTGCGGGGATTCCGATGCTGCCGGTGCTCGTCGGGGAGCGGAGGACATCGGTGCAGATCATCGTGTATGCAGTCCTGACCCTCGCGGCGACAGTCGCGCTGTGGCCGGTCGCGTCGATGGGAGTGCTCTACGGGGTCACGGCGGTCGCGGTCGGTGTCATGTTCGTATTCGAGGCACTCAGGCTGCTCAACAAGCCCGACCGGGCGATGACCCTGTTCATCTACTCGACGATCTATTTGACGATCCTGTCGGGAGCCATGGTCGCGGACGTCTTCCTCCACTAGAACCCGCTTCGCGGGCCCTAGTGGGTCCTAGGTTGTCAGTTGTCGGTTTTCGGTAGGACAGTCGCCCCAGGATCTCGGGTTGGTCCGTGTAGTGCTCTTGCTGATGACTGAAGATTGGTAACGCTAGCTCGCACAGGCACTCGCCCGAGGGTCCCCCGGGCACACCAGGCCGCGTTCTTACTGATGACTGAAGACTGACGACTGAAGACTCAAGACTGCGAGCACCAGCTCGCACCGACATTCGCCCCGAGGTCCCTGGGGAGACCAGGCCGCGTTCTCACTGATGACCGAAGACGGCGGGCGTCAGCCCGCCCTAGCTTTCTTCCCAGGTGAAGAACCGGGTGGCGAGCGCCGGTCCGACGACCGCCCAGAACACCAGCGCAGCGAGATCGGTCGCGGTGAACGTCACCTCATGGACGGCAGCACCGAACAGCGCGGTGAGAGGAGCGGCGGGGAGGATCCGGGCCGCCTCGTTGAGGAAGGGTGGAAGCACCGACACCGGGACGATGATGCCGCCCAGCATGAGCAGCACCAGGTAGAGACCGTTGGCGACCGCCAGCGTCGCTTCTGCTCTGAGCGTCCCTGCGATCAGCAGGCCGATTCCGGATAGGGCTGCGGTTCCGAGCAGCAGGGCGACGATGAACAGTCCCGCACTAACGTCCGCACGCCACCCGAACACCGTGTACGCCACCCCGATGAGGATCACAACTTGAACGATCTCGGTGATCAGCACGGACAACGACTTGGCGAGGATCAGGCCGAAACGGGGCATAGGTGTCGCACCGAGCCGCTTGAGGACGTGATACTTGCGCTCGAATCCCGTCGAAATGGCGAGGCTCGTCAGTGATGCCGACAGGATCGAAAGCGCAAGGAGACCGGGGAGCAACTCGTCGACGGTGAGGCCGAACAGCCCCGTGAAACCGAAGAAGAGAAGGATGGCGAGAGGGATGAGGACGAGGAGCAGGAAGGCTTCGCCGCGTCGAGCGGCGTTGGTGAGCTCGAAGCGGGTCTGAGCGGCGATCGCTCGCATCAGTCCTCCGCCGTCAGTTCGAGGAAGACGTCCTCGAGGCCTGTCGCACCGACCCGCAGCTCCCGGAGAAGGATGTTTCTCTCGGTCAGGTAGCCGACGAGGGTCGCGAGGTCGCTGGGGGTGACATCCTCGACGTCCACCACGTACTGACCCGGCGCGATCTCACGTGTCGGCAGCGGGAACGTCTCCGTCGGGAGTCCAGGCTGCGCGAGGAGGTTGACCGTTCCTGAGCGTTGGATCAGCTCGGACGGAGTCCCCTCGGCGACGAGCCTTCCATGATTGATGATCCCGATGCGGTCCGAGAGACGTTCGGCTTCGTCCATATAGTGGGTGGTGAGCATGGTCGTTGCGCCTTCGTCGTGGAGTTTCTCGACGATTGCCCACGTCGTCCGGCGGGCGACGGGGTCCATTCCCGCGGTGGGTTCGTCCAAGAAGAGCACTCGAGGGTTGCCAACGAGCGCAAGGGCGAGCGAAAGTCGCTGCTTCTCACCGCCGGAGAGGCGCCTGTACGGCGTCGCGAGGACGTCGGTGAGACCCGTGAGATCGACGAGTTCGTCGAGGTCTCTGGGGTCGTCGTGAAACGATGCGAACAGTCGAAGCGCTTCGAGTGGTCGAGTTGCGGGGGAGATGCCACCTTCTTGCAGCATCACCCCGACGTGACGGTGCATCGCGCGATGATCCTTCTCGGGATCGAAGCCGAGGACACGTACGGAACCGTCCGTCCTGTCACGCAACCCCTCGAGGATCTCGACGGTGGTCGTCTTGCCGGCTCCATTCGGGCCGAGCAGGGCATACGATTCGCCCGCGCCGACGGTCAGACTGAGATCGTCGACCGCCGTGTGGCGGTCGTAGCGCTTGGTCAGGTGTTCGATCTCAATCGCTGCCGCCACGAGCGGAAATGGTACCTCCGGCAGGGCCTATCGAATTCCGAGGGTGACCCACGTCGCAACGAGGACGGCACCTATCGAACCAGGCGGTCGCCGGTTGCCGTCAGGATCCCGACGGTCGCCTTCAGCCGGCTGCATAAATCACCCAGGATCTAGCCTGGTGTGTTGGGCGCCCTCAATCAGGTGGGTGCTACGCACTAGGAGGTCATATGTCTCGTGTAGCGATCGTCATGGTGCTGTTCATGTCGCTGCTTGCGGCGTGCTCCGGGAACCAGGGAACGAACACCACCACTACTTCCACCACCATGGGCGCTGAGACCACCGCGCCGACAGGGACAACCGTCGCAGACACGGCCGGAGGCGAAGCCCCCGGCAACTGCTCGCTGATCACCGCCGACGAGGCGACCGCGCTGGCCGGCCACCCGCTCGAAGTGGGTGAGGATTCGATGCTCGGTTGCGGGTACATTCCACCGGGCTCGAGCGTTGCCGACATGTCGGTGATCGCTTTTGAGCGCGATGGCGATGCAGCTTCGGTGGCCGCAACCGACTACCCCAACGCCGCGGAGACCATACCCGTTTCGGTGGGAAGTGACACGGTTGCCGTCACCACCCCCGAAGACGATGCGGTGGCGGCGATCATCACCGGGGATGGCGGTCGCTTCGTCGAGCTTCAGGTTGTGTTTCTCGGGATCGCTCCCGGCGACACGTCCGGGATCGAGGCGGCCGCCCAACTCGCAACGACCGCCCTGGGCCGCTGGAACTGATCTGGGGCAACTCGGCACTTACGTCCTTACGGGGCGCCTCAGTCGTGTCGGGCGAAGAGAACTCGGCAGGCGTGCCGTGCCGCTGCCCGGCAGGGCCTATCGGATTCCGAGGGTGAGGAACCCGGCAAACGCCGCAACGAGGACGACACCCTCCCATCGAACCAGGCGGTTGCCGGTCGCCGTCAGGATCCCGGCGAGTGTCGAGATCGCGACCATGAAGATGATCGGCCCCCTGAAGTCGCCCGAGAACGACCCTCCGGCGAGTGCAGCAGTGCCGGCGACCCCGAGCGAGTTGAAGAGGTTCGACCCGAGGACATTGCCGATCACGAGCGCGTTCTCCCTTCGGCGAGCTGCTGCGATCCCTGTGGCCAGCTCGGGGAGACTGGTACCGACGGCGACCAGCGACAGGCCGATGAAGCCTTGGCTGAGCCCCAGCTCCGACGCCACGATGCGGGCGCCCCGTAGCAGCAGATCGGCGCCTCCGAGCGTCGCAATCAGTGCGAGGATGCCGACTGAGAGCTCGAACGCAGCGCTCCGTCCCGGTGGGGCGACATCTTTGACGTCAACGATCCCTTCGGCGATGTCCTGACGTGACCATCTGACGAGCAACCACCCGGATACGGCCATCCCGATCAGCAGAAGACACCCCTCGAGCCGGCTGATGGCGCCACCCCACGCGGCTACCCCGAACACGGCGACAGCGGACAACATGAGGACCCCTTCGCGCCTGATCGTGTGGAGGTGGCCCGCGACCGGCAAGATCACGACGGATACGCCGAGGATGAGGCTGAGGTTGGCGACGTTGGATCCGACGATGTTGCCCATTGCGAGATCCATCTCGCCCCTGGCGGCGGCGAGGGTGCTCACGAGGAGCTCGGGGAGAGAAGTCCCCATGCCGATGACGAGCGCGCCGATCAGCACGGCGGACATGCCCCACAGGCGTGAGAGCCGGGCAGCTGAGAGGACAAGACGGTCCGCGGAGAGGGTCAGCAGGACGAGGCCGGCGACGACGAGTGCGATGGCGACCGTCATCGTTCGTCGCGCCAGGCCAGCCAATCCCGGACGATCTCCAGGTCATACCGTGGCCCGGAGAGTCCGAGGGTGATCTGACCGGCTCCCGCTGCAGCCAACTCCTCGGCGAAGTCGATCCGTTGCGTGTTCACCCCGATGGACCGCTCGATCTCCGACGGGTCACGCCCTACCTTGGTACACCAGTCATTCAGCACATTGTTCTTGTGGACCCACACATCCATGTGGGCGGGGCTCGCGAAGGTGTGCCAGATGTCGGCGTGCTGGGCGGTGATCCGCAGCGTGACCTTCTCGCCGCCGCCTCCGACGAGGATGGGAATCGACCGCATCGGAGGCGGGTTGAGGCGGCTGAGTCTGCGCTTGATGATCGGCATGTCCCTGTCGAGATTCCGAAGCCTGCCGGGGGCGGTCCCGAACTCGTACCCGTACTCGTCGTAGTCCTTCCGGAACCACCCCGACCCGATTCCGAGGATCAGGCGACCGCCTGAGATATGGTCGACGGTTCGGGCCATGTCCGCGAGGAGCTGTGGATTCCGGTACGAGTTGCAGGTCACCAGCGACCCGATTTCGACGCGCTCGGTGATCTCCGCCCAGGACGCGAGCATCGTCCAGGCCTCGAGGTGTTTGCCGTCTCGATCCCCCGAAAGGGGGAAGAAGTGGTCCCAGTTGTAGACGATGTCGACGCCGAGTTCCTCGCAGGCGTTGACCGCTCTACGGATCTCGTCATAGTCGGCGTGCTGCGGCTGGAGTTGGACTGCGATGCGGATCATCGGAAGCAACGGTAGTTGGCTCGCGGAGTGAGCCCCTAGGCTCGCTCCGCGGGCTGTCTTCAGTCGTCGGTCTTCAGAAGGAACGCGGCCTGGTCTCCCGAGGGACCTCGGGGCGAGCGTCCTACCGAAGACCGACAACCGACAACGGCGGGCGAGGCCCGCCGGCGTAGGCTTGAAAACCGACAGGAGGAACTGCAGTGGAATTCCAGTCCTACGCATACGGCCAGAACCACTTCACAGCCGACGTCGATCTTCAGGCGGTCCTCGCGAGATACTGGCTGGACTTCGAGTCTCACCGCGATGAGATGACCAGATGGGGCGACCTGATGGGCAGCGAGGCGCTCGAAGTCGGCTATCACGTCGATCAGGGCGCCGACCCTGTACTGGTGATGCATGACCTCGACGGCAACCGTGTCGACCGGGCACGAATCGCTCCCTCCCAACGGGATCTGCTCGCGAAGCTGGTACCGATGATGCGACCCGCCTACGACGGTGGGAGCTGGCACCATCACTACGCGATCGGCTACCTGCTGGGCGACCCCGGCCTCTACTGCATCATCACGATCACACAACAGACCGCCTACGCGCTCCACAAGTACGCGCCGGAGCTGGACATGTGGAAGGAGCGGCTCCTGTCGGGGGGAGCGTGGGGTGCGACGTGGATGACCGAGATCCAGGGTGGGAGCGATCTCGGGGCGAACCAGACGATCGCGCGACGAGACGGTGATCGGTGGGTGCTGTCGGCGGGAGACAAGTACTTCGCCAGCGGTGCCGGATTGGCCGACGTGGCAATCGCAACGGCCAGACCAGAGGGTGCGCCGGCCGGCCCAAAGGGTCTCGCCCTCTTCCTGGTGCCGAGACTCCGTGAAGACGGTTCGCTCAACTTCACCGTTCGACGGCTCAAGGAGAAGTCGGCGACACGAGCGGTGCCATCGGGGGAGGTAGAGCTGGAGAGTGCGGAGGCGTTCCTGATCGGCGCTCCCGAAGAAGGCATCTACTACACGCTGGAGAACTTGACCGTATCGAGGCTCGCCAACGCCGTGGCGGCGATGGGAATCGCCAAGAAGGCCCACCTGGAAACGCTCACGAGGGTGCAGCGACGGGAGGCGTTCGGTCGCCCTCTAGGTGAGCTGCCGCTGATCCGTCGCGATATGGTCGATCTCGCCGTTCGCCAGGCGGGTGGCCTCGCCATTGCATTCCACGCGGTCGACGCATTCGACCACGCCTGGCACGATCGCCCTCCCTACACCCCCGCGTATCACTACGCCCGATTCCTGTCACATCTCGCCAAGAACCGGACCGCCGACCATGCTGCGGAGATCACCCGCCTCGGGATGGAGATCTTCGGTGGTCTCGGGTTTCTCGAGGAGTACGCCGTCGCACGGTGGCATCGAGAGGCGCTGATCACGCCGATCTGGGAGGGACCGAGCAACGTGCAAGCGGTCGACATGCTCGAGGCGATGCACAAGAAGCATGCCCACGAGCAGTTTGTGGAGGAGTTCGGCGGTCTGTTGGAGGAGATCGCAACTCCTGCCGCCGAACGAGCCCTCAAGACGATGCACGGCACGTTCGCCGACCTGGCGACTGCCGAGGAACCCCAGTGGTTCGCAAAGCGAGCGCTTGCCAACC
>Ga0307423_1000299_pt1 | contig 33616 bp, 33 predicted proteins | sample SalMarWE160310MG_FD_202154 | JGI IMG/M metagenome (GOLD analysis project Ga0307423, IMG submission 202154) | Salt marsh sediment microbial communities from the Plum Island Ecosystem LTER, Massachusetts, United States - WE1603-10 | ecosystem: Environmental > Aquatic > Marine > Intertidal zone >... | reverse complement strand
TTGTGGGCCGCGCTTACCAGACCCCCGACCGCTGACGTCCAGCCGCTCGCCCGGCTCCCGTGGTGGGGTAGCTCGAGAATCTCGGCCCGGAGGTCGGTGCCGGAGCGAAACCTCGGAGCATCGACCGCCGGCTAGGACCATCGGTTTGACGTTCAAAAATCTGACGCTATGGGTATAATCCCACGGCAGTACAGCTGGAGGACTAGCGATGACTCCCCCCCTTTCGATTGGTATTTCCGAAGCATACCCCCCTGGGGCACCAGCGGTGTTGGCGGGCCGGCCCGCGCGCCTCCTCGGCGGCTTGCTGCTCGGGGCGGCGGTCGTGTTCGCGGCGGCGGGCGCCCGCGCGGACCTGATCGCGGGCTGCTGCGACTCGCTCACCGACCAACCGGCGGATCCCGGCTACCTGCCCTGGATCGAGGACGTCTACGGTGCCGGAGAGGTCGCGAACCAGGCCGTGGGTGCGCGCTGGTCCGGAGCCAGCCTGACCGCGCTGGAGGCCTACCTGGCCGCCGAGGACCCCGAGGCCGTGGTCGTGCTCTCCGGCAGTGTCGACGTCTTTGCCGGACCTTTCTGGCAGCCGGGAGGCAGTCCCATCTACGACGAGGAGCGGACCGTCGGGAACATCGTCGACATGGTCGCCGCCGTGATCGCGGATGGTGCGACGCCGATCCTCCTCGCGCCGCCGCCGGTCTACCCCCCGTGCGACGGCAGCGTGGACCCGACTTGCCTGGTGATCGAGGATCGTCTGCTGAGCCTCGGGAACGCGCTCGAAGATGAGGTCGCGGACCCTTCGAGCGCCGCTTATGGTGTGGCCTTCATCAATCTCCACACGCTCTTCTTGGCCTACCCGGATCCGTACTCGCTGTACGACGACGGCTTGAACGACGGCCTCCACCCGGACGACGACGGCGATCGGGTGATCGCGCAGGCCGTGCTCGACACGCTCGGAGCGGTGGTGGGGGCCCCCTGCGAAGACGGTGTCGACAACGACGGCGATGGGACCATCGACTTCCCCGCCGATACGGACTGTGACGATGCATCGGACTGGTCGGAGGGTGCTGCGTTCCTGGAATGCGACGATGGCCTCGACAACGACGGCGATGGCGCCACCGACCTGGACGATTTCGGCTGCCAGGGGCGGGGCGACTTCTCGGAGCGCGCCGCTCCCAATGAGATCGCCTGCGACGACGGCATCGACAACGACGGCGACGGGACCATCGACTTCCCGGGAGACGCCGGTTGCGGATCTCCCGTGCAGACGGAAGAGAACCCGGCGTGCAACGACGGAATCGACAATGATCAGGACGGGTCGATCGACTTCGACGGCGGTGACTCCCTCGACCTGGATCGCAACGGGTTCGTCGATCCCGAGTTCAACTCAGCCGAGCCCGAGGTGAGCGACCCGGATCCCGAATGCACCGCGGCTTCGATCAACGAGGAGAGCTCGGACTCGGGTTGCGACTGGCACTCTCCCTCACCTTGGCAGCAAGGGTGTCACTGGCCTGCCGCAATGAAGGTCACGCTGTGTCACAAGGGGAAGAATACCCTTTCGGTAGGTGAGAGCGCAGTACCCGCGCATCTGGCGCACGGTGACACGCTCGGATCCTGCTTCTCGAGCCATTCGCCGGCCGAGCCCTGGCGGATACGGGGGTGGGAATCTTCAGCATCGTGGACTCAAGATGGCGACAAGCACCAGCGCGGCACTGATACCGAGATCCATGGGACGAGCGAAGGAGATCACGGTCCGAAAGCAGCCAAGACCAAAGGCAAGACGCGATCAGCGCGAAGAGTCCGATGATCGCGATCCTCGCGACGAGCGTGAAGAGGACTCTGACCAGGATCGCGTAGATGCACGCGTTTGGCGGCTCTGCATTCGGTCGCCCGGGCGCAGAGCACAAAGATCGCCAACGGGGATCGAGGATGAGCGAAAGCCCTTCATCCTCGCGGGGCCTGCGGAGGAGCCCCGCCCGCCCGGCTCCCACAGCCGGGACGCGCCTGGAGTATCGGCGCCCATCCGCTCACGACCGGTCTTCCTGAGAGGCCGACCAGCACCGCGCCGTCGCGCCCCGTCCACCACACCGGAATCCCCAAGGCCGCCGCGCGATCGAGCACTACGCGATGGGGCATCCCGAAGCGCCCCGGACAGGGGGCCGAAGCGATCGCCACGGCGGGCGCGACGGCGCGAAGGAAGGCAGCGGTCGCCGAGGTCCGGCTCCCGTGGTGGGGTAGCTCGAGCAGATCGGCCCGGAGGTCCGCGCCGGAAGACACCAGGGCCGCCTCCGCAGCGGCCTCGATGTCGCCGCTCAGCAGGATGCGGCTTCCACCGACTTCGATCCGCACCACCAGGGAGGCCTGGTTCCGCGAGAGTCCGCCGGAGCGCGGCGGCCAGAGTGGTGTGACCCGAAGATCGGCGAAGGTCTCGGCGCGATCTCCCCTGCCCTTCTCGGCGATCTCGATCCCGCGCTTCGCTGCCTCGGCGAGGAGAGCCTCGAAGGCGGGATCTTCCCCACCCCCCGCCGGGAGCCACAGGCGGGCAGTGGGAACGCACTCGAGCACCGCGGGCAGCCCTCCGCGGTGGTCGAGATCCCCGTGGCTGGCGATCAGCAGGTCGAGCCGCGTGACACCGAGCGCGGCCAACGCCGGAACCACGGCGGTTCGCCCCAGATCCACGCCTCCGGGAAAGGCCGTCCCACCGTCGAACAGGATGGCGGCCTCTCGCCCCTGGACGACGACCGCATCACCCTGCCCCACATCGAGCGCGACCACGCGCGGGGGGTGTGGCGCGATTGCCGGCGCGGGGTAGTGGGCGAACAGAGCGGCTGCGGCGGTTGCCAGCGCGATCCTGCCCGAGGTCGCCCGAAGGCGTGTCACCAGCACCGCCAGGACCAATGCGATCAGGAGTGCGGTGACCGAGGGCGGAGGAATCGGCGCCTGCTCCGGGAGCCACGACGCGATCTGCTCGGCCCCCTGCAACGCGGCACTCGCCACCGCCGCGCTCCCCGACACCGTCAACCCGGTGAGCGGTGCGGCGGGTCGGAGGAGCACGGCGAGTGCCGCCAGAAGAGAGGCAGGAAGCAGCAGCGCCGCGGTGAGCGGAATCGCGATCAGGTTCGCGAGCACGCCGACCGCGGCCACCTGGCCAAAGTGCACGGCTGCAAGGGGAGCGGTGGCGGCGATTGCAGCGGCGGAGGTCCGGAGCAGGGCATCGACATTGCGACGGATCCGAGAGCCGACGCCCCCCGCCGAGTCCGTCCGCTTACGCCCCCCCAGACCCGCCAGGATTGCCGCACTGGCGGCAAAGGACATCTGCGCGCCGGCCTCGAAGAGAGCGCCCGGCTCGAAGGCGAGCACGACGATGGCGGCCAGAGCCAGGGGATGTCCCCGCAGCCCGGGGCGCCGGCGGACGAACCCGACGGCGACCGCGATCAGAAAGACCGCAGCACGGCGGACGGGAACCCCCCACCCGCTCAGCAGCGCGTAGGCCATGGCAAAGCCGATCGCCAACAGGATCGATAGACGTCGTGCGTCGCAGCGCAAGGCGGTGGAGCCGAGACGGGTGAAGGCGAATCGACCCCCTGCATAGACCAGCGCAGCGATCAGCGTGAGGTGGAGTCCGGAGACGGCAATCAGGTGGGAGAGCCCGAGCCGGGCGAGCGCGTCGCGGGGCTCCGGCGAGAGACCGGAGCGGTCGCCGAGCGACAAGGCCGCCAGGAGTCCGCCTCCCGGTCCGGCAGCTCGGAGACGCTGCGAGGCATCCGCGCGGACCTGCTCGAGGCTTCCAGAGAGCGGCGCCGGGTCCGACGCTCCCATCTCCACGTGCAGGGCCGGATGGACGAGGTGTCCGACCGCGCCGATCCCTCTCCGGGCGAGTGACCGGGTCCCGTCGCGGCTCCCTGGATTCTGGAGCGGGTGCGGCCGCTTGAGGCGAACCCGGGCGCGAATCCGCGCCCCCGAGCGATGGGACTCGAAGGCGGGGAGCCAAGCAGGCGTACGAGGCCCCTGGATCCGAACACCCGAGGGCAGCGAGGGTCCGGTGGCATCCACATTGCGGACTCGACGCAGCTCGACCCACATCCAGTCGGCCTGCCGGGCCACCCTGGCCACGCGGCCCTCGATGGTGGCTTCGACGGCTCCGCCGGCGGGTGCGAAGCGCGCCGCCTCGAGCCTGGACTCCAGCGCTACGGCACCGGCGCAGCAGGCGACGACCATCGCGCAGGCCGCCTGCAGCCGTGGGCAACGCCTTGCCGCGAGTCCAAGGAGGAGAGCGACGAGCGCCGACGGGAGGGCGATCTCCGATCGAATCCAAAGTCGATCGGCGAGGAAGATCCCCGCGGCCTGGGCAATGGCCAGCAGCGGAAGCAAACGGCCCAGTGCATGCACCCGGGACCGGGAGAAGGCCGAGCTTAGTGGAATCGGCGCCTCTAGTGAAGCGTGCGGCGCTCCGGCACGGCCCGGTTCGCGGTCTGCTTCCTCATCCGCGCGACATAGGCCGCCAGCGTTCGGAGCGCCTCGTCGAGCTTGCGGAGCTCCCCGGCGAAGCCACTCATCAGACGCTGCACCTCATCCAGGTCCCGGGCGGTCTTCTTGAAGCCTTCCAGTCCCTTGCGATGGATGCCGTACGCCATCGCGACACCCGAGAGCACGGCGTCGTAGGTGTCCGCGGTGAGCTCGTCCGAGAACCGCTCGAGACGTTCGGAAACCGCGCCCGAGAACTCCGGTGCGATCCCGAGCTTCTCCAGATCCTCGCGAATGCTCTTCGCGTCCCTCGCAATGGCCTTCCAGCGCATCTCTCCGTTTACCTCTCGAACCCGTTCAGTGGGGAGAAGGAGCAAGAATGATGCCATCCGCTCCGGCAATGCGAACGCTTCGCAAAGGCCGCGAAATACTGTCGAAAAGCCGGACTGCGCCCACCGCGGCAGACTGGGACTCGGCCAGGCGGAGTTCGGATTTCATCCCCTTTTGGGAACTTTCTTACCCTGCCGGCTTTCCCCGAGGGCGCTTCCATCAGCCGCCCGGAAGAAGTCGTGAATCGTCTCGGCATCCCCTCTGGAGATCCCGGGGACCTCGCAGAGATCCTGCACCGATGCGCTCCGCACCGATCGGAGCGATCCCATTCGCCGCAGCAGCGCGCGCCGCTTGCCGGGCCCGATGCCGGGAAGCTCCTCGAGGATCGATTGCAGGCCCACCTTTCGCCGCAAGCTCCGCTGGTAGTCGATCGCGAATCGGTGGGATTCGTCGCGGACCCGCTGAAGCAGCAGAAGGCCTCTCGAGCTCGCGGCCAGCCGTACCGCATCCTTTCGACCCGGGAGAAAGAGTCGCTCCGCCTTCAGTCCCCCCGAGCGACGGACTCGCGGCGACGGACTCTCCTCGTCGCGCTGCTTGGCGATGCCCAGGTGATCCACCTGGAGCCCGCGATCGCGAAGCAGCGCGGTGACCACCCCCAGCTGTCCCTTGCCGCCGTCGACGACCAGAAGATCGGGAAGCGGCTCGCTCTCGACCCGGGTGAGGCGGCGCTCCAGGACCTCGCGCATGCAGGCGAGGTCGTCCCCACCCCTGGCCTCCCGAATCTTGTAGCGCCGATAGGCCGCCTTCACGGGCTGACCGTCGTCGAAGACGACCCGGCTCGCCACGGCCAGGGCCCCCTGCAGATTCGAGACGTCGTAGCACTCGATTCGCCTTGGCAGCCCGGCGAGGCCGAGCCGCTCGCGCAGCTCCTCCAGCGCCGCTTCGATGCTCTCCCGCGCCTCGAGGCGGCGGGCCAGACCGACCTCGGCATTCTTCGCCGCCAGGCTCACCAGATCGCGCCGCGAGCCCCGCTTCGGAGTCCGTACCACGACGCGCCGGCCGGCCCGCTCGGAGAGCAGCGACTCCAGGGCGCCGCCGTCGTCGATCTCCGCAGCGCTCAGGACCTCCGCGGGAACCGGGCGCTCGGCGTCGCCCCCGTAGTACTGACCGAGAAAGGAGCCCATGATGTCGCCGTCGTCGAGCCGCAGATCGGAGAACCCGTACTCTGCGGCACCCACCACCCGTCCGTCGCGGACGTGCAGGACCTGCAGCTCGACCTCTCCCCCGTCGCGCGCCATGCCGAAGACGTCCCGATCTACCAGCCGATCACCGACGATCTGCTGTTGCTCGACGGTTCGCTCGACGGCGTCGATCCGGTCGCGCAGGCGCGCCGCGTCCTCGAAGCGCTCATCCTCCGCGGCCTCCTCCATCTTCCTCCGCAGCGTGGCCATCAGGTCATCGGACCGGCCGCGCAGGAACAGCTCGGTTCCCTGGACCAGCTCCGCATAGGCCTCCTCGCTGACCAGCCCGCAGCAGGGCGCGGCACAGCGCTTCATCTGGTACTCGATGCAGGGCCGGCCGCGCCGCGCGTAGTCCTTGAAGGTGGCATCGCTACACGAGCGCAAGGGAAAGATCCGGCGCAGGTTCGAGAGCGCCTCCCGCATCGCGCCACTCGAGGTATAGGGCCCGAAGTACTGGGCCCCGTCGCGCCGGAAGCGCCGCACCATGTGGAGTCGGGGCCACTTCTCCTTCGGATCCAGGCGCAGGGCCAGGTACTGCTTGTCGTCCCGGAGCCTGACGTTGAAGGTGGGCCTGTGCTGCTTGATCAGCTCGTTCTCGAGCAGCAGGGCGTCCTTCACCGTGGGGGTGACGAGGACCTTGATGTCCGCGATCCGCTCCACCAGCCGCGGGATCTGCACCCGGCCATCGCCGCCCGCCTGGAAGTAGGACCGGACCCGGCTGCGCAGGTTCTGGGCCTTGCCCACGTAGAGCACCTTGCCCCGCTCGCTCTCGAAGAGATAGACGCCGGGCCCGCTGGGAAGGGACTCGACGCGTTCCCGAAGGTCCACGTTCAGGTGGTCCGCAGGCGCTCCGACTCGAGCGCCCGAATCCGATCGCGCAGCTCGGCCGCGCGCTCGAACTCGAGCTCCCGTGCCGCCTCGCCCATCTCCCGCCGAAGACCCTCGAGAAGCGCCGGAAGCTCGTGGGTCGGGATCTCGGGCTCCCGCCGCTCCTTCCCCTTCGGAACGGTCACGTAGTCCGCCTCCCAGATCGAGTCTCGAAGGCTGGAAATGCGTTTCACGACGGTCTCGGGGGTGATGCCGTGCTCCCGGTTGTAGCTCCCCTGGATCTCCCGGCGTCGATTGGTCTCGCCCAGCGTGTTGCGGATCGCGTCGGTCTCCCGGTCCGCGTAGAGAATGACCGATCCATTCACGTTGCGCGCGGCCCGGCCGATGGTCTGGATCAGGGAGCGCGTGGATCGCAGGAAGCCCTCCTTGTCCGCGTCGAGGATCGCCACCAGGGACACCTCGGGAATGTCCAGGCCCTCGCGGAGCAGATTGATCCCGATCAGCACGTCGAAGCCGCCCTCGCGCAGCTCCCGGATGATCTCGGTGCGCTCGATGGTCTGGATGTCGCTGTGGAGGTAGCGCACCCGCACTCCATGGTCCGCGTAGTAGTCGGTGAGCTCCTCGGCCATGCGCTTGGTGAGGGTGGTGACGAGCACCCGGTCACCGGCCGCGACACGGCTGCGGATCTCGGCCAGGAGATCGTCCACCTGACCTCCGGCCGGGCGCACCTCGACCCTGGGGTCCATCAGGCCGGTGGGCCGGATGATCTGCTCCGCCACCACCCCGCCCGACTTCTCCAGCTCGAAATCGCCCGGGGTCGCCGAGACGTAGACGCGCTGGGGCGCGCGCTCCTCCCACTCGTCGAAGCGCAGCGGGCGATTGTCCAACGCCGAAGGCAGGCGCCAGCCGTACTCGACCAGGGTCTCCTTGCGGGCCCGGTCACCCCGGTACATGCCGCCGATCTGCGGAACGCTCACGTGGCTCTCGTCGATGAAGACCAGGCGGTCTTCGGGGAAGTAGTCGAAGAGGGTGTAGGGCGCCTCGCCGGGGCCGCGGCCGTCGAGCCACCGGGAGTAGTTCTCGACGCCGTGGCAGAACCCCATCTCTTCGAGCATCTCGAGGTCGTAGAGGGTTCGCTGCTCGAGGCGCTGGACCTCGAGGAGCTTGCCCAGACTCCGCAGCTCTTCGAGGCGCTCCTGGAGCTCGACCCGAATCCCCTCGATGGCGCCCTTCAGGATCTGCTCGGTGGCTACGTAGTGGCTGGCGGGATAGATCATCGCCCGCTTCGGCCGCCCCAGAACCTTCCCGCGCAGCGGGTCGATCTCGGCGATGCCATCGATCTCGTCCCCGAAGAACTCGATGCGCAGCGCCCTCTCGTTCTCGTATTGCGGAAAGATCTCCACCACGTCTCCGCGCACCCGGAAGGTGCCGCGGTGGAAGTCGACGTCGTTTCGGTCGTAGAGCATGTCCACGAGCTGCCGGAGCAGCTCGTCCCGCGGCAGTGTGGCGCCCGTTTCAAGATAAGCGTGCATGGAGCCGTAGGTGGCGGGCGCACCCAGCCCGTAGATGCATGAGACGCTCGCCACCACCAGCACGTCGCGCCGCGTCAGCAGGGAGTGGGTGGTCGAGTGGCGCATCTTGTCGATCTCGTCGTTGATCGACGCGTCCTTCTCGATGTAGGTGTCGGTCGCCGGGAGATAGGCCTCGGGCTGGTAGTAGTCGTAGTACGAGACGAAGTACTCGACGGCGTTGCCGGGAAACAGCCCCCTGAACTCGGAGTAGAGCTGGGCCGCGAGGGTCTTGTTGGGCGCCATGACCAGTGTGGGCCGGTTCAGCTCGGCGACCACGCAGGCCATGGTGAAGGACTTCCCGCTGCCGGTGACCCCCAGCAGCGTCTGGTGCGGCACACCGCCTCCGATCCCCTGGACGAGCTCGGAGATCGCGCGAGGCTGATCGCCGCGGGGCTCGAACTCGCTCCTCAGCTCGAACCGCTCGCCGCTCACTTGCGCCTCCAGCGCGGCCCCTCGGGTGTATCGTCGATCACCACTCCCTCGGCGGTCAGCGCTTCGCGGATCCGATCCGCCTCGGCCCAATCCTTGCTCGCGCGGGCCTCCTCGCGCCTCGTCACCAGGGCGTCGATGCGCGGATCGCTCTCCTGCGTCCGTTCGGGGAGGGTCGCGGTGGCCAGGTCGAGCCCCAGCCACTCGTCGAACTCCAGCAGCAGGGTGCGGCGATCCGCCGCAGAGAGTCCCCTGTCCCGCGCCACCTCGGAGGCGACGGCGAGGGCCTGCGGCGCGTTCAGGTCGTCGCGCACCGCCTCTCGGAAGCGGGCCCGATGGGGTTCCACGAGCTCCGGATCCGCCTCGCCCGCGGCCTCCCTCACCTCGACGGCGCTGGCGAGCAGACGCCGGTAGCCCGTTGCCGCTGCCTCCATGGCGTCGTCGTTGAAGGTCTGCTGCTTCCGATAGTGCGCCTGCAGGAAGAAGTAGCGGAATGCCAGCGGAGGGTGGCCGTCCGCCGCCAGGTCGTCCAGCAAATAGACGTTGCCGAGCGACTTCGACATCTTCTGGCCGCGGAAGTCGAGCCACTCCTCGTGCATCCACACCTGAACCCACGGGTGCACCTCGAAGGCGCACTCGCTCTGGGCGATCTCGTTGGTGTGGTGGACGCTCAGGTGGTCGATGCCGCCGGTGTGGATGTCGAACTGCTGGCCCAGGTACTTGCTGCTCATCGCCGAGCACTCGAGGTGCCATCCCGGGAAGCCCCGGCCCCAGGGCGAATCCCACTCCTGCTGACGGGTCACTCCCTTCTCGGCGAACTTCCAGAGGGCAAAGTCCGCCGGATGGCGCTTCCCCTCCACCGCGCCGATGCGCTTGCCACCGACCTGCATCTCCAGATCCAGGCGCGCGAATTCGGCGTAGCGGCGGAACTTGGTGATGTCGAAGTAGATGCCGTCCGGAATCCGATAGGTGTAGCCCTTCTCCTCCAGGGTCCGGACCATGGCGATCTGCTCGGGAATGTGATCGGTCGCCTTGCAGAGCACATCGGCCTCGAGACAGTTCACCCGCCGGCAATCCCTCCGCCACTGCTCTGTGTACTCCGCGGCGATCTCCTCGGCCCGGCGCCCGGTTCGCTTCGCCGCCAGCTCCATCTTGTCGTCGCCGGCGTCCGCGTCGTCGGTGAGGTGGCCGACGTCGGTGATGTTGATCACGTGGGTCACCCGGAGCCCCTGGGCGAGGAGCGCGCGCTTCAAGAGGTCCGCGAACAGATAGTGCCGCAGGTTCCCCAGGTGCTGGGGCGAGTAGACGGTCGGGCCGCAGGAGTAGATCCGCGCGTGCCCCTTCTCCAGGGGAGTGAAGCGCTCCTTGCGACGCGTGCGGGTGTTGTAGAGAACCAGGCCGTCCATTCTCGCTCAGCTCTCCTCCGCCGCGGAGCCGAGCAGGACCACGGCCATGGCGGCCATCCCCTCCCCCCTTCCGATCGCGCCCATCCCGTCGGTGCTCGTCACCTTCAGGTTCACCGCCTCCGCGGGAATCTCCAGGGCGCCCGCCACCACCGCCTCCATCGCACTCTGGTGGGGCGCGAGACGGGGCGCCTGGGCGATCACCGTCGCGTCCAGGTGGACGACTCGGAAACCCCGCTCGCGCGACATGGCCATCACCCTGGAGAGGATCTCGATGCTCGCGATCCCCCGCAGGCTCCCGTCCGAGGACGGAAAGTGGCGGCCGAGATCCCCCTCTCCCAGGGCTCCCAGCAGGGCGTTGGCGATGGCGTGAAGCAGAACGTCTCCGTCCGAGTGTCCCTCCAGGCCCCGATCGTGGGGAATCGCGACGCCTCCCAGCATCAGCGGGCGGCCGGGAGCCAGCCGGTGAGCATCGATGCCCTGCCCGATCCGGTAGCCGCTCATGGAAGCTCCTCGCCGCGGAGGCGCAGCCAGACTTCGGCGAGGGCGAAGTCCTCGGCCGAGGTGATCTTAAGATTCGCCGGGTCTCCCTCCACCACCTCGACCGTCACCCCGAGCCTCTCCACCAGCGAGGCGTCGTCGGTCGCCCGCACCCCGTCGGCGTCGGCCTTCGCCAGTGCATCCCGCAGCCAGTCGATCCGGAACACCTGCGGCGTCTGGGCCGCGTAGCACTCCGCGCGCGGGGGCGTCGCCACCACGCGTCCCGCCTCGACGCGTTTGATGGTGTCCCGGACGGGGATCGCCAGCAGCGCCGCTCCGCTCGACCGGGCGGCGCACACCACCCGCGACACGTCCCGAGGCCGGACCAGAGGTCTCGCCGCATCGTGCACTGCCACGTGGGTCACCTCCGCAGGCAGAGCCTCCAGGCCACAGCGTACCGAGTCCTGCCGCTCGGCTCCGCCGGCCACGGCGGAGCGCAGCTTGCGGATCTTGCGGAGCTCGGATTCCAGGGCCGCCAGTCGCGGCATCGCCTCCCGCGCCACCACCGGCACCACGAGATCCACCTCCTCCGAGGCGGCGAGGGCCTCGATCGAGCGAAGCAGCAGGCAGCGACCCGCCAGCGGGACGAACGCCTTGGGCGACACTCCCGCCGCGTCGCCCCCCCTCTCGCTCTCGCGCTCCGCCAGACTTTCGCGGAGCCGCTCCCCGCTCCCCGCCCCCAGGACCAGGGCTGCCACGGTCATGGCGGAGCAGGATAGCGGAGGCGGTGGGGGCCGCAGGCGCGGAACTCGCGTGCCGAGGTCGGACTGCTACCGTGCCCGCCGGGAGGGGAACTGATGCGGATTCTCATAGCTTTCGGATTCCTGGGGCTCTTTCTCGTCGTCGCTGGGGCGGCCTGGGCGGAAGAGCCCGGCGAGCCTCGTCCGCCGAGCGCCGAGACTGCGCCGGGCGCGCCTCCTTCCATGCTGCAGGACGAGCTGGCCCTCTCCGTCCAGGAGGCCATCACCATGTCGATCGAGAACAACCTCGACGTGGAGATCGCGCGCTTCACGCCCCTGATCTCGGATCTCGATCACACCGCCGCGTGGGGCGCCTACGACCCCAACGCCTTCGGAAGCTTCGAATACGAGAGCACTCAGAGGCCGGTGGCAAGCGCGCTTCTGGTGGGCACCAACCTCTCCCTCGAGCGCAAGACGAGCGGGGCGGCGGGCGTGACGGGGCTGATTCCCAGGCTCGGCGCCCAGTACGAGATCGCCTATGGCGGGCAAAAGCTTCAGTCGAACTCGTCAATCCAGAGCCTCTCGCCAGAGTACCGCACCAACCTGCTCGGCACGCTCACGCTGCCGGTCCTGAAGGGCGCCTGGTGGGGCGGGCCCTGGGTCGCCGTCAAGCAGACCGGCATCGGCGCCGAGATCGCCGACGAGGATTTCCGGAGGAACCTGATGGACCTCACTACGGCCACCCGGAATGCCTACTGGGGAGTCTCCGCTGCCGGCGAGGAGCGTCTCGTCGCCCAGAAGAGCCTTGAGCAGAGAAAGGCGCTCCTCAACCAGACCCAGGCTCAGTACGAAGTGGGGGTCGTGTCCCGGGTCGAGGTGACCCAGGCGGAGGCGGGTGTCGCCGAGGGCGAGGTGAATCTGATCATCGCCGACAACAACTACCGGGCTGCACAGGACCAGCTCATCGATGTCGTTCTCGGGCCCCACCTCACGCCCGACTCGCAACTGGAGATCCGGCCGACGGATTCACCCGACGAGATCGTCACCTACGAGGTGGATCGCGAGGAGGCCAATCGAAAGGCCCTCGCTCATCGCCCCGAGATCGCCAGCGCCCGCAAGAACATCGAGCTGCAGGAGATCGAGCTCAAGTTCCGCAGGAACCAGCGCCTCCCCCAGGTCGACCTGAACCTCTCGTACGGCTACAACGGTCTGGGCGGCTCCAACAACTCCGCCCCGCAGTTCGGCGCAGCCTTGCCCCCCGTCCACCGGAGCTACTCGAGCGCCCACGACGACTGGTTCTCCAACCGCGCGGCCTCCCAATGGTCCGGCGGAGCGGTCGTGACCATCCCCATCGGCAACGTGACCGGCCGCGCGGGCGTGAGCAAGGCCCACCTCGAGCTTCGCCGCGCAAAGACCCAGCTCCGGCGGCTCGAGCTCGACATCGTGGTCGAGGTGCGCAAGGCGATTCGAGATCTCCGTTCCGCCCTGGAGGGCATCGCAGCCGCCGAGAAGGGACGGGTGGCAGCGGCCGAGCAGCTTCGCGCCGAGAACATCCGGCTCGAGTACGGCGAATCGACCCCCTTCGACGTCCTGCAGAAGGAGGAGGTGCTGGTGAACGCGGAGAGCCGGAAGATCGGCGCCCTCAAGCTCTATCACGACTCCATGACCAGTCTCGAACGGACCCAGGGTACGATTCTCGAAAGCCACAACATCGTCGTCGAAGAGGCAGCCGCACTGCGATAGAATCGGGCTTCCCGCGAAACGCCGGAGGATCTGGTGAGTCTCTTTGGAAAGAGTGGGAAGGACGAGCTGGGACTGCCGCGATCCGCCCCCCGGGGCCAGGATTCGCAGCCACGGCTGCACGGCGGAAGCGAAACCACCCATCGAGGCGGGGAAGAAGCGGCGGGCCGCGCCCGCGGAGGGGAAGACGTGGCGAACATCGGGAAGTCCATCACCATCAAGGGCGATCTCACCGGCAACGAGGATCTGGTGATCGACGGCAACATCGAGGGCCGGATCGACCTCCCCAACAACCAGCTCACCATCGGCCCCGAAGGAAAGATCAAGGCCGACATCCACGCCAAATCGGCCGTGGTGGTGGGTCACGTCAGCGGGAACGTGAGCGCCACCGAGCGCATCGAGGTTCAGGCATCGGGGATCGTGGACGGCGACGTCCGCTCGCCCCGCCTGGTGGTCCAGGAAGGCGCCGTCCTGAACGGCGCGGTCGAGATGGGCGAGGTCAAGCAGCCGCCCGCGGCCGCGCCGGTCAAGAAGGCCGCCGGCGGCGGCGACTCCCTGCCTTAGTCTTGGTCTTGGCCTTCTTCGCGCTCGGCACCTTGGGGGGCCTGGGCGCCTCGCTCTTGGGGGCTTTGGGTGCTCTGGGGGCCTTGGGTGCCTCGTGCGCGCTGGCCCGCGGCCCGCTGGATGCAGTGCCGAAGCGCCTCTCCAGCCACAGCAGGCTGGGGGAGGCGATGTAGATCGACGAGTAGGTCCCCACCACGATCCCGATCGTCATCGCCAGGGCGAAGGGCCGGATCACCTCTCCTCCCAGCACCAGGAGCGCCAAGACCGCGGCCAGCGTGGTGAAGGAGGTGAGCAGGGTGCGCGAGAGCGTCTGGTTGACGCTTTGGTTCAGCACCTCCTTTAGATCGTACTTGGTGCGGAGCTCCATGTTCTCGCGAATCCGGTCGTAGACGATGATGGTGTCGTTCAGGCTGTAGCCGATGATGGCCAGGAGCGCCGCGAGCACGCGGAGATCGAACTCCAGGCCCAGCAGGATCCAGAGCGACGCAGTGATCAAGACATCGTGGAGCAGGGCGACCACGGCGCCTGGTGCGTATCGCACCGAGAAGCGGAATCCGATGTAGATCAGGATCAGCAGGCAGGCAATGCCGATGGCCTTGAGGCCGTCCTCGCGAAGCTCCGCGCCCACCTTCGGCCCCACGAACTCGACCCGCTCGACCTCCAGCGGCCCGATCCTCTTCTCGAGGTTCTCCTCGAGCAGGAAGATGCGGTCCTTCTCCCGGACTTCGTCGGCGTCCCCCTGCCCCGGCCCCGTCTCGGCGCCCGCCTCCTCCCCGTCGCTCTGCTCCGGCGCCGCGCCCGAGGCGCTCTTGGCCGCGGCCGCCTCCTCGACTTCGCGGCCACCCCGGAACTTGATCAGGAACTCGTGGGAATCGACACCTCCGAAGCGGGTCACGCTCGCGTTCGGAATCCCGAGCCCGTTCACCACATTGCGGATGTCGCCTTCGTCCACGGCTCCCGGATCGAGGAAGCGGACCTGGACCTCCGTTCCTCCCGCGAAGTCGATCCCCAGCCGGAACCCGCGCAGCGGAATGCCCGCGACCCCCAGCAGCACCACCGCAACGGAGACGGCCACGCAGATGCGCCACTTGCCGATGAAGTCGAAGTGAGTCCCGGGCTTGACGATCTCGAAGGGCAATTCTTGTCTCCTAGATCGAGACCTGCTCGACGTACCGCGTTCCCGGGTAGACGGCGAACGCGAGCCGCGTGATCACCAACGCGGCGAAGACGCTGGTCAGAATTCCCACCGAGAGCGTGACCGCAAAGCCCTTGATGGGACCCGTGCCGTACTCGAAGAGCACCAGTGCGGTGATCAGCGTGGTGATGTTGGCATCCAGAATCGTCCAGGTCGCCTTGCTGAAGCCCGCAGCGATGGCGGGCCGCGGGGCCCGACCCGCCCGCAGCTCCTCGCGGATTCGCTCGAAGATGATCACGTTGGCATCGACGGCCATACCTACCGTGAGCACCAGACCGGCGATTCCCGGCAGCGTCAGGGTGGCCTGGAAGAGCGACATCAGCCCCACCACCATCAGCAGGTTGGCGAGAAGGGCCAGGCTCGCGTAGACGCCGGAGAGCCGGTAGTAGCCGGTGGTGAAACCCACCACCAGCAGGAGACCCACCACCGAAGCCCAGATCCCGCTTCGAATCGAGTCGGCGCCCAGGGCCGGTCCGATGCTGCGCTCCTCCTCGATCTTGACGGAAATCGGAAGTGCACCCGCTCTCAGGATGACGGCGAGGTCCGCCGCATCCTCGGAGCTGAAGCGGCCGGTGATGACGCCCGACCGCGAGATTCGGGCCCGGATCTGTGGGGCGCTGTAGACCTGTCCGTCGAGGATGATCGCCAGAAGGTCGTCGATGTGCGCCTCGGTGAGCTTGGCGAAGATCTCCGCCCCCTCGCTGTTCCAGGTGAAGTTCACCTGCCACTCGGACGACCTGCTGTCGAAGCCGACACGGGCGTCGCTCAGGTAGTCGCCGCTGATGTCGGCGGTCTTCGAGACCAGGTAGGCGCGCAGGACGCGCCTGGTCTCCTTCTCGCGCTCGAAGACCACCTCGGTGCCTTCGGGAAACCCATCGGGATACTTCGCCCGCAGCAGCTCCTCGCTCTTGTCGGCGTCCTTGACCAGCTTGAACTCCAGGTGTCCCGTCTTGCGGAAGATGTCCGGGACCCGCGAGATCCCCGGAAACTGGATCAGGACGCGGTCCCGCCCCTGCCGGGTCACCACGGACTCGGGAATCCCCGTCTGGGGGTCGTCGACCCGCCGGCGGTACACCTCCAGCACCTGCAGCATGGCGCGCTCCTGCACCTGCTCGCGCCATTCGTCGGTGAGCCTCAGCGTGATCCGCTCGGCGTCGGATTTCACGACCTGGAGGGTCTCGTAGTCCCGGAGCACCTCGCGGACCGCCTCCGCATCGGAGGCTTCCGCCAGCTTCACGTGGAGGAGGTCCCCTTCCACGAACAGCTGGACGCCGGTGATCTTCTTCTCTTCGAGCCGCCGCGAGAGGCCATCCTCGATGTGACCGAGCTCCTGGGCGACCGCCGCCTCCAGATCTGGACTGATCACCAGATGAATTCCACCCTGGAGGTCGAGGCCCAGCCGAAGGCCCTGGTCGGGCAGATACCAGGCCTGGGCCCGGCGCTCCTCCGGGAAGAAGTTCGCAAGGGCCAGGTACGCCAGCAGCAGTACCACGGCGGTCACGGAGGCGAGGCGCCAGCGGAGGCTCAAGACTCCTCCCCCTTCGCCTTCTCGATGCGCCGGTCGATGCGGCCGCGGTCGACCTTGATCCGGACCCGCTCACCCTTCAGGTTGGCGATCTCCAGCGTCAGCACGTCCTCCGATACCCCGGTGACCACGCCGTGGATCCCGCCGGTGGTGACCACCCGATCTCCCTTGCCGACCGCCTTGAGCAGATTCTCGTGGTCCTTCTGCTTGCGCTGCTGGGGTCGGATCAGCAGGAAGTAGAAGATCAGGAAGATGGCGCCCATGGGGATCAGGAAGCCCAGCGGGTCCCCTCCCTTCGCCTCGCCCGCCTGCAGCCAGATTACGCCGAGCGTGTCCCCCATCTACTTGCCGGCATCCCGTCGCAGCGCTTCGGCCTTGCCCGTCTCCTCCCATGGCAGGCCGGCGTTCTCCCGACCGAAGTGCCCGTGGTAGGAGGTGCTCCGGTAGATCGGGCGCAGCAGGTCGAGGGACTCGATGATGCCGGCGGGCGTGAGATCGAAGTGCTTGCGGATCAGTCGGTCCAGCGTGGCCTCGTCGTGCTCACCGGTGCCGAAGCTCTCCACGCGGATGGAGACGGGCTCGGCCACGCCGATGGCGTAGGCCACCTGGACTTCACAGCGCCTGGCCAGGCCGGCGGCGACCAGGTTCTTTGCGACCCAGCGCGCGGCGTAGGCTGCGCTGCGATCGACCTTGGAGGGATCCTTGCCAGAGAAGCAGCCGCCCCCGTGACGCCCCATGCCACCGTAGGTATCGACGATGATCTTGCGACCGGTGAGTCCCGCATCCCCCATCGGCCCTCCCACCACGAAGCGGCCGGTGGGGTTCACGTGGAAGATGGTGTCGCCGTCGAGAAGATCGGCTGGCAGGGCCGGCCTCAGGATCCCGTCGATCACGTCCTTCTTGAGCCGCTCGTAGGAGACGTCGGGATCGTGCTGGGTGGACAGAACGACCGTCGGGATTCGCACCGGGCGATCTCCATCGTACTCGACGCTCACCTGGGACTTGGCATCGGGCCGCAGGAAGCCGATCTCACCCGACTCGAACTTCTCCCGGTGGACCTCCATCAACCGGTGGGCGAAGCGGATGGGGGCGGGCATCAGCTCGGGCGTCTCGTCGCAGGCGAAGCCGAACATCATTCCCTGGTCGCCGGCCCCCTGCTCCTTGTGGAGACCCTCGCCGACGCTGACTCCCTGGGAGATGTCGGGGGACTGCTGCCCGAGAGCCACCATGACGGCGCAGCTGCCCGCGTCGAAGCCCATGTCCGAATCCGTGTACCCGATGTCCTGGATCACCGAGCGAACCAGCGGCCCGAGCTCGACTCTGGCCCTGGTGGTCACCTCTCCGGCGATCACCACCAGGCCCGTGGTCGTCAGCGTCTCGCAGGCGACCCGGGAGCCGGGGTCCTGCGCGAGCATCGCGTCGAGGACCGCATCCGAGATCTGGTCACACATCTTGTCCGGATGGCCCATCGAGACCGATTCGGACGTAAACACCTTGCGGGGAGCCATGCTTTCTCCTGTGGATCCGGCGGGGACAGGACGCCGCCGGACCCCGGGCCGCCGAAGTTAGGAGAAGCCCAATTCGGTCGCCAGCTTAGCCCTGATCCCGGGAGCCCGGATCGGGCAGATACTCAGGGGGGTGCTCGAGAAGTCGCCCCAACGCCTCGATGGCCTCGGCGGCGTCACCACCGCAGGCTCGGATCTTGAGCCGGGTTCCCCGGCTGGCCGCCAGCGAGAGCAAGGAGAGGACGCTTCGGGCGCTCACCCACTCTCCGTCCGCGGAAACGGTGATCTCGGCCGAGAAACGCCCGGCCAGCTGGACGAACTGCCCCGCCGGACGGGCGTGAAGACCGAGCTCGCTCGTGACCGTGAATTCCCGCTCGAGAGTAGGTGAGTCCTTCACCGCTGCCCTTCCGGAAGCAGCTCGCTCGCCACCGAGATGTTCCGCCGGCCGTACTCCTTGATGAAATGGGCCAGCTCCTCGACGGGCTTTTCCTCGGTGAGCGTTGCCAGCTTGATCAGCATGGGCAGGTTGATGCCCGTCACCACCTCGATCCGGTGCTCCTCCAGGAACGAGAGGCTGATGTTGGAGGGGGTGCCCCCGAACATGTCGGTGAGAATCAGCACTCCCTCGCCGCCGTCGGCGGCTGCCAGCGCCTCGGCGATCGCGGAGCGCATCTCGTCGACGCTCTGCGTGGGCTCGATGCCCACCGCCTGGAAGCGGGGGCTGTCGGGAACGATCAGGCGCAAGGCCTGGAGCATTTCCTGGCCCAGGCGGTAGTGGGAAACGATCAGCACTCCGACCTTCATCACAGCTTCTCCACGTCCCTGTGGGTCACGTTCACGTCGCGCCCCATGGCGCGGAGCTCTCCCGCCAGGGCGTCCAGGATCGCCACCGAGCGGTGACGGCCTCCCGTGCAGCCGATCCCCACGGTGAGATAGGGCTTCCCCTCGTCGTCGTACAGGGGGAGGAGAAAGACCAGGAGCCCCCGAAGCCGATCCATCAGCGCCGAGGCCCGCTCGTTCTTGAGAACGTACTCCGCCACCTCCCGATCCTGGCCGGTGCGCGGACGCAGGCTGGGCTCGAAGTGCGGATTCGGCAGGAAGCGTACGTCGAAGAGGAGCTCGGCCGAGCTGGGCGCTCCGTAGCGGAAGCCGAAGGAGATCATGTTCACCACGGTGGGACGCGCGCCGCCCGCCACGAATCCCACCACCGTCTCGCGCAGCTGGTGGATGTTGAGCGCCGACGTGTCCACCACGAAGTCCGCCAGGCGTGAGACCTCCGCGAGCAGCCGGCGCTCGGTCTCGATCCCATCCTCCACGGAGCCACCCGGCGAGAGCGGATGCACCCGTCGCGTCTCCCGATAGCGATTCATCAGGTTCTCGTTCGAGCATTCCAGGAAGATCAGCCGGACCTCGGCACCTCGAGCGCGGAGGTTCTCCACCACGGCGGGCACGTCACGCAGGAACTCCGCCTCTCGGGCGTCGATCGCCAAGGCGATTTTCCGTATGGGGGGCGTGGACTTGGCGCACAAATCGAGAAATTGCTCGATGAGTTTTGCGGGCAGGTTGTCGACACAGTAGAAGCTCAGGTCCTCGAGGGCCGCCATGGCGGTGGTCTTGCCGCTCCCGGAGAGCCCGCTCACGAACACGATCTGGACATTGGCCGCCGTCATGCGCGCTCCGCCAAGCTGCGCAGCCGCTCGTCCAGCCGGCTGGCGGCGCTGCCGGCGCCGGCGCATCGATGCAGGTGGTCGCGTATCGCGACCTCGATGAGCGTCGCCATGTTGCCTGAGGGTCGGACCGGCAACAGGATCACCGGCACCGCCGCCCCGGCCACCAGCTCCGTTGCCCTCGAGAATCCGACGCGATCGTACTCCTCGCCCTCGCGCCAGTGCTCCAGCCGACACACCACCCCGATCCTGGCGCTCTCGCGCACTGCCTCCACACCGTAGAGATCGGGGATGTACAGGATCCCGATGCCCCGAATCTCGATGTGGTGGCGAATGATCTCCGGGGCAGAGCCGGAGGGGCTTCCATCCTCGAGACGCTCGATTCGGACCACATCGTCGGCCACCAGCCGATGGCCGCGGGCGACCAGCTCGAGCGCGGTCTCACTCTTCCCAATGCCGCTCGGACCCCGGATCAGCACGCCGACGCCCAGGACCTCCACCAATGCGCCGTGAACCTGCGATTCCACGCTCGGGCCCTCGCGGGAAAGCGACCGAAAAACCCTCTTAGAACTTGGCGTCCTGCTCCTCGATCGCCCGGAAGACGTCCTCCCGGGACTCCGCCTCGCTGAGCGCTTTCCGGAACGCCGCGTCCCGAAAGAACCGGGAGATGCGCGCCAGCGCCTTGAGGTGTTGCCCTCCCGAGTGCTCCGGGACGACGAGCAGGAAGAAGAGATGGGTTGGCTGCCCATCGATCGACTCGAAGTCGATGCCGCCCGGACTGCGGGCAAAGGACGCCACCAGACGCGCGAGGCCGGGCATCTTGCCGTGGGGAATCGCCACCCCGTCACCGATTCCGGTGCTTTGAAGGTTCTCCCGTTCCAGGAGCACCTGGAAGAGCCGATCCGCGTCGAGGCTGGGCTCGGCCCGCGCCGCGCCTTCCGAGAGCTCAGCGAGGACTTCGCTTTTGCCCGTGGACTCGATGTCCAGGATCACGGCGTCCCTCAGAAGGATGTCCATGATCTTCATTAAGCTTCCCCACCTCCGGCAACAGGCTAACCGACCTCGCGGCGTTTCGTCGATGACAGGATCTTCAGCGATTCTCGATATTTCGTCACGGTGCGTCGGGCGATGTCGATATTCCCGTTCTTGAGCATCTGCGCGATGCGCTGATCGGAGAGGGGACGGCGGGAATCCTCGGCGGCGATGATCCGACGAATCTTGTCCTTGACGCTCGCGCTGGCAACCGCCTCGCCATCCACCCTGTTGATGCTCGAGTTGAAGAAGTACTTGAGCTCGAAGATCCCCTGCGGCGTGTGAGCGTACTTGTTCGTCGTCACGCGGCTGACGGTCGACTCGTGCATCCCGATGTCATCGGCCACATCCCGCAGATTCAGCGGCTTCAAGTGGGCGATTCCATTCTCGAAGAACTCGCGCTGGTTCTTGATGATGCTCTGCATCACCTTGTAGATCGTCCGCTGCCGCTGGTGGATCGACTTGATCAACCACATCGCGGAGCGAACCTTGTCCTGGACGTAGTCCCGGGTGTCCTTGGTGACCTCGCGATCCCTCGAGAGCACCTCCCGGTAGAGGTTGTTGATTCGCAACCGAGGCAAACCGTCCTCATTGAGCACGATGTGGAGCTCGTCATTGATCTTGTGAACGTAGATGTCCGGGGTGATGTAGATGGGCTCATCGCCACCGAAGGCCCGCCCGGGTCGGGGCTCCAGCTGCGCGACCACGTGCGCGGCGGCCGCCACCTCTTCGACCGTCACTCCCAGAGCGCGAGCAATGGCGCGGAAATCCCGCTTCTGCAGAGCGGCGAGGTGTTCGTCGACGAGACGATGGACCAGCGGGTCGTCGAGTCCGAGGCTGGTGAGCTGCAGGAGCAGGCACTCACGCAGATCCCGGGCAGCGACGCCCGGAGGGTCCAGCTCCTGGACTTTGGTGAGGGCGCTCTCGACGATGCTCTCGGACACTCCGGACTGGCGCGCGATCTCCTCGATCGAGGAGCGCAGGTAGCCGTTCTCGTCCAGATTGCCGAGGATCCAGTTCGCCGCACACTTCTCCTCCTCCGAGAACGAAGAGAGGCAGATCTGCCACTCGAGGTGTTCCTGAAGGGTCGGGCGGCGGGTCAGAGTCGCTTCCAGCGAGCGGCGATCGTCTTCATCGCGAGCAACGGACATCCCCGTCTGGGGGTAGGCGTCCATGTAGTTCTGCCAGTCGAGGTCGGCGATCTTCTCCGCCTGGCTGGCCTCGCGACTCTCCTGGTGATCCGTGGACGCCTCTGCCGACGGCGTCTCCTGGGTCTCGGTCTCCGTGGGGATCTCCCCCGGAAGGTCCTCGTCGATCTCGAGGCCCTCCTCGAGCACCGGATTCTCCTGAAGCTCCTGCTGGACCGTGGTGAGGAGCTCGAGGCGGGAGAGCTGCAGCAGCTTGATGGCCTGCTGAAGCTGCGGCGTCATCACCAGCTGCTGGGTCAGCCTGAGCTCTTGTCTGAGCGCGATCGCCATGTCCGCTGGCCCCCAGCCCCCTAAGTCAGTTCGAAGTTCTCTCCGAGGTAGATCTCTCGCACCGTGGGATCGTTCGCGATCTCCTCCGGACTGCCCTCGCGGATGACCCGACCTTCCTGGATGATGTAGGCCCGATCGCAGACGGCGAGCGTCTCCCGGACTTTGTGCTCCGTGATCACGATCCCAATCCCGCGAAGCTTGAGTTGCTCGATGATCTTCTGGATGTCGATCACTGCGATCGGATCGATTCCCGTAAAGGGCTCGTCCAGCAGCAGGAATCTCGGATCCAGCACCAGCGCCCGGGTGATCTCGACGCGGCGCCTCTCGCCGCCCGAGAGCGAATCCGCGCGCCGTCTGGCCTTATCGGCTAGACCCAGCTCGGACAACAGCTCTGCCAGGCGCTCTCTCCGCAGGCCGGGATCCGGCTCCACGGTCTCCAGGATCGCACCGATGTTGTCCGCCACGCTCAGCTTCCGAAAGACCGAGGGCTCCTGGGGCAGATAGACGACCCCGAGCCGCGCCCGCTGGTACATGGGGAGATCCGTCAGCTCCTCCTCACCCACGAACACCCGGCCCCTGGTTGGACGGATACCCCCAACGATCATGTTGAAGCTGGTGGTCTTCCCCGCCCCGTTGGGTCCCAGGAGACCCACGACCTCTCCGGGCTCCACCCGAAGATTCAGACCGCTGACCACTTCTCGCTCGCCGTAGCGCTTGGCCAGGCCCTCCGTGATCAGCGCCGGCGCCGTCATCGGCCGGCCCGCTGGGCCGGGTCGACCTTTTCGCACTCGACGCCTTCGGGGTGGATCCGGACGTCGGCCGCCCCGACCACGTCCAGCACTTCGGTGTCGAGGTGAAAGACGATCTCCTTGCCACGCACCCGGTCACACTCCTCGTCAAGCTGCGCGTTGCCCACGCACACCAGCTTCTGCTGGGTGCGGAAGTAGGTGGCCTTCTCGCACAGGGCTCGCTTCCCGGTCTGCTTGATGACGACGTGGCCCGTCGCCTCCATTCGCTCCGGCTGGCTCTGCCCCGGCGGATAGAAGGCCTCCATGCGATCCGAGTTGAGGTAGAGGTCATCCTGAATCGCCCGGACATTGCCCGTAAAGACGAACTGCCTCTCGCCATCGCGCTCGAAGGCCTCGAGCACATCGGACTTGATGGAAATCGGAGCGTCGTTGTCGAAGGGCGTCTTCTCGCCCGGGCCGTCGCCGTCCTGCGGCACAGGGGCGAGGCCCGGCTCTGGCTCGCTGGCAGGCGACCGGCGTGCCACCGTGGTCCCGGCGGCCCCCAGATCTCCACGGCTCTTCTCGAGCACCAGCGTCGCCAGCTCGTCGATCGCCCTTCCGAGATCCTTCGGGCCGCTGGCCTCGACCACCACCGGCGTTCCGACTGGCGCGCCGGTGGCTCCGGACCGCAGCTGGGTATCGACGCTGAGGGACTCTCCGAGGCGGGTGGTGCGCCCGACCACCACGAGGTCCACCTGGGCCTGCTTCGCCCGGGCGACGATGTCTTCCGCCGGCGGGTCGGCCGCGGCCTTCAACCCGAGGTTCTGGGGAGCGACGACGTGCTCGACGCCCTTGGTGGCCAGGAGCTGCGCCAGGCTGGTCGCGATGTCGGGAACCCTGACACCGGCTGCGCCGACTCGCTCGAAAGGCGCAACACCGATCCGCAGGCCGTCCTGCGACTCCTGCGCCTCGCCCGTCGAGGCGCCGAGCGCCAGAAGGACGGTCGCCAGACACGGCGCCATTCGCCGGACTGCGCTCACTGCTGCACCATTGTCGCTGCGCGGCGCAGCTGAAAGCGATTCTCCCGGACGTAGTACCTGAACCCGCCATCGCCGGTATAGCTCCCAGCGTCGTCCTTGATATCGACCGGCGCGTTCGTCGATACCAGCCCCGGCCCGTGCTGATAGCGCAGGCGTTCGGTTCGGAAGCGCTTGCCGTTGCCGGTGATCCCGCGCACGTTTCCCTCCGCGTCGAAATCGCTGGTCTCCATATTGACGGTCCCGCGCTCACACCTCATGTTGAGACCGGGAGTGTCGCGATCCGAGGCCAGCAGGACGTGGACGGTCTTCAGATGAGCGAGCTTCTCGCCGGTTTCGACCCGGGCCTGTTCGGCGACGAGCACCACCTCGTTCGAGCTCCCCTGGCTGACGACGAAGGTCATCCCGCCCAGCTCGAGGGCGGGCGCCGCGGCCTCTTGGGACCATGCCGCGGAGGCATGCCCGAGCGCGATCAGAACACAGAGGCGCACAGCGGTACTGGCCCAGAACGGTCCCATATGCAATAAACATACCGACTTGAACCCCTCGGGCAACCCTCGATGCAGCACCGAGAGGCTGGCTCAGTCCGTACGACCGAAGAGGGTGTAGAAGGGCTCGTGGGACCCCACCCACCAGGCGGGCCGGAAGATCACCCAATCGATGATGACGCCCACCGGGTGCAGCGCGTAGGCGACGATCCGCAGGGGATGGCCGGCCTGCTTGGCGTCGTAGTCGTCCCAAATGCAGGGCTGCTCCGGCGCGTGGCGGTACTGGCCCAGGAACGGGCACGGCTCCTCAAGGGCGCGGTCGACCTCCTCCACAGCCCCGCCGGGTGCCGCCAGAGCGACCAACGTGAGCGCGAGGAAGCCGGCGCACAACAGCCGGCGGAGGCAGCCTTCGATCCCGGAACGCTTCCTGGTCACACTCACTCCCTCGGTTCCATCGTCGGAAATCTTAACCGATCCGCGGTGATGAAACATCGCATTTTTCGGGCGGACCGACCCCGAATTCGGTGGATGCAATTCCCCCCACGCGAATTCCTCGGCCGCCGGCTCTGTCTTCTCGGCCCGACTGACACGCTGCTGTGGTAGGCTCGGGCCGGCTGGGCTTCACGGGTGCTGTCGCTCTCCGCCGCTGAGGCAACGCAGCCGAGGAGCCAGTGATGGAATCCAGCGCACGACTGGAAGAAGGAGAGAAATCATGGTGTCGATCCGAAGGCTACGCGGGATCACCGCCGTCGGTGCCGTCCTTGCACTCCTGCTGCTCCCCACCGCCGTGTTCGCGGAGCTGGCCAAGTGGGACCAGGAGCGCGTCACGCAGATCGCGGAGGATTTCACAAGGGCCATGAAGGACCTCCGCGGTGAGATGAAGTCGGTGAAAGCCGTCACGGATCCCGCGCGCCAGCGCGCCCTGTACGTGGCGCTCGACGACGTCCGCATCATGACCAACACTTCGACCCTTCTCGTCAACAAACTCAAGGCCGGGGAGGGCCGCGACCAGACCTTCGCCGCCTGGCGGCGCCTCCACCTGCTGCGGCGGGACTTCGAGGAGAACGCGCGGAAGGCCGATATCGAAGACGCCATCATGGCCAAGATCCTCACCGCGGGAGAGCTGCTGATCCGCCTCTCGCCGTACTACAGGAGCGAGGAGGAGGCCAGCTGAGCGAGCGGGCAACGGGATCCCTCTCACCGCCGCACCCGCGATTCGCAGATCACCTGCTCTATACTCCTCCGCCGTGTCTGACGCGGCCTCCTCCTTTGGATCCAGGTACGGACCATGGGCTCTGGTCGCCGGCGCCTCGATGGGCCTCGGGGCAGAGTACGCCCGCCAGATCGCGGCAAGAGGACTGAACCTCGTCCTCCTCGCGTGGCCCGCTGACGGTCTGGAGGAGCTCGCTCAAGCCCTCGAGAACCGCTACGGAATCGAGACCCGTCGCATCGTCCTCGACCTGGCGGACCGGGCGGGAACCCGAAGCCTCGCAGAGGCCACGGAGAGTCTCGAGATCGGCCTGGTCGTCTACAACGCCGCCTTCTCCCGGATCGGGCCCTTCCTGCAACAGGATCTCGAGGGGCTGCTCCGCAGCGTCGACGTGAACTGCGTTGGTCCTCTGATCCTGGCCCACGCCTTCGCCGGCCCCATGGTCCAGCGCGGCCACGGGGGCATCATCCTGATGTCTTCCCTCTCTGCCTTCCACGGGACCGCCCTGGTAGCGACCTACGGGGCCACCAAGGCCTTCAACCTGATGCTGGGAGAGTCTCTCTGGGAGGAGCTTCGCGACAGCGGTGTCGACGTCCTCGCCGTCTGCCCTGGGGCGACCCGGACCCCTGGCTGGGAGCAGAGCCGCGCCCAGATCCGAGGATTCCTCTCGGCCCCGGTGATGGAGCCCGCGCCGGTGGTGAACGAGGCCCTCGAAGCACTGGGCAGCCGGCCCCTGGTGGTCGCCGGACGGACCAATCGCCTGCTTGGCTTCTTCCTGAATCGACTGATGCCGCGCCGCCGCGCCGTCGAGGTCCTGGCCCGCTCGATGCGCCGGATGTATCCACGCTTCGGGAAACCGTCATAGGAGTCTTGCCGTGAGATACCTGCACACCATGGTCCGGGTCACGGACCTCGAGCAGTCGCTGCGCTTCTACTGCGACCACCTCGGCCTGAAGGAGATGCGCCGGGTCGACGTCGAATCGGGCCGCTTCAGCCTGATCTTTCTCGGCGCCGACGAGAACCCGGAGGCTCAGCTCGAGCTGACCCACAACTGGGATCCGGAAGAGCTCGGCGGCGGCCGCAACTTCGGTCACCTGGCCTACAACGTGGAGAACATCTACGAGACCTGTCAGAAGCTGATGGACGCGGGCGTCACCATCCATCGTCCCCCTCGCGACGGGCACATGGCCTTCGTGCGCTCCCCCGACGGCATCTCCATCGAGCTGCTCCAGGCGGGCAAGCCGCTCCCACCTGGCGAACCCTGGGCGTCGATGCCGAACGTCGGAGAGTGGTAACGGATGGGTGCGGTGCGCGCCCAGGCGCTGGCGGGCGTGCTGGAGCGGTGCATCGGCAAGGCGGCGGACGTGAAGGCGCTTCGGCGCCTCTCCGGGGGAGCCAACCAGGAGACCTGGTCCTTCGACGCGGAGATCGCGGGCGCCTCCCTTCCCCTGATCCTGCGGAGAACGCCGGGAGGCGCGCGCAACCTCGCGGCGAGCGCCAGCGGGTTGACTCTCGAGACGGAGGCGAAGCTGATCGACCTGGCCGGCCGCTCGGGCGTCCCGGTTCCGGGCATCCGCGGGGTGCTGCACCCCGAAGACGCTCTCGGCTCGGGCTTCCTGATGGACCGGATCCCCGGCGAGACCATCGCCCGGAAGATCCTGCGCGACGACCAGTTCGCCGAGGTGCGACCCGGGCTGGCCCGCCAGTGTGGCTCGATCCTGGCGGCGATCCACGCGGTCTCCGCCGGCGACCTCCAGCTCGCCGCCTCGCCCGCCGGGGTGCAGCTCGACCAGTATCGCTCGCTCTACGACGCCTACGGCCATCCCCATCCCGTCTTCGAAATCGCCCTCCGCTGGCTCGCAGAACGCATTCCCGGCGACGTCACCCCGACTCTGGTGCACGGCGACTTTCGAAACGGCAACCTGGTGATCGGCGCCGACGGCGTATCCGCGGTTCTCGACTGGGAGCTGGCTCACACCGGCGACCCGATGGAGGACCTGGGCTGGATCTGCGTCAACTCCTGGCGCTTCGGCGAGATCGACCGTCCCGTCGGCGGCTTCGGCTCCCGCGAGGACATGTTCGCCGGCTATCAGGCAGCCGGCGGTGGGGCGGTGGAGCCGGAGCGCGTCAAATGGTGGGAGACCTTCGGATCCCTCAAGTGGGGAATCATGTGCATGACCATGTACCAGATCTTCCGCGGGGGGATGGATCGCTCGGTGGAGCGCGCCGCCATCGGCCGGCGCTCCTCGGAGACCGAGATCGACCTGCTGAACCTGATCGCGCCGGAGTCCTGAGCGTGCAGGATCAACCCTCGGCCATCGAGCTTCTCCGGGCAGTGCGAAGCTTCATCCAGGACCAGGCGATCCCCCGGCTCGAGGGGAGAGCCGCCTTTCACGGGCGGATCGCCGTCAATGCCCTCGCCATCGTCGAGCGCGGTCTCGAGCTCGGCCCCGCCCAGGACGCCGCCGAGCGGGAGCGCCTGGAGGCGCTGCTGGGCCGCAGCGGGAGCCTCGAGGAGCTCAACCGCGAGCTCTGCCGGCGCATCCGCGCGGGAGAGCTGGACCTCGACACACCCGGCCTGCTCCGGCATCTCCGCCAGACGACGCTGGCAAAGCTCGCCGTCGACCAGCCCCGCTACGCGGCCTGCCGCAGGGCGACGGGTGAGCCGGAGTAGCGAAACGCGCCGTGCTGGGCCTGGGCCGGGACCTCGGAAGCGGCCCTGAGCCACGGCCTTAAAGGAAGGAGTTTACACAGATTGGGAAAGGTTCTTCCCACGGCGGTGTGCAGGGGATCCTGTAAGCTACTGAAATCGCTGAGTGTCGTTCCTGGCCTTGAACTTGCATGCAATTCCTATGGGAAAAAAGGGGGCTGTTGTGCGTACGCTTAGCCTAATCGCATTGGTTGCTGTCTTCGTCGCGGCTCCGGGGGCTTTTGCCCTTTCCGTCAACCACGGCAACTTCGTCGGGACCAATGTCACCTTCGGGTCGGTCACGGAGACCACCCAGTCGCCGGGCGATTCGGAGTGCCTCTTCACCTCGGACAATGCCAATCCCAACGATGGGGCCTGCGCGACCAGCCCGACCGTCATCGGGGACCAGCTCCTGTTCTTCCCGGCCGCCTTTACGGCCACCGCAACCGGGGCCGGCGGGGCCGACACCACTGCGTCCCAGCTCCAGACGACCATCACCGGCAACACTTCCTTGGTCACGGTCGACCAGCTTCGTATCGACGAGTTCGGCGACGTCATCTTGGCCGGGGTGGGAACGCCCGTAACCAACGCGTCGGTGAGCATGAGCGGCTTCGTCACCGTCACCCAGGACACCAGCGGGTTCATCGTGCCCGTTATCATCCCGTTCACCGGCACGTTCACGCCGAAGGGTACCTATAGCCTTTCGGGAGACTTGGGGACCACACTTTGGTCGGGGACGGTTCTCGTGGACGTCGCCTCGTCGGTGCCCAACGCGACGGTCGCCACGCTCTCCTTCAACAACGTGCTGAACGCCTTCAGCGAGGCCGGGACCTCGGCGACCATCCAGAAGAAGGTCGCCAGCGGCCCCGCGATCGCCGTCACCATCATCCCGGAGCCCGCGACCGGGGCGTTGCTGGGCATCGGCCTGCTCGGTCTGTTCTTGCTCAAGCGGCCGGGCGCCCGCTAGGGCCAGCCGAACCCAGCGGGCCAGAGGTAAGCCCCTGGGCGAAACGGAGTGGTTCCGCTTTACCTGTAGCGGAATTCCCGTACGGATACTCCTCCAAAGTGGGAGTTTTCCCCTAGAATTCGTGTCTCTTAGAGCGTAGTGTGTGGCCAAACGGAGGACTTTCCTCATGTGCAAGACTGCTCTCTTGGTGTTTCTCACCGTTCTGGTCGCCTCACCCGCATTCGCGACCGTCAACCACGGCACCTTCCTCGGAGCCAGCGTCACCTTCCGTGACGTCTCAGAGACGACGCAGAGCCCCGGCGACCCGGAGCCCCTCTGGGTGGCCCCGGGGGCATTGCCGCTCGTCTTCGGCGACCAGCTGCTGTTCTTCCCGCTCACATTTGGGGCTACAGCGACCGGCGGAGCCAGTGACGACACCTCCTCTCTCCTCACCATGCAGATCGAGGGCAGCGGGCCTCTCAACACCATCGACTTGATCGAATTGACGGAGCACGGCAACGCCGTTCTCTCCGGGACGGGCGCGGCGGCTACCAGCGCATCGGCGAGCCTCTCCGGTACCGTCACCATCATCGAGGACGTCAATGGGCCCATCGCGCCCGTCGTGATTCCGTTCACGGCGACGTTTGCGCCCAAGGCAAGCTACGACCTCCCGACCGATCCCGGCACCACTCTGTGGTCGGGAAGCTTCGTGGTCGACGTCGCGTCGCAGGTTCCGTATGCGACCGTCGCCCTGCTCTCGTTGGACAACTCCCTCAGTGCGAGCAGCGAGACCTCTTCCTCCGCGACCATCCAGAAGATGGTCGCCAGCGGTCCGGTGATCACCATCGGCGTGTTGCGGGACTGCGGCCTCGAGATCGACAAGACCTGCTGCGTTCCGCAGCCACCGGCCCCGGGCGTGGACGACTGTGAGGGGCAGGTGATCCGGGCCGTCTTCGAGTACACGGGTGGTCCGTGCGGTGCCACCACCAATGATCAGAGCGGCAAGGTCAAGTGCAGCGGTGATCTGATCGGATCCCCGGCCGGGATCACCGTGACGAAGCACGCGGACAAGATCGTGGCCAGCCCGTCGAGCGGCATCGGCGTCGGCGACACGGTCACTTTCTACGACACCTCCGTGGAAGGAGTCCTCAAGGCGGAGACCAAGTTCGAGGTAGCGGGCCCGGACGGAACCCAGTCGCTGAGCCTTCACACCTCGTGCTCCAGGGCCCTGAACGTCGGGGACCAGTTCGGAAGCATGAAGCTGGTCGAGCTCGAAACGACCCTGGGAGGAATCGTGACGCTCGGCGTCCCCGGGCCCGGCGACACCTCGTGTGTGGCCCCGGGCTTCCCGGAAGGCACTCCCTGCGACAGCAAGCTGACCGAGATCGTCTTCGAGTATCTGGGAAGCGCCTGCCAGGATCCGCTGCCCAACCCGCAGAGCGGAGAGGCCGAATGCTCCGGCGACGCCACCGGCGCGGTCGACGTCGGCATTCTCTATACGGGCAAGTACCCCGACAAGATCACCGTGGAGCCGGCGAGCAATATCAACGACGGCGACATCGTCCGGGTGACGGCCACGGGCCGGGACGACCTGTGGTCGAAGACACCGCTCAAGATCCTGGACATGAACGACGGCGTTCTCCAGTCCGTGGAGATCCACACCTCCTGCTCGCAGCCGCTGGCGCTCGGCGACGTGTTCGGGAGCCTGCGGGTGGTCGGCTTCACCACCAAGGAGGGCGGCTCGAAGGATCTGCCGGATCCGGACGCCCTGACCGTCTTCGACGCCTGCGTGGTGCCCCTCGCCCCGCCGGCGCCGCACTGCACGCAGATGGTGCAGGAGCTGCATCTCGCCTACATCGGCGACCTGCTGGGCGACGGCTGCGCGGTCAGCAACGACCAGGACGGCCTGGCGAGCTGCGCCGGCGTCGACGATCCGGGATCGAACATCGACGATCCGGATACAACCGCCGACGAGGGGGACCAGGTCTCGATCACGATCACCGGTGATCCCGTCGATGTCGCGGCCACGCCGAATAGCGGCGTCCGGGTCGGCGACATCTTCGTCCTCGCCCACAGCGCCGGCAAGCTTGCGGACGACACCGCGTTCGACGTCACCGGTCCGAACGGGACGCAGTCGATCCAGATCCACACCTCCTGCTCGAAGCCGCTCAACCTGGGCGACCGCTTCGGGTCCGTGGCGGTGGCGGGGATCGAGCGCGGTGACGGCGACCTCGACGACCTCGACGGCGACGACGGCTTCGTCGGGCTCGGCGGTCAGGTGGAGTACCAGTACCAGGTCACGAACCAGGGCTTGGACCTGGTGACCGACGTCAGCGTCCAGGATGACGTGTTCGGGCCGATCGCCAGCGGCGAGGCGCTCGATCCCGGTGAGACGCAGACGTTCTTCACCACCCGGACGCTCTTCTCATCGCACACCAACACCGGCGTGGTCGGCGGTGAGGTGGACGGCGAGCAGTGCCTCCCGGCGCACGATCAGGTGGACGTCACCGTGACGCTGCCGCCGCACGGCCCGTTTGACTGCAGTACGCCCATCGCGAGCCTGACGATGATCTGGCAGGGCGTCGAGACCATCGACGTCCGCGCCTGGAGCGGGGACGTGGGCAGCACGGTCGCCAAGGAGGTCGAGAATCTCGCCTTCGACAGCGAGCTCACGGTCGGCGGTCTCTCCGGCGTGTCCGATGACGTGGTCTGGGAGATCTTCGAGGGCGGGACCATGAACAGCGCGAGCCCGGTCAAGCTCGGCGAGTCCAAGTTCCACCTGTCGTGCTCCGATCCGGACATGAACGGAATCGCGGACTGCGGGCGGGGCCAGGGCAACGGGAAGCACGACGACCCGCTGCTGATCAACGACTGGGTGCTCGAGGGCATGGTCGACTCCGACGAGACGCTCAACTGCACGCCGGCTGAGATCGCGGCCCCCGGCGGCGGCAGCTGCGGCATTGGTGTCGAGCTCCTTCTGGTGCTCCCCGGGCTGATGTGGCTGCAGCGCCGGCGCCAGGCGAGCTGAGCGAAGCGAAAGTGCCGTATGGCGGCGACCCGGCCGAGGGCCGGCATACCCGCAGCTTCGGGAAACGCCATCTTTCACCGCCTCTGCCCGTGACCAGCCCGGACCGCGACCCATGGGTGACCTGAGCGAGTTTCAGACCGGGATGCGGCTCTTCCTGAAGGCCTATCCCTGGCGGCGCATCCACCCCGTGCCCTGGACGCCTCCCCGCCGGCCCCTGGCGGACTCGAGGCTCGCCCACTCGAGCGACTCGTCCTCTTAGAGGCCAATCCCTTCGACAGGTCTTGACTGACCCGATCGCACCCTGCCGGACCGGCTCCGCCGCGGAGTTCTGGAGACATGCCTACGGGCGGAATTTGCGGCAGGAGCCCCTCATCAAACTGGTGTAGTGGAAAACCCTAGGTAGAAAATGGGAAAACTCTTTCCCAAGACGGCCTCAGGCGACGATCCGGCTGATTTCTCGAAGAGGGAAAAAATCTCTTAAATCAGTAGGTTAGAAAATTGGAGCGCGTTAGTAATCTCCGGCGTGGTATTTGCATGTTTTCACTTAGGGTTTTTTCTCTGGGGAGGAAAGAGATGCACCTTCGACTGTTGTTCACCGGACCTTTGTTTGCATTAGGACTCGCGGCTTTGCTCGTCGCGGGCGCGGCGAATGCCCTGTCGGAGTCGTACTACCTGGATCGGACAAACATCGACGGCTACCTAGCCGATGGGCCCGACTACCTGAAGGTTACCCTTGCTGACGACGGCACCGACATTCTTGTGACCGTCGAAATCCTCTCTCCCCTGCTCGATATCGCGGACGCCAACTTCGGCATCCAAAGCTTCGTCTTCAACAGCACGAACACCTTGACCGAGGCCAACATCGACCTCACCGGGCTGCCTGGAGTTTGGGCTGCCAACGTTCCGCCCCCGCCCAATCAAGCTGACGGCTTCGGGCGCTTCTACGTCGAGGTCGCCGACACCGGGATGGCCCGCCAAGCCCCCACCCTGAGCTTCCGCATCATTTTCGACGGGGACCAGATCGGCGATTACGCATTGCTCTCGACCATGGACGCCAGCGAGGGGCATGCCTATTTCGCTGCCCACGTGGCCGGCTTCGCTGATCAGAACCCGGGAGGGGAACCGGTGGCCAGCGGCTGGTTCGGTGGTGTTCCCGAGCCCTCGACGGCACTGCTGCTGCTCGGCGGCCTCTCGGGGCTGGTCGTGTGGCGACGGCGGCGTCTCCACTAGCGACAAGCCGCGGATTCTCTCCAGACGCCCCGCCTCCAGGCGGGGCGTTCTCGTTCCCGGCTCACGGCTCGGCT
>Ga0307423_1000298_pt1 | contig 33780 bp, 29 predicted proteins | sample SalMarWE160310MG_FD_202154 | JGI IMG/M metagenome (GOLD analysis project Ga0307423, IMG submission 202154) | Salt marsh sediment microbial communities from the Plum Island Ecosystem LTER, Massachusetts, United States - WE1603-10 | ecosystem: Environmental > Aquatic > Marine > Intertidal zone >... | reverse complement strand
TTCCTCGAGCGCCACCGACGCGTGGACCGTTTTCAAGAGGACGCCGTCGACGTAGTACCGACCATCAATGAACACTGGAGGGTAGAGACCGGGGAGGGCTGTAGAGGCCTGAACAGCCTTCGATATCGGCACGTGATCGAGTCCCGGCTCGCCAAAACAGGCCGGCTGTCCTGAATCGAGGTCGGTGGCCACCAGCACCAGCTTTCGCCTGAGCTCGCGGAAGCTGTCTGTGCGTCCGTGCATGCTGAAGATCTTTGCGAGGTACGCCCGGATCGGGTCGTTCTTGAAAAGACCGACAGGCAGCGCCCTACCAAGACGGGTCATGGGTTCGAAGAGGCTCGACTCGGCAGGGTGGGCGAGCATATTCCAGAACGCTTCCGCGAGCAGACGCGGCACTTTGAGGCCACTGCGGGCGAGTTCCCGGACCGCAGGGGTCAGGAAGTTTTTTGGAACGAAGGGATGCTCACCAGGCTCTGGCTTGACGATGGCCCGGCACATCTGGGCCGTTGAGAGGCCGTTGGCGAGACAGGACGAAATGAATGCTCCTGCGCTGACCCCGACGTAGATGTGGAGGTCATTCAGGTCGAGCCCCTCGATCGACTCGTCGAGGGCGCGGATGGCACCGATCTCGTAGATCGCTCCCTCAGGTCCGCCCCCCGCGAGGGCAAGCCCTATCTTTGCTGTTGAAGTGTGGGAGGCGATCATTCGCGGCCGTTCAGGACGAGTCCTTTGAACCCGATGAAGAGTCTTCCGTGTCCTTTCCGCCGGTATCGATGGCCGCGAGAGAGCTCTCCAGTTCTTCGAGACGTTCCCGGAGTCGACCCATTTCCTCGCGTGCACGGCGCACCGGGCCGATGCGGTCGATCGACGCCTGGACGAGTCGATCCATCCGGTGTTGCAGCTGTTCGACGCCCGTCGAGACCGCCTCTTCGCCGATCCTGATGAGCTCGTGGAGAAGCTCGTTGGGTAGCAGGGCGGTGCCTTTACGGCCTTCTTCGGAAATGATCTGCGTCAAGGTCTGAGATGTGACGTCGTCGGCAGTCTTGTTGTCGATGACCCGAATCTGCTGACCTGCGCGGATCCAACCCGCCAGTTCATCGAGCGACACGTATCGACTTTCCTCGGTGTCGTAGAGCTTGCGACTCCCATATCTTTTGATGAGTCTGATCATCGCGTTTCTCCAGCACCGCCGGCGATTCCGGGAGTGGAATGCCGCTCTGCGGCGTCCACTTTTGTATACCGCAGTGCGGCAACGGTGTCAAGCGGTCGGAGCGGCGAGTGCCCCTGTGCCGGAGTTCCAAGATATTCACAGTATTGGAGATCGATGAGTGTTTGCGTGGCCGGGACGCGACCGGGGTTTCCCTGCGGACCTGGTGGTGACGCTGGATTCAAAATGCCGCAACGCGGCACAATTCTCGATGAAAATGGAAACCCTCATGACCCGACGAACGGTTCCGGCCGACCGACGCCCCAGCCCTGGGCATAATCGACTCCGATCTCGATCAGGGTCCGTTCGATCTCCGAGTTTTCGACCCACTCGCCGATAGTCTGGATCCCCATCGATTCCCCGATCCGGTGGATCGCAGCCACCATCTCCCGTTGGATCGGGTCGGTCGCGATTTCGCGAACCAGCTCGCCGTCGATCTTGAGGAATTCGACATCGAGGCTCTTCAAGTATCGGAACGAAGACAGGCCGCTGCCGAAGTCATCGAGAATGAACCGGCAGCCCCGCTCACGGAGGGAGGTCATGAACTCGAGGGCTTGCGAAAGATTCGAAATTGCTGCCGTCTCGGTGATTTCGAACATCACTCTTCGGGGCGGGATCTGGAGCTGGTCGAGCTGCTCGAGGATGAGGGTTTTGAGTTCGGCGTTTCCGAAACTCTGTCCCGAGAGATTGATCGTGAACGCCATCGAAATTTCGCCGGCAGGAGTGGTGAGGTTGCCAATCGAGTTCAACGCAGCGCCGACGACCCAGAGGTCGATGACCGGCATCATCCGGTAACGCTCCGCGGCGGCGATGAACTGGCTCGGTGCGACGATATTTCCCTCGCCATCGACCAGTCGCAACAACAGCTCGTGGTATGCGGGCGCCTTTTTGTTTTGGAGAGGGCGTATGGGCTGTTTGAAGAGTCGGAAACGATTCTCGTGGAGGGCGCGGTTGATTCTTTCTACCCACAGCATTTCGGTGTGGCGGACCCGCACGGCCGAGTCATCGATCCGGGTGACGTGGATCTGATTGCGGCCCCGGTCCTTGGCCATATAGCAGGCGGAATCTGCGGCGCTGAGAAGCTCCGCGAGATTGCCGTTGCCGCCGACAACGGGAACGATACCGATACTCGCCGCCACCTCGAAGATCTGTCCTTCCCATTGGAAACGATACTGGCGAACCGCATCGAGCATGGACTGCGCGTGTGTGGTGGCTTCGTCGGGGTCGCAGTTCATGAACAGCATCCCGAACTCGTCGCCGCCGAGCCGGGCAAGGGTGTTGCCCTTCGGAATGACCGCACTCAAGACCGAAGTGAGCTGGCGGAGAAGCTCGTCTCCGGCCCCGTGGCCACAGGTGTCGTTGACCAGCTTGAATTCGTCGAGATCCAGATAACACAGAATGTGCTGACGAAGGCTGTTCGCCGCATCGCTGATCGCATCTGCCAGCCGCAGCTCGAATTCGCGACGGTTGATCAGGCCGGTCAGGGGATCGTGGCTCGCGAGGTGCTCCATACGCTGCTGCAGTGATCGCAGCTGCGAGACATTGGTGAATACCAGGACCGCTCCCGCGAGGTCATCGTTCTCAGCGATGATCGGCGCAGCACTTTCACGAACCGCGAGCTCCGAGCCGTCGTCGAGAACGAGAAGTGACGCTTCCGCGGGTTCGATGACGTGGCGTGACCCCAGGCATTCTTCCACGACGTTGGGCCTCGGGGTCCGGGTGTCGGCAGTGATGCTTCGATAGAACCTCGACAGCATCTGTCCCTGGACCTGCTGAAGCTTGACACCCAGGAGGTTTTCGGCCGAAGGGTTGAGGAAATCGATGCGGCCGCCCGCGTCGGTGCGAATGACGCCGTCGCTGATCGACGATAGAGTGACCTGGGCGTGCTCCTTGGCACGTTGCAGCGCTTGCTCGGCGAGCTTGCGTTTCGTGATGTCCGCAGACACGCCAACTACCTTCTCGACGCGGCCGTCGCTGCCTTTCTGGACCTGGCCGCGGACCATCGCCCACACGGTACCTCGCCCCGGCACTTCGAATCGGTGCTCGATTTCGTACGGTTCACCGGTCGAAAAGACCTTGGAGAATCTGAGTGATATTGCCTGGTGATCCGCGGAGGGGATGAACTCCAGCAGCTCTTTGCCAGTCCGGGGCAGTAGGTGAGCCGGAACGCCAAAGACCTCGGTGATACCCGAAAAGGTCAGCGAATCATCGTCCGGGCGCCATTCCCAGGCCGTGCTCTGGCCGGCTCGGTGGGCGAGCTCGAGCCGTTCGCGGCTGGCAGCGAGATCGAGCTCGGTTCGAAGGCGATGGATCGCCGATCCGAGAATCTCGGTCGCGCCATGGAAGAACCCGAGATGGGCGGGTCGCCAGTTGGGTTTGCGTTCGCGCGCCGCAAAACAGCTTATGGCCTGCAGTTCGCCATCCGAGAGCAACGGGACGCACACCACCGACTGAAGGTCTTGGGTCTCAAAGAACTCGCGCTCGGCGCCCGCGGATACCGGAAGCTCATCCGACGAGGAAATGTGGATGATCTCGTGGCGCGTGAGACGGCTGGCGAGCCAGCCCATTACCTGAATCGATTGACCTGTGAGGCGGTCGGGTGTCCACGAGACATCGTCGTCCGAGTAGGTGTGAGCTGAAGCGATCTTCTCCGTCCCATTCTTTGTTATTTCGAGAAGGGCCGCGCGATCGGCGCCAGTGGCTTCGCAGATGCTGCGAAGGGCACCAACGATGCCGACCTCGAGGTTCATGGCATCGAGACGGAGAAAGTGATGCGAGATGCTCGTCAACAAACGCTCAAACTGGGGAGACCTCTCTTGCCCCAACTCGATCGTTGACGATTCGAAGCTGCTCATGGCTGCAGATACCGCCCCTGATCTTGCAGAGTGGCACCCCCCTCGACGCATGTTGCATTTGTGAACAACACGGCGTGCGCCCTCGTTCCTTTTATTGTACCTCTAAAATGCTTGAGACTGTGGATTTGCGCGAAATGCTATGTTCCTCCGGTGGACAAAACGCGTTTTCCCGACCTGAGGGCGTTCGTTGGCCAGCTCCAACGCGACCGTGATATCGCGATCGTCGGGGCTTCTGTGAATGCCCGACTCGAGGTGGCGGAGATCCATCGGCGGGTCATCGCCGCCGGTGGACCGGCACTGCTGTTCACCCGGGTCGAGGGCAGCGATTTCCCACTCGTGACCAATCTATTCGGCTCCGCCCGACGGGCGGGAATGGCTTTCGGGAGGCGACCGGGACGGCTCGTGCGGCGGGCTGTCGAGTTTTTGCAACGGTCGTTTCCACCCAGTCTTGGTTCGCTGTGGTCGGCAAGGGATCTGGTAGCCGCGGGTCTGCGGCTCGGGATGAGGTCGGTCCGGACCGGGCCGGTGCGCGAAGTCGAGACCTTCGACGTCGATCTTGGTCGGCTGCCGATCATCACTTCGTGGCCCGAGGACGGCGGCCCCTTCTTGACCCTGCCCCTTGTCTACACCGAGGACCCCGACGGCGCCGGTCATAACCTCGGGATCTATCGAATGCAGGTCCGCGACGCGCGGACGACGGGTATGCACTGGCAGATCGGCAAGGGTGGTGGTTTCCACCACGCGCGCGCAGCGGCGCGGGGCGAGGAGCTTCCGGTCACGGTGTTTGTCGGCGGACCACCTGCGTTGATTCTCGCCGCGGTGGCGCCTCTGCCCGAGAATGTCCCCGAGCTCGTCCTCGCGTCGCTCCTCGCCGGTCGCCGCATCCGCAGATGTGATGGGCCCGGCCCTCATCCGCTCCTGGCCGATGCCGAGTTCGCCCTCACCGGTGTTGTGTCGCCGGATGAGAGGCTTCCAGAGGGACCGTTTGGCGATCACTACGGCTACTACTCGTTGCGCCACGATTATCCGGTGTTCCGGATCGCGCACCTGACCCACCGCCGTGACGCGATCTACCCGGCGACGGTGGTCGGGAAACCGCGCCAGGAGGACTACTTCATCGGTGACCTCCTGCAGGAACTGCTTGCGCCGCTCTTCCCACTGGTGATGCCAGCCGTGGAGTCGCTGTGGTCCTACGGTGAGACTGGCTACCACTCCCTGGCCGCGGCGGTGGTCCGCCAACGTTACCGCCGCGAAGCGATGGCTTCGGCCTTCCGGATTCTGGGTGAGGGGCAGCTCAGCCTGACGAAGTTCCTCCTCGTCACCGACCGCATGGTGGACCTCAGGGATTTTCCACGGACTCTCGAACATGTGCTGGAACGGACGCAGCCGGAGACCGATCTCTACGTCTTTTCGAACGTCTCGATGGACACTCTCGATTACACGGGGCCCGAAGTGAACCTCGGTTCGAAGGGAGTTCTGCTCGGTCTTGGCGAGCCGGTCAGGAGGCTGCCCAGGGAGTTCTCGGTGTCCGAGCTGCCGGCGGGAGTGGGGGAGGTGCGACCCTTCTGCGGAGGGTGCCTGGTGGTCGGGGGTCCGGCCTTCGAAGATGAGCCAGAAGCCCCGTTTCGCCTCGCCGCCCACCCGGCCTTTGCCGAGTGGCCGCTGGTGGTGCTGACCGACGAGCCGGCACGTGCTGCCGCGAGCCCGATCAACTTCCTCTGGACTACCTTCACCCGCTTCGAGCCGGCCGCGGACATCCACGCGGCCCGCACCGATGTCAAACGGCACCACCTCTCCTACACACCGCCGATCGTCATCGATGCGAGGATGAAACCGCCCTACCCGGACGAGCTCTTCTGTGATCCTGAGACCGCCGGCCTCGTTACACGCCGGTGGACCGAATATTTCCCCGACGGCGGGGTCGAAATGGGTGACTCCGACCGCGCCCATCTCGATTAGCTCCCGCGCCCGTGCCCGTTTCCGTTTCCGTGCTCGATAGGTAGCCCGCCCGCCGCGGTGTGCGACCGTGACTGTGCACCCGGGGAGCGCTCGCAACATCGATACGCTTTTCTCCCACCGCGGTTCCGAGGAGTGCCCCCTCTAACGATGTTTGGGGCGTGAAGCCCTTCTGGAGAGAACCGCTCGTCACCCCAAAATCGTTAGAGACGGCACGTTTTGTAGCGCGCTGTCGTGCCGACGCGTCTGCGGACCCTTAACCCTTGACCCTTTACTCATTTTCGCCGTGGTAACCTGCAGCCAAATCAACGGGAGAAACACCGATGCCTGACCGTACCGTCCTCGACATCTACCGCCACGATGTCGACGCGCCGCGTGCCGAGCACTATGCCCACTGGACCCCCGCAGGTCGACGGGTGCTTTCAACCGGGGATTTCTTCGCAAAGACGTGTGCGTTGGCGGATGCGCTCGTCGAGCTCGGTGTGACGATGGGAGACCGCGTTCTGCTGCTCTCGGACAACCGTCCCGAGTGGCACATGGTGGATCTCGCGGTGCTGGATCTGGGTGCAGTCGACGTCCCCGTGTACCAGACCCTCACCACCGCCCAGCTCGGCTATCAGGTCAACGACTCGGGTGCCACCGTGGCAGTGGCGGAAAACCCGACCCAGATGGCGAAGTTGCTCGAGATCCGCGCCGCGTGCCCGAGCGTACGCCACCTCATCCAGATCGAAGGGCACCGGGCAGACGGCGTCCTCGAGTTCGAAGCCCTCGCGGCCGCGGAAGACGGCGCCGCCGAAGGGCGCTTCTGGGATCGTGCCGACACGGTTGATGATCAGATGCTGGCGACCATCATATACACCTCCGGCACGACCGGCGAACCGAAAGGCGTCATGCTGAGCCACCACAATTTGGTTCAGAACGTCACCTTCACCAACCGTCGGCTCTCCGGGGACCGCACCGATCTCGCCCTCGAGTTTCTGCCGCTGTGCCACACGGCGGAGCGGCTCGCCGGCTACTGCTACATGCAGCACTCGATGTCGAAGGCGTACTGCACGGTGGAGCATGTTGGAGGCCTCTTCCCGCGGATCGCGCCGACGATCTTCTTCGCTGCACCCCGCGTATATGAAAAGGTTTATCAGAAGATCGTCGAGCGGGTGGAAGCATCATCGCAGGTCAAGAGGAAGTTGTTCCACTGGGCCCTCGGGGTCGGTGCCGAAGCGAGTGACTGCCGGATTGCGGGCGAGCATCCCGGTATCATCCTAAAGCTCGAGCACGGGCTGGCGGACCGGCTCGTGCTCTCGAAAATCCGCGCCAGTCTCGGTGGTCGCGTGCGGCTGTGCATCACCGGCGCTGCCGAGTTACCCCCCTATGTGGCCGACTTCTTCCACGGTCTCGGCGTCCCGATGGTGGACGCCTATGGCCTCACCGAGACGGCGCCTGTCGCGGTCATCGGCAGCATCGAGCCCGGGAAGATCCGAAGGGGATGGGTGGGACGAGCACTCGACAACCTCGAGGTCAAGCTCGCCGAGGACGGTGAGGTGCTGGTCAAAGGCCCAAGCGTGATGATGGGCTACTGGAACAAACCCGAGCAGACCGCCGCGGTGTTCGACCCGGAGGGTTTCCTGCGCACCGGAGACATCGGAGAGATGGATGTCGACGGCTATCTCCGGATCATCGATCGCAAAAAGGACCTCATCGTCACTTCGGGTGGCAAGAACGTGGCGCCTCAGCCCATCGAGAGCCGCCTCAAACAGTCGCAGCTGGTGGACGTCGCAGTCCTCATCGGAGAGCGCCGAAACTTCATCTCCGCCCTGATTTCTCCAGACCTCGTCGAGCTGAAACGCTGGGCTCTGGAGCATGATGTGCCCCACGACACGATCACGGATCTTTTGCAACAGCCTGAGATCGCAGCGTTGTTTCAGGAGGTGGTGAACGCCGTCAACGCCGAGCTCGCGCGTTACGAGCAGATTCGGGAGTTTCGCCTCCTACCGGAGACCCTCACCGTCGAGGGCGGCTTTTTGACCCCGACCCTCAAGGTCAAGCGGCCCGTGATCAACGAGCGCTTTGCAGACGCCATCGAGGAAATTTACTCAAGCTGAAGTCGACCACGCTCCACTCTTCGAATATTCGGCCAACCGTTTCTGCGTTGGAACCGCAAAGACGCAAAGAGCGCAAAGAGAGACAAATGGGTTTTCTTGGTGTCTTGGTGGTGAAAAAGGGTGGGTGGGGCCAGCGCCAGCCGTCAGCGGAGTTCGCGAAAGAAGCGATCCCAGCGCGGTCGGTAATGGCGCTCGGGATCGACCGATGCCGCAACGACGGTGGCGCGGCCGACGATCTGGTCACGTGCCACCGGTCCGAAGTACCGGGAGTCGAAGCTCTCGTCGCGGTTGTCACCCATCAGAAAGTAGGAGTCCTCGGGCACGGTGACCGGGGCGAAGGTGGGTCGGCAGCGGGCGCCGCAAGGAATCATGACCGCATGCGGGCGATCGCCGAAATTCTCGGAGGCTATCAATTTCCCCGAACCGCCGGGGGTCGGGCCGACCACCAGGTCTGGGAGTGGCGGAGAGTAGGAAACGGCCACGTTGTTGACGATCAATCTGTCTTCGATCATCGATACCGTATCGCCCGGTAGGCCGACGATGCGTTTGACGAGCCGTTTGCCGTCGACAGGGGAGAAAACGACGACGATGTCACCTCGTGTGGGATTTGCCCATGACACCAGACGCAGGGTCGTAAAGGGGACCTTCAAATCGTACGCCAGCTTGTTGACGACAATGCGGTCGCCCTCGAAGATGGTTGGCTTCATCGATCCGGTGGGAACATCGTTCCAGTCCGCCACCGCGGAGCGGAACGAGGTGATGACGAGCACGATCAGCAGCACCGACCGAAGCCACTCGGTCCACCACCGTTCAAGTGTCTGTTTGACGATTTTCATCACCCGAGCCCTCTGTGTGTTTACGTGAGAGTCGGCCGTGTGTTTCAAAGGGATGGCAAATGCGGGCTATCCGTCGCCCTTCTTTCCGGGCGGCATGATAGCCATGGGAAAGGTCGTGACCTTACCTTCGCCGGAGGTGATGCGACCGCGCCCGGCCTTTTCCACCTCGTCTACGCGGAGAACGGAGTGAAGCGGAACATAGGTGCGCCGCACTCCTTCGAATTCGGTTTTGAGTCGTTCTTCAGATGAATCGATCAGAAGCTTCGAGCGCTCGCCGAAGACCAGTTCCTCGATCTCGATGAACCCGAACAGCCCGCCTTGTGAGACGTTTCGGGCGTAGACCTCGTAGACTTCGCCCTGGCTGATAAAGCTGACGCGAAAAATGGTTTTCCCGCTCATTACTTCAGGATCCGTTTTGCAGTTGTAGCACACATCTCGCCGTACTTCTGCAGCAACGCGGTGTTGACCGGCGCTGGGCGGCCGAGTTCGGCGGCAAGCGCCACCACTGCCCGGTTGCGAAAGTCGAGGGCCTTTGCCTCTGAGACCCTGACCCAACCGAGGTACATCGCGGATTCCCGAAAAGCGTCCCAGGCCCCCGTATCGATCTCGGCGTCGACCGCCGCCGAGCACACGCCGACGGCCTCGTCGAAGGCTGCCCGCGCCTCCTGGGGAAAAGCATCGAGATAGTCTTTCAGGCTCAACCCGTGGACCGCCAGTGGCAGGCCGACCAGGCAGTTGAAACCCATCTTATCCGCATCGAGGCGGTCGAAGTTTCTCGCCTCGACTGCTTCGCTCGGCAGGCCGCCGGCGGCGAGAGCGAGGCACAAATCGTCGGCCGCAGGACCGGAGAACACATTCGGTCGCAGGATCTGGAAGAAATCCCCCTTCGAGGTGAACCAGATCAGGCCGCGGGTGGCGTTGGGGAGGTCGTGGAGCAAGGGCCGGATCCATCCGTTTTGGACCAGGACCAGCCGCTCCGACGGGACATCGGAGAGGGCGTCGAGCACTTCGGCCAGTGCGTCTTCGCGGACGCAGACGAGGCACATGCCGTGCCGGTCCTCGCGCGCCTCATTCCAGCCCTGAGTTCGGGTGACGGGGAGGACGGCGATGCCGGCGCGATGGAGAGCGCCGGCGAGCCGCCGACCGACTTCTCCCATGCCGATGACATGGACGCGCGGAACGGCAATTTCAATCATTTGTGAACCTGGAAAGGCGGAGTCCGATCCTGCGAGTCTGCCCGGGCGCCGCCGCCCATTGGATCATGATCGGCGTCTGATAGCGTCCGGTCACGAGCTGTGAGCGACCGAGATTGTCGGTTCTGACCGGCATGCTCAAGCTCCGTTTAAAGCGTAACCGGCGCTCGGCCGGAAGAGCCATGAGGCGCGACAGAAGAACCTCAAACGCCGAGTCCGAGAGACCGGTGGCGTCCATGAGCCGGTTGATGATGCGCACCACGTCGTAGCGGGCGTAGCCGAGGCTCTTGGTCGGAACGGCGCGAGGGTCACGGAGCATGCGTCGCCCCTGGCGGGCCATGAATCGAACGGGGTCGTGGAGAATGTCAGCGAGATCGTGACGCATCAATAGGGTCTCGTACTCGTTGACCGTGAGCCCGGCAGCTCGCTCATTGGCACCGAGGACAATGTCGAGACGACCGTTCTCGACTCCGTGCGTACGCAAGAGTTCGTCGACCTGGTGATCGAGACCGACGCTTTCGTCCCGCAGGTTGACAGAGTCGATGGCGTGGCGGCTGACGGGCACCTTTGCCTCCACCTCGGCGACCAAGACCTCGCGGTCATAGGCCACTACCGAGGCCTGGCGTCGTCTCGCGGTGCCACGATAGACACCGTCGAGGTCCAACAGGAAAACAGGGAAGCCGGGACGGTTGAAATACGTGACGCAGCTCTGGAGCCCCGAGCTCATGAATGTCAGGTGGGCATCCGCGTTTGGAGGTTCCGAGAGCCGTTCCTCGTCCGTCAACTCGGTGCGAAGCTCCATTGCGTCGTGACTGTAACCGGCATCCCTGGGAAAGAGCTGTTGGAAGCTCCGAACGAAGCCGTCGAGTCCTTCGCGCCGGTCGTGTAATCGGTGGGCGGCGCGTTGGTCGAGGAAGCCCGCGGTGGTGTGGTGCGAGAAATAGAGGACGCGCCGAAAGCGCTCGAGCACACCCTCGTAGAGGCTCTCGATCGCACGGCGAACATCGATAACGTCGAAACGCGAGGTCGGGTTCAGCTCAAGTGTCGTCGCGAAGGGCCCGCTCGAGTCTGCTTCAATCCGCATAGCCACGACTCCATGATCTGAAATCGGCTTCGAGTGTGCAACTCCCGCGTGGCACAGTTATCGCGAAACCATGGCGATCTCGTGGCGATTACTGGATGTACTGGAGGACCTTCGCCTCGACGGCCCGCTGACACACCTTGCAGAAGGGCTGCACCCGTCGTGAAAACATCAGGCAATCGAGCGTCGGCCGGTAGAGACCGGTGGACGAGTAGCCGGCCCCCTCGAAGGCTCCGACGACGCCGGCCCACCGGCTCCTGGCGAGAAACTCCTGCGCCCACTGAGCGTGAATCGCGGCGTGGAGGGCCTCGCTGTCCCCGAGCTCCGCGATCTTCTCGGCTGGTGCGCCTGATCTGGAGGCCTCAGCGATGGCTTCGTTGAGGAGCTTCCGCTCCTCCTGGTACGCAGCGTCCTCCCGGTCGTAGGCCTCTTTCTCCCACGGTGTCGGGAGCTCGGTGCCCGGGGTCACCAGATCGCGCCATTTGAGTTTCTCCGGGTCGAGGAGGGCGGTGATATTGGCCTCATCGGGCTCCCGCCCCCGGGGATAGAAATCGTTGTAGGCCACCGACGAGCTGTAGTACTCGTCGGCGAGGCCGGCGAAAGAGTGACCGAACTCGTGCAACAGGAGGTAATCGGCCCAATCGGAGTGGGCCGTGAACGTGCAATAGAGGTTGTAAATCCCGCCACCTCCGTAGCGATCGTGGTTGACCATGATGATCAGCGCATCGTAGGGAACGTTCGCGGCGATATCCCGCACGGCGCGGTTGTCCTCGGTCAGCATGTAGCGTTCGGAACCGAGGGAGTTGAAGGTTGCGCCGAGCGCCGTCGAGCGAAACGCACCACGGGTGGGCTCGTCGCATCCGCTCTCAGGCGATGGCACCATAACGCCGCGAATGCTGATCTGACTGCGGTGAGCATCGAAGGGTGCATGGCCAAGGAGGACCTCGGCCGCCCGCTCGAGATCAGATGTGAACGTTTCAACCTCCTCGCGCGTGTAACCCTCGCCGAGAATTGCGATGTCGAGTACGTCGTGAGGGGGACCACTGAGGTGGGTCTCGACCACCAGCGCACGTGCGGCCGGCGGTTCGGTTGCGATTTCGATCGATGTCGGGTCGACAACGGTTTCCAAGAGCCGAATTGAGGTCCCATCACGCCTGAGTGCCGTCAATGTCACCCGCAGCGGCTGCTTCGGGAAGGGCAGAAGCATGGTTTCGTGATAGGTCTTCATCGAGCCGGCGGTCGCGGCCGCTGTCGTCCGGTACTCGCCGAAGTAGCTGTCGAAACCCTTCGAGAACAGCAGGGAACCACTTATCGGATCGTACGCCTGGACGCGGTAGCCGCCGTAGGGAAGACTGTCGACCAGGTGTGTCAGCGGTCCAGACCACGTCCCCTGACGATAGAGGCGATCGATCGCAACGATTTCTTGATCGGCATTGCCGGTGTGGTGATAGTCGATCCTCAGGGTGGCGTCGTCGAAGTGTTTTTCAAATGATCCGTCCGCCGAGATTCCCACGGCAGCACAGAAGCTGGAAATCAACACGATCAAAGGTATTCGGAGCATTGAGTCCTCCCACGTGGTGCTTGTTGACGGCCATTGTGCCTTATCCGAAATCCAAGATACGTAACCATTCGGCCCTCTCCGCGTAAACTGATCGTATGAACTGTTCGAAAACCAACTCCCTCGTCGTCATGGCAGCGATGCTGGCGTTAGCAGGGCAGGTCTGGGCTGGGCCCGGTGATGAGGTGTTCGGATACGACGCGTGGCGGCAGGCGGTGGCCCAGCTCGACGTCGATCCGAACCAGGTCGTGTTTCCGTTCCAGATTACTGACGAGATGGCAGCCTGGGCTGAAGAGCAGATGGTCGGGTACCAGAGTCAAATGCCGGAGGTCAAGCTCGAAATTCTGCAGCATTCCTTCTTCGAAAAGGGAGAGTTCGAGTTTCAGTACGACGAGGTGAGGACCTTGACCGCGGAGGAGGCGTTTGCGGCTCGTAACGGCAACTGCATGTCGTTTACCTCGCTCTTTGTTGCGCTCTCACGCAGCCTCGGCATGCAGACTTTCCTGGTGTCGGTCAGACGCCAGCCGGAGATCATCAGGGACAGAGGGCTGGTGGTGGTGAACCGACACGTGGTGGCCGGTTTCAAGGCACCCAACAAAGTCCACCTCTTCGACTTCTACCTCACAAACTCGTCGCCGCACATCAGTCAGCGCGTGCTCGACGACCTCGAGGCATCCGCGATCTATCACACCAACATCGGCGGCGCCGCGATCCGGGAGGGTGATCTCGAAGAAGCGGTGCGAAACCTCGAGATAGCGGTCGTGCTGGCTCCGCGCTGGGCGCCGGCTTGGGTCAATCTCGGCGTTGTCCGCGCCCGACTCGACAGGACTGAGGAAGCGTTTGACGCTTTCCAGCGTGCGCTTGAGGTCGAGCCCGAAAATTCCTCCGCCCTCGTCAATCTTTCCAGGATCTACCGCGAGCAGGGCCGGACTGAAGAGGCCGATACCGCCATGCGTGCAGCCGCGGAGTCGACCCGCAACCCCTTCACCCTGATTGCGATGGCCGACGCAGAAATGGTGCGCGGCAATCTCGAGGAGGCAGGTCAATACCTGCGGCGGGCCCGGTGGTGGTACGGAAAGGAGCCCGAGGTTTACCTCGCCCTTTCCCGTCTCGCACGGCTCGAAGGCGACAACGACAAGGCGCAGAAGTTCGCGAGGCGTGCTTTGGAGCTCCGCGGAAAACTTCTGGAAGAGTCTGACTAGACAATTGCAATCTTCCCCCGCAGGGTTTATCACTGATAGTGTGAAAGCTCTCCTCGTCACGATTGCCATCGCTGCGTCGACCACGGCGGGCGCGACAACCCGACCGCCGGCAGTCGCCGGCAGCTTCTACACCGATGACCCGCAACAGCTCCGGTTCGTGGTCGAACAGGCGCTCAAAGCGAGGCCGGGTGTACGTGACGCCCGGGCACTGGTCGTCCCGCACGCCGGCTACGCCTTTTCCGGCGAGGTAGCCGGAAGAGGATTCGCAACTCTCGAGGTTGCTGGCCTGCGGCGAGTGATCCTTCTCGGGCCATCGCATCACATGTCTTTCAGTGGAGGTGCTTTGCCGGCTGCGGGGATCGATCGCTTCAGGACCCCGCTCGGCGAGGTGCGGATGGATCTCTCGGCGGTTGAGACCCTGCGCCGGATCTCCGACTTCGGCGGGCCAACCTCTGCGCACGGCCCGGAGCACAGCCTTGAGGTCGAGCTCCCATTTCTGCAGGTCGTGGTGCCCAACGCCATGATTGTCCCGATTCTGGTTGGCGCTGAAACCGACACCGAGGTCGCGAGGCGGATGGCGAAGGCGCTGGCTCCGTTGCTTGACGACGGAACCGCTGTAATCGTCTCATCCGACTTCACGCATCACGGCGATCGTTACCGTTGGACGCCGTTTTCCGAACCCGATCTTGGCGCCAAACTGGTACATCTGGGCGAGGTGACTGCGGGTCGTCTCGCCGCAATCGATCCTGAGGGTTTCACCAACCAGGTCGAAGTGAGTGGCGACACGGTCTGCGGTGTCCGACCGGCGATGGTTCTGCTCCAGCTGTTGGCGCACGCATTCACCGGGCGCGGCGAGGTATTAGAGGTCACAACCTCGGGCGATCTCATTGATAACTGGGAGCTCTCCGTGACGTATGCCGCGGTGGCGTTCCGCGGGACGTGGACGAAGTGGAAACAGCCGGGCCTCGTTCCGCTGCTCGGTCAGATGACGCCTGCCCAAGGCGATGAGGTGGTGGCCCTCGCCCGTGCGACGCTCGAAAGCCTGCTGTTGCATGACGGAAGTCTCGCCGAGTGGTACGCGGGAGCCGGTGAACGCCAGGCTCTGCGATCCAGAGCGGGCGCTTTCGTCACCCTGAACCACAAAGGTTTCAAGCCCGGCGACCCCGGCAGGCTTCGCGCCTGCATGGGTCTGATCGAGGCGGGCCAACCTCTCGACGAAGCGGTGGTGCGGGCGGCCGTGTGGGCGTCGCAGGATCCGCGATTCCCGCGTCTCCGGGCCGGCGAACTCGCCGGTTTGGAGGTCGAGGTTTCGGTGTTGTCGCCGCCGCGACGGGTCGCGGGGTGGGACGATATCGAGGTGGGGAAACACGGAGTGATCCTCGAAAAGGGCAGCCGCCGGGCGGTGTTTCTGCCCCACGTGGCCACCGAGCAAGGTTGGGACCGGCGGACGATGCTCGACAACCTGGCGCGGAAGGCCGGGCTGCCCGCAGATGGCTGGCGAGAGGGCGCGCTCTTTTCCGTCTTCACCGCCCAGATTTTCGGGGAGCACCAGTGAGAAAGCTCACCCGACGCGAGCTGGCGCTGATGCTCGGCGCCGGCGCCCTGACGGGGACCGCCCACGGGAGGCTGTGGGGACGGTCGGTGCAGCCGGGTGTTGTCGGTCTGGCCGAGGCCCGGGCGGTGCTCGGCACGCCGCTGGGCCCGGAGACGGCCCGTCTCGCGATGGCCGGAGCGCTGGCGGCTTCGGTCGGTGCCGAGTCTGGTGCCAGTGCCGCGGCCACCCTGTTCTCGCCAAAAGACGTTGTTGGGATCAAGGTCAACTGTCTGGCGGGAAGGGTGCTTTCGCCGCGGGTGGAGCTTGTCGAAGCCCTGGTCGATCTGATTGCCGAGGCGGGGGTTGACCGCGGGCGCATCATCGTCTTCGAGCGCTCGAACCGTGAACTCCAGCGCGCCGGCTTCACCATCCGCGAATCGGGGCCCTCCTACCTTTGCGTCGGAATCAACAACGACTACGACCGCGAGCCGTCGACCAGCGGTGCTATCGGCTCCTGCTTCGCGCGCATGGTGTCGACCACCTGTTCCGCCCTGGTGTCCTTCGGAGTGGTCAAGGACCACGATCTTGCGGGCGTGTCGGCAGGGATGAAGAACTGGTATGGCGTGATTCACAATCCCAACAAGTACCATCAAAACGGATGCGATCCCTACATCACCGACGTCGCCCGTCACCCGTACATACGGAACAAGCTGCGCCTGACCATACTCGACGGTGTCAACGCCCAGTGCCACGGCGGACCGGCCTTCCGGCAGGGTGGTATCTTCGAGCTCGGGATGGTGGCGGCGAGCACCGACCCGGTTGCCGCCGACCTGTGGGCCTGGCGGGAGATCGAGTCCGAACGCGCGAAACGCGGTTTGCCGACGCTGGAGGCCGCCGGTCGCCCGGTTCGTTTTCTGGCGACCGCCGCGAAGCAGGGTCTTGGCGTCGACAATCCCGAGAAACTGTTGCTGGTGAGCGCATGACTATCGACCGCAGGAAGCTGATCGTACTTGGAACGGCGGGGGCCGCCGCGGCCCTCCATCCACCGTTTCTGCGGGCCGCGGCGGCTCAATCAGGTTCGTCGGTATCGGGTGGCGAGCTGCCTGCGCGCGAGGCCTCCTGGTACAAGAAGTTGGACGAGGGAAGGGTAGAGTGTGAGCTCTGTCCCCAGGGGTGCAAGGTCGCGGACATGGAACGTGGGATGTGTGGGAACCGGGAGAACCGGGGCGGCACCTATTACACCCTCGTCCACAGCCTGGCCTGCTCGATCCACACCGACCCGGTCGAGAAAAAGCCCTTGTTTCACGTCCTGCCGGGTGAAAAGGCGTTTTCCTTTGCCACCGCGGGCTGCAATGTCGAGTGCAAGTTCTGCCAGAACTGGGAGATATCCCAGTTCCGACCGGAGCAGGTGCAGGCCTACAACCTCCCACCCGACAAACTCGTGGCCGCAGCGCTTCGCAACGGTGCTCGCCTGACCGCGGCGACCTATGGCGAGCCGGTCGTGTTCTGGGAGTACGTGCGTGATGTGGCCATCGCCGCCAACGCCGCGGGAGTCAAGCCGACCGTGGTCACGAACGGATTCATCCAGGAGAAACCGCTGCGCGAGGTGTTGCCGCTGTTGTCGGCAATCAAGGTCGACCTCAAGAGCTTCCGCGACGAGTTCTATCAACAGCAGGTGCGGGGGAAGCTCGAGCCGGTCTTGAAGAGCCTGCAGGTCATCAAGGAAATCGGCGTGTGGCTCGAGGTTGTGGTCCTGCTGGTGCCGACCCTCAACGATTCCGCAGCCGAGGTCAGCGATCTGTGTGCCTGGGTCAGGGCAAAGCTCGGCCCCGATGTACCGGTTCACTTCACCCGCTTCCATCCCACCTACCGGCTGACCGACCTGCCACCAACCCCGGTGCAGTCGCTCGAGAGAGCGTGGAAGATCGGCCACGATGCAGGCCTCAACTACGTCTACCTGGGAAACGTCCCCGGCCACCCGGGTGAGAACACCACCTGTCCGGGCTGCGGCGGGATTCTCATTCGTCGCGTCGGCTTTCAGGTTCTCTCCAACCGCCTCGTCAACGGCTCCTGCCCCGACTGCCACCGCTCCATCCCCGGCGTGTGGTCGTAGACCCGTTTCCGTGCCCGTGCCCGTACCCGGATGACTGCCCGCTGCGGTCTTCGACCGCAGCCACGTGTTCTCGGTCGTCCCGTCCTCCGAACGCAAGCGCTCGTCGGTCGGGTCGACCTCGCCCTCAGCGCGCCTGCGGCGCGCGGGCGGTCCACAGAAAAAAACGTAGTTTCGGTAGATATCCCGCCCCCTCCCCCCGCCCACCCACCCTCAGAAATCCACGTCGGCCACCACCCACCCGACCTCCCGACGAGGATTTCTGAGGGAAGAGGGTGTTTATAAAGCTGGCGCCAGGGTTTCTTCCGCTGATTCCAGGGCAAAGGTCAGGAAAACTCTCTGTGCAATCTCTGTATCCCTCTGTGCCTCTGTGGTTGTTCGGGGGAAGGTGGGAGGAGCATCTCACCATTGAAACTGTGCGAAAATCCTGCGGCCGCGTGGCCGGTACGGATTGATATGAAGTCGCAACAAAGGTTTCCGCTTGTATTCATATTCTCATATTCGATGATATGATCAAACGCCGAAATAAGAGCGGTCGGTAGACGTCGACCAACCGAGGAGGGCAGTCGTGGATCACCAGCCAGTGCATCTTCACTCGATGCTGGTCCACGCGGTGATCGCCTTTGCCCCGCTGGCCGCGGTCAGCTTTGTGCTCGACCGCGCGGGCGTGACCGTGGGCGGGATCGATTCGGAGGTGTGGAGGTTGCTGCTGTGGGTGGCGCTGGTCGGGATGCTGATCGTCGCCCTTCCCGCGACCCTCACCGGCATCAGCGAGCGCAATCACATGTATGCGAACTGGCCTCGGAGCCACCGCGCCAAGCTGGTGCTGTCGTTGATCCTGGTGGTACTGGTGTCCGCCGAAATCGCCGCCCTGTGGTCTGGCGCTGGTGGACGCGGGGTGGTTTCGTGGCTCGGCCTCGCGATCGTCGTCGGTAACTGCGCCGTGGCTCTGGCGCTCTCCTACTACGGTCTGCGGATCACCCTCGGGCGGCAGGGCGTCGGCTCGACCTCGTACGTGCCTGATATGGACCGCGAGCCGCCGGTGGACATCCTCGATATGGTCGCCGAGCAGGCCCAAGAGCCACCGAAAATGATCGATGTTCAGAAGGAGGGGGGCGAATGATGGAGTTCAACCTCAGCCCCGAGCAACAGGAGGCGGTCGAAAAGGCCCGGACCTTTACCAAGCAGTGGATCGCTCCCTACGCCACGAAGTATGATCGCTCCGGGGAGTTTCCGCTCGAGATCTGCCGCGAGGCCTTCAAGCAGGGCTTCATGAACCCCCATATTCCGGACGAGTACGGCGGCACGCCGCATCGGGTCCTCGACCACTGTCTGATCCTCGAGGAGATGTGCACCGGTTGCTCGGGCATCGCCACCGCGATTGATGCCAACGGCCTTTCCCAATACCCGGTGATTTTGGCCGGTAATGACGACCAGAAGCGGCGCTTCCTCGCGCCGATGACCGAGGAGCTGATGTTTTCGGCATACGCGGTCACCGAGCCCGAGGCCGGCTCGGATGTGTCGCGGGTCAAGACGACTGCGGAAAAGGTCGGCGACGATTACGTGCTCAACGGCGTCAAGTGGTGGATCACCAACGGCTCGGTGGCGAGCTGGTACTTCGTCCTCGCCCGGGTCGATGACAAACCAACGGGTTTCATCGTGCCTGCCGACTCGCCGGGAGTGGTGCGTGGTCCGAAGGAGATCAACATCGGCCAGCACGCCTCGAACACCGTGCGGGTAACCCTCGAGGATGTCAAGGTCGAGGCGCGAAACCGGCTCGGCGAGGAGGGCGATGGTTTTCAGATTGCCATGAAGACCTTCGACCACACCCGGCCGGGTGTGGCGAGCGGCGCCAACGGCATCTCCAAGGCGGCGCTGAACATCGCGCTCTCCTACGCCAAGCGCCGCCGGACCTTCGACAAGAAGTTGATTTCCAACCAGGGCATCTCGTTCAAGCTGGCTGAAATGATGACCCGCCTCGATGCCGCCAGGTTCCTGACCTACAAGGCTGCCTGGCTCTTCGATCAAGGCCTGGACAACGCCCGCGAGGCGGCCGAGGCCAAGTGGTTTGCCGCCGACGTCGCGATGCAGGCGGCAATCGAGTGCGCGCAGGTGCTGGGCGGCTACGGCTACACCAGTGAAATGCCGGCCGAAAAACTGATTCGTGACGCAAAGATCTACCAGATCTACGAGGGCGCGTCGGAGATCCAGAAGATGATCATCGTCGGCAAACTGATGCGGATGAAGGAGGTCTACTGATGATCGGCGATATCCGCAAGGCGACGGCGAAGATCGCGGAACGCTTCAAGCGGCGCTATTACGGGCGCACCTTCCGCTGCCCGGTGTGCCACCTCGAGCTGGCTCTGGTCGACGTCAACGGCAACCGGCTCATGGTCTGCCCCGTGTGCGGAGTGGTGCTTGACGTCGAGGAGGTCTACGGCCATACGGTGCCGGTGGTCCTGGATGTTGAAATCCACCGTCCCCAGCCCAAGACGCGGATCCACCCCCTGGCGACTCATATTCCGATCGGTCTCTACCCATTCGCGGTGCTGGGCGCGGGGTTGTTGGCGATCGCCTCGATCCTGGGGCCGGCCATCCCGGGTCTCGCCCCGCTCGTCATACGGGCACCCATCCTTGCTGACGCGACCCTGGTATTGCTCGTGCTGTCGGTTGGGTTTTCGGTCGTGACGTTCGTCTCGGGCCTTCGCGATTGGTACCGGCGCTATCGGCGAAGGCCGTACGCTCAGATTCGGCTCAAGATCGTCTTCTCGGTGATCTTCCTGGTCCTCGGCGGGCTCGCCATCGCCCTGCACGCCTCCGGAGCGGCATTCTCGGCCACGACTGGCCTCGTCGACCTCGGTTCACCGTTGGCGATTGCGTTGGCAGCGGCAGAGTTGGGGGTTCTTTGCGCGGGGATGGTGGTCATCGCCACCCTGGGTCACGTCGGCGGTACTCTCGTCTTCGGCCGCTGATCAACGCCGGAGTGTTTCGGATTTCTCTGGCACCATCTGTGGCTTGGAAGGCGAATAAACACAGAGGCACAGAGAACGCAGAGAAGATGCAGAGCCCGCCCACCCACGTCGCAAACACGAAGACACAAAGCCCAACCACCCACCCAACAACGCGGAGACGCAGAGGCGAAGAGAAGATCTCTCTTTGCCCTCTGTGTCTCTGTGGTTCAGACTGACTTGCCTCTAATGCGTTGTGTCGCTGTTCTCGGGAGGGTCCGGCTGCAGCCACTGGCGGAAGTAACGGAACAACCCCGCCACAAGATAGAAGCCGATGATCACCAGGACGACGATGAGAAGGCCCCACGGCATCGCGCGATAGTACCAGGGGAGTGCTAGATTCTTCCTCAAATCTGAGGAGGGGTTGCTGATGGTAGATCACATCTGCCCACCATGGGTTGGCCGCCTGCTCTTGAGCCCTCTGCGCAAGCTGGTCGAGAACCCGAAGAAGATCCTTGGTCCATTTGTCGACGAGCGGATGGTGGTCCTAGAACCCGGGTGCGCGATGGGCTTCTTCACGTTGCCTCTGGCGCGGATGGTTGGACCGGAAGGCAGGGTGATCGCGGTCGACATCCAGCCCGAGATGCTCGCCGTCCTCGAACGCCGGGCCCGGAAAGCCGGTTTGATCGATCGCATCGATATCCGCGAGGCGGGACCGGACGGTCTCGGCATCGATGACCTCGTTCGATCGGTCGATATCTGTGCTTTAGTCCACGTGGCGCACGAAGTTCCGGACCGAAGCCGTTTATTCCAGGAGATCTCCAACACCCTCAAAACGGCCGGCAGGCTCCTGATTATCGAGCCTGGGTGGCACGTGTCGGAGGAGGATTTCGGGATGTCTCTTTCAGCCGCCGGCGCGGCCGGCCTCCGACGGATCGAAACGCCCGATGTTCAGGGTGCGCGCGAGGCGTTGTTCGAGAGGGTCGGGGAATGACGGCGCGGAATCGAACGGCGCTGATGGCGACACTGCTCGATGCGGATGTCTTGTTTGGCGGCTGCGAGGCTGGCCCGGGAACAACGGGTGAGGTCGTCCGACCGGTATCCGAAGAGCTCGGAGCCGAGTTCGGACTGGCACCGTTCTACCCCAAGAGCGTGGTGGGCGAGGGGGTGTAGAATCTCATGAGATCAAAAGGAGGATCCAATGTACGAAAAAAGTATCGAGCTTTTGAACACTGCGATCGCCGACGAGATCGCCGCCATCCATCAGTACATGTACTTCCACTTTCGGCTTGACGATCTGGGCTACGCGCCGCTCGCCAATCTGCTCAAAATGACGGCCATTCAGGAGATGCAGCACGCCGAAATGATCGCCGAGCGCATCCTCTTTCTCGGCGGCGAGGTGGAGATGGTGGTCGGCCGCGAGATCGAAAAGATCCACGATGCACAGGCCATGCTGGAAAAGGCGAAGTCCCTCGAACAGGAATCGATCGCCATGTACAACAACTTCGCCATCAAGTGCGCGGAGGCCGCTGACTCCGCTTCGAAGAAGCTCTTCGAGGACCTGGTGGCGGCGGAGGAGGGCCACTGGGATCAGTTCGACCGCCAGTCCGACTTCGTGCAGCGTTTCGGCGAGAGCTACCTCGCGTTGCAGTCCTTCCAGGGTGGACCACCGGAGGGCGGCCCGCCGGAATAGATTCGCTTCATCTGATGCATCACAAAAGGGCGGGCACCGTGGTGCCCGCCCTTGATCTTCTGCGGTCGGTTTCCCTCAGTGCTTGCCGGGCTCGAGCGCGACGCCGCGGCGTTCGTAGGTGGCATAGGCCTCGAGGGCGATCATTTGCCGATCGTCGAGGGCCAGCTTCTTCCCCTCGAGCGGGTTCATGATGCACCAGTTGATCATGTCGCGGAAGGCGACGACGCCGCCGAGCTGCTGCTGGAACTTGGGATAGGTCTCGGGGTGCGTGTTGGCGGCGTTGGGGTGGCACTGACCGCAGGCGACGCCGTTGGTGCCGAGGGTGGGGCTGCCCCACAGGGCTCGCCCCTCGGTGACAACGCTCATGAACTCGCCGTGCCAGCGCTCCACATCCTTATCGGTGAACTCGTCGGCCTGCAGCCCGTAACCGACCAGGAGCAGTGCTGCTGCAGCCACGGCGCATGCGGCCCAAATGTGTTTCTTCGCCATGGGTGTCCTCCTAATATTGGGTCTGCGGCGGGATGCGATCATCCTCCGCCTGGTACTTGGTGTCCTCGGGTCGGCCGGTCTTCCGGTTGTACGCCACAGTTCGGTTGGTGTTGTTGTAGAGGTTGTACGCCATGTCGACACGCCCGGTCTTCAAATTGATGAACTGCCAGCCGGTGGCATCGCGCTCGAAGAACGGATCGGCGCGGTTCATGGGTACGGTGATTTTCGGCATATGGCTTTCGGCCTGTGCGTACGCTCTCGGGTAGGGCCACGGCCAGGCGGTTGCCATCACCGCATGGAAGCTGATATTGCCGATCTGGTTGTACTGGATCTGGTGGACGTGGCCGTAAATGACGGTGACGTCGTCGAATGGTCTCAAGAGCGCCTGCACCTCTTCCGCGTCGTCGGTCCAGAAGTTCCAGCCTTTGTAGATCTTCTGGATCGGAGAGTGTGAGAAGACCACGACCGGTGTGCCGTGAGCGACCCCGGACAGATCCTTGGCCAACCACGCCCTCTGCTTCTCACCGACCATGAAGGGTGAACCGTTGGGGTTGTCGAGAGCGGCCATCTCCAGCATCCGCTGCTCGGCGGTCGGCCAGCGGTCGTAGGTCCACTCGTCGAAGGTGATGATGCTGTTGAGGACCAAGAAGTGCACGCCCTTGTGGTCGAAGCTGTACCATTGGGGGCCGAAGAGTTCCGACCAGTACTCGCCGAGGTCCAGATAATAGTCGTGCTCACCCATGACCATGCGCGGTTTGAGGTTGAGCTTGGCGAGTATTTCGGCGCCGTGATCGAGCTCGGCCTTGGAGCCGAGCTGGGCGAGGTCGCCGCCGAACATCACGAAGTCGGGCCTTGGCTCGAGCAAGTTGGTTTCGGCAACCGCCCGGATCAGACCACGGTCCCAGTTGTAGACGAATTGGCTGCCCTTGATGTGCTGGATATGTGCATCGGAGATGTAGGCGAAGGTGAAGTTCTGTGCCGGATCGGCGAAGGCGAACTCGACTGTGCTCAGGGGAAGGGTGCTGACTGCAGCAACCGAGGCTGCGCCCTTGAGAAAGTCTCGACGATTGAGATTGGATTTTGTCATGGCTGCCTCCTTTATTTGCCACCGGCCTCGTCGGCCGACGGCTCGAACTCGGGGCTGGTCAGAGCCTCCATGAACGCCACCAGATCGTCGATCTGATCCTCATCGAGGTCGAGCGGTCGAATGCCACCGGACAGGAAGTCGTTGACGCGATCGCCGACGTCGGTCACGCCGCCATTGTTGTAATGAATGAGCACATCCTTGAGGGTCTCGATGCTGCCGTCGTGCATGTAGGGAGGGGTGACTGCGACGTTGCGCAGGGTCGGGGTTTTGAAGGAACCGATGTCGTCGAAACTGTGGCTGATGGCGAAACGGCCGAGCTCCGACGTCCTGGGGTCGGTCAGCACCTCGACATCCACCTCCGACCTGCTCAGGTCCGCCTCGAGGAACGCGGGTGCCAGCTCCGGCACGTCTCCCTGAATTCCATTGATGCCAACCCCGATGTTGTGGAAGCGGTTGTCGGTGAAGATCGCCTGGGTCTGTTCGATGATGTGGCAGGACACGCAGCGGCCCTCGTTGCGGTAGAGGTCGAAACCGCGTTTCTGCTGCTCGGTCAGTGCGTCCTCGTCGCCGCCGAAGTAGTAGCGGTCGAAGGGGGAGTCACCGGAGATAACGGTTCGCTCGAAGGAAGCTATCGCCAGGACCACCTCCCTCATGGTGATCTCTTCCCCCGATTTCCCGAAGACCTCTTTGAACGCTTCGGTGTACTCAGGATCTGTGCGCACGATCGCGAGGATCGGTTCGTAATCCACGAGGCCATGCTCGACTGGGTTGATGAACGGTTGCAGCGCCTGGTCCTCGAGATCCGGCGAGCGGCCGTCCCAGAACTGTGTCGTGAGGTAGGCGGAGTTGATCACGGTGGGTGAGTTGCGGGTGCCGGTCTTCTTTTCGATCCCCTCGGAGACCTTGAGCGGCGTGTCGGTGAACGCCTTTTTCTGGTCATGGCAGGTGAAGCAGCCGACCTCGCCCGTGGTGCTGAATCGTGTCTCGTTGTAGAGCTTTTCCCCAAGGGCGATCTTCTCCGGTGTCTGCGGATTGTCCTCCGGGATCGGCACCTGTGGCAGACCGAGTGGTGTCGATTGCTCCTGTCCGGCGTCGCTGAGGACTCCCGCCGCGGTCAGCAGGCCTGCGCCAAGGAGCACAACGAATACTGTTTTCCTCATTTCGATTCCTCCTTCTTCTCTCGTTCTCGACATGTTTGGCAGATTCCGCGCAGTTGCACGCGGTAGTCGCTCACCTCGAAACCGGAGGCCGAGGTGTCCGGGATGGTCAGTTCGTTGAGTGCGTCATCTTCGAAATCGATGAAATCGTTGCAGTGGAGACACACAAGGTGGTGGTGGAGATCGAGGCGGGGATCGAAGCGGGCGACGTGACCGGGATGGCAGGCTTTGGTGATCACGCCCATGCGTGCGAGGTACTCGAGGGTGCGGTAAACAGTCGTGCGCGCGATGCCCGGGAGGCGATCTTTGACGGCGTCGAAGATCTGATCGGCCGAAGGGTGGTTCTCGAGATCGAGGGCCGTCTCGAGAATGATCCTCCGCTGCACCGTGCAGCGCTCTCCGTGCTCACGGCACAGCCTTCTGAACTGCTCGATCCGTTGTGCCCGCTCCGGCTCGTCCAAGCCGCCGCCCCCAGAATTCCCCATCGGCGATGATGGTGCTAGATGAAAATATGTGGCATTAAACATAATTTGTCAACAAATTTAAAGTCCGTCTCAATTTGCGGGGTCCGGGAGGAGCCCATCGCGGTGGATCCGCTCAGACCCTGCCGAATGATGTCCGGCCCGGACCCGCTACTCTGGGACGTGGCATTTCACGATGGAGCGTCTATTGGTTGAAAACGAAATGATCACCTCGGCGCTGCGCCGCTTCGTCAAGCTCGGCGGGCTGGCGGGCAGGGTCGGTGTGTCCGTCGTCGGCAACCAGGTCCTCGACGTGGCCCGTTCGGGTCCGGCCAGGCAGATCAAGAAGACCGAAAACCTGGTCCGAAACGCGATGCGGATCGCCGAGACCCTGGGCGAGATGAAGGGTGCGGCGATGAAGGTCGGACAGATGCTGAGCCTGCACGAGGGCATGCTGCCGGCGGAGGTGGCCGAGGTTCTGCGCGGGCTCCAGAAAGAGGCGCCGAGAGTCCCGGCAGAGGTCATGGAGTTCGAGATTCGTGGCTCTTTGGAGAACTACGATGAGCTCTTCGAGGAGCTTGACTTCGAGGCCTTTGCCGCCGCATCTATCGGTCAGGTTCATCGCGGGCGGTTGCGCGATGGGCGCGAGGTGGCGGTAAAAATTCAATACCCGCTGATCGACGAGATCGTCAAGGCTGACCTCAAGAACCTCAAGACCCTGCTGCGGGCGCTCCTCGGTCTGATCACCGATCTCGACTTCGAGCCGGTCTGGTCGGAGCTCCGTGATCGCCTTCTCGAGGAGCTCGACTACACCCATGAGGCGGAAAATACCCGGCGTATGGCCTCTCTTCACGCCCGTGTCCCCGAAGTCATCATTCCCACAGTTGTGGCAGAGGCGACGACGCGCAACGTCCTGACGATGGAGTATGTCGGGGGTATCGCTCCAGGCGATGCGTGCTCGGATCGTTTCGATGCGGAGATGCGGAACCGATGGGGAGTCGTTCTGGCCGAGTTCTTGATGCGCGGGCTCATGGAGCACCGTTTCCTTCATGCCGATCCCAACCTCGCCAATTTCGCCTTTCGTGAGGACGGTCGGGTCGTGGTCTACGACTTCGGCTGCGTCAAGGAGGTACCGGAGGCGTTGGCGGCCAGTTATGCCGAGTTGCTGGTGGCCGCGGCGGAGGATCGCGGGGATGAGATTCCGGAGATCCTCCAGCGAATGGGCATGCACATGAAGAACGACCAACCCCTGCCGGCAGAGGCCATCGAGCCCTATGTGGAGATGTTTGGCGAGGTCCTCCGGGCCGATCCTCCATACACATTCGGCGACGACGAGGACCTCTACCGCCGCCTCTTCGCGCTCGGCTTTGCCAACATGGAGTACAGCAGGGACATGGTCTTCCCCGAGGACGCTATTTTCATCGACCGCGCCCTCGGCGGCCATTTTGGAAACCTGTCTCGGCTGCGGGCGACAGGGCCCTGGAGGGAGTTGGTTTTCAGGTATGCGCAGCGGAGAGGCGCGTAAACCGTCTCCGTCTCCGTACCCGACACGTCAAACGATACCCGTTCCCGTCTCCCGACGAATTCTTCGGGCACGGGCGCGGAAACGGAGACGGGCACGCGAGGATGGGATCGAGAGGCCGGTCTCCGCGACAATAAGTGGTCGTACGCGAAATCCTATAACGGGGCATTTTTGCCCAAGGAGAGTGAGACCGGCCTCACCATCCCACCCACTGAGAGATTTTATCGAATTGGCGGATTAGCGGCAAATGGCCGTGGTGTCACCTTCCAGCCTGCTCCGCGAGCAGGAGATCCAGCTTCTGTTCCAGCCGGGCGTTGATTTCTTTTTGTTCTTCAAGTTGTTGCCTGGTTATTTTGAGCTCGTAGCGCGCCTGCTTGCGGAAGCTGGTTGTTCTCTTCTCGACCCGATTCGCGCGCAGCGTGTTGAAAAGGGTCGTGGCGAGCAGGAAGAGAATGACGAGCGACAACACCCGAGCGAGTCTGTCCTGATCCATCGATGCCTCCCTTGCTCGGCGGACGTGTCGCGCGGATTCTCAGAACCGGATGACGATCGCCCGCCCTCTCTATCCATAATAAGACCTTCGGACCCGACCGACACTCGGATAGACTCTCTCAGCGGAGGATGGAATGATCGAGATCCAAACCCTCGACCTGGAATTTTTCGGGACCACCGGGTTGATCGCATCCTTTCTTGCGCCGGTGGGTAGGGGCTTCGTGCTCTTCGACCCCGGTCCAGGGAGCGCAGTAGAAACCATCGAGCGTCGGGTGGGGGAGGCGGGCTATCGGCTGGAGGATCTCCGAGCGGTGTTTGCGACCCACGTCCACCTCGACCACGCCGGCGGTGCGGGCGTCCTCGCACGCAGGACGGGCTGCGCCGTTTTCTGCCATCCGGTTGGCGCCCCCCATCTGGAAGATCCGGCGGCCAAGCTGCTGCCGTCGGCCGAGCGCCTCTACGGCGACATGATGGAGCCGTTGTGGGGAACCACGGCTGGTGTTCCCGAAGCCCAGCTCCGGACGGTCGACGACGGTGAGAAAGTGACGATGGACGGGCTCGAGATCATCGGTTGGCACACACCCGGTCACGCAAACCACCACGTAGCGTGGCAGATCGGTGATGCCGTGGCGACCGGTGACGTCGCCGGCGTTCGCTTTCCCGGCGCCACCCACGTCCTGCCGCCGATGCCGCCGCCGGACATCGATGTCGAGAAGTGGCATCAGAGCCTCGCCGCGTTGCGACGCCTCGCTCCGAGCCGGCTGCTGTTGACCCACTTCGGCGCCTTCGACGACCCCGTCCGCCACATCGACGAGCTCGAGGAACGGCTCGAGCGGTGGACCGACGTTGCCCGTCGAGTGGTTTCAAACGGAGGCGACAATAAGGCCCTTGGCGTCGAACTGGAGAAGATCGACGAAGAGGAAATGAGGGAATCAGGTGTGTCACCTGAAGCGGCTGAGCGGTACCGACGATTGTGCCCGGTCAAAGAAAGCTCGGTGGGTCTCTTCCGCTACTGCAGCCTGGAGAATCAAAAACGGCTTCGACGCCCGTCCAAAGCTTGAATCTCGATACTCGATACTCGATGCTCAAACCCGGAAAGCGCTACTCACTTCGGTGTGTCAGGTGCCACTCGTCGCATTGTCACCTGCGCGATGCGGATGGCAAGGCGATGATGACAATGCGACGAGTGGCACCGGTGTCTGGCATCGCGAGACGAGGAACGAGTCTCGCCTCAAGGACCTCGGCGGCCGGTGGGTCTGCGGGGTTCTGAAGGCAGGGGATTCAGCGGGACGCGCCAGGCACCACGACCGTGAGTAAAGGCGAAGAGCAACGGATTGTTGTCGTTGTCCGCGCCCAGGGCAAGCCACTCGGTCACGGCATTCGCGAACCCGGTGTTCTCCACCGACCAGGTGCGGCCGTTGTTGATGCTGGTCATGACGCCGAGGTCGGTACCGAGAAAGAGACGCCCCGGGTTCGCCGGATCGACCACGATCGAATGAACGGGAATATCCGGTATGGCGGTGGTGCCCGAGCCGTCTATGGATTCCCAGGTTTCGCCGTCGTCGCCCGATCGCCACACGTGGTTTCCACCGAAACCTGCATAGGTCGCATAGACGACGCCCGGCGATGATGGATCGAACGCCAGCGAGGACACGAACTCGTCACGCGGACGAGAGGACGGCCAAACCGTGGCACCACCGGCTTGAAGGGCGTTGTGGTTGCGGTAGATGAAGCCGTCGGTGGTGCCGATGATGACGAACTGTGAGTTGCCGGGCGCCACGGCGAGGGCGCTGACCTGGCCTGACCCGAGGGGGTATGAACTAACCGCTGTCCAGTTGGTAGCCCCGCTGTTGGTGCGCCACAGGCGATTCCCCCCCGTCCACAGACGCGAGCCGTCGTTCGGATCCATCACAAAGGGTGTGATGAAGAGGAAGTTGTCGGCGACGCCGTCCACCGCGTCCTCGAAGGTGTGGCCACCATCAGTCGACCGTCTGAAGCCAAACCACTGGCTTTCAACGTAGAGGTTACTCGGATTCTGGGGATCAATGGCCACGTAGCCACCGTCGCCGCCGTTGACATAACGCCAACCGTTTCGACCCCACGCGTCAAATCCCAGAAGAGTACCGTTGTCCTGGGTACCGCCGAGGTAGCCGTCGCCACCGGGGTATGGAGCCCCATGGTAGAACTGGGTGATTCCGAGGCCGTTGTTGAGATCTTGAAACATCACGCCGGACCGCGAGGGATCACAGATCGCGGCCTCATCCTGTCCGATCCACTCATTCGGATTGTCGGTTCGGAAGATCCCGCCGTCGCTGGCCGAGAACATCGTCCTCACGTCAACACCGTCATAGCCCGGGTGAAACACGATGGCATGTTGGTCGGCGTGAACGAAGCTCGTAATACCGGGTTGGTAATCGCCCCACCAGTATGATGCGAGGCCCCAATTTCTACCGCCGTCGTCAGAACGAAAGAGATCCACGCCCGCCGCCCACACCACATTCGGGTCGACAGGGTCGACCGCGATCACGTTGCAGTACCAGCCCATGGGGACCCAGGAGTCCTGGTCCTCCCAGCCGCAGGCCACGTATGAAGACCCCACCGGGTTGGTCAAGATGAGGGTATTGACCTTTTGCGGATCCTCGTTGGTCACACGTTCTGTCCAGGTCCCCGCTGCGCCGCTGGCGGAGGATCGATAGACCGCGTGAAGGGCCTGCTCGAAGCGGCCGTTCGGTCCGGGGAGGTTGGAGGCGGAAAGAGCATAGATGATGTTCTGGCGGGATGGTGCGATAGCGAGGCTGGTGCGGCCCATGCCCGGCTCGGAGAGTACAGCCTCCCACTCTTCGTCGGCCGCCATCCTTCGCCGATACACGGTGGCCTGTTCGAATGTGCCGCACGACGCGAAGAGCCAGTCCACGCTGAGGTCTGTGCGCAAGGCCAGATCGAGGCAGCCGCCGTTGACCTCGGGATCGAGCGAACGCGTCCAGCTCCGGCCGCCGTTTTCGGATACATGCACTCCGGTGCGGGTCGCGGCATACAGCCGGTCCGGGTCTCCGGGACTGATGATCAGGTCGTTGACCCAATAAAAGGCGGGGTTGTCGGTCGTTGGGAGCTGAGACCAGGTGGCACCGCCATCTTCGGTCTTGAAGATCCCTGCGCCCCGCAGCGGCAGCCAGGTGCCGCGGACGATCTCGCGGAAGTAACCCTCACCGGTGCCGACGTAGAGTATGTCCGGGTTCTCCGGGTGGATGGCCATCGAGTTGACCGCGATGTTGGCGATCCGGTCGGCGAGGGGAGTCCAGGATTGACCACCGTCGGTTGTTTTCCATACCCCGCCCGACACGCCACCCGCGTACATGATGTCGGGTTGCGCGGGATGGATCACGAGCGTTCGCGTGCGGCCGCCGATATTTCCCGGCCCCAGAGCCTCCCAATGCCCGAGTGCGCGCGCCGCCACGAAGTCCTTTTCGGGTGGCGCGCCGGTCGATTTCATCCTGGGGAGAGGCGCGCCCAGCCTCGTCGAGTAGCGAGGCATCGCATCGCGGTGGGCACGGGCCGCCCCGTATGCCGCCGCGGTGTCGAACTCAGGCGACGGACCCTGCCGCTTCATTCGCTCGTAGACGGCGGCCTGGTCGGGTTCGTCGAAGCGCTCACTGGGCAACGGCGGACGGTTCAAAGGGCCGACTAGCCGCCGCTCCGGGTCCGCGGGCGGCTCGTTGGTTGTCAGGGTCCAAACCAGGGCGACGGACGACAGTGTTCCAAGGACGACAACTGTCCAACGGATGAATGGCGACATGACTCCCCCGATGTCCGGTCTACTTCTCGCTGAACCTTACCGCGTTCATGATGAGGTACGGCCCAGCCAAACCCAGGTTTCCCCGGATCCGGTGACCTCACTAGGTACCGCGGAAACCCACGAGTTTTCCCACATCTTGTGTCTTGCATCTTGTATCTTGCATCTTGTAAATCGTATCTGGCTTCCGGCATCCGTTGGATGCCATAACGTCCACTATTCCTCTGCTAGGATGAAATCCCCTCAAGGAGGTGTCCAATGGCCAAGGCTCACAGGTATTTCATAGGCGCCGGTTGTCTATTGATCGTGTTCGGTACGGTGATCCTCGCGCTCGTGGTTCGGGGGCTCGCGGCCCCGTCCTTACCCCATGAGATGGTGCTGTCGATTCGGCTGGCGGGACCGATTGCCGAGGTGACGGCCGAGGATCCCCTGGCCGATCTCATGGGCGAGCAGGCCACGAGCCTGCGCAAACTGCGTGAGGCGCTGGTGAAAGCGGAGGAGGACGAACGCGTGCAGGGGGTTCGGCTGAGAGTGGACAGCATCGGTGGCGGTTTCGCCACCGCCCAGGAGATTCGTTCACTCCTCACCCGCGTCAGTGCCGCCGGCAAGTGGACTGCGGCCTATATGGACACGGCCGGCGAGTTCTCCTCCGGCAACCTTGTCTACTACGTCGCATCGGCGTGCGACCAGGTCGTAATCAATCCACAGGGCGACCTCAACCTGATCGGTTTGTCGGCGGCCTCGCCGTTCATCCGGGGCACCTTTGACAAGCTGGATATCCGCGCCGAGTTTCCGGGCCGCGGTGATTACAAGACTGCACGCTTTATGTATACCCAGAAAGATTTCACCCCCGCCGATCGGGAGATGACGGGCTGGCTCCTGGACTCAATCATGGCCCAGATCGTGCAAGATGTCGCCGACAGCCGCGGCCTCCAGGCCGAGGAGGTCCGGAGCTTGATCGATCAGGCACCGTTTATCGGCGAAAAGTCGGTGGAGGTCGGTCTGGTCGACCGGATGGAGGACTGGACGTCGTTTGTCGATCGTCTCGAGGAAGAACGCACGAAGGCCAAGGCCGTCACCGTCCATTCCTACCTCAAGCGCAGCGGCAAGGCGAAGCGCGGGCCGAAGATCGCAGTCGTGACCGCCGTCGGGACGATTCTGCGCGGATCCAGCGGCGAGAGCTTCAACCCGCTCTTCGGTGGTCAGGTGATGGGCTCCGACACGATTTCCAAGGCCTTCAGGGATGTGCGCAAGACCAGCGGGATCGAGGCGGTGGTCTTCCGGGTCGATTCTCCCGGAGGCAGCGCCGTGGCGTCGGAGATCATCCGCCAGGAAATGGTGCGGACAGCCGAGGAGATTCCGGTTGTGGTGTCGATGTCGAACGTCGCGGGGTCCGGCGGCTACTGGATCAGCTGTGGAGCGCAACGGATCGTCGCCGACCCGGGGACGATCACCGGGTCGATCGGTGTCTTCGCGGGCCACCTCAATACTTCCGGGTTCTACAAAAACAAGCTCGGTGTGACCTTTGGACGAATGGATCGGGGCGTCAACGCCAATATCTACGGCGAGCTGGAAGACTGGACAGACGAGCAGCGGGCAGTGATCGATCGGATGCTCGACCGCATCTACGACGATTTCGTCGAGCGGGTCTCGGCGGCACGGGAGATGACCCCGGAGGCGGTCGACGCGATCGGCCGCGGGCGGGTCTTCACCGGCGTCCAGGGTTGGGAGAACGGGCTCGTCGATGTCGTCGGCGGTTTTGACGAGGCACTGATCGAGGCGAAGAAGCTGGCCGATATCGACGTCGACGCCGAGGTCCAGCTGGTCGAGTTCCCACGGGTGTTGCCGTGGTGGCAGCAGCTGGCGAAGCATCGATCGGGTGACGAAGCCGCCATCGGCAAACGCCTCGAGGCGCTCGAACAGTGGCTCGCGACCGGGACCCTCGCCACTCCGGGTGTCGTCTGGATGCCTCCGATCACTATTCAATAAGAATCGGGTTCGAGATCGCTATTGCTATCGCAACCGAACGTCCGCCCCCGCCGCGTCCCTTCGGTTCGCGGCCATGCGTTCTCGGTCCGCCGGCTCTCCGAGAGCACGCTCTCGTCTATCCGTCGTCCCTCGACCGCTGCGCGCCTTTGGCGCGCGGGCGGATCGTTCCGCTGCCATCCTGATCGAGCGAGGCGAGTCGAAGGACTTTCGCGAAGTCGGGGGAGGATTCAACCTCGCACCAGAGTCTCCATCGCTTCTTCCGGGTGTTTGGTCAGAATTGTCTGTCGTAGGTCTCTTGGTGAATTTTGTGCTTTGGTGGTGAAGTGAAAGGGTGGGCGCGGATCCGGATTCGTGCGCCGCAGTTAGCCGTGACAAGTCAAGGATCGAGAATCGTCTATCAGGCATCGTGTGTCGGGCGGTTGGGCGACTCTCAATCCCTGAGGCCGATCACGACAGTCACCTTGCCCCGAGCCACTTCATCACCGCCGGCATCGCGAATGATCACATTGCCCTGAAACTCA
>Ga0307423_1000297_pt1 | contig 33794 bp, 28 predicted proteins | sample SalMarWE160310MG_FD_202154 | JGI IMG/M metagenome (GOLD analysis project Ga0307423, IMG submission 202154) | Salt marsh sediment microbial communities from the Plum Island Ecosystem LTER, Massachusetts, United States - WE1603-10 | ecosystem: Environmental > Aquatic > Marine > Intertidal zone >... | reverse complement strand
ACAAGCCGGGGAGATTGGGATTTCCTTCTGCCGGGGAGAAGACCATGACGACTGAGCATCCGGCAATGGCTGCCTCGAAGGCTTCGTGGAGCGCCGTTCAGAGAAGGGCGAAGCAGGAGTGGCTGGCTCTCTTCTCGGAAGACGCGTGCATCGAGGATCCCATCGGGGTCTCTCCCCTGGATCCCGAGGGAAGGGGACAGCGCGGCAAGGAGGCGATCGAGAGATTCTGGGACGCGAACATCGCTCCCAACACCATCGAGATCGACATGAAGCACTCCTACGCGGCGGGAAACGAAGCCGCTCACCTCGGGACCTTGACGACGACCTTCCCCAACGGCTCCAAGGTGATCGTCGAGGGCATCTTCACCTACAAATTGAACGAGGAGGGAAAGCTCTCCTCTCTCAGGGGATACTGGGATCTGAAGGACGCGAAGTTCGAGTGAACGGGAGCGCGCACCCGCCATTGGACCTCCGATCGAGATCCCCCTATGATGGGCCTGCTTCGACCCGCGAGGCCGATCAATCGGACTAGGAGGAATCAAGAGATGAGCGCACCCTGGGTCACATATCGTCCGGAAATCAAGGTCCTCGACTGCACCATTCGCGACGGAGGACTGGTCAACGACCACATGTTCGAGGACGGTCTCGTCAAGGCGGTGTACGAGGCGTGCATCGAAGCCGGCATCGACTACATGGAGCTTGGCTACAAGGCGTCCAAGAAGCTCTTCGCGCCCTCCAAGTTCGGCGCCTGGAAGTACTGCGACGAAGACGACATCCGGCGGATCGTCGGCGAAAACGATTCACAGCTCAAGCTCGCCGTAATGACCGATGCAGAGAAGACCGACTACCACACGGACGTCCTCCCCAGGGATCAGAGCGTGCTCGATCTGATCCGCGTCGCTACCTACGTGCATCAGATCCCGGTCGCCGTCGACATGATCAACGACGCCCATGACAAGGGTTACGAGGTCGCGTGCAATCTGATGGCCGTCTCGACCGTGCAGGACGCCGAGGTGACGCAGGCGCTGGAGGTCCTGATCGACACTCCCGCCAGTACCATCGTCGTCGTCGACAGCTTCGGCTCGCTGTACGCCGAGCAGATCGAGCTACTGGTCAAGAAATACCGCAAGGCTCTCGAGGGCACCGACAAGGAAGTCGGCATCCATGCCCACAACAACCAGCAGCTGGGCTTCGCGAACACCATCGAAGCGATCATCCATGGCGCCAACCGCGTCGACGCCACGGTGGCGGGGATCGGACGCGGGGCCGGAAACTGCCCGATGGAGCTGCTGATCGGCTTCCTGCGAAACCCCAGGTACAGGATCCGCCCCATCCTCCAGCTCCTGCAGGACCACTTCGTCTCGCTGCGCGAGAAGTCCGAGTGGGGACCGCTGGTGCCCTACAACATCACCGGTCAGCTCAATCAGCATCCGCGAGCAGCCATCGCGTTGCGCAGTGGTGACGACAAGGACAACTTCGTCGACTTCTACGACAAGCTGATATCGGATCTCTGAGCGGGCGGCCCCGGCGAGCCACTCGCGAAATCGTCCCCGGGGATCGCATGTTCGGAATCGGCACGCCGGAACTGGTCCTGATCGTGGTGATCCTCGCGCTGCTCCTGGGTCCGCGGAATCTTCCCAGGGCCGCCAGGAAGGCGGGGGAGCTCAAGCGTGAACTCGACCGGGTGCGCGGCTCCCTCACCTCTGCCCTGGATCTCCGCAGGTGGCTCGATCCGACGCGGGAGCCCCCTTCCCCCCCCGCCTCGCACCGAGCGGCGATCCTCGGACCGGAGCAGCGATGAGAACGGTGATACACGGTGAGATGAGGGGAAAAAGCTTCATCTCGATCTTCCTCTCCCACCGGCGAGCCGCGGTCCTCGCAGAAAAACGCCGTCTCACGCATGTCGGGAACTGATGAGAAAGGCTATGCTTTTGCAACCCTCCCGAACGGATTGCGGACTCCCCCCTGCCGCGGTCGCCGAGCCTGTGCTGAAGAACATCGAGGCTCCAGCAGGAGGCGCAATAACCACCCTTGCAGTTCCACGTGCTCTCATTCGAGGGTCCGGACGAATACTCGCGGGCGGGCGGGCTCGCCACCCGCGTGGAGGGGTTGACCGAGACGCTGGCCGCGCTCGGCTTCGAGACCCATCTGTGGTTCATCGGCGATCCTGAGCGGCCCGGTCACGAGATCCGTGGCTCCCTGTACCTTCACCGCTGGGCCCAGTGGCTGAGCCGCCATCACCCCGGTGGCGTCTATGATGGTGAGCTGCCAAAGGGAGCCGAGTACGCGCGGACGCTCCCCAGGCACCTGATGCCCAAGTTTCTGCTGCCTCACTTCCGCCGGGGCGGTCACGCGGTGGTTCTCGCCGAGGAGTGGCAGACGGCCGACGCGGTGCTCCACCTCGACTGGCTTCTGCGCGCCGCCGGAGTCCGGGAGCAGGCAAGCATCCTCTGGAACGCCAACAACACCTTTGGCTTCGAGCGGATCCAGTGGGACCGGCTCGCCGAGGCCGCGCTGGTGACGACGGTCAGCCGGTACATGAAGCACCGAATGTCCGGCGAGGGCGTGGTCCCGCTGGTGATCCCGAACGGACTGACCGCCGATGCCTTCGATCCTCCGGACCGTCCGGCGCTGGCCGAGCTCCGCCGCCGTTTCCGAGGGCGTACGCTGCTCGCCAAGATGGCGCGCTGGGATCCCGACAAGCGCTGGATCGCGGCCATAGAGATCGTGGCGGAGATGAAGCGCCAGTCGTGGCGCCCACTGCTGATCGCGCGCGGCGGCACGGAGCCCCACGGCGAAGAAGTCATTGCCGCGGCCCGCTCCCGCGGCCTGCAGGTCATCGAGCGGACATGGAGAGAGCCCGGAGTTCCCGGTCTGATGAAAGCGCTGCAGGAGGTGGGTACCGCCGACGTGGTGCTCCTGCGTTCCCACGTGGACCCAGAGGCACGCCGGACGCTCTTCCGGGGCGTGAACGCCGTGCTCGCCAACAGTGAGCACGAGCCCTTTGGGCTGGTCGGCCTCGAAACCATGGCCGCCGGAGGGATCGCCTGCACCGGCTGCTCCGGCGAGGACTACGCAATCGCGGGGCAGAACGCCCTGGTGCTGGAGACCGGGGACCCGCGGGAGTTCGTCGGCCTGTTCAATCGGCTGCGGTCCAACCCCGCAGAGGCGTCGGCGCTCAGGCGCTCGGGCCGGTCCACCGCTCAGCGCTACGCCTGGCCACAGGTCGCGCGGGGTGTCCTCCTGCCGCGGATCGAGCTCGCCCGAGCCGGTGCCGGCCTGCTGCACCGGGCGGCTCCCCGACCGGCCTGGCATCCTCCCGGTCTGCGTCCCACCCCGCATCATCTCCCGACCATGCGTCAACCGATCGGCCTGAGCACGGTGATCGACAGCATGGTGAGGTGAGGGTCGAGCAGTACCGGGAGGACTCAGCGATAGAAGTGCCTCTCGATCCCGTCGAGCAGAAGCCTGAGTGAGTTGTCGATCTCCCGGAGCTTGCCCGAGGAGATGGTGTGCAGGAGCTCCTGGGTGCGGGAGAGGAACACGTTGAAGACTTCCTCCTGCAGCGCCACCCCGGATTCGGTGAGAAGAACCCGGGTGCTGCGCCCGTCCTCCGGATCCGGAATGCGTTCGATGAGACCGAGTCCCTCGAGTCGCTTCAGCATCTTGGTCATGCCCCCGGAAGACCGCTCCAGAGTGGTGTAGAGATCACTCGGCGAGAGCTGATACGGCGGGCCGGCGCGCCGGAGGGTCGAGAGAACCGCGTAGTCGCTGGGAGTCAGCTCGAAGGGCTCGAGGGTCTCCTTCTGGAAGGTGTCCATCAACACGCCCAGTCGGACCAGCCTCGTCATCGCAGAGAGGATCGCGATGTCCGCTTCCGGATACTCCCTCGCCCACGCCTCCGAGAACTCGTCGATCCAGTCCATTGATCCGTCGCCCTTCCCGCGCCCCGGGCCGGTCGAGAGAGAGGGTGAGATCGGCGCACCCTCAGCTTCGCCAGGACCGGGGGCCTCGCGTCCCCGATCCTAGCCCAATTTTAGCTTGCCCGAAAGCTTTCGTTAGCTAGTATACCGAAAACCCCGGACGGGCTCCCGGCCGCGGGCTGGATCTCCCGCCACGGCGACATCGGAGATGCCCGCTTCGTCGAGCGCTTCACCGAGGCCGGAGAATTCGAAGAGGAGGCATCACCCCATGCTGTTTCGATCGACAGGCCTGGGCAAGCGAGAGCTGGTCGCCGAGATCGTCGCCGTCAAACGGCAGGGTGACTACCTGATCATGGAGGTGCAGACCACCGAGCCGGTGCGCTGGATGATTCGCGGCGGAGTGACCTGGAAAGATCTCAGAACGCTCGTCAAGGCGGTGCTGAATTTCCAGGTCCTCTGGTACCTGCTGGCTCCCTCCAACTGGTTCAAGCAGGCGGAACACCCGGGCGAGTTCTAGCCGGAGCGATCGACTGCGCTCCGCCACGAGCCGCCCAGGAGGTCGCACCACCGTCCGGTCGAGGAGACATCGATGAGCAAGGACGAGCGGTTCGACATCGTCATCGTGGGCGGCGGGCCAAACGGCATGACCACCGCGGCCTACCTGGCCAGGTGCGGGCTGCGTGTCTGCGTGCTGGAGGAGAGGACCGAGTGCGGGGGTGCCTGTGAGACGCAGGAGCCGATCCCGGGCGTGCGCATCTACCCGCACGCCATGCTCATGTACGCGTCGCCGGCACCGGGATTCGAGCAGCTGGAGCTGCACAAGTACGGCTTCCGGATGGAGTGGGATCCCATGAACCCGCTGGAGGCCAACGCCGGCGGCCTGGCCTGCACGGACGGCTGGCGGTTCCCCACCGACAAGGACAAGATTGGCTGGGCGAAGATCGGCGGCATGCTCGGCAGCCCGCCCTTCACCAGGGAGCTGATGCGCGCCGCATTCTGGTGTCCGCCGCATCCTCCCGAGGTGGAGGTCAGCGACGAGAACACGCCCTACATGCAGGTCTACGAGAAGTGCCAGCCGGACATCTGGACGCACGAGCTCCGCGAGATGACGATGTTCGACCTGATGGACGAGCACCTGGAGACCGAGCACTTCAAGACGGCGATGGCCTTCGCCGCCTGGGCGTCGGGAGCCGCCGGCCACTGGGAGGGCGTCGCCATCCCCGCCGCCCTCTGCGTCCAGCTGCTGATCCTCCCCAATGCCGGCAAGAACAGCATTCCGCGCGGCGGCTTGCACGGCTACTTCCACGCCATCCACCGAGCTGCCGTCCACAGGGGCGCCGTGATCCGGACCAGCTGTCCGGTGGACGAGATCCTGATCGACGACGGACGCGCGGTGGGCGTACGGCTCCGGGAGACCGCGGCGTGCGGCGGCAGGACGATCCGGGCCGAGAAGGCCGTGATCGCCGCCTGCGACGTCCATCAGACCTTCCTCCGGATGGTCGGACCGAGGCACCTCGACCCCGGCTTCATCCAGAAGGTCAAGGACATCAGTCTGAAGAACCAGACCCTCTACGTCTCGGTCTTCCACACCCGGCGGCAGCTCACCTACAAGGAGAAGTTCCGGGAGGTCGGAGAGAGCAGGTACGTCGGAGCCAACCGTCAGCCGGGCCTCGGCATCTACCCCTGCGACTCGCGCGAGATCTACTACGACAACGTCGCCGACGTGGACGGTCGCAAGGGCCAGCCCACCGTGCCCCCTGAGCGGGCGCTCTGGTTCCAGACTCCGCCGCAGTCCTTCGATCCGACCGACTGCCAGGCCGGCTATCCGCGCGGCTACATCTCGAATGCCTTCGAGATGGCCGTCACCTCGCCCGACTACCACAAGGAGGGAGAGGACGCCCTGGACGGATACAAGCAGCAGATGGACGCCTACATGCGCGCCGCCTACAGCCAGATGGTGGACGGGCTGGAAGACGACAACGTGATCCACCACTGGAGCGCCACCGGCCGCGACGTCGAGTTCCGCAACACGGGACTGATCGGAGGCACCTGGTGCGGCAGCCGCCACGACGAGGATCAGCTCTGGACCAACCGGCCGATGCCGGAGCTCGCCCGCTATCGCACTCCCATCGAGGGGCTCTATCACGCCCATCAGACCTCCGGGCATCCGGGAGGACTCTGTCTGATGGCGATTCCTTACAACCTGATGCACATCCTCATCGAGGACGGAATCGCCGAGCCCGGTGACTGGTGGTACGCGTCTCCGTACTACATCCCTCAACAGGGCAAGATCTCCGCAAGGCGCCCCTGAAGGGCGCCGGAAGCGAGCACACCATGTCGAACTTCAAGTACCAGTCGCGCTTCGCGTACGATGCCAGCAATCCCTTCGGGCACATGCAGGAGGAGTTCCCCGAGGAGAGCGAATTCGACGTCGTCATCATCGGCGCCGGTCCCAATGGTTTGATCGCCGGCGCCTACCTGGCCAAGGCCGGGCTCAGCGTGGCGATCTGCGAGCGTCGCTTCGAGTCCGGCGGCGGCCTGGCCACCGAGGAGAACCTGTATCCCTGCTACGCCTCCAATCCCCATGTGCTCTACCACATGATGGTGGACTACATGCCCGCGATCCGGGACTTCGATCTGGACGGGCCCGCGCTGACCTGGATCAGGCCCAACTCCCAGAAGGGCATGGTGTTCGAGGACGGCTCCTCGCTGCTGCTCTCCCGGATGGCGAACGACACCAAGGACTCGATCAGCAAGTTCTCCTTCAAGGACGCCGCGGCCTTCGGCAAGGTGATTCGCAGGTGGCGGAGGATCGTCGACGAGATCGTGGCCCCGGCCACCTACATCCCGCCGATGGATCCCATCGAGATCACCATGGCCATGGGGAAGACGCAAGTCGGCCAGGAGATGCTGGAGATCGGTGAGATGAGTCCTCTGGACATCATCACCGACACCTTCGAGCACGACAAGGTGCGGACCCTGATGCTCTACGCCAGCTGCATGTGGGGTCTGGACCCGCGCGAGACGGGGCTCGGCTTCATGGTGCCCTTGATGATCGATCGCACCGCCAACCGCTGCTACTGCTACGGAGGCTCGCACAAGTTCGCCGGTGCGCTGGGTCGAGAGGTGGTCGGCAGCGGGGGGCTGATCCTCGAGGCGGCCACCGTCGAGAAGATCCTGCTGGAGAACGGCCGCGCTGTCGGTGTACAGCTGGCGCACGAGGGGCGGTTCCTGCGCGCCAAGGCGGTGATGTCGACGCTGGACCCGCACAGCACCTTCCTCGACATGGTGGGGGAGGAGCATCTCCCGTCCAGCCTCAAGCAAGCGGTCGACCGATGGACCTGGGACAAGTGGAGCTTCAACACGCTGCACATCGCCGCCGAGGAGCCCCCCAGGTACGAAACCGACGATCCGTGGATCGATGACGCGTTCTCCACCGTGATCGGCATCGAGAGCGTCGATCAGCTGGTCGCGCACTGGGACGACGTGGCAGCCGGCAAGCTGGACCTCGCCAGCTTCGGCGGCCACTCGACCTGCGAGAGCCTGTTCGATCCCACGCTCAGCGATCGCCCGGGCAAGTACGTCTCGATGTTCCAGATCCACGCGCCGTACGGGATCGAAGGCGGCTGGCAGAGTCACCGGAAGGAGGTCCAGGAGGCGATGCTCGCCAGGTGGCGGAAGGCGGCGCCGAACCTGACGCCGGAGAAGATCGTCGCCACCAGCATGGAGGATCCGGAGGAGATCGAGATCCGCTTCCCGCAGATGCGCCGCGGCTCGATCAAGCACGGCGACTACCAGCCCCTCCAGATGGGCTGCTTCCGTCCCAACCAGGAGTGCTCCGGGACCGACACGCCGATAGAGGGCCTGTACGTCTGCGGCGTGTCCGCCTATCCCGGCGGACTGGTGCTCGGCGGCCCCGGCTACCTGGGCGCCAACAAGGTGGCCGAGGACCTGGGCGTCACCAAGTGGTGGAAGCCAACCCCCGAGATGGAGCGGTACGTCGAGACCTACCTGAAGGAAGGCTAGGAGAGTGACCCAAGACTCGAAACCGGCCTCACGGATTGCCGTATTTCGCTTCGAGAGCCTGGGCTCGTACAACCAAATGCAGGCATCCGTGAACTGTGAAATGAGTCTTGGGTCAGCCTCCTAGCCCGCGTCTCTAACCCGCTCGGCGCCTACGGTAGAGCCACATCAGCGGCGGCAGGAGGAGAGCCAACTCGGCGCCGAGGCCGCAGACTGCCTGCTCCTTCTGCCACGGATAGATGCACTGGGGATCTGGCTCCGCTGCTGCGTAGCCCAGCGCAGAGAGCCCTCCGTCGAAGTCGATCTTCCCGTCGCCGTCGTTGTCGTCGCCGTCCTGGCAGGCGCTTTCCTCGGAATTGGAGCCCGGGTGGAAGCAGCCGGGGTCGTTCGGGTAGTCGATCAGGGTATCCCCGTCGTTGTCGTCGCCGTCGTCGCAGACGAGCGCAGCTTCCTTCTCGGACGGGTCCGTAGGAGCCACGCAGCCCGGATCGACCATGTCGGTGAACCCGTCGCCGTCGCTATCCAGGCCGTCGTTGCACTCGGTGTTGTACTCCGGACCGAAGTCGACGATTCGCAGGCCGAAGTACGAGTCGGCGAGGTAGGCGAGCCCGCCGACCACCTCGACGTCGTTGGCGGAGAGTCCCGGGGCGAGGGCGCCGAGTTCGAGCGGCGCGGCGGAATTCGAGACGTCGATCACCCGCAGGCTGTTGTTGTCGGCGACGTAGGCGAGCCCGCCGACCACCTCGACGTCATAGGCGGAGCTCGGCGTGACGAGGGCGCCGATCTCGACCGGCGCGGCGGGGCTCGAGACGTCGATCACCCGCAGGCCGGAGCGCCCATCGGCGACGTAGGCGAGCCCGGCGACGACTTCGACGTCGTAGGCGTAGCCGGGCGTGTCGAGAGCTCCGACTTCGACAGGCGCGGCGGGATCCGAGACGTCGATCACCCGCAGGCCGGAGCCGAAGTCGGCGACATAGGCGAGCCCGCCAACCACCTCGACGTCGCAGGCATAGTCCGGCGTGTCGAGAGCCCCGAGCTCGACCGGCGCGGCGGGGTCCGAGACGTCGATCACCCGCAGGCCGGAGCCCGAGTCGGCGACGTAGGCGAGCCCGCCAACGACATCGACCTCCCGTGCCTGGCCCGGCGTGTCAATGGCTCCGAGCTCGAACGGGGCGGCGGGGCTCGAGACGTCGATCACCCCCAGGCCGGCGTACGATTCGGCGACGTAGGCGAGACCGCCGATCACCTCAACCCCCTGAGCGGAGCTCGGCGTGGCGAGGGCACCGAGCTCGACCGGCGCCAAGAGGTTGGACACGTCGATCACCCGCAGGCTGTTGTAGTCGGCGACGTAGGCGAGACCGCCGACCACCTCGACATCATAGGCGTCGCCCGGCGTGTCGAGGGACCCTAGCTCGACCGGCGCGGAGGGGTCCGAGACGTCGATCACCCGCAGGCCAGAGTTCTCATAGGCGACGTAGGCGAGCTCACCCACGACCTCGACGTCGTAGGCGTAGTCGGGCGCGTTGAGGGACCCGAGCTCGACCGGCACGGCGGGGTCCGAGACGTCGATCACCCGCAGGCCGGACCCCCTGTCGGCGACGTAGGCGAGACCGCCGACCACCTCGACGTCCTGGGCGAAGTCGGGCGTGTCGAGGCCCCCGATCTCGACCGGCGCGGCGGGGTCCGAGACGTCGATCACCCGCAGGCCGGAGCCCGAGTCGGCGACGTAGGCGAGCCCGCCAACGACCGCGACGTCTCTGGCGTAGTGCGGCGTGTCGACGGACCCGAGCTCGACCGGCGCCGCGGGGTTCGAGACATCGATCACCCGCAGGCCTGCGTCCCAGTCGGCGACGTAGGCGAGCCCGCCGACCACCTCGACATCATAGGCGTCGCCCGGCGTGTCGAGGACCCCGATCTCGACCGGCGCGGCGGGGTCCGAGACGTCGATCACCCGCAGGCCGGACCCCCTGTCAGCGACGTAGGCGAGCCCGCCGACCACCTCGACGTCCTGGGCGGAGCTCGGCGTTTCGAGGGCACCGATCTCGACCGGTGCGGCGGCGTCCGAGACGTCGATCACCCGCAAGCCGGAGTACGGGCCGGCGACGTAGGCGACGCCGCCCACGACCTCGACGTCGAATGCGTGGCTCAGCGTGTCGAGGGCTCCGACGTTGATCAGCGCCGCGGCACGGTGAACTGGAAACAGCCAGATGGCGATCCCCAGGGCAATCAGAAAAACCCGGGCCGGCTGAAAGCGGTTGGACCTCGGAGTATTGGGCGGAACCACGCGCATGGTCTGCGGCACCCCCGTAGAGCTGTGTCGTATTTTTCGTCACACCACACCCGCGACATTACCCCCCGGGAAACTCAAGGAGCGGTGCTGTAGAATCCGACCCCTTCCGATGGAGAGAAGGACGGATCCTGCAATGAAGGACGAGAACACGCTGATCTCGACGGACCAGATCGGTCGCTGGCCCCATGCATCGAGGAGCCACGTCGACGAGCTTCTGCTCAGCGGACGGCGCGCAAGACGTTCGGAACTCTGGAGCGCGTTGGGCATCTTTGCCGAGTTCGTTCGCGGCTCCCGCAGACTCCAGGGGCTCGGGCCCTGCGTCACCGTCTTCGGCTCCGCCCGCTTCGACGAGGAGCATCGCTACTACCGGCTCGCCAGGGAGATCGGCGAGCGAATCGCCAGGGCGGGATACGCCGTGATGACGGGAGGCGGCCCCGGCATCATGGAGGCCGCCAACCGCGGCGCCCAGAGCGGCGGCGGCCGGAGCATCGGCTGCAACATCAAGCTCCCCGAGGAGCAGCACCCGAATTCCTATCTCGACACCTTCGTCGAGTTCCACCACTTCTTCGTACGCAAGGTGATGCTCGTCAAGTACTCCCACGCCTTCGTGGTGATGCCCGGCGGCTTCGGCACCCTCGACGAGATCTTCGAGACGGCGACGCTGATCCAGACCGGAAAGATGCATTCCTTTCCGATCGTCGCCGTCGGCACCGACTACTGGAAGCACCTGCGGACCTTCATCGGGCAGACGATGGTGGGGGAGGCCACCATCAGCCCCGGCGACCTCGATCTGGTCACACTCACCGACTCGCCGGAGAAGGCCATCGAGCTGATCCGCGGCGGTCTACCAAGCGCGAGACGGCTCGCCTAGCCAGCCCGGGCTTCCCACGAGCTCCCCCGGAGCTACACCTTCCTGGCATCCACGTGGATCGCGCGGTCGATCGGAATCGGCTGCCAGTGGATGCCGCGGTACTGGAGGTGGCCGTAGCCGCCCGCGAAGTGCAGCCACTTCACCATGCCCGGCTCGACGTTCTCGGCCCCGCGCCAGTTCTCGAACTGGAAGGGCTCGTAGCCGTTGTAGATCACCACCTGGCCGGGCATCGTCCCGGGCGAGCGGCGAACGCGGATACGTATGCTCGCCAGGTCGTTCCAGACCTCGGCCTCGTCGTCGTTCTCGAGCCCGCGAGCCGTCATGTCATCGGGATTCATGTACATGACCGGGTAGCCGCGGTGGGTCCCCAGCATCAGCCGGCTGGTGTGGTTCATCGAGTGGATGCTCCAGCGCGGATGTCCGCTGGTGAGTCGCAGCGGATGGTCACCTCCCTGCTTGGGATTGTCCTTGTGCACCGGAAGCTCCTCGCCGCCTTCCAGATACCACTCGTGGTCGATGTAGAAGGAGGCGCGGCGCGTGAGCGTCGGGAAGGGCTTCAGCTGCTCCACGTGATTGCGCCAGGGGGTGTGGGTCCGGTTGGGCTCGATCGGCGACTGCTGGCACCGCATCATTGCGGAGTTGCCCCAGTCGACGGCCCGCACCGCTCCCTTCTCGCGCATCTTCTCGAGGTCCGTTCCGGCCGGGATCGTGCCCAGGATCGCGCTGTCCTGGATGACCTCCCGCATCATCATCTCCTCGTCGACGAGAGCTCCATCCTTGGTGAGCTGCTTCCAGAGTCCGCCGAGGGCGACCGGCTCGCCGTTGCGGCGAATCCACGGCTTGGTCCCCCTAGCCTTGGCCCGCTCCTCGATGGCACGGGCCAGGCCCTGGAGGATGTACCACTCGCTGCGCGCCTCACCGGCGGGCTCCGCCGCCTTGTCGATCAGCAGCACGTGCAGGTGCATGGGACTCGAGTAGGGGTGGTTCATCTTCTCGTAGTGCTGGGCGGCGGGCAGGATGTAGTCCGCGTAGAGACCCGTCGTGTTGATGCGCCAGTCCACCGAGACGATGGTCTTGAGCTTCGGCCAGAGGTGCTCGAGCAGCACCCGGGCGCCGCCCCGCTGGCGGCGCAGCAGGTTTCCTCCCACCTCGATCAGGAAGCGGGGCTCCGCGTCCCGCGCCCGCTGCTCCGCGAAGTCCCACCAGCCCTTCTCGCAGGCCTCCCGGAAGTACTCGTCGAAGCTCCGCTTCATGCCGGGATCGCTGTACTGGGCTTTGTTCCACACCTCCTGGTAGCCGCAGTGGTAGTACCAGAAGAATGCCGGCGGCGTGAAGAGGCCCATCATCTGCGCCATCATCCGCTCGATGGTGTAGCCCACCATCTCGTCGGTGAGGGTCGGATCCTGCTCCTGGAGCGACGCGGCAAACTTGTCGCGGAGAGCCGTGGTGCCCTGCACGCTCCCGGGGCCGGAGCCCGCCTTCATCATCACGCTGAACATTCCGTCGTTGAGGCCGACCGCCCAACTTCGCAGTCCGGTTCCGTGCTTTCCCCAGTTCCCGGTGAGACCGAGGAGCAGGCTCATCGAGCGCTCCATCAGGTCGCCGTGGTAGTATTTGCCGGAGTTCCAGCCCATCAGGAAACGGGTGCGCTTGGCAGCCACCTTTCGCGCGAGCATGCGCGTCGTATCAGGGTGGATTCCGCACAGCTTCTCGATCCGCTCCGGCGTGTAGTCACGATCGAGCATCTCGCGCAGCAGCGTCATCACCGGCCGTACTTCCACTTCAGCACCACTTGCCAAGCGCACCCGGGCCGATCCCTCGAGCGCGGACACGACATCGCCCGGATCGAGTGTCGCCTTGGGGGCGGGAACGACCTCTCCCGAGCCCGTGTCGAGCCAATAGAACTGATCCTCATCGCCTCCGTCGAGATCGCTGGCGCGCAGCAGGCGTCGATTGTCCATGCGCACCAGCAGCGGAAGGTCCGTCTGCGATCGGATGAAGCCGAGATCTTCAAGGCCCTCGCTCAGAATCACCTGTGACATCGCGTTGGCGAAGGCCGTATCGGTCCCGATCGCGATGGGGACGTGGACGTCGGCGTGGATCGCCGAGGGGCTGAAGTCCGGCGCGATGGTGACGACGTCGCTGCCGTTGTAGCGCGCCTCCTGGACGAAGTGATACCAGGTGATGTTGGTGTACACCGGGTTGGCGTGCCAGATCAGGATCAGCTCGGTCTTGAAGAAGTCGTCCATCCCCGGGGCGGGATCGAACTTCCCGAAGGTGGTGTAGATGCCGGGGCTGAAGTCGTTGATCTCGGCCTGGAGATCCGTCACCGAGAATCCCAGCTGCGCGGAGAAGGCGTTCCACATGATCTGCTGGAGACCCCCCTCTCCGGGGGTGCCGATGTGGTAGAGCGAGTCGGCGCCCTGGTCCTCGACGGCGTCGAGGATGGCGTCGGCGATCTCGCGGTGGGCCTGGTCCCAGGAAATGCGCTCCCATTTGCCCTCGCCGCGCTCCCCGACCCGCTTGAGCGGATGCAGGACCCGCTCCTCGTTGTAGTGCTGCTGACTCCAGGAGGCGCCCTTCTGGCATCCCATCGGGTTCAGGTCGGGGATGCCCGCTTCGATGGTCGGGAAGATGCCGGCCTGCTCCTCGCGGACGATCTTTCCGTCTCGCGAGTAGACGCGCCAGGGACATCCGCCCGGATAGCAGTCCACCGCGTGGCAGCCCCAGGTGACGCGGTCCCACTTCCAGCGCTCGCGGTACTTCTCTTCGGATTTGCCGTGCTCGGCTCGGGGTGCGGTCGTCATGGTCTTCTCCTCTGGCTCTGCTGCAGTGTCTTCACCAGGTGATCTCCGCCGGATCTCGTGTGAACGGGCCGAGGAATTCCTCCCAGCGATAGCCGATCAGGACATCCATCAGCTCCGACGCCTCTCCCCGCCGGCGCTTTGCCATCTCGCTCTCGAGCGTGCGGATGGCGTCGCCCACGCGGGGACCGAACTGCGATTCCAGATGATCCAGAGGGATGCGCCGCTTCCCGTCGTCGATACGTCCGTCGGGTCTGATCCGGAAGGGAGAGAGCGGCGGCACATAGAAGACGTTCGGCTCGGTACCGAACTCGGGATGATGGGGCAACGCGACGCCGTGGACATCGACGAGCTGGTGGACCGGCGAGTCGGGATCGTCGCGGAACCCCACGAACACGGCGCGGCCCGGACACTGCCGCACGCAGACGGGCGCCACGCCCTTCTCGAGGCGCGGAAAGCAGCCGATGCAGTGCTGGCTGATGTGCTCCACCTGATTGAAGTAGATCTTCTTGTAGGGGCAGGCGCGGGAGCAGCTCTGGCTCGCCTTGCAGCGGGTCTCGTCGCGCAGCACCAGTCCGAAGTCCGCGGTCTTGTAGAGCGCCTGATTCGGGCACGCTTCGAGACAGGCGGGACGCGAGCAGTGGTTGCAGATGCGCGGCATGTAGTAGAAGTAGGAGTTGGGAAACTCGCCGGCGCCTTCGTCCTCGTCCCAGTTCATCGCCCACTCCGGCTTGCCCTGCGTGGGGCGGAACTGCTGGCGATCCGCCGAGCTGTAGACCTCCTGGTAGTTGTACACGGAGGCGTCGCCGAACTGCTCCGGGCTCGGGAGCTCACCCGGGGCCAGCTTCCCCTCACCGTCGAAGCCGCCGCCCATCGCCTCCCAGTCCCGGGGCGTTCCGCGCCCGGGCAGGGTGTTGACGGAGCACCACCACTGGTTCTCGGCGCCGTCACCGTCCTTGTGCCAGAGAACCTTGCAGGCGACCGAACAGGTCTGGCAGCCGATGCACTTGTTGAGATCGAAGACGAAGGCGATCTGACGCTCTTTTCCGTTCCCGGGGGTCGTATCAGGCATTCGAAGATTCCTCCTCAGGGGTCGCCCTTGGTTTGGCTCGGGTCCGCTCCGCCTCGACGGCCTTGAGCAGACGCTCGCGATTGGCTCGGACCAGCTCCCGAGCTCCTTCCTGTGCGGCGGCAGCGTCGCGCACGGCGAGCGCCCTCTCGAGCATCTTCGAGACGGCTCCGATCCGGGTGCGCGGCAGCCGCAGCTGCGCGAGCTCGCTGCGCCGTTCGAAGAGGCTGCGGATCCCGTTTCGAACCAGCTGGAGCACCAGGTTGCGGCTCGCCCTGTGGATCAGCTGCGTCAGCTCGCCCAGGGTGTTCAGGTACGTCTCTTCATCCGTTTCGCCGTCCCACATGATCCGCAAGAGCTCGCGCGCCTGCGCCAGCTCCTCGTCGGTCCCGCGCTCGACGGCGAAGCGGACGGCGCCGGTGAACAGCAGCTCGAGCACATCCAGACACTGTGCGGTCAGAACCGGGTCGGGGGTGCCGTCGACCACCAGCAGGTGTTCGAGAATGTCGAGGCTCGCCTCCTCGACCGGGGTCACCCGCGCGCCCCCGCCTGGACGGATCTCGATCAGGCGCTGCTGCTCCAGCTTCTTCAGCGCCTCGCGAACCGACCCGCGGTTCGCCCCCATCCGACTGGCCAGGTCGCGCTCCGAGGGAAGACGCTCTCCGGGCCAGTAGCGCTCGCCGAGGATCTCGTCGCGCAGCTGCTTGGCGATGGTCTCGGCGATCGAGGGGGTCTGGGACACGGCAGAGCCTTCACACCTTCTCAAATGGGACCAAAATGGGACGAAATTGGTCCGACCAATCCGGTCCGACCAGTTTACTCCCAGCGATCGGCTCGACGCAAGCGCCGGCTGCAGCGGCGGAACGTCGTTTGGCAGCCGGTTACCCAATTACGTATTTGGTTGCGATGATTCCAGCTCGCAGAAACCTTTTTCCGTTCTAATGGAAAACCCTTTCTCAAGAGCGCTGCCGCTCATTCCTCCAGAGCTTAAATGTCACGCGCTTTCAGGGGCTTGGACCGGCAGGCTCCGCGCCCCAGAAGGGCGTGGATCTTGCGTCGTTTCTCGTTGGGAGTGTGAGCTGAAAGGGAGCTGCCGCTTGCAGACTCCTGGGAGGTGCATCATGCGGCGGTGGGCTCTCTCGCTTGGAATGGGAAGCGCGCTGGTCGCCTGCCTCGTGATCGGCGTGATGGGGAGCGCCGGCGCGGCCACGCTGGACTTCACAGGGACTCTGGGAATCAACATGTTCGGGTTGCGGCATGACCTGACGGGAAGCCCGATTTATCTGTCAGTACCCGGTGCCGGAGCGGCGCAGGTGACTGACGACGGCAATCTACACCTGCTCTCGTTCGCGCTGTCCGGTGGCACCTTCGGCCCCGCGACCGTCACAACCGGTGTCACGCCGACCTACGTCACCATCTTCACGCTTTATTTGACGCTCGAGCAGAACCTGAGCGGGAGCTTCTCCGGAATCTCCGGTGGGCCGCCAGGCGGCGGGCCGATGGGCTTGTCAGGGATGGCGAAGATGTGCCTCTTGTTCGCCCCCTGCGAGTACGCCAACGCCCCGCTCCCGCTGACGCCCACGAGCGGCGGAGCTGGCTTCGGAATCGGAGGAACCGCAATCCACACCGGCGCTGTGAGCGTCACCATGCAAAACGCCCCCTGGACGCTTGGCCAGCCGGTGATGACGATCCACACACCGAACAGCACGATCTCGACGCCATCGCTTCCCGGCGGCTTCGCCCACGGCCCGGCTTCGCTCACTTCGAGCACGGCCCAGCCCTCGGGCGCCCTTCAGCTGGTGACGGTGAGCAAGGTCTTCACCAGCCTTACGGGCGCGTGGCCCGAGACGCCCGCGATCGGCATCCTCGCGCTGCACTTCGTCCCGGAGCCGGGAACGCTGTTGCTACTCGGTTTCGGCGTGGCAGCACTCACGGCAGCAGGGCGGCGGCGCTCACCCCACTAGACCACTCTCCACCTTCCGGGAAGAGCGGACCTTCAGAGCACCTCGGCGCGCTGCTCGTCGGCCCGCTCACCGAGATTCCCGTAGCGGTGATAGTCGCGGCTGATGCTCTGCTCCTTCAGGTACCAGAGCAGCTCGACGCGGCCCTCGGCGAGAACCGGCGCCCTCGCCAGGAAGAGGCCGCTCTCCTGGGCGGCCGCGAAGATCTCCGGCGGAACCCGGTCCGGCGCGGCGTAGCGGACGCGGTCGGTCTGCGCCCTGCGGACCACCTCCGCCAGCACCGCCTCGCTCTCTTCGACGAACTCGATGGCACCCGCCCAGGGCTCCGTCAGGTCCTCCAGCAGCGCGCGGCCCGCGACCCTGGCATCGGGTGGCGAGCTGACGGTGATGCGACAGCCGACGGCCTTGGCGGCGGCCACCCTGGCGTAGAGCTCGAAGAAGCTGTCGTCCGGGTGCAGGCGAATGCGGATCTCGCGGACCGGGCGGTAGCGGCGGAGGTTGTCCTGCCCCACCAGCCGGAAGTGATCGTGGGTCTGGCCGAACTCCCTGCGGACGTTCAGGTCGTAGCTCCCGATCGCGGCGACCACTCGGGAGACCTCTTCGCGGGAGACGCCATCGGGGAGACCGGAGAGATCGGCGAGCCCCTCGAGCCGGGCTCGTAGATCCGCGAGCCGTGGATCCTTCACCGTGCCGCTGCCTTCGGGTTCGGAGCACTCCTCGAAGTCCATCAGCTGGGCGACGTAGTTGGGTCCTCCCGCCTTGATCCCCGGACCGAAGGCGGACTTCCCCATCCCCCCGAAGGGCTGCCGCAGGACGACCGCACCGGTGGTGACACGGTTGACGTAGAGGTTCCCGGCCCGAACCTCTTCGAGCCAGGTCTCCTGCTCGCGGTCGTCGAGGCTCTCGAGCCCCGAAGTCAGGCCGTAGCCGGTTTGATTGACCAGGGCGATGGCCTCCTTCAGATTCCTCGCCTTCATCACACCCAGAACCGGCCCGAAGAACTCGGTCATGTGCGTGACGCTGCCAGGCTTTACATCCCACTTGACCGCCGGCGAGTAGAGGCACGGATTCTTCTCCAGCCGCTTCGGCATCACGGCCCAGCTCTCGCCCGGCTCGAGCTCCTTGAGCGCGGTCTCGAGCACTCCGCCGGGTGGGCGGATCAGCGGGCCCATCCGCGTCCAACGATCCCAGCAGGATCCCACCGGAAGGCTCCGGACCGCGTCGCAGAGCGCCCGCCTGAACTCGGGATCTTCGTAGACCTCCTCTTCGAGGATCAGAAGAGAGGTGGCCGAGCACTTCTGTCCGCCGTGGCTGAAGGCGGAGTGCAGCACGTGCTTGATGGCCTGCTCGCGATCGGCGAGGGCGGTCACGATCGTCGCGTTCTTACCGCCCGTCTCGGCGAGCAGATTCATCTCCGGCCTGGCGCGGAGCATGGCGAATGCGGTATCGGTGCCCCCGGTCAGGATCACCAGGTCGACATCCGGATGCGTCACCAGCGCCGACCCGACCGTCGCTCCCGAACACGCCAGGAACTGCAGCGCCTCCCCCGGCACGCCCGCGCGCCAGAAGCACCGGCACAGCTCGCTCGCCACCAGCACCGCGTCCGACGCCGGCTTGAGGATCACGTTGTTCCCCGCCGCGAGCGCCGCCGCCATCCCGCCGCAGGGAATGGCGATGGGAAAGTTCCAGGGGGGAATCACGGCGACGATCCCCTTGCCCCGGGCGCGCAGATTGGGCATCTGGTCGAATTCGGTCGCGCTCCTCCGGTAGAACTCGAGAAAGTCCACCGCCTCGGAGACCTCGGCGTCGGACTCGGCGAGGGTCTTGCCACCGTCGGCCAGGGCGGCTCCCATCAGGTCGCCGCGCGAGATGCGGATCTCCTGGGCCACCCGCGCGAGGATCCCGGAGCGGCTCCGGTGAGACATCGCCCGCCAGCCGCCGTCGTCGCGGCGCGCGGACTCGATAGCTTTCGCGATGTCCTCCTCGCTGGCCTGGCGATAGCGTCCGACCACCACGCCCGGCCGCGACGGATCGAGACAGTCGCGCACCGAGCGGTCGTCGAAGATCTCCTCGCCAGCCACCAGCAGGGGAATCTCGATGGCGGCGTCCCCCGTGCGCGTCTCCCATCCCTCGATGATCGATTTGGCCCAAGCGACGTTGTGAGCGAGAGCGAAGTCCGTGTCCGGCTCGTTGACGAAGCCCTCCAGGGTCTCCACCGCCTCCGACGTCGGAGCCGGAGCTTCCAGGCGGCTCTGGGTGCGGCGCGGTGCTTCGGGCAGAGCATCGATCAGGCCGAAGGATGCCAGGAACTGCTCCTCGAGCTGCCGCCAGTCCTCACCGCCGAGCTCCAGCTTGAAGGCGTGGCGCAGGAAGTTGTCCGGACCGGTGTTCTCGTCCAGCCGGCGGAGCAGGTACCCGACCGCGTAGACGAAGTCCTCCTTGCGTGTCGCCGGAGCGTAGAGAAGCATGTTCCTGGTGAGCTCGAACAGCGCCCGACGCTGGTGATTCGCCATGCCCTCGAGCATCTCGAACTGAACCCGGTCGAGAACCCGCCGCTCCAAGGCGAGAACCAGTCCGTAGGCGAGGTCGAAGAGGTTGTGCGAGGCGATGCCGAGGCAGACGGCATCGATGTTCTCCGCCCTGATCCCCTCGTGCAGCATGCGTTTGTAGTTGGCGTCGACCAGAGCCTTGGTCCCGAAGGGGGCCTGCGGCCAGCCGCGGATCGAAGCCTCGACGCGCTCCATCTCCATGTTGGCGCCCTTCACGATGCGGACGGTGATGGGCGCGCCGCCCGCCGCGACGCGACGGCGTGCCCAGGCATGGATCCTCTTCTGCACCGCAAAGGAATCGGGAAGATAGGCCTGGAGGGCGATACCGGCGCCGACCTGCTCGAGACCCTCGCGGTCGAGGGTATTCATGAAGGCCTCCGAGGTGACGTTCAGATCCCGGTACTCCTCCATGTCCAGGTAGACGAACTTCGGAACCACCGTCCCGTCCAGGCGGGTGAAGCGCATCTTCGCCGCGGCGCGGTAGAGGAGCTCCAGCCTGTCGCAGAGAACCGCGACGCTGTCCTCGAATGCGAGCGAGGAGATCTGCGAGTAGATGGTCGAGATCTTGACCGACAGCACCTCGATTTCCGGAAGCTGCAGCGCCTCCAGATAGGACTCGAGCCGTGCCTCCGCCTCCTCCTCGCCGAGAAGCGCTTCACCCAGGAAGTTGACGTTCATGCGCATGCCGGACTCGCGGCGCGCGTTCAGGTGCCGGGAGAGAAGCTCCCGCTCGGCGGGCAGGATGACGTTGGCGGTCTCCTCCCGCATCTTCTCTTTGACGAGGGGGACGGCCACGCCGGGGAGATAGCTGCCAAAGGACTGGAAGCCTTTGAGCAGGGTGCGCTCGACGGCGGTGAAGAACCGGGGCACCCCCTGCACGTCGAGGATGTGGATCAGTTGATCCGCCGCGCGCACCGCGCTCTCGGAGCGAAACGCCTGGTCTGTCAGCTGGGTCAGCGTCGCCCTCTCGTGCGGGCTCTGCATCATCCGCTCGAGCTCGGCCTGCTGCTTCTTCTCCTGCGGGGTCTGCAGTGACGCGGCGCGCGCCTGGAGCATGCGGGCCAGCTGAACGGCCTTCTGCGCCGCGATCGAGGCAGCGGATGCCGGATCCGGCTCGAAGCGCTCGAGGGCCGCTTCGAGTCCGCCTTCCAGCCCGTCCTCTCGTCTCGCGTCGTCAGCGGGGGACACCAGTGCCTCTCCTCGTCAGGTTCGGCCGGGCCGGGGCCGGAGCCACCTCAGTCGTCGAAGTCCCCCTCGGCACCCTTGTCGGAATCAAGCTTGGAGGCAGCAACCCGGATCTTGCTCTCGGTCCACTCGGCGGGATCCTCGATGCGAGTCGCCTTGGGGCCCAGGTCGTGCGAACGCGCCTCGAGGATGGCGTCGATGGCCAGAGGCGCGGTGTCCCTGGCGTTGAACACCTCGGTGAGCAGTTTGTAGACGAAGTCCGCCACCCGCCATGACATCCGCTCGCGAACCTCGGCCGGCAGACCCAGAAGTCTGTTCTCGAAGGGCAGGTTGAGCTTCTTGTAGTCACCGCCCTTGAGCCCCTGGGACTGGGCGTACTTCACCATCTCGGCCCACATCTCCTCGGTCATGCCCTCGCCGGGGATTTTCACGAACGCCCCCTCATCGTCCTGGATGGCATTCCCGTAGTCGTTGACCTCGAGGCCCCAGGAGATCATCTGGAGAGCGGTGGCCACGTTCGCCTTGGTCGTGCGCGTCTCGGCGGCAATGCGGCGCAAACGGTCCGAGTTGTTGCCCGAGGTCCCGTGCTGCGCCCCCGAGATGCCGTAGTCCGTCAGCGCCGCGTGGATCTTGGCGGTGAGCTCCACCTGGATGCCCTGGCCGCTGGCCTCGAGCCCATGGCTGGTGCCGTTGTTGAGGGCGATCCAGTCGGGGAAGACGCAGTGGGCATTGAGCCCGCGAATCAGGAAGACCGCCTCCTCGGCGGTGGAGAGACCCTCGCTACCCTTGATCTCCCCCACCTCGGTCTCGAGACTGGCCCAGTCCGGCACGCAGGGACTGAGCTCCAGACTGGCCAGGAGGTTCTCGTCGTCCGGCAGATGGGAGGCGTCGATGGCGATCGAGGTGATGCCGGCATCGAACATGGAGGGGATCTCGACCTTGGCCTTCTCGACGTCCGCCTCGCCCTTGACTCCGTAGTGATCGGCGTGAATGGCGACGGGGACGGTGATCCCGAGCTCGTTGCAGAGAGCGTCGACGTGTCGCGCGATGTTCCAGAAGTTCACCGCGCAGTAGGCGCTCGCACCCCCTTCGGACTTGGCGATCTCGACGATGATCGACGCGTTCGCCCGCTGCGCCGCCTTTAGGGCTCCGCGGATGGCGAAGTAGCTCCGACCGTTGGCGGCGATCGCGATCGCCTTCCCCTTGGCGAGCATGGCCCGGTCGATCACCTTGCCGCTGACGATCAGGGCCTTCGAGTTGGGAAAGAGCCGGGTGATGTTGGGCGGACGCCCGACCGCGAGTGCCTCTTCGAAGCGGGAAGGCATGGCCATCTCCTGGTTTGCGGAGTGATCAAATTCCGCTGCGCGAGCCCGAAACGGCTCGCCCGGAAGTTATCGGCGATATCGAAGCTTACTACAGGTACCCGAGGCTCTTGAGCCGCTGGATCTCGGCCGGATCGAGGCCGCCACCTGCCTGGAGCTCTCGAATCTGGGCCTCGAACTTGTCGGACTCCTCTGGAAAGCGCTTGTCACCGGCGACCAGGATGTCGATCGCACCACTGGCGTCGCCGGCCTCCTGCAGGTAGCTGGCGATCGCCAGGTAGAGGGAGGCGTTGGCTTGCTCGGGGTACTCGGTGGCCAGGCGCTCCAGGGCCTCGCGGGCTTCCGCGGCCTGGTTGTCCCGGGCCAGCGCTTCGAGGCGGATGCGCTCAAGCGACCAGATCAGCCGCTTTTCGGACTCCGGCACCTGCTCCAGGGCGCGCGTGCTGATCTCCCTCGCCTGGGAGAAATCCCCTACACTAAGAGCATGCTGTGCCTCATTTTTCAGCTGGTCCGGGTCGGGGCCACAGCCGATAAGGAACAGCAGGCCGATCACCGGAGTCAAAAGGATGGCACGGCGCGAGTTCATGCGAGGATTCCTCCATCGAGCGGTCCGCGTCTGGATCCAGGTGACCGGATACCGACATGGGGCGGCGCGGCCTACAATCTCCTCGGGCAGCACCCGCTCCGCGCATCCGATCCCTGGCCCGCGGAATCAGCCCGGAAGCTAGCCCGAACGCTCTGGAGACACACCTACCATGGGACTTCTCGACAGGCTATTGGGGCGCAGGCAACCGCCGAAGCGACCGGCAGGGCGTCCCTTGCCGCGCCCCGGTACGGGCTCCCTGCGCCCGCGCCCGGAGCCCAAGGCGAGGAACAACTACATCCTGATCACCTTGGACTCCTGCCGCTACGACTCCTTCATGACGGCCGCCCCCAAGGTGATCCCCAAGATCACCGGCGGCGAGGTGGAGCGGCGCTGGAGCTACGCCTCCTGGACCAGCCCCTCCCACTTCAACTTTCTGCTGGGCCTGATGCCCCATCGAAGCCCCGACAACGTCTTCGCCTCCGAGTACTACAAGGAGGACTTCCTCAACTACAACAAGCGATTCGGTACCGACGGCATGGAGTTCGCCAAGCTCGTGCCATCGCTGTGGATGCCCGACTATCTCCAGAACGAGCTCGGCTACACCACCCACGCCCGGGTGTCGCTGCCGGTGCTGAACGCAAAGACCGCCGTCAATCGCTCGTTCGACAGCTTCCAGCTGATGGACAAGCACAACGACATGATGGCGATGCTCGACACCATGACCTTCGACGACGAGCGGCCTGCCTTCTACATGCTGAACGTCGGCGAGACCCACTATCCCTTCGCGACGCCGGATGAGGATCCCTCGGAGTGGCCGCGCATCAGCGGCGTCCACGGCGTCTTCAAGCATCTCGACGACCACGTGGTCGGGGGGAAGCTCGTCGACGACGAAGACGCCCCCAAGTTCTTCGATAAGGAGAAGCTGGATCAGCTGCGGGAGAGGCAGATCAACACGGTGTGCTACCTGGATCGGGTGTTCGAGAAGCTCTACGACATGATTCCGAAGAACACATTCGTGACGGTGACCTCGGACCACGGAGAGCTCTTTGGCGAGGAGGGCTACTTCGGACACGGCCCGATCATGCACGAGAAGGTCTTCGAGGTGCCGTTCCTGGAGGCGCAGGTCCGTTAGATGAGCCGCGCTCCCCATTTCCGAAAGACCCTGCTTCGCTCGGCCTTCCTCGCGCTCCTGGCGACGGTGATCCTGGTTCCCTCCAGCCCGGCGTCGGCCTACATCGGCCCCGGGGCCGGCTTTGCCTTCGTCGGCTCCCTCTTCGTCCTGATCGCCACCTTCTTCCTCGCGGTCGGCACCATCCTGCTCTGGCCCATCGCCTTCGTCTGGCGAACGATCCGCGTCGGGAACCCCTTCAAGAACGCCCGGGTCAAACGCGTGGTGATCCTGGGTCTCGACGGGATGGACCCCGGCATCGCCACCAGGCTGATGCGCGAGGGGAGGCTCCCCCACTTCCAGAAGCTGGCGGAAAAGGGCGTCTTCCGACCGCTGGCCACCACCTACCCCTCGATGTCACCGGTGGCGTGGTCGAGCTTCACCACCGGCGTGGACCCCTCCCGCCACTGCATCTACGACTTCCTGACCCGCGATCCCTGCAACTACATGCCGGTGCTCTCGTCCACCGACATCGGCAAGGCCAAGAGGGTGCTCAACATCGGCAAGTACATGATCCCACTGGGGAAGCCGCACATCCGACTGCTCCAGAAGAGCCAGGCCTTCTGGAAGCTGCTCGGTGAGCACCATATCTTCTCGATCATCCAGCGGGTGCCCATCACCTTCCCTCCGGTCCCCTTCAAGGGCCTGCTGCTCTCGGGCATGTGCGTGCCGGATCTGCGCGGAAGCCAGGGGACCTTCGGCTTCTTCAGCACGAAATCGCGAGAAGGGCAAGCCGCCTTCACCGGCGGCGAGCAGACGGTGCTTCGCCGCAAGGGAAACGTGATCCGCTCCCGAATCGTGGGACCGGACAACTCGCTGGTGAAGGATGGAAGCCGCCTGATTCTGCCCTTCACGATCACCGTTGCCGGCGACGAGAAGAGCGCCCTGATCGAGATCGAGGGATGCGATCCCTTCCGCCTGGAGCCCGAGACCTACTCGGACTGGGTTCAGCTCAGCTTCAAGGCGGGCCTCGGCATCAAGGTGCGCGGGATCGCCCGCTTCTACATCACCTCCATCGCACCCGAGTTCAACCTCTACGTGACGCCCATCCAGATCGATCCCGAGAATCCGGCGATGCCCATCAGCCATCCGACCGTGTACTCGATCTACCTGGCCAAGAAGCTCGGCGCCTTCGCCACGCTGGGCCTCGCCGAAGACACCTGGGCGCTCAACGAGCGGGTGATCGATGAGAAGGCCTTCTACGAGCAGGCCATGTTGATCTGCGACGAGCGCGAGCGGATGTTCAAGGACGCGCTCCAGAGGACCAGGAAGGGCCTCGTCACCACCGTCTTCGACACCACGGACCGGGTGCAGCACATGTTCTACCGCTACCTCGATCCCTCCCACCCGGCCAACGAAGGCAAGGACATCGAGGTCCACAAGGACGCCATCGCACGGGTGTACGAACGCATGGACAGCATGCTCGGCGAGGTCTTCGAGCTGACGGAGGATCCGGACACCCTCTTCATGGTCATCAGCGACCATGGTTTCACGAACTTTCGCCGGGGTGTGAACCTGAACAGCTGGCTGAAGGAGAACGGTTACCTCCACCTGAAGGACGGCGCCGAGACCTCCGGCGACTGGTTCGAGGCCGTGGACTGGAGCCTGACGCGGGCCTTCAGCCTGGGACTCACCGGCATGTTCATCAACCGCAGGGGACGCGAGCGATCCGGCATCGTGAACGAGGGCGAGGAGTACGAAGCACTCAAGAACGAGCTGATCGCCGGACTCACGCAGCTGGAGGATCCGCAGACCGGTCGGCGCGCCATCCTCGACGTCTTCGCGTCGAACGACTTCTTTGATGGCCCCTACCGCTTCGACGCCCCCGATCTCCTGATCGGCTACGACGGCGGCTACCGCAACAGCTGGGATTGCGCCACCGGGGCGGTGACCTCCGAGGTATTCTCGGACAACACCAAGAGCTGGAGCGGGGACCACTGCGTCGACCCGCGGGTGGTGCCGGGCGTCTTCTTCTGCAATCGCGCCATCATCAGCGAGACGCCGAGCCTGGTCGACATCGCGCCCTCGGTGATGAGGATCCTCGGGAAGGAGCCGCCCTCCTACATGCAGGGCCAGGCGCTCTTCGCCGGACCGGGCGAGCCGGCGCAGGTCCGCGGAATGTTCGATCCGGCTGTGCTCAACCAATCCGGCGCAGCTCCGGGAGCCCTGGTCTCCTCGACGACGCTCGAGCCGGTCACGACTCGAAAGGCGGTCTGAGATGCGCCGTCGCGGCCTGCCTCTCGTCGTCCTTCTCTGCCTTCTCTGCGGCGCGCTCGCCTGGGTGGCCGCGGCCACGACCGGCGCCGAGCCATCCCCGCCCGGGATCTTCATCCTGGGCATCGACGGCATGGACCCGGTGATCTTGGAGCGCTTCATGGACGAAGGACGCATGCCACACTTCGCCCGTCTGGCCGAGGAGGGAACTTTTCAGCGGCTGGGAACCAGCACCCCCCCGCAGAGCCCGGTGGCCTGGTCGAACTTCATCACCGGGCGCAACCCGGGCGGCCACGGCCTGTTCGACTTCATCCACCGGGATCCAAAGACCTATCAGCCGATCTCTTCGGCGACACGCCCGCCGAGCGGCGAACCACCCGGAAGCATCGAGCTCTTCGGCTACACGATTCCGCTGGGAGGCGACGCGCTCGTCAACAACCGCAGCGGGATCGCCTTCTGGGACGTCCTCCAGAAGGCCGGCGTTGAGGTGGAGGTCTACCGGGTTCCGGGGAACTACCCGCCGACGCCCTCCAAGGCAAGGAACCTTTCCGGCATGGACACCGTCGATTTGCGCGGCGAGTACGGCACCTACAGCTGGTACAGCAGCAAGCCGCCCCCGGCGAAGCAGCACCTCAAGGCCGACTACGAGCTGGTGACGGTGGAGGACACCGACTTCGACTCGGTGCCGGACACCGTCCACACCAGCCTCAAGGGCGCCCCCGACGTCCTCCACCTGAAGCCCAGAGAGATCCCGGGACCGAACGACTTTCTGATGATCCCTCTGGTCGTGCACGTCGACCCCGAGGAGAGCGTCGTCTGGATCAAGATCGACGGCAACGATGTGATCCTGCGCGAAGGGGAGTGGAGCGACTGGGTGGAGGTCTCCTTCGACCCCCTGCCCTGGGGCGTGATGCGGTTCGCGGGCATCGTGCGCTTCTATCTGAAGCAGGTGCGCCCCGATTTTCAGCTCTACGCCTCTCCGGTGAACATCGCACCGGGCGATCCGGCTCAGCCCATCACCACGCCCGACGACTTCATCGAGATCCTCTACGAGAAGCTCGGCAACTTCTTCACGGTGGGGATACCCGAGGAGACCAACGCTCTCAAGGACGGCCTCTTCGACGACGACGACTACGCGAAGCAGGTGAAGCTGTTCGAGGAGGAGGACTCGGATCGCCTGCTCGATCTGGCCCTCTCCCGCTTCAAGCGGGGGGGCACGACCTTCTTCTACAACTCGGACATCGATCTCAATTGCCACATGCTGTGGCGGCTTGGCGATCCGAGGAACCCCGACGCACCCCGTCATCCCGCCTGGGACGAGGAGGCGGCGCGCAAACACGGCGGCGACATCGAGCGCTACTACGAGCGCGTCGATGGATTGCTGGGGCACGTTCGCGACCGGCTGCCGAAGGACACACTTCTGATCGTGATGAGCGATCACGGTCACCAGCCCTTCACCCGCATGTTTCACCTGAACGCCTGGCTGCGGGACGAGGGCTACCTGGTGCTGGAGGACGGGAAGAAGACCGGTCAGATCGCCGTGGAGGGCGACGTGGATTGGAGTCGCACCCGCGCTTACGGGATCGGATTCAACGGCCTCTACCTGAACCGGGCCGGCCGCGAGGGCCAGGGCATCGTTCCGGCGGACCAGGCCGACGAGCTGATGGAGGAGATCTCGCGTCGGCTGGTCGCGCTGCGCGACCCCAAGAACGGCGCCCAGGTGGTGCTGCGCGTGGACCGGGCCCGCGACGTCTACTCCGGAGAGCGCGTGGCCGAGGGGCCCGACATGATCGTGGGCTACAACGTCTCCTACCGGGGATCGGATGCCTCCACGCTCGGAGAGATCACCACCGCGGTGCTGGAGGACAACAGGTCCCGCTGGTCCGGCACTCACCTGATAGCGCCCGAGGTGGTGCCCGGTATCCTGCTGGTGAATCGAAAGCTTCGGGGGTCGGGATACGACCTCACGGATGTGACGGCGACGCTCCTGGATCACTACGGCCTGCCCCCCGCCGAGGGCATGGTGGGCCGGTCCATCTTCGCGGACTGACGCCGTCGGAGGAGATCCAAATGTTCGGTAGTCCGAAGATCAAGCTCGACAAGGACGTCTTTGAGCGCGCCAAGAAGGTGGCGGACATCGCCGGCTATGCGACAGTGGAGGAGTTCGTCTCCCACGTCGTCGAGCGCGAGCTGCAGAACTTCGAAGACGCCAAGAGCGACGAGGACATCAAGAAGAAGCTCCAGGGCCTCGGTTACATCTCATAGGCCGAAGCTTCGCCGGCCCGGGATCCCATGACTCGCTTCAACGCCATCACCAGTGCCCTCTTCGACCCGCTGCTCGCGCCTTTCGGCGAGGAGCACGCCTGGTTCGATCTGATCTTCTGGTCGGTCGCGGGGGGCATCGTCGCCCTGATCGTCTACAAGTACGTGAGCAATCAGGCGGGCATCGAGCGCGCCAAGAACGCCATCAAGGTCCACCTGCTGGAGATCCGCCTCTTCAAGGAAGACATCGCCGTCGTGCTCGGCGCGACCGGCAGGATCCTGCTGAAGAACAGCCTCTACCTCGGCCACAACATCCTCCCCATGCTGGTGATGATCGTCCCGATGATGACCATCCTCTTCCAGCTCGAGGCCCACTACGCCCACGATCCCCTGCCGGTGGGTTCCGTCAGCCTGCTGACTCTGAAGATGGACGGGCGCCAGCCCGGCGTGCCCGACACGGCGACGGGCCTGGCCAAGGCAGTCCGTCTCGAGCTCCCGGCCGGTCTTTCCCTGGACGCACCTCCCGTCCGCACCGCCGATGGCGAGATCGCCTGGCGTCTGCTCGCGGAGCAGCCGGGAGATCACGTCGCGTCGATTCACGTCGGCGACGAGATCGTGGAGAAGCGCATCGCCGTGGGCGGCCCTCCGCGCAAGGTCCCCGTTCTCCGCACCAAGGGTATGGAGGGCCTGCTCTATCCGGGGGAGCCGGGCCTGCCTGCCGAGTCGAGCGTCTACAGCGCGCGGCTCAGCTACCCCGAGCGAGACCTGGGCTGGCTACCCAATGGCGAGATGGGAGTGCTCGCCACCTTCTTCGGTCTCTCCATCCTGAGCGGCTTCGCCCTCAAGGGTCTCTTCGGCGTCACCCTGTAGCGGCGCGCTCCGCCTCTGCGCGCAGCGCCTCGCTGACCTCTACGTGGTAGGGAGGATCGGCGACTTCGAGGGCTCGGAGCCGCGCGGGAAGCTTCGCGATCTCCTCTGCCGCGCGAGCGCGGACCTCCTCGATCGTCTCCGAAGCGGAGGCGAGCCGCTCGCCACTCTTCATGACCGGGTGAAGGAGGGGGCGGCCGGGGAGGGACTCGCCCCGCCCGGCCAGGACGTCGCGCTCCGCCGCGCCACCCGACTCGATGCGAAACACCTGCTTGCGCCCGGGAAGCGTCGCCTTATCGGGCGACAGCTTCCGCCGGCCGACACCGCCGTATTCCGTCAGCTTGTAGACCAGATCGATGGCGGGCAGGTCGTCGGAGACCCCCATCCGAGTGCCGACACCGAACCCGGTGATCGGAGCCCCCTGCTCGACCAGGCGCGCGATGCCGTGCTCGTCGAGCAGTCCGCTGGCGAAGATCTCCACCGCATCGAGACCCGCCGCGTCCAGGATCTCGCGCGCCCGGCGTGCCAGGGTGGCGAGATCGCCGGAATCGAGGCGGATTCCGCGGGCTGCGAAGTCGCTCCCCAGCTCTCGGGCGAGCTGGACCACCTTGCGGACGCCCTCGAGGGTGTCGTAGGTGTCGACGAGAAGAATCGTATCCGGGTAGAGCCGCAGGAACTCCCGGAAGCCATCCAGCTCTTCCTCGTGCGCCTGCACGTAGCTGTGCGCCATGGTCCCGCTGACGGGGATGCCGTAGAGCTTGCCCGCGAGGACGTTGCTGGTCGCGTCGACCCCCGCGATATAGAAGGCCCGAGCGCCCTTGAGCGCCGCATCCGTCCCGTGCATCCGTCGCATCGCGAAGTCCACCACCTTCCTGCCCCGGGCCGCGGCGACGACCCGCGCGCCCTTCGAGGCCAGAACCGTCTGGAGATGGACCTGATTGATGAGGAAGCTCTCGACCAGCTGCGCCTCGCCAATCGGCGCCTCCACCTCGAGCAGTGGCTCGTGCGGAAAGACCGGAGTTCCCTCGGGCATTGCGTAGACGTCCCCGGTGAAGCGGAGCTCCGCGAGCCAGTCCAGGAACGGCCCGCCGAAGCAGCCGAGCCCGCGCAGATGGTCGAGGGCCTCCTCGGTGAAGCGCAGCTCCTCGAGGTAGTGGAGAACGTCGTCGAGCCCGCAGGCGATCAGATAGTTCCGGGACGGAGAGAGCCGCCGGAAGAAGAGGCTGAACGCAGCGCGGCCCTCGAGACCCTCGCGCCAGTAGGCCTGGAGCATCGTCAGCTGATAGAGATCGGTCAGGAGCGCCGCGTTTCGATCGCTCTCCAAGCCGGCGGATCCCCTCACCCTTCGACCTCGAGGAACGCCCCGGCCGCCTCCATCTCGTCGCGCGCGCTGCGACCTTCCTCCGCCGCGACGGGTCGGGTGGCGTCCACGAGCACGCGCACCTCCAGGCCGGCTCGGAGTGCGTCGAGGACCGTGGCGCGTACGCAGACATCCAGCGCGAGGCCACCTACCCATAGGCGACGTACCCCATCGCTTCGAAGCCGCTCCTCGAGCCCCGTCTCGTTGAAGGCGGAGTACTGATCGATGTCGAAGCGCACCCCCTTGGCCACCAGCACGACGTCGGCGGGCAGCTCCAGATCGGCGTGGAACGCAGCGCCCATCGTGTCCTGAACGCAATGCGCCGGCCACTGACCACCGGCCTCGGCGAAGCTCGGGTGGCCGCGCGGGTGCCAGTCCCGCGAGGCGTACACGGGGATGCCGCGTTTGCGCGCGGCGCGCAGCCAGCGATTCAGGACCGGGACGACGCGGTCGCCTTCCTCGATGGGTAGCGCCCCCCCCGGACAGAAGTCGTTCTGTACGTCGATCACGAGCAGCGCGTCACCGCTCTCCATCGATGTCACGTCCATGACCATCCTCCGGGGTATGGGCTGATTCTACCCGGCCGCGCGCGGGCGAGCGATCCCGGGCACTTACAGACCAGAACAGCGCCGGGCCTGCTAGGATCGGGGCCGGTGGCCAACGAGGCGCTGGAATCGAAACCGCCTGGAGGAAGGCGCGAGATGAAGCGATGCCAGGCTCTGATCTTCGTGGGACTGCTTCTGGTTCCCGTGGGATGCGATCACATCGCCAAGCAGATTGCTCATGATGCCCTGGCGGATTCCCCCGCTGTCTCCGTCGCAGCCGATACGCTTCGGTTCGAGTTCACCTCCAACCCCGGAGCATTCTTGAGCCTCGGCGCCGGCCTTCCCTCCGAGTTGCGCCAGCTGATCTTTCTCGGTCTGGTTCCTATCTTCCTGGCGGTCATCTGCGTCGTCGCCTTGCGGTCGGGCTTTTCCTCGGGATGGTCTCTTCTCGGCCTGGCTTTCGTCACCGGCGGGGGGCTCGCGAACTGGCTCGATCGACTCCAGCACGGAGGTGCGGTCACCGACTTCGTGAGCGTCGGTCTCGGGCCCTTTCGAACCGGCGTCTTCAACCTCGCGGACGTCTCCATCGTCGCCGGAGTGGCTCTCCTCCTCCTCCTCTCTCTCAAGCCGGACGATTCGAGGGGAGAGGCCACTTGACAGGTCTGGCGATGCGGGCTCTGGCCCGCACACTCCCGAACCGAGTGGATTCCGATCTCCAGTACGGACTGGGTGTCTACATATACGACACCCCACTCGGACGCGCGTTTGGACACGGGGGCTGGTTCCCGGGCTACACGGCTCGGATGCTCTACTTTCCAGAGAGTCGGATTGCGGTGGCGATCCAGTGCGACAGAGACCGGAGAGTTCCGATCCAGGAGTTCTCCGTTGCTCTCGCCGAGATCGTGATCGAGGCATTCGGCGATCGACCCGATCGCTGAGCGGCCGGGTCAGGATGACGCGATAGGAGGAGGCGAGAATGAAAAGAGGCGCTTTGGTGTTCTGGTCGGTGCTTTCGATGACGCTGCTTTGCGGCACTGTGGCCACCGCCGGCGATCTGGATCCGACAGGTGTCTGGAAGGTCACCCGCAGCAACAGCAAGACGGCGGGACCGTGCCCGATGGGAGGCAACGGCAGCGGGGAGCTCAGGATCGAAGAGGCGGGGGGCGCCTTGACGCTGACCTACGGAGAGGGCATGAGCTGCCGGCCCGCAGAGGTTTGCCGGCTGACCGGCTCGAAGACCGGGGGAACCTACAGCTTCACCACCACGGTTCCCGTCGACGACGAGGGCGGCAAGGTGACGAATACGGCCGTGCTCGACTTCACCTCCGCCACGGCCGCCGCCGGCAGCGGCTCCTCGAAGTACGTTCACCCCGAGGGGTTCAGCTGCACCTGGACGTTCGACATCGCTCTCAGCCGGTAGATTTCTAGCTGAGAAGGTGATCCTCGACGATCCGGCGATACGCCGAGAGGGCCGGCGAGTGGTCGGGAAGCTCGATGATCGGAGTTCCGATCAGATCGTGTTCGGCGATGCTCTCATCGAAGGGGATCATGCCGAACACGTCCAGATCGAGCTTCCTGGCGGCATCGTTCAGAAGCTGCTCGTTCCCCCGGACCCTGTTCAACACCAGACCCAGCTGCTTGCACTCCATCACCTTGTCGACTTGCACCATCTTCCTGATCAGGGCTGCGGTCTCCAGACCGCGGGACGTGGGATCGCTTACGATCAGCAGCGTGTGGAGATGGCTCACCACCTGCCGGTTGATCTGCTCGAGTCCGGCCTCGCCATCGATCAGAATCGTGTCGAAGCTCTTCGACAACACCTCGATGGCGCCGCGCAGCAGAGTGTTGACGGGGCAGTAGCAGCCCAGCGTCTCCGTACGCCCCATCGCCAGCACCGCAAATTTCTCGGTCTCGCAGAGGGCCTCGAGGGCCATGTAGTCGATCATGTCCACGAGCTGGGCCCTCTCTTCTTTCTTCCCACCTCTCGCGGTCCTGATGATCTTCTCCCGAACCTCTCCCATGGTCCGCGTGACGCTCACGCCGAGGGCGCTCAGCAGCCCCATCGCCGGATCCGCATCGATCAACAGAAGCTTGCCGGTACCGGAGGCCTCGGAAAGGACTCTCGCCATCAGGGCGACCGAGACGGTCTTTCCGGTGCCGCCCTTGCCGCACGTCGCCACCAGCCGCTTTTCCTTGTCAGCCACTTTGGGCATCAGTGCCATCCGCCGCTTCCCCTTCCCGAGCCAATCAGCAGGTGTCGCCGCTCGAGCCTGCCTTTCTCACCGGGTCGGTCTTCTTCTTGCGGGCTACGATCACGTCCCTGATCTCATCGCAGACCGACTGGTCCTTGCACGACGCGCAATCGAAATCGCAGTCCAGATCGTAGCCTCTGGCCTTCCAGGTCTCCTTGAGAATCTCGCGGCCGATCTCCCTGACCCCCGAGACGATGCCGTCCAGCCGCTTGACGTCTGCCTTGCTGGTGGTCACGAAGAGGACTTCCACCGCCGACACCGCCGGTGCTCCGGTCTTGACCAGGTCCATCAAGGCCCTTCCCAGCGTCTCGAAGTCGAATCCCTTGGCCGCTGCATCCCTGCTGATCCGACTCCAGAGATTCTGGGACGCGCTCCGGACCATGTATCCCTCGATCTGATCGGCAACGTGCTGAGCCTGCTGGAGCTTCTCGTGATCTTCCTGGTCGAGGTCAGTGCCTCCCACCATCAGTATCTGACCGAACGGCAAGCTGGCGTCGGCCGACTCCTGAATGTCGGGACCGAAGAGAGTGATCCTTCCGTCCC
>Ga0307423_1000296_pt1 | contig 33798 bp, 22 predicted proteins | sample SalMarWE160310MG_FD_202154 | JGI IMG/M metagenome (GOLD analysis project Ga0307423, IMG submission 202154) | Salt marsh sediment microbial communities from the Plum Island Ecosystem LTER, Massachusetts, United States - WE1603-10 | ecosystem: Environmental > Aquatic > Marine > Intertidal zone >... | reverse complement strand
GAGCCGCAGCGCCGCTTCGGCTACCAGTTCGTCATCTTCCGCGTCGGTCTGTATCCGGGTGCCTCGGGTCTCGCATCCGACTGGGATGCCGCCAACCTGCTGATGGGTCACGCCGCGATCACGGACAAGGGGGCCAGCGAGCATCGTTTCAGCGAGGTGCTCTACCGCGAGGCGCCGTTCCTGGCGCAGTTTGGCGCCCACCCCGATCCCCTGATCGCGTGGAGCCTCGCTCCCCTGGGAACGGACGGCACCTGGAAGCTCCGCTGGAACGGCGAGGGATTCGAGCTGGAGATGGTGGATCACGCCAAGGGCATCGCGCTCGGGCTCCGCACCACATTCTCCGCTCCTCCCCTCTTTCAGGGACCCGGGGGCTTCAGTCGCAAGTCGGACGCGCCCGGGGCGGCCAGCATGTACTACAGCTTTACCCGTCTGGAGACCCGAGGCACTGTCACCATCGACGGTCAGAGCTGGGAGGTCGAGGGCGTCAGCTGGATGGACCGGGAGTTCAGCTCCAACCAGCTGACTGAAGAACAGACCGGCTGGGACTGGTTCGGCCTGAGACTCGACGACGGCCGCGATCTGATGCTCTACGAGCTGCGGACCAAGGGTGGAGCCGTGGACTATGGCAAAGGAACGCTGGTGTCGCCGGAAGGTCAGGTCCGGTACCTGGCCGGGGCGGACTGGAAGCTCAGCGCCACGGCCAGCTGGGAAAGCCCCGAAAGCGGAGTGGTCTACCCAGCGGCATGGACCGTCGAAGTCCCCTCCGAGAAGCTCCGGCTGACGATCGAGCCGGACCTCGCCGACCAAGAGAACCGGAGCCGCGCCGGGGTCGGTATGACCTACTGGGAAGGAGCCGTCACCGTCTACGGAGAGGACGGTCAGCGCGCCGGCGAGGGCTACGCGGAGCTGACCGGCTACGGCGAGAACAACCGTCCACCGATCTGACCATGTATCGCTGCAAGCGGGCTAGATGAGCAGGGCCCCGCCGTCGACGGCGAAGGACTGGCCCGTCATGTAGCTCGAGGCATCTGAGGCGAGGAACAAGATGGCATCGGCGATCTCGCCGGGCTCGCCGACACGCTTCATCGGGATGCGCTGGCGCGCGGCCTCCTTGGCCTGCTTCGACTGCTCGTCCGGCATCAGCGAGAAGATGGAGTCGTACAGACGCGTCCCCACCGCACCCGGCGCGACGCAGTTCACCCTGATCCCGTACTGTGACCACTCGAGCGCCATCACCTTGGTCGCCATCATCACACCGGCCTTGGCGATGGAGTAGTGCCCGGTGGGGACCTGCACGCGGTAGCCGCTCACCGAGGAGACGTTCACGATGCGGCCGTCGCCCTTCTCGCGCATCACGCGCGCCGCCGCCTGGCTGAGGAAGAAGAGGCCCTTCAGGTCCAGGTTGAAGACCGTGTCCCAGGCGCGCTCCTCCATGTCGATGGCGGGCGAGAAGAAGTTGGTGCCGGCGTTGTTCACCAGGATGTCGAGTGATCCGAGCTCGCCCACGACGGCGTCCACGAGCGGCTGGATCTGGTCCATGCGCCCTACGTGGGCCGCCACGGGCAGGGCGCGGCGACCCAGCCCCTCGACCTCCTTCGACACGCGTTCGAGGTCCGGGAGCTTGCGGCTCGAGACGGCAATGTCGGCGCCGGCTCGGGCCAGGGTCAGGGCGGCGGCTTCGCCGATGCCGCGGCTGCCGCCGGTGACGAGGGCGACCTTGCCCTCGAGCGAGAACTGGGGAAGGTCCATGCATACCTCCGTTTGCATCTGCGGAGCAGAGAATACCACGAGAGCCGCGCTCGAGGCGGCCGTGGCCGGGGTGAGCGGCGATCCCGGATGCTGGGCTACGCTTGGCCAGTTCTCGAGCCCTTCTCGAGCCCGTCAGGGAAATCATCGAGGAGATGGTCGGCGCGGGGTGAGCCCATGTCTGATGGAAGATCGGCCAGCGGCTACACCCTGTACGGCATGCGAGCCTCGCTCTACACGGGAAAAGCCCGCGCCTATCTGATCAAACAGGACATCGAATACCTGGAGATCGTGCCGGGTAGCCGGCGCTTCCTGAAGGAGATCGTCCCCAAGATCGGTCGCATGATCATCCCGACGATCGAGACACCGGATGGTGAGATCATCCAGGACAGCACCGAGATCATCGATTACTTCGAAAAGAAGGGACTGGCCAGACAGAGCGCCTACCCCACCACGCCCCGTCAGCTCGCGGTTGCGCACGTCCTCGAGCTGTACGGGAGCGAAGGTCTCCTGCGCCCGGCCATGCATTACCGCTGGGATTTCCCCGAAGTCAACGACGACTTCATCGAGAGGAACTTCGCCGACGGCCTCCGGCCCGGGGCCCCCGCGGCTCAGGCGCTCGAAGCCGCCCGGCAGGGGATGAACCGGATGCGGCTGGCAGCCGTTGCGTTTGGAGTCTCGCCCGAAACGGTCCCCCCGATCGAGTCCGCGTATCTGGAGCTCCTGGACCTTCTCCAGGCTCACCTCGGCGCGGCTCCCTATCTGCTCGGGGGGCAACCGTCGCTGGCGGACTACGGCCTGATCGCACCGCTCTACGCGCACCTCTCCCGCGATCCCCATCCCTCGATCCTGATGAAGCAGCGGGCCCATCGCGTCTGGCGCTGGACGGAGAGAATGAACGCTCGCAACGCCGAGCACGGGGGTGTTTCGAGTGGGTCCGACGATTTCTTCGCGAACGACGGGATCCCCGACACCTTGAAGGCGATCCTTCGTCACGCCGCCGAAGACCTGGTTCCCGAGACGGAGGCCACCGCCCGCTGCATCGACGAGTGGCTGGAGGCCCACGGCGACGTCGAGGAAGGCGCCGTCCTCGAGCGAGGCCTCGGACTGTGTCGCTTCGAGTTCCGAGGAAGAACCATCAATGCCCTGGCACAGCCCTACAGAATCTTTCTGCTGCAACGTCTGCAGGACGCCTGCAATGCCATGCCGGCCGACGATCGCCGCTCGGCCGTGGAGCTTCTTGGAGAGGTCGCACTCGGCCCTCTGCTGGAGATCCGGACGCGCCGACGCGTGGAGCGCGCCCACCATCGCGAGGTCCTGGGAGCGCCTGCAGCTTGACTCGGCGGGTTGTGCAATGATCAGGCGGGAGACCCTAAGACGGCCGGCGCGAGGCGCAAGCGGGCGAGACCACTTCCAGGAGGACCATTGAGATGAGTGATGACGTCTACATTCTCGGCGTAGGAATGACCAAGTTCGGGAAGTTCCTGGAGAGAAGCATCAAGGACATGACGGGCCTGGTTCTGGAGGAAGTGCTGAAGGACTGTGATCTCACTCGTGACGATCTTCAGGCGGCGTGGTACTCGAACACCATGTGGGGCCTCTACGAGTTCCAGCATTGCATTCGCGGTCAGGTCGCCCTGACCGCGAACGGGCTGCAGGGCATCCCCGTCACCAACGTGGAGAATGCCTGCGCCAGCGCCAGCACGGCCCTTCACGGCGCCTGGACGGCCGTCAAGGCGGGGCTCTACGACTGTGCCTTGGCCATAGGTGTGGAGAAGCAGTACAACGAAGATCGGGCGAAGGTGATGCAGAGCTTCATCGCCGGTGCCGACGTGCAGGAGATGGCCGCGAGAGTCTCCGAGCTTCAGGAGGCCGAGCAGAAGAAGAGGCAGGAAGCCGGAGAGGCGAAGACTGCCGAGGCCCAAGAGGCCAAGGCGGGCGGTCACTCGGCGTTCATGGATTTCTACGCGGCCGGCGCCCGCGCCCACATGCAGGCATACGGCTCCACGCAGAGGCAGCTCGCCGCCGTGGCCGCCAAGAATCACAACAACTCGACGATGAATCCCCTGGCTCAATACACCTTTCCACAGACGGTGGAGCAGGTGTTGAACGACCGGGTCGTGGCGTATCCACTGACCAGGGCCATGTGTGCACCCATTGGGGATGGCGCTGCCGCAGCCATCATCTGCAGTGAGTCGTTTCTGAAGAAGCACCCTTCCGAGAGGGCCATCCGGATTGCCGCCTCGGTCCTCGAGGGAGGGAAGAGGACCGGAGAGGGAGATATCAGCGAGCGCGCCGCGAGAAAGGCGTTCAAGATTTCCGGCTTCGGTCCCGAGGACATCGACGTCATGGAGGTCCACGATGCCACCGCCTTCGGCGAGATCGCGGTCATGGAAGCCCTCGGCTTCTGTCCAAGGGGTGAAGGCGGCCTGATGGCGGAGAGGGGCGACACGGCTTTGGACGGAAAGATCCCCGTCAATCCCAGCGGTGGGCTGATCTCGAGGGGACATCCGATTGGCGCCTCTGGCCTGGCGCAGATCTACGAGCTGGTAACCCAGCTCCGAGGGGAGGCCGGCGAGAGACAGGTGAAGAACCACCGCCTCGCCATGACGGAGAACGGTGGAGGAACGGTCGGCGCCGGCGAGGCCGCCATGACCATCCACATCCTGGAGAAGCGGTAGCTACCCGCTGGGTCCGCCTTGCAGGAGGCCGCGGCTCTCCCGCAGCCCGACGACGAGCAGCACGAAGAGCAACACGCCGACGCCGAAGAGGCGCCTGCGCCCGGCCTGCGATGCGGAAGCTGGGCGAACCGCCGCGTGAGTCCAATACCGCCGAGAGTAGCCTGGGAATTCCGGGGGCCTGGGAATCGATGCGAGGTCATCCGAATTCCAGAGATAGCATTCCAAGCGACTGAATTCACGGGGTTAATCCTGATGCTTCTAGAAAGAGGCCGCCCTGGAGTTCAGCCAGCTGGTTCAGCAGGAGGGTTCCCGACCTCCTCCGATCCAGGCTGCACACCGATCCGCGGAGCGCCCTGGGATCCGATAAGCTTCCGATCGTCATGAGCAAGAGCGCGCTGAAGCGTGAGCCGGTGGCGGGCGCGACTTCCGACCATCGTCTGAGGACCGAGCCCTGGTACCTCTCCCTCGGCGACGAGGTCGCGGTCTTCCTCGCCGCCTACCAGGAGCGGTTGCCGGTGCTGCTCAAGGGGCCGACCGGCTGTGGGAAGACGCGCTTCGTCGAGCATGTCACCTGGCACCTCTACCGCGGCCAGGAGGCCGCCGAAACGCGCAGCCGACTCGAGACGCCCTTGATCACGGTCGCCTGCCACGAAGACCTGACGGGGACGGACCTGGTGGGGCGCTACCTGCTCGCCGGCGACGAGACGATCTGGATGGACGGACCGCTCACGCGCGCGGTCCGCGAGGGAGCCATCTGCTACCTGGATGAGATCGTCGAGGCGCGGAAGGACACCACGGTGCTGATCCACTCGCTGACAGATCACCGCCGCATGCTGCCCGTGGAGAAGCTCGGCGAGACGCTCGACGCGCACCCCGACTTCCTGCTCGTCATCTCCTACAACCCGGGCTATCAGAGCGTGCTCAAGGACCTGAAGCCGAGCACGCGCCAGCGTTTCGTCAGCCTGGATTTCGATTACCCGGACGTCGAGCACGAGACGCGAATCATCACCCACGAGAGCGGGATCGATGAGGCGGCGGCCGAGCGGCTCAGCGTGGTCGGCGAGCGCGTCCGCAACCTGCGGGAGCACGGCTTCGAGGAGGGCGTCAGCACGCGCCTTCTGATCTACGCCGCGAAGCTGATCGCGCGCGGCATCGAGCCGCGGCGGGCCTGCGACCTGGCCATCGCGCGCGCCGTCACCGACGACGAAGAGGTCGTGCAGGCGATCAACGAAATCGTCGACGTTCTGCTTCCCTGAGTCTCGGATGGAAGCGGATTCGCCCAGCGTGAACCTCGTCGAGGCCCAGCGCCTGCTCTCCCTCTTCGCGCAGGGGATCTCGGGCCGTTACTTTCACCTGCAACCGCTGGCGGCGCTGAAGGGCGAGTTCCGACCGGCGACGCCGACGAGTGACGGGCGGACGCTCTTTCTTCCCGAGGCGGTCGAGGAGTTCGCGGAGCCGCGCCAGAACCTGGGCTTCTACAAGGTCGCCGTCATGCACCAGCTCGGCTTCTTCGAGTTCGAGACCTGGGCATTCGACCTCGCCGAGGCGCGGCGCCGCGTGCCCGGGCTGGCATCGCGCGAGGCCGAGCCGCGGCGCGCACAGCCCGGGGAGCTGGAGATGTTCTTCGCCTGCTTCCAGGAACAGCGGCTGGTGCGCCGGCTCTTCGGCGTGCTCGAGGACTACCGCGTGGATTGCGGACTGGCCCGCGCCTATCCGGGTCTGCAGCGGGACCTGGGCCACGCAATGGCGTTCGCGCTCGAGCGGCGGGGGGCTCTGCCATCGATACTGGGAGCGGCCGGGCTCCTGGAAGCTCTGGTGCGCTGCACGCTTCGGGCCGGCGCCCCGGCGCTGCGTGCGGCCGACGCGACCGGCCTGGTGGAGGCAGTGATCGACGCGGCCCGGCGGGCGGGGGAGCCGCAAGCCGACGTATACACCAGCGCCGAGCAGGCCATCCGCTGTCTCAAGCTCCTGCGAACGGCCGGGATCGAGGAGACGCTCGGGGTACTCATGCTCGATGAGGTCGAGGGCTCGGTGGACGTGGTCGACTTCCGCGGCGACGCCCTGCTCGATCTAGCCCAGCTGCGTCTGCGGATCGATGCGACGCAGCACGCGCTCGAGACGCTTGGCGAAGCGGGGACCGCCGTCTCGCCCGATTCGCTCGGAGGCATCATCGAGGACGTCCCTGACGACGCGTCTCCCGACCAGCTCACGAAGGCGCTCCAGCGACGCATGGATTCGGACCGGGGTGCGCTGCGACGCGCCTTCGGCGGCGTCAGCCGCGCGGAGCGGAGCTTCCTCTACGACGAGTGGGACTACCACCAGCGGGGCTACCTCCGCGGCTGGTGCCGACTCCACGAGGAACAGCTCAAGGGCGAGCAGGGGACGGCGTTCCTGGAGTCGGTACAGCATAGGCACGGACCGCTTCTCTCGCGCGTCCGGCGGCAGTTCCAGCACATCAAGCCCGAATCGACCGAGCGCGTGCGCAAGGTCTCGGACGGCGAGGAGATCGACCTCGACCGCGCCGTCGAGGCGCGGAGCGACATCCGCGCCGGCCTGGCGCCGAGCGAGCGCGTGTACATGCGCCGCGACCGCGCGCGTCGCGAGGTTGCGGCGGCCTTTCTCGTCGATCTCTCGGCCTCGGTGAGAGAGCCCGTGCCCGACACGGACGGCGAGCCCGAGAAGCCGCGAATCGCCGCTACAGAAGATCGCCCCTTCTGGGGCGCACGGCCTTCACTCATGGAGCGCGACGAAGAGCGCCGCCGCGTGCTCGACATCCAGAAAGAGGCGCTCGCGCTGATGGTGCAGGCGCTCGATGCGCTCGGCGACGAGTACGGCATCTACGGCTTCTCGGGGGAGAGCCGCGACAACGTCGAGTTCTACGTCGCCAAGGAGCTCGGAGATCGCCTGGGTATACAGGTCTGGAACGCGATCGCGGCGATGCGCTCCCATCGCTATACGAGGATGGGTACGGCGATCCGCCACACCATCCGCAAGCTCGAGCGCCAGGACGCACGCCGCAAGGTGATGCTCTTGATCTCGGACGGCTACCCACAGGACATCGACTACGGGCCCGATCGGGACGACCGTCGGTACGGCATCCACGACACGGCACAGGCGCTGCGCGAGGCGGAGCTCGCGCACATCCAGACCTTCTGCGTGACCATCGACCGGGCCGGTCACGACTATCTGAGGGAGATGTGCCCCGAGGGGCGCTACCTGATCATCGACGAGGTCGAGTCGCTTCCAGTTGAGCTGGGCAAGGTCTATCGCCTTCTGACCCGCGGCTAGGAGTCTGACCCAAGACTCGAAACCGGCCTCACGGATTGCCGTGTTTCGGTTCGAGAACCTGGGCTCGCGCAACGAAATGCGGGCATCCGTGAACTGCGAAATGAGTCTTGGGTCACTCTCCTAGCCTGGATATCTCGCCGCCCGTGCGAGGACGGCTCCCCCGACGGTTGCCACGAATCGGCCGACACGGGTAAGCTGAGCCGAGATTCCGAGCCCGATCCGGCTGATCCGGAGTCGAAGCCGACCGAAGGAGGACAGGCGATGAGCGACGATGTCTACACGCGGCTCAGAGAGTTCATGGACACCCTGCCCGGGGGCTATCCCGCCACGCCGAGCGGAGTGGAGATCAAGCTGCTGAAGAAGCTCTTCACGCCGGAGCAGGCGGAGCTGACCATGAAGCTGGGTCAGGAGCCCGAGGAGGTCCAGACCATCGCCGCCCGGACCGGAATGGACCAGGCAGAGCTGGCCGAGAAGCTCGAAGAGCTGGCTCTGAAGGGCTGCATCTTCCGGGTCCGGGACGGGGAGAAGCGACTCTATCAGGCGTACCAGTTCGTCGTCGGGGTGTACGAGTTCCAGCTCAACACGCTCGATCGCGAGTTCTCCGAGCTGTTCGAGGAGTACCTGCCCCACATCGGCCTCTCCATGGCCAAGCTCAAGACCAGCCAGATGCGCGTGATCCCCCTGGAGTCGTCGGTGGAGGCGACGCCCGCCGTGGACACTTACAACCGGATCCGGGATCTGGTCAGGCAGCAGGAGCTGATCTCCGTCGAGCCGTGCATCTGCCGCAAGGAGCAGGGACTTCTGGGCAAGGAGTGCGAGAAACCCAAGGAGGTCTGCATCGGCTTCGGCGACTTCGCCCGCTTCTACATCGACAACGGGATGGGGCGGCAGATCAGCGTCGACGAGGCCCTCGAGGTCCTCGACAAGGCGGAGGAGGCGGGCTTGGTGGCCTGTCCCACCAACTCCCAGAAAATCGAGGCAATCTGCTGCTGCTGCTCGTGCTGCTGTCCGATCCTCCGGTTCGCGTCGATCGCGCCTCGGCCCGGAGACATGGTCACCTCCTACTACGAGGCCAAGCTCGACGCAGAGGAGTGCACGGCCTGCGGACTTTGCGCCGACAGGTGCCAGATGAATGCGATCCAAGAGGTCGACGACGTCTGGGGGATCGTCGACGGCAGGTGCATCGGCTGCGGCCTCTGTGTCGCGGAGTGTCCGACGGAGGCCATCTCGATGGTGGCAAAGCCGGGTACCGCGCCGCCTCCTGCGACCTTCGACGATACCCTGCACCGAATCGGCGCCGAGCGAGGTCTGTCGTAGGACCCAGCGTGACCCAGGGGATGTGATCGGCATCGTCTCGAGCGAGATGCACAGCGATGCCCGCTGATCCAAGCGGCGATCGCATCGCGACCGCATCCGTGAGGGGTAGAATCGCAAGCACTTTCTTTTGGAATTTCATCGGACCCGGACCCTGAATCGGCCTGCTCGAGAAGGAGACGTGATGTCGAATGTGATCTGTGAGGCGCTGGGTATCTCCTATCCCATCATCCTCGGCGGACTGTCGAGGATCGGCCGGGCGCCGCTGGTGGCCGCGGTCAGCAACGCGGGAGGCCTCGGCCTGCTGGGCGCGGGCTCCTGGACGGCAGAGGAGTTCAGGGAGCAGATCCAGGAGACCCGCAGGCTGACGGACCGCGTCTTCGGCGCCAACGTCCCCGGCCACGCGGAAGAGGCCGACCAGCTCGTGGAGACGGCCATCGCCGAAGGTCTCAGGGTGGTCTCCACCTCCGCCGGCAATCCCCGGCGCTTCGCCGCGCAGCTCAAGGAGGGCGGCCTCTACGTCATTCACGTGGTCTCGACGGTGGCTCAGGCCATGTCGGCCGAGAGGGCCGGTGTGGATGCGATCGTCGCCGAAGGGTCGGAGTCCGGCGGCATGACCAGCATGGAGCAGGTATCGACCCTGGTCCTGGTTCCCCAGGTGGCAGAGGCGGTTCGCCGTCCGGTGATCGCGGCAGGGGGGATCGCCGATGGGCGGGGGCTGGCCGCGGCCTTCGCCCTGGGCGCCGTGGGAGTGCAGCTCGGGACGGTACTGATGGCCACCATGGAGTGCGAGGTCTCGCCCGCCTTCAAGGAGATGATGGTGAGGGCCAGGGAGACGGACACCTATCTCGAACCCTACGGCAGGGCCGGCAGCCGCATGTTCAAGCGGGATTTTGCGAAGACGGCCCTAGAGGAGCTGAAAGAAACGCAGAGCCCCACCCTTCCGGATCTCGATCTGGTCCAGACCGGAGTCGGACAGGCGACCGGCATGATCCGGGAGGTGCGGAGCGTGGCCGAGGTGATCGGCGGCATGGTCGACCAAGCCCGGAAGATTCTGCCCGAACTGAGCGCGAATCTCTCTCCGTAAAGATCGCGAGTGGCGCCGCCTCGCTTCTCGCCTCCGCCGTGGTTCCCCCGAAGAAGACGCGAGCCTCCTGACCTCCTCGCCGCCTCGCGCTATGCGATTCTGACACCCTGCCGGATGTGACACTTCTGCACCTGCGAGGAGTCGACTTGGCGACAGGTCACGCCGCTCTTGAGCGAGACGGCAGCGGCGATTCCTGCGCCCTGACCGGTGACCGTACAGCACATCATCTGCCGGGTCGCCGCATGGGACACCCTGTCTCCGGCGACACAACGACCGGCCACCAGGAGGTTCTCCACCTTTTGCGGCAGCACCGCCCCGTAGGGCACGTGAAAGTAACGGCCGGTGGAGGGCATGATGGCGATGTCGTTGCCGTCCAGGAACTCCGGAAAAATGCCGATCGAGTCCGGGAAACGGGCTTGATTCAGCACGTCGTGCTCGGTGAGGTCGTAGTCGCCGATGATCTTTCTCGACTCCCTCACGCCCAGGGATGCCCCCATGGTCCTGAGCCGCGCCCGCGCGAAGCCGGGGGTGTACTTCTTCAGGGCGGCCACGGCCCACATCACCTGCTGCCTGCCTTCGATCTCCGCCTTGGTGAGGTCCCAGACGTCCGTCGCATCTATGCTCGGCATGTGAATCGCGTTCAGCGAGGTGATCTCACCCGCATCGGTGAAGCCGTGCCAATAGCTCTCGATGCGGGGATACCCCGGAATCTCACCGGCTCGCTTGGCCTCTTCGAACGGTTCCACCAGGTAGGTGCTGAACTCGTCCGCTTCCTTGTTGCCGGAGGCGTCGCCCCAGTCCGCCACCGAGTGGGGATTCTTCGGCGTGTAGTCGAAGAACTTCTCGAGGTTGACGCCGCTGCAGCCGAAGCTCACGCTCACTTCCTCCAGCATGTGCTTCGGGTCCAGGCGGAATGGAGCGCCGGCCCGACAGGCGATGTCGGCATCCCCCGTGGCGTCGATAACTCGCTTCGCCAGGATCGCCGCCCTCCCCGACTTGCTCTCCGTGATCACACCCCGGATGGTGTCACCCTCCATGATCACATCCACGGTGGGACAATGGAGCAGGGGCTGAACACCGGCCTCCTGCACCATTTGATCCGCGAGGTACTTGAAGATCTCCGTATCCAGGATCTCGTGGAAGAACACGTGTGTGCTCGCTCCCATCTCCCTGGCACGCCGTTCGAACTCGACGCCGATTCCCCCCGCGTCGACGGCTTCGCTGCTGGACCGATACCAGGCGATGGTCCCGATCAAGGCCTGGGTGATGACCCCGCCGAAGCAGCCGTAGCGCTCGACGAGCATCGTATCCACACCCTCTCGCGCTGCCGCCAGCGCAGCGGAGAGACCACCGGGGCCGCCACCCACCACCAGGTGATCGGTCTTCCGGCAGTGGCAGGACGGCTCATGAAGATCGTCTTGACCCGCCGGTGACCACCGCTTGCCGACCCGAACCGCTGCTGTTAGCGTCCCGGTCGCAATTTCATAGGGGGGTGTCATGGCCATTCCGAGGCAGCGGATCCATCTCGCGGCCCGCCCGTGGCGCCGCGCGTTCGCAGGCTGGCGACGAGGCGAGCTCTGGGAGGGCGAGTCCCTCGCGCGCTTCGAGCGCGCCATCGCCAACGAGGTCGGGGTGGCCGAGGCAATCTCGGTTCCCTCCGGCCGCATCGCGCTACGCTTCCTGCTCGAGGCGCTCGATCTCGAGCCCGGTAGCGAGGTGATCTGCTGCGCGTTCGGGTACCCCGTGGTGCCACACCTGGTGCGCGAAGCCGGCCACCGGCTTCGCCTGGTCGACTGCGAGCTGCGCACGATGGGCATGGATCCGGTGGGGCTCGAGGCGTCGATCTCCGACCGCACCAGCTGCGTGATTGCGACGCACCTCTACGGCACCCCTTGCCGCATCCGCGAGATCGCAGGCCTCGCCGAAGCCCACGGGGCCGTGGTGCTGGAGGACTGCGCGCACTCCCTGGGCGCCAGGATCGGCGGTCGATCCACCGGCTCGGTAGGCCGTGCCGGCTACTTCAGCTTCGAGACTTCGAAGATCATGAACACGATGGGCGGTGGGATGATCACCACCGATGACCGGGAGCTCGCGGAGCGTCTTCGCAAGATCGCCGCCACCCAGCCGCCCAACGGATTCGCCTGGCTCTCCAAGCGCCTGCTGAAGACCAGTTTCGAGGCGTTCGTGACGCATCCGCTGGGATTCAACCTGGTCGTCTACCCGGTGCTCCGATTCGCCCTCGGCGGGCGCGAGGAGTTCCAGTCGGGCTACGCGCCCGACACCTTGACGGTCGCCGGGAAGCTGGGACGCTACACCAGCTTCCAGGCGGAGCTCGGTCTCGCCCAGCTCGACGCGCTCGCTCCGCTCGCCGAGCGGCGCCGCGGCAACGCCCGCCGCATCGTCGACCGGCTGGGTGACCGGGTGCCGTTCCAGGGAACGGACGAGCCCGACGTCATGCCCAACCCGATGCTGCTGGCCGCCCGCTTCGCCGATGCGCCGAAGGTGGCGCGCGCCCTGCTGGTACGCGGTGTCGACACCAAGCGCGGCTACATGCGCGACTGCGGCGGACTACTCGAGGAGCCGGCGGAGCTTCCCAACGCCGCCCGCGTCGACCGCGAGGTGCTCCACGTGCCCGCTTTCTACGACCTCAGCGAAGCCGAAGTCGACCGCGTCGCCACCGCCCTCGAGGCCGTTCTGGACGAGCTGGGCGAGTAGACCGCTAGATAGACTGCTCACCTTCTGCTACCCGCTGCAGATGAGGCCCCCCGACCTGCGCTCCACGAGGGGTAGCGAGACATGAAGGAGATCACGGAACCTTCTCGAAGAGGCGATGCGCGACCCCGCGCGACCTTCGACGGCGCTGAGTTCGCGCTCGGGGAGTCGGTGCAGCGATCCCAGCTCGAGGATCACCTCCGGGAGTTCTTTGGGCCCCACGCCTCGGTGCAGCAGCTGATCGATACCTGCACCGTGGACGACGTGCGCCTCTACGCCTTGCGGCTGTCGCGTCACGGCCCCGACCTCTTCGAGACCCGGATGGGGTTCGCCAACCGGGACCAGAGCGTGAACGGCACCTTTGTCAACGTGTGGCAGCGGTGCGAGCGGGGACGGCTGGTCAGGACCCGCGAGGGGAGCCTCTTCATCAGTGGGTCGAGGTCGCGGCTGGCCCTCCAGCTGCACGCCAACCTGGTCGACTTCGCCCGTCGTACCGAGCGCGTCGACCGCGTGGAGGTGGAGGCGCGAGAGGTCGGCCGCTACGCCTACCGCTTCATGCACGGGGTCGAGGTCGACGCGCTCACCCGCGCCGAGATCGGACGGCGACTGATGGATGCGCGTCCCAGGCTCGGGGTCGAGGTCGACATCGAGCTCTTCGAAACCCTGCGGAGCCCGCGGGAGATCGTCGATTTTCTGGTGCTCTCACGGATCCGCGAGCCGTGGATGGAAACCGTCGACGAGATCGTGCGGGCCCAGGGCTTTCGCTTCACCGCCGACCAGGTGGTGGACGTGGCGCGCCGACCCGGGCTCACCTTTCTGATCGCCCAGCCGACCTACTGCATGAGCCTGCGGGTCACCGACGACCGCGCCCATGCGCACTTCCTGGAATCGGTGCGCCTCGGGCGCCAGCGCGAGTCGCTGCAGCGGCTGCGGGGAGTGCTCGGCAACCCCTTCAGCCAGCTTCCCAAGCGGGTTCGCAGCGCCCTCATCATCTATCGACCCTATCTCTTTCCCCTGCCCAGGGAGACGCCGAAGATCCCGGACCTCACGTCCATGGTCCCGCCCCGGCCGCCGGTTCGAGTCCTCGGGTTTCGCGCCTCGGACGGCACACTGGTCCGCTCGGTCGCGGCCGATCCGCCGAGCGCGCGGCTCCGCGACTACCGGGCGCAGGAGGTGAAGCTTGCGGCGCGCGCCGTCCTCGATGGAGCACGGCTGGTGTCGATCACCGGTCTCTCCGGCGCGGGCAAGACCGAGGTCGTGATCTGGAATCTGGAGGCCGCGCTCGCCACGCAGGGCCACCAGGTGGTCTCCCTCGACGCGCAGCAGCTGATCAAGCGGGCCGACGCCGCGGCGCTGCTGAGGGAAATCGACGACGTGGTCCGGCCCACGGTGGTGATCTTCGACGAGTCCGTCTACATCCGCGGCCCGCGGAGGGGTATCTTCATCGAGTTCGCCGAGCGCTTCCTCGGCTGGGCCGATCGCCGCCTCGTCTTCGTCGGGGGCGGGCGGCAGTCTCCCCACGATCAGCGCATCGCCATCGAGCGCGAGCTTGGTGCACTCTGGGAGCGATTCGAGAGTGCGCACGTCCCGGTGCTCCCCAAGCCGATCAACCTGCGTCAGGCCTTCCGGTTTCTGGGCCTCGGCAGGCTCGCGTGGGCCGACGACGAACAGAAGCGGGCGCTCCTGAACTACACCCTCGAGCGCATTCCCCCCTACGTCATCCCGCTGGTACCGGTGCGGCTCCACGAGCACCCCGCAGTCCAGGACATGGATCGGGCCCGGGTACTGATCGACAGCGAGGTCTCACCGCAGTACTGGCGCGACATGGCCGGAATGGTGTTCGAAGACGAACCCTGAGCGGACGCCCACGGCAGCGAGCAGTCCGTCGGGTTCATTGGACGCTCCGGCGATGAAGATGCGGTGGCCGGGCGGACCAACGCCGGCAGACGTTCTGCTCTCAGCGATTCAAACATGATCAGACACCCGAAGTCCCTTTTCTTCTCTCTCTGTTCTCCTCGCCCGCGCCTCCGCATCGATCCTGTGAAGATCGTACCCGGACAGGAGGCGATAAGCGTGCTTCAACAGAAGGCGGAGAAATGGATTCCTGGCGTAAAAGTAGAACTTCTGCTCTCGGAATGAGTCCATCATTCGGGCCTTGGTTTGGTTGTCGACGAGGCCGTAGACGAGCCGCGTGTAGCCTTTTCGGAGGCAGAACTCCAGGGTCGTCGCGATCATGAATTCATACACGGGAAGATTGCCCGGAAGCTCTCGATTGTATCCGCCGATGATTCCGATCAGGCTCTTGCCGCACAGGAGACGCGTGCTGAATCCCGCAATCTGGCCATCCACCCGAATCACGAAGTGGATGAAGCGATCAGAAGTGAACAGTGCAGTTCTCAACAGGTTGGCGTTGAAGAAGTCCTGGATGGGAAGGACACCCTTGGAATGCCGGTAGGAACACATCAGGCACGCGATGATTCCCTTCAGCGTCTCTTCCGGCACTTCCCCCCGCAGGGTCTCTACCTCGATTTTGTGTCTCTTCCTGAGTCTTGAAAGCTTCTTTCTGGTCGGCTTGTGAAGCGACACGTAATCGTCGATCGTCTCGTATCGGGGAACGTCGATCCAGGAGTCGGAGCTGAACGGAAGACCCGCGAAGAAATTCCGCGCGTAGACGTCCGATGCCTGGGCAGCATCGAAAATGATCACGGTGTCGGCATCCCTCTTCTCTCTCGCCCAGGAGAGAATCGCCTCGCTTACGCCCTCCTCGAAGGTCTTGTCCGTAAACAGGAAGGACCGCGGCAGCCCCGGAGTCGATATGACGTGCATGGAAAAGTACACCGTACTTCGCATCATGCCCCCGAATCTCTCCAGAAAGGCGTATTTCCTCAGTCGGGAGTTCAGACTGCCGTAGAGACTGTGGCCCGCGATCCGGGCAAACATCGCCAGCCCCACCAGGTCGTCCCCCGCAAAGGCCTTTACGAAGGTGAATCGATCATTCTCGGTAGACAGCCCAACGAGGCTCTCGAAGAAGATGAAGATATCCTCAGAAACCCCGTACTCCTGAAAGAACCCGTTGAAGCGCTGCTTCTCCTCGGGCGTAAGGACCGATTCCTCTCTGCAGTGGATCAAGGGGTCCTCTGTACTCCTGGCCGCCATCCTCCCCTCCGAACTCTCTGGGTGAATGCTAATCGATGCGAACGTCCCGAGTCAGCTCGCGGCGCCCCGAGGCGGAGCCGACTCAAGGTGCGTCCCGAAGGAAGAGTACCTAGATCAGCCGTCCGGAGGGTCCGAATAGCCCCCGAGATCCCTCGTGGTCGTGAAGGGACCGAACGTGCCGCCGTCCAACGAGAGCGAGGCGAGATGCGGCGCATCCGCCACCTGCGCCAGACCCGCTCCGGGGATGATGACGACCGAGTTCGGACCGCTGAGCTGCAGCGTGAGCGTCCCCGTGAACGCGAGCGTGGCCGCGCGGGCGCTCCCGGCGGCACTGATCGCGAGGCAGGCGACCAGCGCGCTCCCCATGCCCAGCGAGAGAGTCCATCGCCGCATGACGCACCAACGATGAAGCCGCGTGGCGGCTCCTTCCCGAGTCACACCCCCGTTTGGAGGACATGCAAGATCGACACCGCTCTCCGGCGCGGGGTATGGCTGCCCAAGCTCCCGAGATTGCGGAATATTTCGGCTCTGGGGGGAATGCCCCAGTGGCGCTCGTGGAAAGGCTCTTCCACCACGACGGAAAAGCGTTGCCTCGAGCCAGGACCGCGCCACCCAGATCGGTTGCCCGGAACGGTGACGGCGAGCCTTGCTGAACAGCGTTTACCGGGCCCGAAGCCGACTTCGCGGATCAGATAGAATGGGCGCGCGTTCGTCACTCGTGGGGAGTTGGCCGGGCAGAGTCTGGAGGGAGCTTCGATGGCGTGGGACTACATCGTCGTAGGAGGGGGAACGGCCGGATGCGTGCTGGCCAACCGGCTCTCGGCGGACGGAAAGAGCCGCATCCTGATCCTGGAGGCGGGTGGCTCGGACAGGACGCCGGTCGTCCGCATTCCGGCGGGCGAGATCTTCGCCATCGCCAGCCAAAGGTACAACTGGAACTACGACGCGGAGCCCGATCCCTCGCTGAACGATCGTGTGACCAAGTGGCCGGGCGGCAGGGTGCTGGGCGGCAGCAGCTCGATCAACGGGATGATCTATCTCCGCGGGCAGCGCGAGGACTACGACGACTGGGCCCGCCTGCTCGGCAGCACCGGCTTGTGGAGCTACGCCGACGTGCTGCCGTATTTCAAGCGCATGGAGTCCAACGAGTTCGGCGCGAGTCAATACCACGGCGACAGTGGCCCCCTCCGTGCCTCACACGTGCCTACACCCCACCCTGTTGCGGAGGCCTTCGTCGAGGCGGGTGTGGAGATCGGCATTCCTTACAATCCCGACGTGAATGGCGAACGGCAGGAAGGGATCGGTCCCGTTCAGGGCTCGATCCGCAGGGGCCGGCGACACAACACGGGGATGGCCTATCTGCGGCCGGCCCGCCGCCGCTCGAATCTCGGCGTCATCACGCACGCAAAGGTGGACCGGATCTTGTTCGACGGCAGCCGTGCCGTCGGCGTGCGCTACGAGAGACGGGGGAGGATTCGAGAAGAACGCGCGTCCGGCGAGGTCATCCTGTCAGCGGGCGCCCTCGCCTCGCCGACCGTCCTGATGCGCTCGGGGCTGGGGCCCGAAGAGCATCTGAGCGAACACGGCATCTCTCTGGTTCATCACCTGCCCGGCGTGGGAAAGAACCTGCAGGAGAACCCGATTGCATTTCCCGGGGCCTTCGTGAACGTGAGCACACACAACACCGAGCTCACTCCCTATCGTTTCGTCAAACATGGACTCAACTGGCTGCTGTTCGGCAAAGGACCGGCGGCCGGGCCCGTCGTCCATGCCGCAGCCTTCATTCGAACCCGACCCGATCAGGAGAGCCGCCCCGACGTGCAGCTCCAGCTCTTCCCAGTCATCTACGCGAGTGAGCCGGGTACGCCGGTTCGGTTTCTCGATCGTCCCGGCGTCCTCGTCGGCGTCAACGCCTGCCGGCCCCGGAGCTGCAGCGAGATACGGCTCCGCTCCCCGAACCCCGACGACCCTCCCTGCATCCAGTCGAATCTATTCAGCGATCCCGATGACCTCGAGCGCACCATCGCCGGCTGTCGCGTGGTGCGCGAGATCTTCGCGACCCGGGCCTTCGCCCCCTACTTCGAGCAGGAATTCCTCCCCGGTCCCCTCGTGCACAGCGACGCGGAGTACGAGCAATTCCTGCGTCTCAGCACCCTTCCCGCCTATCACCCGGTCGGAACCTGCAAGATGGGTGTCGGTGATGACGCCGTCGTGGACGAACGCCTGCGCGTCTTGGGTGCCGAGGGACTCCGGGTGGTCGATGCCTCCGTGATGCCGGTGATACCGAGCGCGAACACCAACGCCCCCACCATCATGGTCGCGGAGCGGGCCTCCGACCTGATCCTGGAAGACCGGCCCCGGGGCTGAGAACGGGTCGCCTCGAGGAGCTACCGGAGGAGCGCGGCCTGCCCCTCAGTCAGGAACGCCCCGCTGGATCGTCCGCGCGACATACCACCCGAGGCCCCCTACCAGCGGAATCACCAGCGCGTAAAGAAGATACGGGACGCGTTCCGAGCGGGGCTGCGGCGGGGGCGCATAGGCCGGGTTCGGCTCCAGTAAACCGTGAGAGAGCGCCGTGAAGCTCGCGATCTCGTGCTCGCGGAGCCGACGCGCCAGGTCGTAGCGGGGCTCGCGCGCCTCGTCTGGGTCGAAGTACAGTGCCAGCGGGAGATCTGCCGTCCGCGGGGCGAGGAAGCGCAGCTGTTGTTGCGGACGATTCGCGCGCGCGGCGGTCACCGGCACAGGCTCGTCGTCCCCCTGATCGATCATGAGGACCAGTGTGGCGACGTCGGTCGAGAAGCCGGTGAACTCCGTGTGAACGTCGTCCCCGTAATGGAACACCACCGTGCTCGCCAGCCGGCGGGTGCGGCGGCCGCGCTCCTCGCTCCACTCCCAGAGGCTCGCAGAGCGCGCGTAGTCGTCGGACGGGATGGTGAGCTCGACCTGGTCCACCCCCAGGTCCTCCCGCCCCAGGTCGAGGGTCCAGAATTCGTGCCGGGTGTCGGAGTCGTGCGGATCCGCGAAGGCCCCGAGGCGCACGGGCACCCCGAGCGAGGAGCCGCGCGTCACGACCTGGCGGACGTCCACGCCCTCGATCTCGAGGGGCTCCTCATCGTCGTCGGGGGCGATCATCGGTTCGAGAGTGAAGCGGTAGTGGCGGAATCGGGCCGTCGGCACCCGCAGCACGTTGTGGACGTAGCGGATCTTCTCATTCTCGACCGTATGGCGGATCATGTGAAGGCCCTCGCGCAGGATTCGCCACTCGTCCCCGTCGGGGCTTCCCTCCACCCGCACGCGAAGGTTGTAGTCTTCTTCCTCGATGTGGAAGACGAATTCGTTGACGGGCTGGGGCTTGCGGTCCGTGAGCTCCACCGAGAGCGTCTGCGTACCACGCGCTTCCCAGGCGCGGTTGTAGATCGCAACCGGCCGCTCGATGACCTCGCTTCGCGAATCCGCGGTGTAGACGAGGGACGGAATCTCGCGCCCGGCCCCGTCGAAGAGGCGCACCTCGCCACCTCTCTTGAGAGCAGCCACCGCCTCCCGCGAGAGCGGAACCGCGTGGGCCTCGCCCGGCGCGACGGCGCCTTGGATCAGCGCGCGGCGGTGAAAGTCGCTCGCCGCTCGCCGTTCGATGTCGGCCGCCGCCGAAGCGGGCGGCGCAAGCATCATCAGCGCCAGGAGCGCGAGACCTGCAATCCGGCTATGCATGCTGGCGTTCCTCCTGGACCCGTTGCTGGCGGTTGGCGAAGTGCGAGCTCACGAAGAGGATGGCGGCAAAGACCAGCAGCGAGAACGCCCGGTAGAGCTGGTTCTGCGCTTCGAGGTCGAACAGGTAGACCTTGAACGCCGTGAACACGTAGAGCGCGTAGGCGGCGTGCAGGCGCGGGCGCGCCCCCGTTCGAACGGCCGACACGTAGACGCCGAAGGCCAGCAACGCGTAGCTCAAGGACAAGATTGTGCGGTAGCCGGCGCGCCGCGCGCCCTCGGCGAACAGGTCCGTGAACGGCGGCGCGTGGGTGATCGCGAAGGCCTCGCGCCGCAGGAGCAGCATCACCACGCCGAGCGCAACCGCGAAGACCAGCGCCTGGAGCCGCTCGCGCGGCATTCCCAGCGCGGATTCGGGGGCCTCCCGGGCCAGCCACGCCAGCAGCACCAGCAGTGGCGTCATCAGCAGCACGCCGCCGTGCAGCCACCAGAGGCCGAAGCCGTCGCCAACGATGCGCTCCATCGTCGAGTAGCCACCCATCCACAGGAGCGCGTCGAGGGTAAAGACGATCAGCGCAGCGGCCAGGGCGAAGGCCGCCGTCCAGGGAAGGGCCCCGCCCAGTCTTGTTGCAGCGCCGAACCACAGCGCGCACATCACCGAGACCAACAGGCCGGCCTGGATCAGGCTGTGCAGGCCACCGGTGGCGAGGGGCGCGATCGTGTGGCGCGCCAGCCGGTAGGCCTCGCCGTCCACCGCCGCCAGCAACACCAGACAGCCGATCCCGAGCACAGCTCCCACCGGGAAGCGGACGGCCGGCATGCGTCCCACCAGCCGCGCCGTCAGACCGAAGGTCAGCGCGGCCGCAAAGGCCGGCCAGCTCCGCAGCTCGGCCAGGGGGATGTAGCGCGCCTCGCCGCCGACCCAGTGCGTCGACAGCAGCCCGTCGTACTCGAAGAGGCGGACCAGGATGACCGCCAACATCCCGAACACGTGCAGCTGCAGGAATCCGAAGCGCGGCCGGGTGCAGGCCCAGGCCAGGAGCACCGTCTGCGCGCACCAGACCAGGGTGATCCACGGTCCTGTCGCGAGATACGGGGTGGCCAGCAGCAGGAAGCCGGCCGCGGTGCCGGTGAAGACGCGCAGGCCCTTCGCATCCACGCTGGGCTGCCGGACCAGCCGGGACGAGACACCAACGTAGAGGAGCGTCACCACCAGCGCCACGAGACCCAGCCAGGAACGATGCTCCCCGTGGAGCGCCACCGCCGCGAAGACGAAGTGCACGATCCCATTGGCCACCGTCAACACCTGGCCGAAGGCGTCGATCGGCTCCCGCAGCCGCAGGCTTCGCCAGGTGGGGATCGCCGCGAAGAAGACGAAGAATGCCGCCAGGTAGGGAAGCAGCCAGGAGAGTTCCAGGAAGCGCGTGTCGCCCGCGTGCTCCGCGTAATCGTAGACCCAGGTGCCCGTGTAGACCACCGTCAGCAGGAAGGCCATCCACTTGAGCGGCTGCCAGTCGCGCCGGAAGGCGATCGCGAAGACGCCACCGTTCAGCACCAGGAGGTAGGTGGAGAGGAAGGCGTAGTTCCCGTCGCCCGTGCTCGCGAGAGCCGGCGCCAGATAACCGCCCACGAGGCCCCAGCCTGCGAGGGCCAGGGAGTCATAGCGCAGGGACTGCGCCACCACGGCAGCGGTCACCACGACGTAGAGCGTGAAGGCGACGGTCGCAGGAATCACACCGTATTGCTGTTGCCCGAACCAGACGGCGACGAAGAGCATCCCGTTGCCCCCCGAGACCAGCCCCGACGCAAAGCGATGCCAGCCGCGGCGCGCGTAGACCTCACCCACCCCGAGAAGCGCGACGCCCGTGACCAGCCCGAGTGCCACCCGCCCGGTGGGCCCGATCCAGCCGTTGTCCACCGCGTACTTGAAGACGATCGCCGCGCCCACGATGAGACTCAGCGCGCCGAGCTTGTTGAGCGGGTTGCCTTCGGCCAGGAATCCGCGGACCCAGCGCTGCGGTCCGGACGGGACGCGAAGCCTGGACCGGAACCGATCGCTTCGGGGAGGGGAGTATTCGGTACGGAGTGGAGGTGCAGTCGTCGTGACCAACGCGGTCGGTCCGGCGGGTGCCCGGGTGTCCTGCCCCGCCCTCTCCTCGATCGCACGCAGCTGCGCGCTGAGCCGACCGAGCGTGCTCTCCAGCGCCGAGAGCTTCGTGCGAAACTCCGCCAGCTCCTGCCGCTCCTCGTCCGTCATGGCCCCACCCCATGCCGAGCGCCGGCTCCGGGAGACTAGCCCTCCCCGGCGACGGCCGCGTCACTTCGGTGCTTATCGACAGGCCGTCACCGCAGAATGAGTCCCAGAGGGGGAGTAAAGGGCTCGGTGTTGGCAGCTGGTGAGCAACCAGCCAGTGTGCGAGAGTTTCTTCTCCACCCTCACGCGTCCCGAGCCTCCGAAGCAGAACGCGGTTGTAGATTCACCCCAGCTGCCCGAACACAAGCTACCAGAAAGATGGATTCCTCATGACAAGAATCGCCGACGCCAAGCAGGAGAGAGAAGGGCCGCTGGATGGAATTCGGGTGCTGGAATGTGCCGTCTTCCACGCCGGACCGGGGGGCAGTGCCATCCTCGGTGATCTGGGGGCAGAGGTCATCAAGATAGAGACCCCTGCCGGCGATCCGGAGCGGCATTGGACGAATGCGGGTGGGATCGACTTCTCCCTCCCGAATGGCGACAGCGCGATGTTCGAAGGATCGAACCGGAACAAGCGCGGCATCTGTCTCGACATGAAGAAGGAGAAGGGCCGTGCGATCTTCGATCGCCTGGCGAGAGAGGCAGACGTCTTCGTCACGAACCTGCGAAAGAGCACCAAGGTCAAACTGGGCCTGGACTATCCGACTCTGGCCCGATTGAATCCGAAGATCATCCACGCCAGCGTTTCCGGATACGGGCTCGAGGGCCCGATGAGTGATCTCGGCGCCTTCGACCCTCTGGGACAGGCCCGATCGGGAATGATGTTCGTCACCGGCAGCCCGGAGCCGAAGATGCTCCACCTCGGGCTGCTCGATCAGGCCACGGCCATCACCCTGAGCCATGCCATCCTGACCGCTCTCTTTGTCCGCGAGCGCAGGGGAATCGGACAGGAGGTCCACGTCTCGCTCTACAGCACGGCCCTGTGGATCCAGTACGCAAATCTGATGCTGAGCAGTTTCCTTGCCACCGATCCCTGCGTTCCCACCACGCGCTCCAATCACTCGCCTCTGCGTAACGCATTCTGCTGCCGGGACGGGGGGTGGATATTGGGAACGCACCACCCCGAAGAGAGATACTGGGCGAGCTTCTGCGAGGCCACGGGAAAGACCGACCTTCTGAACGATCCTCACTTCACCGACGATGTCGGCAGACCCATCCACTTCGTCGAGTTGATCGAGATCTTCGACGAGGTGTTTTCCACCAGGACGCGCGACGAATGGATGGAGATATTTCGGGCACGCGGACTCATGTTCTCCTCCGTTCAGCACATCGGCGAGGTCGCGAGCGACCTCCAGGCCCTGGCAAACGACTACGTGGTACCCTTTGACCACCCGACGCAGGGGCGCCTGAACCTCCCGGGCTATCCGGTGCACTTCAGCGCCTGCCGCTCCGGTACTCGAAACGCGGCTCCCACGTTGGGTCAACACACCGACGAGATCCTTCGCGAGATCGGTTACGGCGATTCGGAGATCGATACGCTGCGGCAAGAGGACGTGATCCGCTGATGCGATCTCTCCGCGCCTTGCCGCGGAAGCATCTCTTGGGTCAACACCCCCACATGATCTCGCGTCTCCGACGGTCATGATCACGTTGCAGCTGATCCGGAAGCACAGCGGAAGCAGTTGGCGCCCGAGCTTCGAAACCACGCCCCCGAGGCATGAGGCTTGGCGGCCTCGCCCCCGCCGACACGCTCAGCCCGTCGCCGCCGGCGGCTCGGCGGCGGCCGCGGCGGCAGGCGCCTCTTCCGGCTCCTCGCCCAGTTCCACGGCCTCCCCCGCGCCCACCAGCGCCACCAGCGCCAACCGTCCGACGAGCACAGCGCAGTCGCTGCCAAAGGGATCCACGAGGTGGAGGCCCGCCAGGCGCAGGGGCAGGAAGACGGCGCTGGCCTCACGCGAGCGCTCGCCGATGGCCTCGGCGTCCGCGCCCACCACGGGCACGATCTCCGCCTCGATCCGCAGCTCGTCGAGCATCCCGGCGAGGTGCTTCGCGATCTTCTGATCCTGCCCTTCCGCGGCGGGCGCCAGCAGGCGGATCGTGGCCTCGTCCCAGGTGGCGCTGCGCGTCATCAGGTACGCGAAGAGCAGCGCGAGGCGCGACGAGCCGTCCTCCCACCACCAGACGTCGATGCGTCGCTCCTGCGGCGGCGTGTCCTCGAGGCGGTGCGCATGCACCTGCGATGCGTGCAGCACGACCACGTTGCGCCCGATGCGCAGCGCGTTGCGGAGCACGCGCGCGTAGCGAGCGCTGCCCGCGCCGGGCGCGTCCTCCCCGCCGTCCTGGAACCAGTTGAGCAACACGGTGTTGGCACGGATCGGCCCGACACCCCAGGTCTGCACCAGAGTCGAGGCGCCGATGCCGAGGTCGGGCGCGGCCACCACCAGCGGAAAGGAGTCGAGCCCATACTCCTCGATCTCGCCGCGCAGCGCGGCCTCCGCAAGCTCGCAGCGCTGGCGCATCTTCGCGTCGGAGCCTTCACCGTCGAGGAGCTGCACTGCGGCCACGAGTCCCGAGCCGCCGGTGATCCACGAGGCGAAGCGCAGGATGCGCTCGCGCCGCTCGGCGCCGGCGGTGAAGACCAGCACGTGGGGCTGCCAGTCGCGAGGGGCCTCGGAGGCCTCGGCCAGCCCGTGCAGGCCGTCCTTCACCCGCCGGAAACGGTACGCCCAGCGGCTGTCGCGCCAGACGGTGGGGATGGCGGTGCGCTTCAGGTACTGGTGCAGGGCGCCGAGCAGCGCCAGGGCCACGACCCCCGCCAGGGGATCGATCGCCAGCATCGCCCCGAGGCACAGCAGCGTCGCCCCCAGGCTGGCGCGCCGGTGGAAGAAGCGGAAGCGCGGCCGAAAGGAGGGGCTTGCAGCGGTGGCCTCGACGTAGGTGGCATAGTTCAGCAGGCCGTATGAGATCAGGAAGAACATCGAGATCACCGAGGCGATCGCGTTCAGGTTGCCCGCGACGATCGCCGCCAGCGCGATTGTCCCTGCCAGGAGCACGCCCCGGCGCGGGTTGCCCTTCGCCCCGTGGCCACGCGCGAAGGGCGCCAGCAGCGGGAACACGCCGTCCGCCGCCAGCGCCTGCAGGATGCGCGGCGCCCCCAGGAAGGACGCCAGCGCCGAGGAGAGCGCCGCCGCCATCAGCCCCGCATCGACCAGCGCGGGCAGCGCCGCCACCCGGCGCATGGCGGCGTAGTCGCCGCGCAGCACGTCGCCGGGCAGCGCGGCGGCGAAAACCAGCATCGCGCCGACGTACACCACGGCCGACAGGCCCACCGCGGCCAGGGTGCCGCGCGGCAGGCTGCGCGAGGGATCGCGCAGCTCGCCCGACATGCTCACGCCCTGGGTGAAGCCGGTAACGGCGGGGAAGAAAAGCGCGAAGAGCGGCCAGAAGCCCAGGGCGCCGACGGGCGCGGCCAGGCTGCTAGCCAGCCGCTCGCCGTCACAGAGCACGAGCCCGCCGGCGAAGAAGGAGACGAGCCCGGCGGCGAGCACCGCCATGATCGCGTACTGGAAACGCGTGGCGAGGTCCGCGCCGACGAACGCCACGCCCCCGAGCATGAGCGCCGCGCCCACGGCTACGAGCCTCGGGCTCGCCGCCGGGAGCAGGACCGCCGCGGCCTCGCCGAAGCCGACGCAGTAGAACGCCACCGAAATGGCCTGGGCCGCGAAGAGCAGCAGCCCCAGCGCACCGCCGTACTCGATCCCCAGGCTGCGGGAGATCAGGTAGTAGTCGCCGCCGCCGCGCACCTTGCGGTTGGTCGCGATCGCGGCGAGCGAGAGGCTGGTGAGGACCGAAATCGACTTGGCCAGCGCCAGGATCAGCAACGCCCGCCCGAGCCCCGCCGAGCCGACCACGAAACCCGTGCGCAGGAAGAGGATGACGCCGAGGATCGTGAGCAGGCTGGGAGTGAAGACACCACCGAAGGTTCCAAGCGTCCCGGTCCGGCCGCGCCCGCGCATCTGCCCTCCCCGCCAGCGGGAGCATAGCGGGCGACCCGGCCCGGCGGCTGCCAGCGTCGGAAACCGAGGCATGGAACGCCGCAGGCTGGCGCCTCTGATCCCAACTGGGGGATCGAGGATCAACAATCGCCCCTTACGGAAAGCACGGATTCCGGATCGTGTCGGAAACCGACCAATCGGGTGCTCCCAACTACCACATGGAGCGCATGCGGAAGGGCTCCTGAATTCACGCGGAAGCGCGGCCTGTCCCGCTCAGGCTCGTTCGGCAACCATGTCCCGATTCTCGCAGAGATCCACTCGGGTCGCAGTCCTCTCACAGGGGAGCCTCAATGGGCGCGCTGCAGCTCCTCACCGCCCTCCTCCGACGGCTGCTCCAGAGCCCTGCCGCAGACGTCGCAGAGAACCTCGCTCTCCGCCATCGAATCGTCATGATCGGATCGATCCGGAGAGAGGGCTTCGGGCCGGGCTGACCTGATCGACCGGCACACCGGGAAAATGGGGCGTCATTTCGGTACGTTCGTACAGGTGAGTCGGGCACAGGAAGCGGCTTCCCGCAGACGGGCCAGGACCGGCTTTGGAGGCATACGACCACGACGCCGGCGTTTGCCCCCGAGGCCGCGCGGCGCCCGTCACCCCCAGAAGGAGCGAGCCAACGGTGGCAATTGACCCCACGTCCAGCCCAAGCCCTCCCACCATGTCCGTTCTGTCGAGCGCTGACTACATAGACGAAATGTACGAGCGCTGGCGGCATGATCCCGCGGCCCTCTCCGAGGAGTGGCGTCTCTTCTTCACGGGTTTCGACCTCGCCATGTGCCCCCGCGACTGCGTGTCCAGCGAGCGCGCCACCGCCCAGTCGCGGGTGGCGAGCCTGATCTTCGCCTATCGCAGCATCGGCCACCTGATCGCGCGGACCAACCCCATCGAGGAGAGGCCGGCGACTCACCCCGAGCTCGAGCTGGAGGCCTTCGACCTCGGCTCCGAGCACCTCGACATGGTCTTCGACACCGGTCACCTCGGCGGCCCGCAGCGGATCGCCCTTCGCCAGATCCTGGAGGTCCTGCGGGACACCTACTGCCGCAACGTCGGGGTGGAGTACGTCTACATCCAGGACCGACAGGTCCGGCGCTGGCTGCAGCAGGAGATGGAGCCCGTCCGCAACCGGCCCAAGCTCCCCCCGGAGAGCAAGATCCGGATCCTCACCGACCTCATTGACGCCGAGCTGTTCGAGACCTTCACCCACAGCCGCTACCAGGGTCAGAAGCGGTTCTCCGTGGAGGGGGCCGAATCGCTGATTCCCGCCCTCCACCAATTCATGGAGACCGCCGCCCAGACCGGTGCCGAAGACGTCGTGCTGGGGATGGCCCACCGTGGGCGGCTGAACGTGCTCGCCAACATCCTGCACAAGCCGTATCAGACCATATTCCACGAGTTCGAGGACAACATCGCCCCCGATCCGGTGGGTGGTGACGGCGATGTCAAGTATCACCGCGGGTACACCTCCGATTACGTCACCCAGACCGGCGCGACCATCCACATCAGTCTCACCGCCAACGCCAGCCACCTCGAGGCGGTGGATCCGGTGGTGGAGGGCCGCGCGCGCGCCAAACAGCGGCGGCGCGACGATACGCAGCTCCGCAAGAAGGTGCTGCCGCTGCTGATCCACGGCGACGCGGCGTTCTCCGGCCAGGGCCTGGTGGCGGAGACCTTCAACCTGTCGCAGCTCAAGGGGTATCGCACCGGCGGCACCGTCCACTTCGTGGTCAACAACCAGATCGGCTTCACCACGCTGCCGGGAGAAGCGCGTTCCTCCCGCTACCCCACCGACATTGCCAAGCTGGTGGAGGCGCCCATCTTCCACGTCAACGGCGACGACCCGGAGGCGGTCTGCTACGTCATCGACCTCGCCCTCCGCTTCCGCCAGAAGTTCGGGCGCGACGTCGTCGTCGACATGCTGTGCTACCGCAAGCACGGGCACAACGAGGGCGACGAGCCGGCGTTCACCCAGCCCCTCATGTATCAGCGCATCCAGAACCATCCCCCGGTGCGCGAGCTCTACCAGCAGAGGCTCGAGCGGGAAAACATCCTCACCCCCGACGACAGCAACGGGCTGTCGAAGGACTTCACGGAACGCCTGTACCAGGCTTTCAAGGACGTCCAGGAGAGCTGTCCGGTGCCCCTGCAGGACGACGGCCACGCCTTCGGCGGTCTGTGGTCCGGGCTCGACAATCCGTACTCGCACGAACCGGTGGACACCGGAGTCCCCCACCAGGAGCTGGTGCAGGTGGCGCGCGCCCTCACCACGGTTCCCGAGGGCTTCTCCCTCCACCGCAAGATCGAGCGACGGCTCGCGGCGCAGCTCGAGGCCGTCACCGACCGCAAGGACGTGGACTGGAGCCTGGCCGAGCTGCTGGCCCTCGGCAGTCTCCTCTCCGAGAAGTTCGCGGTGCGGCTGAGCGGTCAGGACTCGATCCGCGGCACCTTCTCCCAGCGCCACGCCGCCTGGTTCGACACCAGGACCCAGGATATCTACATCCCGCTCAATCACATCCACGCGGAGCAGGAGCGCTTCTGCGTGTACAACAGCATGCTGTCCGAGGCCGCGGTGCTCGGGTTCGACTACGGCTACTCGCTGGTGGATCCCGAGGTCCTGGTGATCTGGGAGGCACAGTTCGGCGACTTCGCCAACGGGGCCCAGGTGATCATCGACCAATTCATCACCGCCGCCCTCGACAAGTGGCATCGCGGGTCAGGCCTGGTCATGCTGCTCCCCCATGGCTACGAGGGACAGGGGCCCGAGCACTCCAACGCCTACCTCGAGCGCTACCTCACGCTGTGTGCCGAGGACAACATCCAGGTCTGCAACCTCACCACCCCGGCGCAGTACTTCCACGTCCTGCGCCGTCAGCTGGCGCGCCGAATCCGGCGTCCCCTGGTCGTCATGTCCCCAAAGAGCCTGCTGCGCCACCGCCGGGCGGTGTCGCCGGTCGAGCAGCTGCTGTCGGACCGCTTCCACGAGGTGCTCGACGACCCGTCTCCGCCGGCCCGGCCGCGACGCCTCGCGCTGTGCACCGGGAAGATCTTCTACGATCTCCTGGAGGGGCGCGACGCGGCCGGCATCGATGACGTCGCGATCGTGCGGGTCGAGCAGCTCTACCCCTTCAATTCGACGATGTTTCGCCGGATCATCGAACCCTACCTGGGGGCGCAGGCTGTGGTATGGGCCCAGGAGGAGACCAGAAACCGCGGGGCGTGGAGCTACATGCGGCCCATCCTGCAGGAGCATCTCCCGGACCACCGGATCGACTATGCGGGCCGCGAGCCGAGCGCCAGCCCGGCCACCGGCTCCCTGCGCGTGCACCGCGAGCAGCAGGCCGCCGTGGTGGCAGAGGCGCTCGGAGGGCCGAGGTGAGAGCTGCTTCCCCCGGGCCTGGCCAGGATTCGATATGATGCCCGTCCAGAGCCGGTGCCACGCGCGTCTGCAAGCGCTGGCACCGAGCCATTGCGGCACCGGCGCGGCCGTGACAGGGTGAACGCGATGCTCCTCGAAGTGAAAGTCCCCGAGGTCGGCGAGTCCATCACCGAGGGTCTCCTTGCCGAGTGGTGCAAGGCCGACGGTGACTGGGTCGAGGCCGAGGAACCGTTGCTGGTGCTCGAGACGGACAAGATCACCATGACCGTCGACGCCGAGGCGGCCGGCCAGCTCAAGATCGTGGTACCCGAGGGCGCGACGGTCCAGGTGGGCCAGGTGGTGGGCACCATCGACCCCGAGGCCGAGCCCCGGGCGGTTCCGGCCGGGGAGAGTCCCGTTGCCGAAACCGAGGAGGCGCCCCAGCGCGCACCGGAGCACCACCCTGCCCCGCCGACGTCGCCCTCCGTGGCGGCGCCCTTGAACCCACCCGCCGGCATGCCCCAGGCCGCTGCCAAGCTGGATCCCCTCAAGGGGCTCTCGCCGGCCGTGCAGCGTATGGTCTTGGAGCACCACCTGGATGCGGCAGCCATCGCAGGCACTGGCAGGGACGGGCGGATCACCAAGGCGGACGTGGTACGCCACATCGACGAGCGTCGGCGGCCGACTGCGCCATCCAATGGGCCGGTGTCGGGGACAGCGCCGGCCGCCCCGATCGAAGCGGACCAGACCGCGGATCCGGCCGCAATCCAGACTCCACCCGTTGATTTGGTGACAGAACACCAGACACGCGCAGCCATGACGCCCCTGCGCCAGCGGGTCGCCGAACGGCTGGTGGAGGTGCAGCAACGCTCGGCCATCTTGACCACATTCAACGAGGCCGACATAAGCGGGGTGATGGCCCTCCGCGCCCTCTACAAGGACGCGTTCAAGGAGCGCCACGGCGTCGGTCTCGGCTTCATGTCCTTCTTCGTCAAGGCCTCGATCGACGCGCTCGAGACGGTCCCCCAGGTGAACACCTACATCGACGGCGACCACGTCGTCACCAACCACTACTACGACATCGGGATCGCGGTGAGCACCGACCGGGGATTGGTGGTGCCGGTGCTACGCGGGGCGGACCGGCTCTCCATGGCCGAAATCGAGGCCCAAATTGCGGACTTCTCGCGCCGCGCCCAGGAGCGAAAGCTCGAGCTGAGCGAGATCACCGGGGCGGTGTTCACGATCTCCAACGGTGGCGTCTTCGGCTCCATGATGTCGACCCCGATCCTCAATCCGCCGGGGAGCGCGATCCTCGGCATGCACGCCATCAAGAAGCGACCCGTGGTGGTCGACGACGAGATCACGGTCCGGCCCATGATGTACCTCGCCTTGTCGTACGACCATCGCATCATCGACGGCCGTGAAGCGGTGACATTCCTCAAGAGAATCGTGGACTGCATCGAAAGCCCCGAACGCATGCTGCTCGAGATCTGAGATCATGGAGAGCTACGACCTGGTGATCATCGGTGCCGGGCCCGGAGGCTACGTGTGTGCCATCCGCGCCGCTCAGCTCGGGCTCGAGACGGCCCTGGTCGAGAAACGCTCTGCCCTCGGAGGCACCTGCCTCAACGTGGGGTGCATCCCCTCCAAGGCGCTCCTCGAGTCGAGTGAGCTGTACGCCACCGCCCACCACAGCTTCGCCGACCACGGCATCGTGGCCGACGGCCTGGCGCTGGACCTGCCCCGGATGATGGCGCGCAAGGATGGGATCGTGAAGGAGCTGGTGGACGGCGTCGCGATGCTGATGAAGAAGAACAAGGTGGCCGTCCATACCGGCCGCGGCGTGCTCACCGCGCCCGGCCGGGTCACTGTCCAAGCCGGCGACCGCGAAGAGGTGCTCGCGGCCAAGGCGGTGTGCCTGGCCATGGGCTCGAAGGCTGTGGAGCTGCCCTTCGCCCCCTTCGACGGCGAGCGAATCGTTTCTTCCACCGAGGCGCTGTCCTTCGCCGAGGTGCCCGGGAGCCTCGTGGTGATCGGCGCAGGGGCGGTGGGCCTGGAGCTGGGCAGCCTGTGGAGCCGCCTCGGTGCCAAGGTGACGGTGGTGGAGCTGCTGCCTGCGATCGCGTCCTTCGCCGACAAGCAGATGTCCAGCTCTCTGGAGCGGGCTCTGGCAGCTCAGGGCCTCGAGTTCCACCTCGAGAGCAAGGTGACCGAGATCGAGTCCCTCAAGAACGGCGCCAAGGTGAGCTTCGAGGACAAGGACGGCAAGAGCCAGGAGATCGAGTGCGACAAGGTGCTGGTGGCGGTCGGCCGCATGCCCAACACCCTGGGCTGCGGCATCGAGGACATGGGGATCGAGCTCGACGAGCAGCGGCGCATCAAGGTGGACGAGCACTTCTGCACCAACGTCGAGGGGGTGTACGCCATCGGCGATCTCACCCGCGGGCCCATGCTCGCCCACAAGGCCGAGGACGAGGGTATCGCCCTGGCCGAGCTGCGGGCCGGGAAGGCCGGCCACGTCAACTACGGCACCATCCCCAACGTGATCTACACCGAGCCCGAGCTGGCGATGGTCGGCAGGACCGAGGCCGAGCTGAAGGAAGCCGGGGTGCCGTTCTCCGCCGGCCGCTTCATGTTCCGTGTCAACGGCCGCGCCAAGGGCCTCGGCCTGCTCGACGGCATGGTCAAGATCCTCTCCCACAAAGAGACCGACGAGATCCTCGGCGTGCACATGGTGGGGCCGCGGGTGTCCGAGCTGATCGCCGAGGCGGTGGTGGCCATGGAGTTCAAGGCATCGGCCGAGGACCTGGCACGCACCTGCCACGCCCACCCCACCCTCTCGGAGGTGGTGCGCGAGGCCGCGCTGGCGGTGGACAAGCGGGCGATCCACTCGTGAGGCGCGAGACGTCCCCGTAAGGTCGAACAACTCCGAAGCCGAAGTTGCCTGTCAGCTCGAGGAGTTGCGCTCGGTTTCGGGCCGTATTCTCATCTGCGCGTGGCTGCCGCGCCTGTGCCTCCCGAAAATCCGCCGCCAACCGCGGCGAGAAGGTCGAATGGATCATCGAGGAAGCCCGCCGAGGGAGCACCCAATCGCGGGCACACTCGTCGCGCCTTTGCCGCTGCTCAACGGCGCCGGACGGACAGCTCTGTGCCCATGCAGCCGCCTGGTCGGGACATCGCGCGACTGGGGATGCGCCTCGACAAGTGGGCGTGATTCCGCGTGAATCGCGTCTTCGGGTGGAACAATAGACAGCGTTGACTGAAGCGTCCGGTACCGGCCTGAGGGGCGGTCCTCGCGAACCACCTCAACGAGGTGGTATCGCTGGACTTCTTCCGGGTGTGGATGGCCCGGCGCAACGGTTCAGGCGTCGCTACCTCGCCTCGCCGATACCCAACCTCCCAAGAATCCGTTCCATCAGGCACCATCGCGTGAAAGCGGACTGCAAGAGGTTCAGGCCCACGAAAGCCGTGAAGAGGTGCCAGTACGGACTGTGGAGATAGCCCAGGGCAAGCGAGATCAGGACGAAGCTCCCTGCGATCGCACGTATGTACTGCTCCATTCCCATGACAGCATGGTAACTGGGCGCGGGACCGTCTCGCCAGTTGCCACTCTCGCTCCGGATGCGCGGCTGACGCAAGAAGCTGCCAAGCCGCCCGCCCGCAGCAAGGCAACCGGGGCCGAGCTGCGCCAGGCGGATCCGTTCAACACCAGGTAGCGTCGGGTCGGAACGTCGCTCATCCCGATCGCGAAGGGAGATACGGTCCGGATCCCATAGACGAAACGGAACCCGAGGATGAAGAGAAGGTGATGGCGTTCGATCAATCCCTGAACGCGTTCCACCTTGGGCGCCCAGGTCGCCCGTCTCCTCAGGAAGGCTTCACCCTTCCTCCGTCCGAGATGGAAGTAGAGCTGGTCTCCGAGAATGGCCCCCGCGGACGCGGCCAGCATCACCAAGGGCAGCGACAAGCAGCCGCGGTGGGCCGCGAAGTCCGCGAGCACGACAATGGTCTCGCCCTACAGAAAGGTGCCCACGACCAGGGCCGCGTAGCCGTAGGAGTCGAGGATTTCGGCCAGGCTCCAAGGGTCGCCTCCCAGTCCCCTAGCATGGGCCGCGGCGGGGATTGGCGCCAGCACCTGTGCTCAGGCAGTATCAGGCCGTCCGCTGCAACCGACCTGGGCGGTCACGTGGATGTCGGAGGCCGCGTGAATCCTTGAGCAACGCATCTACGGAGACGGTGCCCCGGAGCAGGCGCGCGCTGACATTGTGCCTCGGCGCCGCCGGCGTCGTGTACGGCGACATCGGGACCAGCCCCATCTACGCGATCCGGGAGTGCTTCCACGCCTTCCACGGAGTCGAGCCCACCCCGGAAGCGGTGCTCGGAGTGCTGTCGCTGATCTTCTGGGCGCTCGTGCTGGTGATCTCCGTCAAGTACCTGTTCCTGGTAATGCGGGCCGACAATCACGGCGAAGGAGGGATCATCGCGCTCACGGCCCTGGTGAGCCCGCGCTC
>Ga0307423_1000295_pt1 | contig 33828 bp, 26 predicted proteins | sample SalMarWE160310MG_FD_202154 | JGI IMG/M metagenome (GOLD analysis project Ga0307423, IMG submission 202154) | Salt marsh sediment microbial communities from the Plum Island Ecosystem LTER, Massachusetts, United States - WE1603-10 | ecosystem: Environmental > Aquatic > Marine > Intertidal zone >... | reverse complement strand
GGGCTCAGCGGGTCAAGCTCCGCATCAAGCTGGTCATACAGCAGGTAGGCTCCGAGTGTCGAGCCACCGATATATTTTCGTAGATCAGATGATGGGATCGCCCGGCTCGTTGCCCCTCCTGAACCTAGATCCACCTCAAGAATTCGACCGAAACCCTCCATCATGCTGGGTCTGAGCCATTAGGTGTCGTAAATTCTGCCTGGCCTCGATTGGATCGAGCCGGGGCTGGCGGAATCTTGCTCATGGCATACTCGGCCATCGCGGTAATCGTCAGGCTTGGATTTAAGCCGGGATTTGCCGGGAGGACCGACCCATCAACAACATAGATCCCTGGCGCGCCAAAGAGCTCAAAGTCCGTGCTGATGGCTGCAGTCTCCGCCGAATTTCCCATCGGCACACCTCCCAGTATGTGGGCTGTCATAGGGATATTCGCCGCTCCCTCCACGATATTGCCCATTGGGTAGCCGGGTAGTTTTTCCGCCATCCGGCGAGTTACGTCATGCCCGATAGGGATTTCTGCCTGAACCGGGGAATCGACCTGCCGATCCGAAGTCAATCCATGCTTGAACCCGGTTCCCAGACCACGTCCCGGCGAGATCCGCAACCAGGTATCCTCGGTTTGCATGACCAGCACCCCGAATGTTTTCCTGCCCCAGCTTGGGACGAAGTGAGCTTGAAAAAAACGAACCGGATGGCGCACCGTCTCCCAAACGAGATGGAAAAACCTGCGAATAGTTCCTTCTCCGCTGGCCTCGATCAGAGGCGCTCCCAGCAAACGGTACAAAAACGATGACCCTTCCGGAAAAAAGAAAGGTTCGATATGCGTGACCTCATCAGCCTGGACGACCGAAGCGATCGCCACACCCTTGGTATGGTTGGCGTCCCTGCGTGAATCTGTCACGCCAAGCAGGGCTTCACTATTGGTACGCACGTTGCTCCCGAGCGTCTCTGAGATTCCAGGAAGAGTCTTAACTCCATCACGGCAGTGGAATAACAAACGCAGCGTCCCCAGCACCCCGGCTGAAATAATCACATTCTGTGCCAGAACCTTACGGCTCTTCGACCGTACCCACGCGGTTGATGAACGATAATGGATCTCATAACGACCGCCCGTGGAGTCGGAAAGTGCAATGGGTTGCATGTAGGTCACTTCGGATTCAGCCTGAATTTGAGCACCATACTTCTCGGCGAAGAATAAATAGTTCTTGGGCAGCGTGTTTTTAGCATTGTAGCGGCAGCCAATCATGCAACCGCAGCAAAATTTGCAGCCGCTTCTAGCCGGCCCTGCTCCGTCGAAATACGGGTCGGGCACTTCTTCGCCTTCCGGTCCGAAAAACACCCCGACGTGTACCGGCTCAAATGTCTCTTCACGGTCAATGTCTTTTGACACGGACCGCAGGACCTCATCCGCCTCGGCGAGTTTTACAGCTTGTGTTCTGCCGAGCATCCGCTTCGCCGTCTCGTAGTGTGGTTCAAGAATAGTCTTCCAATCGCCAAGTTCCTTCCAGGCGGGCGCCTCGAACGCGGCTTTATCCGGTTCGACGAGCACATTCGCATACCCAAGGCTTCCGCCGCCCACCCCGCTCCAGTGCATGACAAGCACATCAGGAAACAAGGTCATTTGAAGAAACCCAAAAAAGCGCAGCGCTGGCATCCAGAGATAGTTGCGTAGATCCCAGTTTGAACGCGGAAAGTCCTGATCTCGATAGCGGCGCCCACGTTCTAATACCAGAACGCGGTAACCTTTTTCAGCCAGGCGCATGGCCGACACACTACCCCCGAAACCGGACCCGACAATTACGAAATCATATTCCTGGGTGTCCTGGAACTCCGAGTTCATCAACTCTCCAATCCTCAAAATGGTTTAATGACGAACCGTAAAGGGTAGCTTGAGGCGCTCATCCAACGACCGCATTCTACCCCTCGTCCAGCCACTCCGTGTCAAAGTAAACGATCTCGCTGTGGTATTCGAGCGGCGCCATGGTTAATGCCTCTTCATCGAAGCACTTAATGATCGCATCGAGATCGATGGCATTCCATTCGCAGTAAAGCTTATTCGTTTGGGTATCCATGAAGGAGTGGAGCCAGGTCGCATCCGTAGAGCATCGCCGGCGGATACCCCGCCACAATTCAATCCATTCATCCTGTGATGCAGGAAATTGCTCTACTTTGTGGACCAGAAGATAGTGCGGCATGCCAAATGCTCCTTTCTATTGAGGCGGATTCAAACCCTCGATCTCAACCAGCCGGCAGCAGCGCACAAAATCCAGCACAACTGGGATGTTCCTGAGAATATAGGCCATGTTTCCCTGGACATTTAGCCGCCTGGTCAGCATGGCCTGAACAGGATCCAGCTCTCCAGTAAAAATCTTCGTGATGTTTGAAATTGGTGCCCGCAGACGAAAGGCAGCTGAGGGTAGATTTTCGAGGTCGTGTTGGTACATTTGGACAGATCGGCAGGCGCCGTGCCAGAGATCCAGGTAAAGACCAACCGGAAGTTCATCGTTCGGCTCCCCTGGATCTGGCTCAATGTTTACGATCATATCGCCTTCCCATTTCTGTGCGACCATTGCATAGCGTTCATCGTGATTGAGCACTCGATACAGTTCTTCGAGCCAGGCTAGGCTCGGGAAGGGATAGGGCATATATCCTCCTCTCGCATCCTTCGAAACATGATTATCCAGCCTGCCATGGCCAGCTGTCAACGCCGGCATTGACAGGCTTTCGAACGGTCGAGTACACTTCATACCGTTCATGGTGAGGCTTGACGAGTACGAATTCTACGCGGTTTTATCCTGAAGGCTGAATCCACATTACGAATTCCGCGGGATACTATGGCGTGATTTCGAATAGAAATGATGCTTTTTTCTTCATTGCACGCGGACTAAGGTCAAAGTTGAATTTACGAGGATGTGATGGATAAACGTGAAATATTCCTAACGCCTGAAGGTGCGGAGAAATTGCGCCATGAACTGGCCGAGCTTACCGGACCGCGCCGGACAGAACTAGCCCAGCGTCTAAGGCACGCCATCTCAATGGGTGATTTGAGCGAGAATGCCGATTATATCGCCGCAAAAGAACAGCAGGGGTTTCTCGAAGGCAAGATTCAGGAGATCGAGGCTGTTTTGCGATCGGCAACAATTGTCGAGAATGGCGGCGGGGGAGATAAGGTTGAGATTGGATCAACCGTCGTTGTAAAGGAAGACGGACGTGAACCCGAAACTTACCATCTGGTCGGTATCAAAGAAGCAGACCCGCGCAATGGCAAGATCTCAAATGAATCACCGATCGGTAAAGCACTGCTCGGAAAGCGGGCGGGAGAGATCGCGATTGCACGGACACCAGCCGGGGAGATGAAACTGGAAGTCGTGGAAATTCGCGCCTGATTCAGCAAATGAATCAAGAACGAGCAGCGATGGTTAGCTGCTCGTTCTTGATCGCTCGATTTACCAGAGGCAGTTCAGCTTTTCGCTAAGGCTTTCAACTCGATCGTCATTCTGTCGAAGAAGCTCTCATTCGGCAGAGCACCCTCTCCGTAGCTGATATCAACCACTCGGGCTTCGATCCGCAACGAGGCAGTTTCCAATTCAACCACCCCACCACTCTCCGCGAGAATGGGATCACCTTTTGCTGAAAGGCGGCTGCGCGTTTCATCGTCATTGAAAGCATAGTTGCTCAGGACAATCTTCGTCACGGTTTGAATATCGTTTTTATCAAAGAGCCAAATCTCGAACCCAGATACTTTCTTCGGCTCGCCGACGCTCATGACCTCCGCAATGCCAACGCCACACTCGCCGAGAAAATCACCGGTGGCCGGACTCTCGATACTGAACGAATCATCATAGAGATCGTCACCCAAGCTATAGGTAGTCCGGAATGTAGCCAAAGGCTGGGCTTCTGGCATTCCCACCGCTGCGGGACTCTCAAAAGACATTGGAGGTTCCGCGGATTCACCTAAATCGTATTCCTCTTGCTCGACATCACCTTCGCGTGTTTCAAGCCGACGGCGCAGGAAAAGCGCCAGGCCAAGGAGAGCACCGAGTAATACGGTTCCGCCGCAAACCGGCAAGATCAAACGCGCTGCCGAACTGCGTGCAGGTTGTTCTTCCTCGCTAGCCGGCTGGGCAGCAGGCTCAGTACTCGGCTCGGCGGTCGCCTCAGCCCCTGAACCGGTCTCGGTTGAAGGCGCGATCTCCGACTCGACCGCCACAAGTGCCTGGAATTTTTGCAACGCACTGGGGCTGACCTCGACGGGATCGCTCCCTACGAGATCCAGCGTCGCATCTTTATAATCCCCCAGGCTATTGAATCGCTCTAAAGCCAACTCTGGATCTTGATTTGCAGCATACGAATCGATCGTCATACGCAGGTAATCGACGCGCAGGTCCTCCCGCAAATCCGCTGGCGTACCATTAACCCACTCCACCGGGCTAATTACCCAGGCGTAAAGTACGCCGAGAACGATGCCCAGGATCAGTGCGGCTACAGCCACAAGTGGAATCCTGGAAGTGAACTGCTTGATTGCATCCATAAGACCTCACTCCTTGGCGCACAATCGAGTTTGATCTATCTACGCGTACGCCTGGTGCCTTGCTACGACCATCGTGATTTTAGGCCGTAGTTCTCGGATAGGCAATCATAGGGGTGCAGGATCTATGCCACTTCCCCTTCCGGCTGCTCAAGTTTCGATAAATCGTATTTCGTCTCACATTTCGTGCAGACGGCATGCTGCCGGTTCTCGGCGACCAAGAGGCCACCGCAGTTCGGGCAGGCTGGTTTCAAAGGACGCTTCCACGACGTGAACTCACATTGTGGGTAGTTCGCACAACCATAGAAAACTCTGCCGCGCTTTGTTCGACGCTCAACCAGCTCACCACCATCTAACGGGCAGTTCACGCCGATTTTTTCGAGCCAGGGTTCTGTATACCGGCAGTTGGGAAAATCAGAACAGCCAATGAACTTTCCATAGCGTCCGTGTCGCACCATGAGGGGGTGGCCGGATTCCGGACAGAGCCGGTCGAGCAACTCGGGCTCTACCTTCATCTCAGGCATCGCTTCCTGCGCTTCAGCTAGTTCTTTTTCGAATGGTCCGTAAAAATCACGGACAATTTCGACCCAATCCTTTGTCCCTGAAGCGACGTCATCGAGCTCAGATTCCATCGAAGCGGTAAAGTTTACATCGACGATGTCAGGGAAGTGGTTAACCAGCAAGTCGTTTACCGTTTCTCCAATTTCCGTTGGAACCAGGCGGCGCTGCTCACGTACGACATAACCTCGCTGGCGTAATGTCGATATGATCGGGGCATAGGTTGATGGCCGGCCAATCCCGTATTCCTCTAATTGACGAATGAGGGTCGCGTCGGAAAACCTCGGCGGAGGCTGTGTGAAATGCTGTTCAGGGTAAATCTCGACCAGTTCAACCGCATCGCCGACGGTCAGACCGGGGAGCTGGTTCATCGTTGAACTGTGCCCCTCCTCGCTTGTGCCATTTGCCTTTCCATTGTTTTCCTGGACAGTGTAGACTTCGAGAAATCCTGAGAACCTCAGTGCTGAAGCCGAAACCCGGAAGAGATAGTGCTTATCGCCATCGGTTCCGACTACCTCCATGCGCAGTGTGTCGTAAAGAGCTGGCTGCATCTGGGAGGCAATGAACCGTCGCCAGATGAGATCGTATAGCTTGAACTGATCGCGGCTGAGATGGGATTTAAGCATCTCCGGCGTCCGGTTGGCGGAAGTTGGCCGAATCGCTTCATGTGCTTCCTGTGCCCCACGGGTCTTGCTTAAATAGCGTGTAGGGGAATCCGGTAAATACTCAGCTCCGTAACGTCGGCCAATCAGGTCGCGCACTTCCTGCAGCGCCCCTTCAGAGACCTGGACCGAGTCAGTACGCATATAGGTAATCAGACCCACCGCCTCATCGCCCGGTAGATCTATGCCCTCGTAGAGCTGCTGAGCCAGGGCCATCGTCCGGCGTGCTGTAAAACCGAAGGCGGACGAGGCGGCCTGCTGCATTGTGCTTGTGGTGAATGGAGCGTAAGGTTTTCGGCTGCGAGTTCCCCGCTTGACTTCGGATACCTGGTAATCTGCCTTTCTCAAATCGCTTTCTAACAAGTCAACGTCTGTCTCCGAATTTAGAACTGGTTTTTCGCCGTCGATATTCATCAATAGAGCCCGAAATGCTGGCGGTTTGGCCGGATGGAAGAATTCACCGTCGATTGACCAGTATTCCCGAGGTTCAAATTCACGAACTTCACGCTCGCGATCGACGACTATACGCAAGGCAACGGATTGAACCCGGCCGGCCGAAAGGCGACCACGCACCTTCTCCCAGAGCAGCGGGCTTAAGTTGTAGCCAACCAGACGGTCCAAAATCCGGCGCGCCTGCTGTGCATCGACCAGGTTCTGGTCAATCCCGCGCGGGTGTTCGAAGGCCGCCTCCACCGCTGGAGCGGTGATTTCGTGAAACACCACCCGCCGAGCTAGCTCGGGGTCGATCTCGGCTGCCTCCAGCAGGTGCCAGGCGATCGCCTCCCCTTCCCGGTCAGGATCGGTGGCCAGGTAGACTTCAGCCGCTTTGGCAGCGTCGGCTTTCAAGCTCTTGACCACCTCGCGCTTCTCATTTGGCACCCGATATTTTGGCACGAAGTTGTTCTCAACGTCGACAGACAGCTGCGAACGAAGCAGATCCCGTACGTGTCCCAGAGAGGCCTTGACGGTGTAGCCCTTGCCGAGAATTCGTCCAACCGTGCGCGCTTTCGCCGGTGACTCGACAATCACCAATCGTCCCTGGCGGGGTTTCTCCTTCGCTTTTCGCGCAGTTCGTTTTATTTCCGGAGGTTCAAGGCCCGCATGCGCAGGCGTACGGCCCATTCGATATAGCCCAGTCCCGCAAACAGGACAGACACCCTTTGTTGCAGGCGTACCATTTGATGTGAATGTTGGTGCCGGTTCAGAAATCTCTCTTTTTTGCTTGCATTTGACACAATATGCTTCCACAAAGTTCTCCCTACAGATATCGATCCATGCCCCGTTTCGCGAGCTCATCGACAACCGCTTTTACATCGGCGGCATGGCTCCGATCACACACTAACAGAACATCGCCTGTATCAATTAGAATGACGTTATCAAGTCCTATCAGAACTATAAGTTTCTCGCTATCTAAATCTGCCGCGCTTAATATTAATGAGCCATTGCTCTCGCGCAGCAGCACATTTCCGCTCTGAACAACGTTCCCCTGCTCATCACCTTCGAGCAGCTGCAGCAGCCGGCTCCAATCTCCAACGTCATACCAGCCGAGATCCCGAGCGGGTATCACAAGAACGCTGCGCGCACCTTCCATGACTCCATAATCAATGGAAATCTTATCCAAACCCGGCCATACCCGCTCCACGACTTGTCTTTCAGCTTCAGTTCCCAGGGCGGGTTCGATCTCGCCCAGCGCTGCAGCAAGCTGAGGCATCTGACGCTTGATCTCATCCAACACGGCAGCCACCCTCCAAACGAACATGCCTGAGTTCCAAGCATACTCCCCACTGGCAAGATACTTCTGTGCCAGATCGAGCGAGGGCTTTTCCACAAATTCAGCCACCCGGAATGCCTGCATCCCGGCAAATACACCCGCAGGTGCCCCGAGATGAATATATCCATAGGTTGGATCGGGACCCTCCGGTTCGATGCCGAGCGTAACCAGGCCGCCTTGATGTGAAGCCTTATACGCAGCTGCCAGCAATCCAAGAAAACGATCATGATTCCGAATGACGTGATCCGCAGTCAAACAAGCCATGATTGCATCTTCATCCCGCTGATGGAGTTTTAATGCCGCAAGACCGATCGCCGCAGCATTTCCACGGGGCGCTGGTTCAATGTAGTAATTTTCCGCTGGCAATGCCGGAGTTTCCTGCTGCAAACCCGGAACCAGCTCGGCGATGGTGAGAACAAGGATGTTCTCAGCCGGGATCAAAGGCTCTATCCGCTCAACAGCCATGCGGTATAAGGTGCGCTTCTCAACGAGTTCGAGAAGCTGCTTTGGCCGATTATGCCTTGATAACGGCCAGAGCCGGGTTCCACCGCCCCCGGCCATGATTGCAGCGTAATAATGTTCTCTATCAGCCATCAATCAACCCTGTACCTCACCTGCGGCTCAGCGATACGGACGAAATGCATCCCCCCGGTCCGGCGTACTCGTCCTTTCAACTCCAGCATGGTCAGCACGGCGTTAACCTTCTGTGCATGCAGGCCAGAACGCGCCCCAATTTCATCAACATGAAGCGGGTCCTTGCCAAGCTGTTCAAGCACGGCTCGCTCGTCAGTGTCCTGAGGCAGCACCTGGTCAAAAGAGAGCTGCTCGATTACCAAGCCCAGGTTCAACGTCTCGAGAATCTCTTCCGGCCTCAAGAGCGGATAAGCTCCAGCCTGGATCAGCCGGTTCGTTCCTTTGCTCGCGGGCCGGTAAATCGTTCCCGATACTGCAAACACATCCCGCCCTTGATCGGCAGCGAAATCGGCAGTAATCAGCGCCCCACTCCGCTCACCGGCCTCGATCACAACAACTCCTAACGATATCCCGCTGATAATCCTATTACGGGCTGGAAAGTTGCGCCCTTCCGGGCTAGTGCCCAATGGATACTCCGACAGTATGCATCCCGATTCTGCTATTCGCTCCGCAAGATGCTCGTGCTCCGGTGGATAGATCCTGTCCAGACCTGATCCAAGAACTGCAATCGTTCGGCCACCTGCGTCAAGCGCTGCCAGGTGTGCGGCTCCATCAATCCCACGCGCCAGGCCAGATACGATGGTTACTCCGACCGACGCAAGGTATTGGGCAATCTCCTGCACCACGGCCAGCCCGTATTCTGTTGGACGCCGTGTCCCGACCAGCGCGACCGCGAGTTGATCGGCCGGGTCAAACTCGCCCCAAAGAAAAAGCAGTATCGGCGGGCTCGCTACTTGTTTCAAGCGCTCCGGGTATTCCGGATCACTCAGCTTGACGACATGGTACCCGGAAGACCTGATTTGTTCGAGCGCAGCATCCAGATCCAGCGTATTACGCATTTGCTGCACGGACTCTGCCAGCTCGAGGTTCAAACCTGCCCTTCGCAGTTGAGCTGGCGTGGCATTCCAGGCTTTCTCGAGATCGCCGAATGCATCTAATAAGTTGCGCAGCCTGACTGCACCGATTCCCTGTATGCGATGGAACCCCACCCAGTATCGAAGGTCGTCCTGCATATCCCCCTCCTGTTCACCCAGCTCCGTCGGGTGGAAGCCGGCTGAGAATACCATAGCGTTTTTACGGGTGTCAAGCGCTTTCCTTCTGATCTGGAAAGCTGGAAAGCATCGGATGAATAATGGTACAATTCGGCCTCACCGGTTTCCGTACATGCTTTTCGTGCACGATTTGACGGCTAACCCAATCTGTCGGGAGCTCTACTTTGCTGCAGTCTGCCGACCGTGTCTCAATCATCTCCAAAGAGATGAATATGCGTTATGAAACCCAACGAACTGAACGATATTCTCGTCCCAAATCGACTGCGTGGACTGTGGCGGCTGATGCGTGGCTACAGGCTTGTGTACCTGGGTGCCAGCTTCGGGCTCGGCATCAGCGCGCTTTCACGAACCGGCACTTACCTGCTCCTGCAGCGTTTAATTGACGACGTCCTCCCCAATCAGCCTACCTCAAAAATCCTCATTCTGTATGGCCTTTCGTTCATCGCACTTGCTGTCGTAACCGGCGGATTCACATTTATGAGCGGCAGCCTGGCCGCCAGGACGGCGGAAGGCTTGGCGCGCCGGCTGCGGAATAACCTCTTCGATCACATCCAGCACCTGCCTTTCCAGTACCATGACGCCACCCCAACCGGAGAGCTGATTGAGCGCTGCACCTCGGACGTCGATGCGCTGCGTACATTTTTTGCAGATCAGGTTATCAACGCGGGGCAAATCGTCGTTCTATTTGCAGTCAATATCAGTGCAATCATCAGCATCAGTCCAGTTTTAGCACTGCGATCGGTCCTGATTGTCCCGGTGCTGGTGGGCATCTCGTTTTTCTTCTTCCGCCGTATCTCCGATGTCTACGAAGCCTATCAGGAACAGGAAGCAATACTTTCAACGACACTGCAGGAAAACCTCTCTGGAGTACGGGTGGTCAAAGCTTTCGCTCGCCAGGATTATGAAATTGATAAGTTCGAACGAGAAAATTGGGAGAAGTTCCTGCGGGGCCGTAAATTAATCCTGATGCATGCACTCTTCTGGCCATCCTCGGATTTGCTTTCAAGCTTCCAGATGATCATCGGCCTGGGCATGGCTGCCTTGATGACGATCAATACCGAACTTACGCTCGGCTCGTATGTGGCTTATGCCGGTATGATCCTATGGATCATCTGGCCGATGCGAAATTTAGGTCGGCTCATCGTTCAGATGTCAAGCGGCATCGTCTCGTTCGGACGCGTGAAGGACGTGATCAAGGCCGAACGGGAAGAGATGAGCGTGGGGATCGAGCCAGCGCTGAACAATCTGCGTGGCGCAATTCGTTTCGAAAACGTGGGCTTTGCGTATGGTGACGGCGCCGAAATCCTGCATGAAATCGATCTCGTCTGCGAGCCTGGCCAATCAATTGCCCTTCTCGGTACAACCGGATCAGGAAAAACCTCCCTGGTTAATCTCCTGCCGCGATTCTACGATTACACCTCCGGCAGCTTGACGCTGGACGGCGTCGAGCTGAAGGAATACTCCAAGCGTTTCCTGCGCCGCAGCATCGGCATCGTTGAGCAGGAACCTTTCCTGTTCTCACGCACGATTCGAGAAAACATCACACTCGGCGTCGGGCGAGATGTAAGCGATGAAGAAGTAATCGAAGCTGCACAGGCAGCCGCGATCCACGAAACGATTCTCTCTTTTCCCCAGGCTTACGACACGCTCGTTGGAGAGCGCGGCGTGACGCTTTCTGGCGGCCAGAAACAACGCGTTGCGATTGCACGAACGATTCTAAAGGATCCGCGCATCTTGATCCTGGATGACTCGACATCCTCCGTGGATACACTCACGGAATTCGAAATTCGTTCTGCCTTGGAACAATTGATGATCGGGCGGACTTCCTTCATCATCGCGCACCGAATTCAAAGCGTGATGAATGCGGATCAGATCGTTGTCATGGAGGGCGGAAGAATTGTCCAGCGTGGTTCCCACTCTGATTTGATCCGGCAGGAAGGCATCTACCGCGAGATCCACGCGATGCAGACTTTCATCGAAACAGCTCTGGAAGAGGAACTTACCGATGTCCGCCGCTGAGTTTAGAGAAGAGGAATTCGAGGCGCAGTTCAACGGCCGGACGATGCTGCGAATTCTCAGCCTGACCAAACCACACTGGCCAATGGTCGCGGGTTTCCTTCTTACCATTGCCCTGACTTCTGCCCTCGATGCCTACTTTATGTTCCTGGGCAAGCGCATTATCGACGAAGGGATCATTCCTGGTGACCGCCAGGCTTTGATGCGCATCCTGCTTCAGTATGGTCTCCTGGTCGTAGTCCAAATATTCAATGTCTTCACGTTTATCTCGCTAGCCGGCGTACTTGGTCAACGGGTCCAGTACGATCTGCGCAAATCTACCTTCAATCAATTACAAATGCTCTCACTCTCTTATTTCGACCGTACACCGGTTGGATGGATCATGTCACGTGTGACGTCCGACTCGGAGCGTATCGCGCAGCTCGTAACCTGGGGCTTGCTTGATGTTACCTGGGCGATCCTGAACATCAGCACCGCGATCTATTTCATGGTCATCATCAATTGGCGTCTGGCAATGATTGTGCTGCTGATGATCCCGCTGATGCTTGTGATTGCAACCGAGTTCAAGAAGCGGATCCTTGTCCAATTCCGCCTGGTGCGGAAGCTCAATTCAAAGATAACCGCTGCCTACAACGAACACATCGCCGGTGTGCGAGTGATTAAGGCGCTCAACCGGGAAGCCGAAAGCCTGGGCGAATTCAGCGAACTCACGGGCGACATGTATCGGGCTGGTTATAGAGCGGCCTGGCTCTCAGCCTTATTCTTGCCAGCGGTTCAGATCATCAGCTCGTTCGCGGTCGGGGCGGTTGTCTGGTACGGCGGTCTGCAGACTCAAGTTGCTGGCATCACAATCGGTGGGATCCAGGCGTTCTTCACCTATATCACATTCATCATGTGGCCGATCCAGGACCTAGCCCGAGTCTACGCCGACCTACAGCACGCGATTGCATCCGCTGAACGCATCTTTTCACTGGTCGATTCCGAGCCCGAAGTAAAAAACTTCCCGCAAGCATACGACACTCCTTCTCTCGCGGGTGAAATCATCTTCGATCATGTCGGTTTCTACTACGAAGCCGATAAGCCGGTCCTGGACGATTTCAACCTCTCAATCCGGCAGGGCGAAACACTCGCGCTCGTCGGTCCAACCGGCGGCGGAAAGAGCACCATCGTCAACCTGGTATGTCGCTTCTACGAACCAACAACCGGCAGGATTACGATTGGCGGTGAAGACTATACCCGTTTCACGCTCGAATCGATTCAATCCCGGGTCGGGATGGTTCTACAAACTCCCCACCTCTTCTCCGGAAGCATTCTCGAGAACATCCGCTACGGACGGCTTGACGCGAGCGATGCTGAAGTTCAGGCGGCGGCGCAAATCGCTGGGGCAGATTCCTTCATTCAAGAACTCGAGAAAGAATATCAAACCGAAGTCGGCGAAGGGGGCGTGCTGCTTTCGGTAGGCCAAAAACAGCTGATCAGCCTCGCACGGGCGGTTCTGGCCGACCCCGAGATCTTCATCATGGACGAAGCCACGAGCTCTGTGGATACCCTGACCGAGGCCATGATCCAGCGCGGCATGGAAGCGCTCACTTCAAACCGCACAAGTTTCATCATTGCCCACCGCCTGTCAACAATCAGGCGTGCTGATCGCATCCTGGTCATTGAAAGCGGCCGCATCATCGAAATGGGATCGCACAAAGAGCTGCTCAAAGCCCGTGGGACTTATTACCGGCTTTATACCGAGCAATTCCGCCGTCAGCTCGAGCAGGAAATAGACCCATACCAGCGCTTGAGCTCGGCCTCCTCGTCAGCGGACTAGATCAGAAACTATAAAAACCGCCTCACGGTATCAATCCCATTCGAAAGTGAAAACAGGCTGACTCGGATCAGAGTCTGCCTGTCGCACCGCATACACGGTTAAGGATTGCTCGAAGTCATTCCTTGGGTTCAAAATCGAGCGAAAGGGAGTTGATGCAGTAGCGCAGGCCTGTGGGTTGTGGTCCGTCCTCGAAAACATGTCCCAAATGGGCATCACACCGGTTGCAGAGGACCTCGACGCGGCGCATACCATGACTGCGATCGACTTCGGTGCGGATACTACCGGGCTCAATCGGCTCCCAATAGCTGGGCCAGCCTGAACCGGAATCAAATTTTGTCTCCGAACTGAATAAGGGCTGGCCACAGCAGGCACACTCGTAAATCCCGTTGGCCTTATTCTGAAGGAGTGTCCCACTGAAAGGCGCTTCGGTCCCTTTCTGTCGCGCAACCCGGAAGACATCGGAGTCCAATTCCTCCCGCCACTCTGCATCTGATTTCTGAACCTTTTCCATACCAACCTCCACGGTCCACGTTCACAAGATTCTACCGCGTGGTTACCTGCGTCGTAGTCAGGGTGAAACTTTAAATTCGCCGCTCTCGTAGAAGAGTTCGTCATCGACCAGAATCCTGCCGCCGTCGTGCATATCGCAGATCATGTCCCAGTGAATCAGGCTTTCATTCTTCGAACCGCTTTCGGCATATCCGGAGCCGAGCGCCATGTGAATCGTCCCCCCGATTTTCTCGTCAAACAAGATGTTGCGAGTAAACCGTTGGATCATCGTATTGGTCCCGATCGCGAACTCACCGAGATAGCGGGCTCCGGCATCGACCTCCAGCTGGGACTTTAAATACTCCTCATTCTTATGGGCGGTCGCCGATTCGACCCGTCCTTCGTTAAAATGCAGTTCCACGCCGCTGACTTCCCGGCCGTCTTTAATTGCGGGGTAGGTAAACCTGACCCAGCCATTGACTGATTCCTCGACCGGACCGGTAAAGATTTCACCGTCAGGAATGTTGTACTCCCCGGCACAATTAATGAAAGCTCGCCCCGAGATCGATAAATCCAGCTCGATATTCTCGCCTTCCACGCGGACGTGCTCCTTGCCCCGGAGCCACTCGATCAGCCTTTCCTGGCGGGTGAACATCTCACGCCAGGCGGCCACCGGATCCTCCTGGTCGGCAAAAGAGGTTCGATAGACGAAGTCCTCAAATTCCCGTAGGCTCATCTCAGCATCCTGGGCATACGCGGCCGTCGGGAAGAGCGTGTAGACCCAACGCAGGTCATTGGTCCGGCTGCGCTCGCGAAAGATTGCCGTCAACTCCGCATTTGCCTGCCGCCGTACTCGAACGCGTTCGGGCTCAATCCCGCTTAGATGGCGGGTGTTCTCATCCGAATCGATCCGGATCCAGGCGTCGGCTGTCTCGAGGGCGAGCTTCATAAAAGGATCTACTTCTGCCATTTGCTGATCGTTTGCATGCTGGTAGAAAATGAAAACCTGATCGGCCAAACCAGGCCGGCCATATGGATCCCTGACGAAGGTATAAGGATGAGCGCCCCGTTCCAGACAAACTCGGTATATTTCGAGCATCAGTGGAATTGCTGGCTCGCGGCCAAAGATCACCACCCGCTCGCCTGGCTTCACAGCCGTAGAATGATCAACAAGAATCTCAGCCAGGTTGCAAACTCGACGATCGACCATACATCACGCTCCTGTCCGGGGTGAACGCGACACTTATTCCCGGGATTTTTCCCTCTGCTAAAAGGCTTGTGGAGCCTACTTGTCGTCCTGGCGTTTTGCCAGCTATTAGGAAAAAAAACCGCCTTCTCGCAAGAGGGCGGCTGGCGGGGATGACGGGATTCGAACCCGCGGTCTCTGCCTTGACAGGGCAGCGTGTTTGGCCACTACACCACACCCCCGTGGATTCGTGAAGTCTAACACAGTGAGCGGACAGCGGTCAACAAGTTTCCGGGCTGCCTTATCCTTAAATATTCGTGCAGTTGATGGCCATCACTTCGTGACGTATAATCCTGCTTCAGCACGGAGGTTTAATGAGCGGTAATAAGGCGGTCAATCAACCTATCAAGTGGCAGGGCAGCGCAGTGCTGCGGCGCTCGTTTCTTGACTTCTTCAAGCAGCGCGGGCACACCATCGTTCCATCGATGTCGCTGGTCCCGGGCAGCGATCAAACCCTGCTTTTTACCAACTCAGGCATGGTTCAGTTCAAGGATGTATTTCTCGGGACTGGCAGTCGGCCCTATACACGCGTTGCGGATGCCCAGAAATGCATGCGCGTTGCCGGCAAGCACAATGACCTTGATGATGTTGGACGTGATGATACCCATCACACCTTCTTTGAGATGCTGGGCAATTGGTCCTTCGGCGATTACTACAAGGCTGAGGCAATTCCCTGGGCTTGGGAACTTCTGACCGAGGTGTGGGGCTTGCCGAAGGACAGGCTCTGGGCAACGTGCTTTGAAGACGAACAGGGCCAGATCCCGCGTGATGACGAAGCGGCCGAACTCTGGCTTAAACAATCGGGGTTCGTCCCCGATCAACTCCTTTTCTTCGGGCGCACGGAGAACTTCTGGGAAATGGCGGATACCGGCCCTTGTGGACCGGACAGCGAAATTCACCTCGATCGTGGTCCTGAGTACTGCACGAAGTCAGATATCAAGGGGCATGTCTGCCGTGTCAACGGCGATTGCCAGCGGTTCCTTGAACTCTGGAACCTGGTCTTCATCCAATACAACCGCAGCAGCCCGACGGATCTGCAGCCGCTGCCAGCCAAGCACGTCGATACCGGGATGGGCTTTGACCGAATGGTGTCCGTCATCCAGGATGTCCACTCGAACTACCTGACAGATCTCTTCCAGCCCATGATCCAAAAGGTTAGGGTACTTGCCGGCCATGACGAAAACCAGGTCCAAGAGCACTTCACGCCCTACCGGGTGATCGCAGACCACGCGCGCGCGGCCTCCTTCTTGATTGCAGATGGAGTTGTGCCAGGGAACGTCGGACGCAACTATGTCTCACGGATGATCATCCGCCGGGCTAGCCGCTTTGGATCGATGATTGGTCTCGACGAGCCGTTTCTCGCCCAGGTGGCCGAGTCTGTTTTTGAGACCTATGGCGAAGCCTACCCGGAATTGTTGCGGAACGCGCAGGCGATTCGGGATACGTTGACCGAGGAGGAGCAGCGCTTCCACCGGACAATCGACACCGGCATCGCGCGGTTGAACGATTTGATGCAAGAGGTGGTTCAGAACAAGAGCAGCATACTTCCTGGTGATCGAACCTTCGATCTGTATTCAAGCTCTGGTTTGCCGCTCGAGATCACGCGCGATATTGCCCGTGAACATAACTTGCAGGTCGACGAAGAAGGCTTTCATGCCGCGATGGAACAGCACCGGGTTGCTTCGGGCGCCGGTGATGCAATGGGTGAACTGGTCGAGTTCGGTGTCGAAACGTACCGTGATCTGCTGACAACCTTAAAAGAGGCCGGCAAATTACCGGACTCTGGAGTCGATTACGATCCTTACGATGAATGGACCCGAGAAGGTGAAGTTCTCGCAATCCTGATGGATGGCCAGGTCGTGGATTCGGCCAGACCGGGCGAGGAGATTGGGATCGTCCTGCCCGCCACGCCATTCTATGTTGAGGCTGGAGGCCAAGTCTCCGATACAGGCCTGATCCAGGCCACGGGGGCTGAAGGCTGGGAAGTCAACGTCACAGATACCCGCCAGCCAGTCACTGGTCTCGTGATTCACAACGGGCCTGTGGTTTCGGGAAATCCAAAGCTTGGCGACCGTGCCAGGGCGAGCATTAATTCAGACCGCCGTCTCGATATCATGCGCAACCATACCGCTACTCATCTGCTGCATGCCGCTCTGCGGAAGGTCCTCGGCCAACATGTACGGCAGGCTGGCTCGCTGGTTGCGCCGGATCGGCTCCGCTTCGACTTCACCCACTCTCATGCAATGACGGATGACGAGCTGGCCTCGGTCGAAAAATGGGTAAACGAAGCAATCCTTTCAAATTATCCGCTTTCAATCGTCGAGAAACCACGCGCGGAGGCGGTTTCAGAGGGTGCGATGGCGCTCTTTGGAGAGACTTATGGTGAGATCGTCCGGACTGTCAGCATTGGAGAGGATGATCGAATTTCCTACGAGCTTTGTGGCGGCACCCATGTGGAAGAGACCGGAATCATCGCATCTTTTCTGATCTTGAGTGAAGGCAGTGTCGCTGCCGGCATCCGCCGCATTGAAGCCGTCACCGGCCGCGGAGCTTATTCCGTAATCCATGCGCAGCTTGCCAGCCTGAAACAGACGGCCGAGCTTTTAGATGTGGCATCTGCGGGAGTGGAAAGCCGGATCGGCCAGCTGCTTGAGGAGCGATCGAAGCTTCTCGGTGACCTATCAACACTTCGAAAAGAGGCCGCACTGTCAACCTACGAAGGCCTCGAACCGCATCAAGTCGGTGGAAGCGAGGTGTTGACCGGAATTGTGCCCGATTCGAATGCAGAGACGCTCCGCGAGCTTGCTGACCGTTTCAGGAACGCACATCCAGATAGTGCGGTCGTTCTGGGGACCATTGTCGAAAACAAGCCGCTCATTATCGCGGCTCTCAGCGATAACCTGACCGAGCGTGGTCTGCATGCCGGTGCGCTCGTCCAGCATGTGGCTAAGATTGTAGACGGCGGCGGAGGCGGAAAACCCGGGCTGGCTCAGGCTGGTGGAAAACTGCCGGAACGTCTGCCCGAAGCACTTGCCGAGGTTGACGATTGGCTTCGAGAACGTTTGGAGTGATCGCTCCAACGATTTCCCTGGACTGAATGTGAAAGTACAAATCATCTACCTCGATGCCGAGGATGACCATATTTCTGCACGAGAGAAGCTCCGCTGGACTAAAGCGCAGCGGGTCGTCTTCGTCTGGCCTGGACGTGGCCGGGTATTAAGCCGTCGGCTTGACCTGAAACTGCTCCAACGCCAGGCAGAACACCAGGGAGCACAGATTGGGTTGGTCACCCATGACCCCGACACTATCCATAATGCTGCTGAGCTTGGTGTGCCGGTGTTCGAGAACGTGGACCAAATCGAGGGTGGAAGATGGCATGTCCGACCGCAGAAACCCTCGGCCTTTCGGCCTCCGGCGAGTCCAGAGCAGGACTCGCGGCATGCTCCCCAGCCGTCCATGTTGCGTTCCGGTCATCCGCTGCCGAACTTCGTTCGCTATTCATTTTTCATCGCAGGCATCCTCCTCCCCCTTGCAGCCGTTCTTGCCTTGACCCCGAATGCGACGATTACTCTCGCTCCCCCAACAGAGATCAAACAGGTTCAAACATCTTTTGAATTGATTACCGATAGCTCCCTCGCACCAAAGCGAGGCCAACTCACCGTGCGCCAAGTAACCGCACAGGTGAGCGGATCGCTGCGTGCAGCCACAACCAGCACCAGCTCGCAGCCAGAAGACCCAGCGGTCGGGGCGGTCCTGGTCACAAACGTTACAACCTCAACCGTCACCCTGGATTCTGGATCGCGCTTGATACCGCTCGATCATTCTGGTCCTGCGTTCGAGACACTATCGCGTGTGGTCTTGCTGCCCGAGGCATCCAATACCGTTCAGATTCAAGCAGTTGAGCCTGGACCGGCAGGGAATCTCCCGGCCGAAACGGCATGGGCAATCGAAGGGCCTGCCGGACTCTCGCTAGAAGCCCTGAATCCAGAACCGACCAGTGGTGGGTCGCTGGCATCTCGCAGTTCAGTATCCACGTCTGATCGCACAACAGCTCGTGCGCAGCTTGAGTCTCAGCTTCTCCAACAGGCTCAGGAAGAAATCGAAGTCAGCCTAGGACAGGGAGAAAGCCTGCTCCCGGATTCTCTCACCGTCGCCAGGGTCATTGAGTTAAGCTATGACCATGAAGCTGGCGAAGTTGCCGACAGCATTGGTGTAGAGCTTACGCTCGAAATCCGTGCGCTCTCTTACGATAATTCAACCCTCCTCGACCTGCTTTCCATGAATCTGACCGACAGCATTCCCGCTTCTTGGAGCCCGGTTCCTGGCAGCTTTGAAGCGGAGTCGCTTACGCTCGATAGTAGCCAATCCTCCATTTTGCATGTGAGCTATCAGGGTCTCGTTTATCCTAAGCCGGACCGGCTGGCCATTGCACGATCGCTGCGGCTGGTACCCGTTCGTGATCTGGAGCAGGTGCTCTCGACCAGTCCTGATCCCGTTCACCTGCTCTCCTACATACTAACCCCCAAATGGCTACCGTTTTTCCCGGCCTTCACCTTTCAATTTCAGGTCAGCCTCCCTTGGGAGGTGCCTTCATGAGCCGAATACTCGCAATCGACCCTGGCGATGCACGTATCGGTTTGGCGATCAGTGACGAAACTGGCATCATTGCACGTCCGCTGCGTGTGATTGAACATATATCACGCGGACAGGATGCGGAGACGATTCTGCAGATTGCCCGTGAAAACTCCGCCCGGGAGATCGTCGTCGGCGTCGCCTATGACCCTGACGGGAATACCGGTCCGCAGGCTCGCAAAGCCCTGCGCCTGGCACAGGCATTGCGCCAGGCGGGAACCGAAGTGATTCGCGTTTGGGACGAGAGCGGTTCGACCCGGGTGGCACAGCAGATAAGTCACTCTCCGAAAGATCTTGATGCCAGGGCCGCAGCCGTCATCCTGCAGGACTTCCTTGATGCCAAGACTGGTTAAGACCTGCCTGGTTCTTGTCTTTCTGGGGATTCTCGGCAGCATTCTGTGCCTTGGCGTCTGGGCAGCAGGGATCTACATATTCGGCCTACCCAGTCTGAGCGAACAGGTTGGAGAGCCGGTAAGTGATCTGCCCCGCGCCCAGGAAATCGGCCTGGGTTTATATCTCCTCGCCCGGCAACAAGCGTTGGATGCTCCCGCTGGAAACCAATCGACTGAAATCGAGCTCGAGGTTCTGCCCGGAGAGTCAGCCATGCAGGTCATCGAAGCTCTCGCTGAGGCGGAGATCGTGCACGATGCTACACTCTTACGGCTGTACTTGCGCTACCGTGGCCTGGACCGGGGGATCGAAGCTGGGCGATACAGGCTCGACGGCGGAATGTCGATTCGCGATCTGGCTGCCTCGCTTCAATCAGCCAGTGCCGAATCGTTGACGATTACCATCCCGGAGGGATGGCGCAGGGAGCAAATCGCAGCTTACGTTGCGGTACAGGTGCCGGGGATCGATGAAAACGAATTCCTTACTGCGAGCGGAGAAATCCTTCCAGGTTACAGCTTCTCCGATAGTGCCCCGCAGGATTCAACCCTCGAGGGCTTTCTCTTCCCTGAAACCTACCTTGTTGACCCCAACGGAGACGCGGCGAGCCTGGTCGCCCGTATGTTGAGTGCCTTCGAGGCGCAGCTTGACGAAAACCTAAGGTCAGCCTTCAAGAATCAAGGTTTATCGCTCTACCAAGCCGTGACGCTGGCCTCGATCGTTGAACGGGAAGCTATCGTCCCGGAAGAACGCCCTCGGATCGCAGCTGTGTATCTAAACCGGCTGTCTGCCGGGATGACCCTCGACGCCGACCCAACAATTCAGTACGCGCTGGGCTTGCAACCCGACGGAAGCTGGTGGAAGTCTGCCCTCAGCTTCGATGATCTAGAGCTCAATTCCTCCTACAATACGTACTTGTTCATGGGACTGCCACCTGGACCGATTGCGAACCCGGGCCATGCCTCCCTGGAAGCTGTCGGCTTTCCCGCTGAAACACAAGAGCTTTATTTCCGGGCGCTATGCGATGGCTCAGGAAGACACGCCTTTGCGGAAACGTACGAAGGACATCTACAGAATGCATGCCCCTGAAGTCACTCGATTGCATCTTCAACTCCCTGGGGAGAGGTGACGATGTGCGCCGAGAGGACAGATTGCGGTCAGCATGGAGCCTGGCCGTCACCCATCAGCCCTGAGCTCGTCGCTTCCGCCGGAACTGGCTCTGCCGCACTTCCCCGTGAGATTCGGGCAGATGGAAACGACATCTACTGGATCGAATTCCACCCTGGCGAAGATTCCCGCTACGTGATTATGCGGCGGGAAGCCTCTGGCGAAATCGAATGCATCACACCACCTGGTTTCAACGTTCGGTCCCGCGTCCATGAGTACGGAGGGGGTGCGTACGCGGTCCACAACTCGAGGCTCTTTTTCGTCAATGATGCCAACCAGGCAATCTATTCCCAGGATGCAGGCTCTGAGCCCATCTTGCTAACCCAGCCTGCTGTAGACCATAGAGTCCGGTATGCCGATTTAACCGTATCGCCGGGAGGCGATTGGCTACTTGCGGTAAGAGAACGACACTTGCCCGACGGGCAGGTCATCAATGATTTGAGCGCAATCCCTCTCAAAGGTGAGTGGAAAGTCATCCAGCTGACACAGGGCCATGATTTCTATGCGGCACCTCGCTTCAAGCCATCGGGTGATGCGATATGCTGGTTGCAATGGGATCATCCAAATATGCCCTGGGATGGCACCGAACTCCAGACCGCCAATTTTACCCAAGGGGTGCTCTTCAATGAGACCCACGTCGCCGGCGGTCCAGACGAGTCGATCTACCAGCCGGATTGGAGTTTGGATGGAGTTCTCCACTTCGTCTCCGATCGAAGTGGTTGGTGGAACCTGTATCGCTTCCAGGGCGGGAAAATCAGCCCGCTGTACCCCATGCACGCGGATTTCGGGCGCCCGGCCTGGCTCTTCGGCTTTTCAAGCTATGCTTTTTTGTCAGAACACAATATAGCCGCAGTGTATAAACTCGAAGGAAAAGCAAACCTGGGTTTAATTGATATCCCGGCAGACGAATTTCAACCAGTACCGACCGGCTACACATCCTTCGAACTGCCTTCGATTGCGGCTGACTCGGAAGGGAAAATCTGGTTCCTGGCCGGGAATCCCACCCAGTCTCCAGGACTGGTCCAGTTCGATCCTTCCACTGATGCGGTCGAGCTCATTCAACCTATCGGAATCAACCCCCCTGTTCTTTCCTACATCTCGACGCCAGGACATCTTTCTTTTCACTCCGCTCATGGACGGCAAGCGTATGCCTATTTCTATCCGCCCCGAAATCCTGGTTGTCCATCCAGCGAGACCATGCTTCCGCCTCTCATCGTCACCGCTCACGGGGGACCGACGTCCTGTGCCAGGCCTCACCTGGATATCGAAATTCAATTCTGGACGACAAGGGGTTTCGCAGTTCTTGATGTCGACTATACCGGCAGCAGCGGGTATGGACGGGCGTACCGCCGGGCATTGGACGGTCAATGGGGTCTGGCTGATGTTGAGGATTGCATTTTCGGCGCGCGCTTCCTGGTTCAACAAGGTCTGGTTGCAGAGCAGAAATTACTTATACGCGGCCGAAGTGCGGGCGGCTTTCTTGTGCTGGCTGCACTGACATTCTTTGATACTTTCCAGGCCGGCGCCAGTTACTACGGTATCGGCAACCTTGAAACGCTGGCCGATCATACGCACAAATTCGAAGCGCACTACCTTGATCGGCTTGTTGGCCCACTACCGCAAGCGCAGTCGGTTTACCGCGCACGGTCTCCACTAGCACACATCGACCAGCTGATGAAGCCTGTCATCCTCTTCCAGGGCCTCGATGATGCTGTTGTTCCTCCAGCACTGGTTGAAGAGATCAGTGCTGCCCTACAGGCGAAAGGGCTTCCCTATGCCTGTCTGACATTCCCGGGCGAGGGCCACGGCTTCCATAGACCGGAAGCCATAATCAGGGCGCTCGAAGCTGAGCTTGAGTTCTATCAGCGCATGCTTGGCATCGCCGACGAAAATTCTCCGCCTTCTCTTGAAATCCGCAATCTCTAGCCCACGCTGCCAAATCCATTGGCTGGAGCCCTGGATCACAGCCTTCTCGCCTGCGATCCAGAGTGGAACACACTCTCATCTGACGGACCGCCTATTACCGCCGCGTTACGACCGGGAGAACTCGCGCACGATGTGGTCAATGATGCATATTGACACAGCCACCCCGACATGAGGACCCTGCATCACCGTGCGTAAACCGAGCAGGCGGCCGCCACTGTCGAACATGGGGCCGCCGGAATGCCCGGGCCGTAAATGCAGGCTTGCAACCACCCACTTGGTATAGTTATTTCTCCGGTCCGAACACGTTCGTTCCGGACCGACATAGGCACCGATTGTCAGGCCATCCTGGCTCCCCCATGGATAGCCCATCGAAAACCAACTCTCCGGGTCTTGCCTTGCGAGGGTCGCCATGTTCGATGGGCAGCAGGTTACCGGTTTTCACTCTCAGCAGTGCGAGATCTACCTCACGCCTCAAGCCAATCAGCCTGGCTGTCAGCATCTGGCTATCAGCGTGGTGACCTGAAGAAGATCACGAGCGGCAACGTGCGCATTGGTAACAATCAGTCCCGATGCATCCCATATTGTCCCGCTTCCGCCTCCGACGCCGGACGTTTCGGCACGGACCATACTCAAGCGCACTCGCTCAACAAGCGAGGCGATTTCAACCCCAGCCTGTTCTGCGAGACCCATGCCTGCAGTCATGCCTCTCGCTCTCCTATCACGACTTGCAGCTCGATCAATTTCCCTGCTCGCATTAATTGAAGCGGTATATGTTCATCGATGCGATCATCGGATAGTGCAAAGAACAGTTGATCCAGACTCAGTAATTCAGCCTTACCCATTCGAATCAGGACGTCACCTTGCAGAACTCCCGCCTTCTGTGCCGGACCATCGGCTTCCACCGCGACAACCATCAATCCTGTTTCCTGTGTAAGATCTGCCTTGCCCGACTCAGAAAGTTGTACGGGCTGCAAGCTAACCCCCAGATACCCCTGGCGGACGTGACCGTGCGTGATGATCGCCGAGACGCTCCGTTCGATTCGCTCAACCGGAATTGCGAGACTCGCCCCGCGCAATAAGCCAGAGGTGTTCATGCCCAGGATCGCCCCTGCTGCACTTACCAGAGGACCGCCGGAAAAACCTGGATACATGACGACATCGGTTTGCAGAGTTCGATCTGACCGATCACCCACATCCGAATTGCGCTGACTACCAATTGCACTGACGACGCCCATGGTAGCCATGATGTCGTTATCGGGACGGCCAAGGGCGAGGACGAGATGCCCAACCCTGACCTCCCCGCTATCGAGAAGCTGCACGTCGTGCGATGTGCCCGGGGTAATTTTCAACAAGGCCAGGTCTCGCATCGGATCCCGTCCGGCAAGCTCTGCTGGGACCGAATTCCCTTCGGGCAAACCCACTCGTAACCCGTCATCTCGACGGAGGACATGATTGGCGGTGACAACCCATCCATCTTTCGACCACAAGATCCCGCTCGCAGGCAATCTGCGGCGACCTTCGACCCGGACGACAGCTCGTCGCGCAACCTCTACAACTTCAGCTATTTCCTGAGACAATCCCATCAGGGTTTTTGCCATGACTTCAACTCTCCTTCTCGATGTAGATCCATATGATCAGTCTAGCGCTCGAGTTCCGGAGCCGCCCCGTCAAAATGGGTAGGTTTCAATCAACCGAGGGGAGGATATCAAACGGGGAGAATGCCAGCCTGGACGGCTCGAACTACAGCCTCAGTTCTGCTCCGCGCGCCGTACTTGCCCAGAATTGCATTCACATGATATTTCACGGTGTTCTCGCTGATTCCCAGCTGCAGTGCGATCGCCCTATTGGTAAGCCCGCCCGCCAGGTGCCGTAGGACCTGCAGTTCACGCTCGGTAAGTGGTTCAAGTTCAACAAAATCGGCTGGAAAATCAGATCGGGATTCATTTTGAAGCAGGTCAGAATCGATCACCAGCAATCCTTCGTATACAGCCCGGATTGCAGTCGAAACCCGTTCGGAACCAGCTTTCATTCCGATAACACTTAGGCCGGAGGATGTCCAGCGGCGCACAGTATCAAAACCCGATCCGATGAGAAGTAGCGGCCACTCGACTTCCAGCGCTGCTCGACTCGCCAGCAGCTCCTGGATCGAGAGCTGGCCCTGTTCCACCAGGATCAGATCTGGATGCAATCGATTGACTTGATCCGTTGCGAGTTCGCTGAAGCGAACTTGCCCGCAGGCCATCAGATCTTCCTGCTCGTCGAGCAGAGAGGTCAGCCCGGCCCGAGTGATCGGATCATCCGCAACAACCAGCACCTTTATCATCTCTGGGCTCCAGTAGCATATGATTCAAAATCTGAACCGGCTATGCGCAGGATTCTATCAGGTGGAGATTGACCGCTCCGAACCCGGTTGAGGAGCCGAATTATTCGGTGATGGTTTCGTAAAAAAGAGGCAACTCTTGCGTTGGTTCAGTGGAAATCATCGTTGCAGCCGATAGACGCTCGGCGGCTGAGCGGGCGCTTTGTTCCGTACGAGCATGAATTGTAAACAGTGCTTGATCCTTCTTCACCGATTCGCCAACTTTATGGTGCAGTACGATACCAACGGCATGATCTACTTCATCGCCCTTTTCCATACGACCGGCTCCGAGCTCCATCGCCGTAAGTCCAACCTCGCGTGCGTTGATTCGTTCCAAATAGCCAGTGGAGTTTGCGCCGATCGTTTCAACGACTGGCGCACGGGGAAGCAAATCAGGATCTTCAACGAACTTGGGATCCCCATGCTGTGCGGCGACCAGCTGCTTGAACTTCTCCAACCCGGCCCCATGATCGAGCGCATCTTCTACGCGGTTTCGAGACTCTTCCAGTGAAGCTGCTTCTTCGGCCAGATGCACCATGTGGGCAGCGACGACGAGGCAGTGCTCGCGAAAATCTGCCGGCCCGGCACCGTTCAACGTCTCGATCGCTTCACGCACCTCGAGCGCATTCCCGACGGCAAATCCGAGCGGTTGATTCATGTCGGAAATCAACGCCATGACCTTACGGCCTGCATGCTTCCCAATATCAACCATCATTCGGGCGAGTTTACGTGCCTCTTCCACGTTTTGCATGAAAGCGCCTTGCCCGGTCTTTACATCGAGAACGACTGCATCTGCACCCCCGGCAATCTTCTTGCTCATTACCGAGGAGGCGATCAGAGGGATCGAGGGAACCGTGCCGGTGACATCTCGCAGCGCATACAATGCTCCGTCCGCAGGAGCCAGGTCGGCCGACTGCCCGGAGAGAACGATCCCTATCTTTTTCAACTGCTCTTTAAACTCGTCGGTCGATAGATCCACACAGAATCCAGGGATTGATTCCATCTTGTCCAGGGTTCCCCCTGTGAAACCCAATCCACGGCCAGACATTTTTCCGACCGGAACACCGCTTGCCGCAACGATAGGAGCGACGACGAGTGTCGTTTTATCGCCCACTCCCCCGGTAGAGTGTTTATCGACGGAAATCTTCACGACATCTGAAAGATCCAGTAGATCGCCTGATTCCGCCAGAGCCCGGGTGAGATCCGCAGTTTCGCGTGCGTTCATACCGTTCAGGAGCACGGCCATTGCCCAGGCTGAAACCTGGTAATCACGCACCTCCCCAGACATGAAACCGCGAATAATAAAGAAAATCTCTTCGGTGCTTAAACGCCAGCCATCGCGCTTCTTGATGATGATGTCAACTGCGTGCATTCTTAACCCTCCACAGTGATTATACACATCTGGACACAGTGCACCTGCTATAATCAGCGGAATTCATCATGCCAAAAGGTGAACCATGGACCAAGAAATCACAATCCTGACGAGCAAGACGATCGTGACGATGGACGTCGAACGCCGCATCCTTCGGAACGGAGCCCTGCTTATTCAGTCAGAAATGATAAGCGATATTGGCGATTTGAAAGAACTGACCGAGAAGTACCCCGCGGCCGAAGTCATCGATCTGGGCGACAAGCTTGTAATGCCGGGCCTGGTCAACGCCCACACCCATGTTCCCATGTCCCTTTTACGTGGTTTGGCCGACGACTTGCGGCTCGATGTCTGGCTGCTCGGCTACATCATGCCGGTCGAGCGTGAATTTGTTGATCCCGACTTCTGCCGGCTGGGAACTTTACTCTCCTGCGCAGAGATGATTCGCGGCGGGGTTACAAGTTTTGCCGATATGTACTATTTTGAGCAGACTGTTGCCGAAGCCACCGCCGAGGCCGGGCTGCGGGGTGTTTGCGGGCAAACGGTCCTCAAGTTTCCCTCACCTGACGCCGAATCATTTGAAGATTCGCTTGCCGCAGCACGGGAGTTCATCGAGACTTGGAGGGGGCACTCGCTGATTACCCCAGCTGTTGCGCCTCATGCGCCGTATACGTGCACGCCCGCGATACTAGAAGCATGCGCCGAGCTTGCGCTTGAATTCGATGTCCCGCTGCATATTCATGTCTCCGAAACGCAGCAGGAGGTTGATGAGTGGCGCGAGAAGTACAACATGCCCGTCGTGCCCTGGATCAAGAAACTTGGCGTGCTTGAGCCGAAGGTCATCGCTGCCCACTGTGTGCACATCGACGAAGGTGAGATCCATACCCTGGCACATTCACGCACCGGAATCGCCCACAATCCATCCAGCAACCTCAAACTTGCCTCCGGATTCGCTCCCGTGACAGAGATGCTCGAAACCGGGCTTCAGGTCGGAATCGGGACAGATGGCCCGGCCTCGAACAATGACCTAGATATGTTTGAAGAATTACGACTGGCCTCCTTCATCGCTAAAACGATTACCAACAACCCGACTGCCCTCCCGGCCCAGAAGGTTGTGGAAATGGCTACCCGAATTGGGGCCCGCGCGATTCACCTGGGTGAGTTAACCGGATCTCTCGAAATCGGGAAGCGCGCCGACATCATCAGCATCGATATGTCAACCTCTCACAACTGGCCTCATTACAACCGTGAGCCAGGCGCAATCTACTCCCGGATTGTCTACGCTACCAAAGCCTCCGATGTAGTGGACGTTATGGTAAACGGACGCTGGCTTATGCGGGAGAAGGAATTAACAACGCTGGACGAGGTCGACCTACGCCGTCAGGCGGCAAGCTACGCGGACAGAATCGATGCTTTCCTAGTTGACCGTGAGGGTTCGGTGCTTTCGAAACTCATCGCCATTGGTGGCGCCGAACAAGAGGAAAGCTACGAAATCCAGATCAAACTCGAAATCCCCGATTCGAAGCCCGTGCTCGAGAAACTCTCGAAGGGCACGTTCGAGGTGGTGCGCACTGCACACTACCGCGAATATGATACTTACTTCAACTTCCCCGAACCAGAGCCGGTCCGCCTGCGTTATCGGGAGGATGAATTCATTAACGAAGAGGGGGATGTCTACAACGTTCGCTCCCGGCTGACGCTGACCGGACCAGCTGCTGAGCTAGAGTTCGAGAACTCCGTCCTGCTTTCACGCTCCCGCTTCATCGCTCCGGCAACGCACAGCGTCCGCTTTTACCGCGAGTACTTCAAGCCATCGAGTGAACTCGAGATACAAAAAGACCGCCTGCGCTGGCTGGTGCGGTATGAGAACCTGGAATTCTTTATCAACCTCGATCAACTTCTGAAACCCGAGCGGGAAGGCTTTTACCTGGAAATTAAAAGCAGGACCTGGTCACGCAAAGACGCTGAGCACAAGGCCCAATTAACAACCGACATTCTCAATATGCTTGGAGTGGAAAATGCCGAGCCTGTCATCCAGGAATACCCGGATGTAGTCAGTTCTAGTTGATGGCGCCGGGAGCAGTCGAACGTTTTACGTTTTATTAAGATCAGCTTTCTTCGTCCGCTTGATCGTCTTCTACCAGGTATTGCTTCTGCCACGCAAAGAGCCGGTTCAGAGCCTCTAATGGTGACAGGCTGTTCACGTCGAGCGATTTTAATTCATCCAGCAGTGGATCCGTTTCGGGGAAGAGCCGCAGTTGGTTGGCCGGGAGCCTTGGACTGCCCGGCCGGGAAGCATTCGCTTCAAATTGAGAAAGGATCTCGCCGGCTCGCTGCACAACCGGGCGCGGCAGCCCTGCCAGCTCGGCAACATGGATGCCATAAGACTTGTCCGCTCCACCGGGCATGATCTTATGTAAAAATACGACCTGCCCACCCTCTTCCGAGACCGCCACGTTGTAGTTCCGAACACCCGGGAGCCGGTCGGCCAGGCTGGTCAGTTCGTGGTAGTGTGTGGCGAACAAGGTGCGGGCCCGCAGATCCGGGTGGTTGTGGATGTACTCGACGACAGCCCAGGCGATAGCAACCCCGTCGTAGGTGCTGGTGCCACGCCCGATTTCATCCAGGACAAGCAGGCTGCGATGCGTAGCGTTGTGCAGGATGTTCGCGGTCTCGATCATCTCAACCATAAAGGTTGATTGGCCAGCATGAATTTCGTCCTGTGCACCGATGCGGGTGAAGATGCGATCCGTAATCCCCAACCGGGCTGATCTGGCGGGGACGAAACTGCCCATCTGTGCCATTAAGACCAGAAGCGCGACCTGGCGCAGGTAGGTAGACTTGCCGCTCATATTGGGTCCGGTTATGACACGAACACACTCGCCCTGTTCGAAAATCACATCATTGGGCACAAACCGCTGACCAACCAGCAGTTGTTCCACAACAGGGTGTCGGCCCTCTTCGATGTCGAGCACATCATCGTCGGTAAAGGTCGGCCGGACATAAGCCTGGAGTGCGGCAACCTCAGCCAGTGTTGTCACCACATCAAGCCGGCCGATTGCATGAGCTGTCTGCAGCATGCGATCTGCGTTCTGAGCTAACTCAACACAAACCGAGCGGAACAGCCGATTCTCGATCTCGCGCACTTGTTCTTCAGCGGACAGCACCAGCGATTCATACTCTTTCATTTCTGGTGTTATATAACGCTCGGCATTGACAAGAGTCTGCTTCCGAATATAGGTCTGCGGGACACGATCGGTATTTGATTTTGTCACTTCGATGTAGTATCCGAAGACTTTGTTGTAACCGACTTTCAGGCTCTTGATCCCGGTCCGTTCACGCTCGGATCCCTCCAGATTGGCGATCCAATCGCGCGCCTCACGTGAACTGCGCTGAATATTATCAAGCTCCTTAGAATAACCAGGACGGATGACCCCGATGTTTGCTAAGGTAGCTGGCGGCTCATCCGATATGGCCGCCTGAAGCAGTCCCAGCACCTCCACGCATTGATCAGCCTGCGCTACGAGATCATCTATGGCCTGTGCCTTTGCCCCAGACGCTTTCGCAAGGAGTTCAGGCAGTGCTTCAAGCATATCCCGAAGAGCAACCAGATCGGGCGGCCTGGCTAAACCCGCAACGATTCGGTTGATAACTCGCTCCATATCACCGATCGACTTGAGCGAAGACCGTATCTCAGCGCGCCAGATACCCTGATCGAAACCTGCCTGCACTTGATCCAGCCTGGCCTCGATCCGGGATTGATCCAAAAGAGGTCGTCCCAGCCACTGGCGAAGCATTCTGCGACCGAGTGGGGTCACGCTCCGATCGAGCACTCCAAGCAGCGAACCCCTGACCTCACCTGAGCGAATTGTCTCGCTCAATTCTAGATTCCGGCGCGTGGCTGCATCGAGCACCATGAAATCGTGCAGGCCGTAGGTCGAGAGTCCCTTCAGCAAATCCAGTGCCGGCGCCTGCGTTTGCTTAAGATAGGCGATCATCGCACCTGCTGCTCGCCTGGCAAGCGGCAGGTCTGCTAAACCAAAACCCGCTAAAGTGCTGGTACCAAAATGGGCTTTGAGGACTTCATCCGCACCTTCAAGTTCGAATTTCCATTCCGGCAGCCGTGAAACACTTCCGGACCATATCCCATTGAGTTCTATGGCATCGTCAACGATAACTTCCGCGGGCTGAAGTCGGGCCAATTCGTGAGCCAGGATATCCCAGGGGTCCCCCGCCGCGAACTCTCCAGCGGCGAATTCACCGGTGCTGACATCCGCATAGGAAATCCCGATTCGGCCATCGGTGAGGTAGGCCGAAAGCAGGTAATTATTCGCATCGCCCGGTAGAAGTTCGCTTTCGAGGATGGTCCCGGGAGTGATCACCCGCACGACTTCCCGGGGAAACAACCCCTGCACCGGACCATCTCCGATTTGTTCGCAAATGGCAACGTGATAGCCACGCTCGATCAGACGGCCAATGTAACTTTCAGCCGCATGGTGTGGAATACCAGCCATCGGCACCCGGTCGCCCTTGGCGACATTGCGCGAGGTTAGGACGATATCCAGCTCCCTGGCTGCGATCTCGGCGTCCGCATCGAAGGTCTCATAAAAATCGCCCAGGCGGAAAAACAAGATCGCATCCGGGTATTTTTTCTTGATTTCCAGGTACTGTTGCCGGATGGGAGTAACTATCTTGGCCATGTCGCCTGCATTCTAAGTCGTGGGTGAAGAAACATCAAGCATCTATGATATACTCCGCCCATGTCGTCGATCCTGGCAGTCGACTTCGGCGGTACGAATATTCGCGTTGCCCGTTTCGATAACGGGCAGCCGCCTGCACAGGCTCAGATTAAAACCCCCACAATCGCTGAGGAAGGCCCGGAAGCTGTTTTACAGCGGTTGAAGGATTCGATCGCTCAACTACTCCCGGAGAGCACATCCGATTTACGTATTGGTATCGGTGCGCCCGGTCCACTCGATCCCTACCGGGGAGTCGTCTTCAGTGCTCCCAACCTTCCAGGCTGGACCGAAATTCCACTGCAGCAAATCATCGAAGACGAATTCGACACTCCGGTTTTCCTGGGGAATGATGCGAATCTTGCCGCCCTCGGTGAATGGAAATTCGGCGCTGGCCGTGGCGCCAGGAACCTCGTTTACCTTACAATCAGCACCGGAATCGGTGGTGGGGTCATCGTTGATAGCCGTCTACTGCTCGGCGCTCATGGTCTGGCAGCCGAGTTAGGCCATCTGACGATCGATCCACATGGCCCAATCTGTGGTTGTGGCCAGGTTGGCCATATTGAAGCAATCGCAGCCGGACCCGCAATTGCCCGGCGCGCAATTGCTGCTCTCGAGGACGGAGCAAGGTCGACCCTCAGAGAGGCCCTTGAAGAGGACGGGAACCTGCAAGCCGCCCAGGTTGGAGAAGCCGCCCTGGCCGGTGATGATCTCGCCATCCGGATCGTTCTCGACACGGGTGAGATCCTCGGAGCCTACCTGGCAGATCTGGCGCACGTATTCAATCCAGAGATTTTCGTGTTAGGTGGAGGCGTTTCACAAATCGGCCCGCTCCTGCTCGACTCCATCGACAAATCCATGCGCGAGCACGTGATGAATCCGGCTTACCTGGATGGGTTGAAAATATCGCCTGCAGAATTAGGTGATGATGCCGGACTGGTAGGGGCTTTGGTGCTTGCCTCGCAGGATTAAGTGTGAAAGCCAATTACCTCCGCTTGCTGCTGTTGTCCACCACCTTGCTTGCAGGGGCCTGTGCACCCGTTCAACAGACGGAATCCAGCCTCAACTACGGATTGACATTATCCCCTTCGGGACTCGATCCCCATCTGAATGCCTCAGCAGAATTGGGCATTCCACTTAGTTCGGTTTATGACACGCTTGTATTTCGCGACCCAGACACGGGCGAGTTCGTTCCCGGTCTTGCTGACAGCTGGAAGATCTCCCCTGACGGATTGACGTACACTTTCGAACTTCGAGACGATGTTCACTTCCATGATGGGACCCCTTTTAACGCCAATGCAGTCCGGGCGAATATCGATTACATCGTCGACCCGCAAAATCATTCGCAAAAAGCTGTCAGTATGCTTGGACCGTTGGTGGAGGTTGTCGTGCTCAGCGAATATCGTGTCTCTTTCCAGCTGAGTGAACCTTTTGCGCCCCTTCTCGATTCGCTTTCCCAGGTCTACCTGGGAATAGCCTCTCCTTCCGCTCTCGAGGAATGGGGACCAGCCGAATACCAATTCCATCAGATAGGTACCGGGCCTTATCGCTTTATCGAGTACATACCGAATGATCACATTCTCCTCGAACGAAATCCAGACTACGCCTGGGGTCCCTCGATCTATCACCGGCAGAATGCTGCAATTCACCAAATCGAATTTCGTTTCTACGAGTTTGAAGCTACCCGGTCTCTGGCCCTGGAGAGTGGTCAGATCGACATCATTGGCGAAGTGCCATTTAGAGAAGCAGAACGCCTATCAGATGACTCACGTTTCAGTCTCTTTCCGACCCCGATACCTGGCCAGCCAATGCAGTTTTACTTTAATACCAGAGTGTCCCCGACGGATGATCCCCTGGTCCGAGAAGCGTTGATCCTGGCGGTCGACCGTGAAAGAATTGTTGACACGATTTTCGGTGCGACCTCGCCCACCGCTTCAGGGCCACTTTCAGACGTCCTTTTCGGTCCACTGCTCCCGAATCGGTTGACTGCGTATGATCCCAACCGCGCTGGTGCATTACTTGATCAAGCTGGATGGGTTGATTTAGATGGAGATGGAATTCGGGAGAAGGGTGGGAGCAAACTCGCATTAGTCCTGGTGACGCCGACATGGGGATCCAATCCGCAGGCCGCTCAATTAATCGATGTCAGCTGGGAAATTCTCGGGGCTAGCGTTGAAGTAATCTCCGCTCCAGCATTTGGCCCGCTCAAGGAACAGCAATCGAACGGCGAATACAACGCGATTGGATTAAATTTCTTTGGCACAGACGCCGATTTGCTTCGCCCCAGTTATAGCAGTTCGGGCCTCTACAATTGGAGCGGTATTCAGGATCCAGATCTTGATCAGCTGCTCAATATGGCAGCCAGCGAAGTTCATGATCCATCCCTGCGAGCCTCGTTTTACCAGAGCGCGATCGACC
>Ga0307423_1000293_pt1 | contig 33862 bp, 25 predicted proteins | sample SalMarWE160310MG_FD_202154 | JGI IMG/M metagenome (GOLD analysis project Ga0307423, IMG submission 202154) | Salt marsh sediment microbial communities from the Plum Island Ecosystem LTER, Massachusetts, United States - WE1603-10 | ecosystem: Environmental > Aquatic > Marine > Intertidal zone >... | reverse complement strand
GGGGGCAGGCAGGCCCGCGAAACGATCTCGGCACTCGAAGCGGTCCCCACCGGAGATCTCGGGCGAGTCCGCGGCAACATGCGCCTTCTTCTCACGGCGGGGTGTCCCCTAATCGATTCGAGGCCCCGTCAAGCCTCTCTCGGGTCGGGTGTGGCGCCGGGACGGGTGAGAATCTGCTCGCGGCGGTGTAGCGGAGGCGGGCCCCCACGACTATAGCGATCTGGAGTACGGCGTACAGTCCGGCGTAGAACCGCCCTCCTTCAGAGAAGCCGTAGGCGTGCAATCCGGCGGCGAGGATGAAGTTGACGCCGTAATAGGTCATGACGACCGCCAGGAAGCCGAGGATCGCGCTGGCCCCGAGCCCGAAGTGGCCCAGCCAGCCGGCGAAGCGCGCGTGGATGATCGCGAGGTAGATGAAGAGGGTGATCAGTGACCAGGTCTCCTTCGGGTCCCATCCCCAATAGCGGCCCCAGCTCTCATTCGCCCAGATGGCGCCGAAGACGATGCCGGCGGCCAGGAAGAGCACCCCCACTTGAAGCGCCTTGTAGAGAAGCCTCGAGAGCGCGCTCAGCAGCGCGGTCTTCTCCCTCTGGAACACCGCGACGAAGAGGACCGCGTGGCCCAGAACCATGGCCAGCGCAAAGGCCGAGTAGGACAACATCACGGTCATCACGTGGACGGACAGCCAGTAGGTGTGGGCGAGAACGGGCACCAGGGGGTTGATGGCCGAATCGATCGGAAGGTTCTCCGAGAAGGCCAGGCACACGAAGCCCATCAGGCCTGCCGAGAGCGCAAGGAACCGCTTGCGAGTGAGGGCTTCCGCGGCCAGACCGAGGGCAATCGCGCCCCAGCCCATGAAGACCAGCGACTCGTACATGTCCGACACCGGGGCCCGATCGGCGATGATCCAGCGGGTTCCGAGGCCGATGCTGTGAAGGATGAAGCCGCCGACGATGAGCGCCAGGCCCGCCGCGTAGCCCCAGGGGCGCTCCGAAAAGCCCAGGAGCAGGATTGTGAGAGAACCGATCAGATAGAGCTTCCAAGCCTTGCCGAAGGCGTTCAAGTCCTCGTAGAAGAGCTCCCGTGCCAGCTCCGCCTCCGACGGGTACACCGCCGGATTCGCGTTCCGGAGCGCGATCCCCAGGGCGCGGGCCTCGCGGCCGAAGCCCTCGGCGTCCCCAGCGGCGTAGGCGGCTGCGAGCCGCTCGAAGCCCTGCGCGATGGCAGCCTGCGCCGGGTCGCCGGCGCCGGGTCGCTGCGAGAGGGGCATCCAGGCGCCGCTCTCGTCGGCGAGGGGGACGACCCTGAGCGCCCCGCCGTACGCGAGGCCGGCGATACGGTCGACCCGCGTGTAGACCTCCAGCGCATCGCTATCCAGGCGGCTCAGCTCCTGGTCCGTGCGCTGGCTCTGGAGAGCCCGGTCGACCAGCTCCTGGAAGGATCGTTTGCTCACCAGCGTGTTGAACGAGAAGCGCCTCTGGCTCGCGTCGAGGCCCAGCGCCGCCTTCAGCTCCAGGCTGTCGATGCGGATGTAGGGACGATCCTTGAACTCCCGAGAATTGAGGACGTAGCCCCAGAGGATCTCGAGAGCATTCATGCCGTCGAAGCTCTCCCTCCCGGTGATGGCCAGCGTGGTCTCGTTTGCGTAGGTCAGCAGCGGCTTGACCCTTCCGTCGGCAAGGATGGCCCAGCCGCGGGTCTCTTCCACCGGAAGCCGCGCCGCGTCACCCGTGACCGAGACGGACTGGGCCCACCCATCCGTCGCCGGAGCCAGGCCCGCCAGGACCGCGAAGAGCAGTCCGAGGATGCGCACGCCGGCCCGTTGGGCGGCGGAAGCCTCTCCAACCGGTGCTCCACGCGGGGCCAGGGTACGCCCAGCGGCCGGCGTCGAGAGCCCCCGCCCGGGACTCTGAACCGCCTGCTCCACCTTCCGGCGGACCCCACGCAGGCCCCACGCAATGCCCAGGAGGAGCAGAGCGAAGGACGCGTAGACGATCGGCACGCCCGGATCGTAGGAGACCGTCAAGATCGTCGCGTCCGGCCTCTCCGCGTGCCCGAGCTTGTAGCTGCTCTGAAACAGGCGGAAGCCGGCGAAATCCAAGGGGCGATTCATCGAGATGATCTCGTCGCGCGGCGGGAGGTCCGGGGCAGCTGGCTTGACCTGGACCCGGCTCCGGTACTCGGCGGGCCGGCTGGAGCCCGGATGGCGGATCAGCTCGAACTCCTCGAGGGCGATCGCGAACGGGAGCGTCCGAAGCTGCGGGCCGAACGCCGCCTCGAGCTGGCCGCCTCCGTCGAGGATCACTTTGCGCGGACCGCCGCCGCGCTGCAGCCACAGCGATTCACTGGTGCCGTTCAGCTCCGCTTCGAGCCGGACGTAGGACGCGCCGCTCTCGCTTCCTTCGCGCGAGGGCTTCACGCCGAACTCGACTCGAGCGCTCGGGACGAGGCGCTCCAGTCGAAGGTCGAGACCGAGTGCGGTCAGCGACACGGTCCGGCCCACGCTCGCCGGAACCACCGTGCTCGGGCCCGAGGGGGTGGTGGTCTGGACGCGCAGCTCGTGGTCAGGGCCGAGGAGGATTGCGATTCTCGGCTTCGCGAGAGGGGATGAGGCCTCCAGGTGCACCCCGGCGGTCAACGGCCGGTCCGAGTCATCGCTTTCCACTGCCTTCAAGTCCGGATAGCGGCTGAAGACGGTATGCACCTCGCTCCGGCTCCCCGCGCGGATCTCCACGACCGCCGCAGGATTGAACTCGCCGGAATCGAGCTCGATCAGCTCCCCATCCACGACCCGTGCGCGCAGGAAGTACTCCTTTACCCGGGCGACGACGCCCGGCCCGCAGGGGATCTCCTCTCCCAGTTGCTCGGGGAGGCGGATGTAAACCGATTCGGAGCCATCGCTGGGCGAGACGTGCAGGTTGGCGCCGGTGATCCCCCCGGCGTCGAGCGGACTCGCGGGCATCTCGCCGGGAGGTGTCCGCCGGAACTCGACCTCGACGGGGCCGAGGTCTCTTCGGGAGAGCCCGGGGTCGCCGGCGATCAGCCACGCCTGGACGTGTTGCTGCCCTGAGGTCAGGAGGAACTCGATGCCCGGCGGCCTGCCCGCTGGGCCTTCCCGGAGTTCGGACCAGACCGTACCGTCGGGGAAGTACTCGGCGATTCGAATGCCGGGCACCCCGCCGCCCGCCTCCTGGAGGGTTCGCCCGGAGATCCGGCCACTGCGCGGCAGGGGAAAGGCGACCTCGCGTTCGCCGGAGGCGCTTCCCCCTCCGAGCCAGCGAATGCGGATTTCCGAAGCGTCCATCAGAAGACGGCTCTCCTCCTCGCCTTCGTAGACCACCAATCTCCCCTCGTAGCCGTAGGTATGGGAGATCCAGGCGCCAGCCAGGAGGACCACGATCGCGACGTGCGTGACCACGAAGGGCCACTGATGCCGCCGGATCGGAATGCGGTTGACCACCGCGATGACCAGATTGACCCCGATCAGAAAGAGGAAGAGGTCGAACCACGCAGTCCCGTAGATCGCAGACCAGGCAATCTCCCGGCTCCCTCGGGACTCGATGATGGTTCCGAGCGTCATGATGCCAGCCCCGCCCAGCAGCAGAACCATGGTGAACTGAACCTTCCCGAGGAAGCGGAGAAGGCGGGTGAGAGACCAGGTGGGGGCGGTCATGACGGTGCTCCTTGAATGAGAGGCGGGGTTGGATTCGCGATGGGAGGCCGCCCCGTAGGCAGTCCATTTTGGGGGCTTGAGCTAAGCAAGAAACGGGCCAATAGACTCATGCGACGGACAAAACTGCGGGTAATCGAGCCGAAAGGGGTGGCGTTTCGCACTTTCATCTCGACGAGGAGTCGGACCGGTTTCTCTTCGATTCTAGGGCGTCTCGATAGCGCTGCAGAGTCTGGGCCGAGTCCTGCCGGTCCAATCGGAGCATCTCCTCCACCCCTGCGTTCAGGGCCTCCAGGGCTTCATCGAGACGGCCTTGCACCTCGAGGGATCTGGCCAGGAGCATCTGGGCCTGCAGATCGGCGGGATTGAAAACGACCGCCATTCGAAAGTATTCGGTGGCGCTCTGGAACTCTCGCATCTCCGCATAGACACTGGCGAGAGCGAAATAGAGTCGCCCCGAGCGCGGATTCTCCTGAATCTTCTCCAGATGACCCGGGACCGCCCGGGACAAGGCTTCGGTCGCTTCCTCGATCTGCCCATCGCGTCTCAGGGCGACGCCAAGGTTGTAGGTCAGATCGGGTCTGATTCCCTCGCCCGAGTCAACGCCTGCCCTGATGCCTTCTCTGAAGGCATCGATCGCCTGGGCATACTGCTCCTGCTGGACGTGGAGCTGTCCCAGCTGGTTGTAGATATCCGGAGCCCTGCCCGGGTCGGCCCCCAAGAGTTCCCGGTAGATGGCAGTGGCCTCCTTTTTCCTTTCGCTCTTGGAATAGGCAAAGGCCAAGGTGTATTTCGCTCCACGGAAATCCGGTGCCGGTCGAAGCCGGTCAAGGCGAGACCGAGCACGGACTCTTCGAGAGTCAGCAACTGCCCGCTTCCGTCGGGGGCGACCTCGATCTCGAGAGGGAGGAACTTCTCGATCTGCTGGAGAAGGGCCTTGGCCAGGAGGTCGTTGCCCTCGAAGGTCATGTGCACAGGGTCGTAGAACAGCTCGTCGCCTGGGATCCCATCGACACTGGCCGCTTCGAAGTCTCTCGCCGCATCGACGAGGAAGATGCCTTCACCGACTCTGTCGGCCACCACCTCACGGATGATCTGGTTGATTCGAGTGTCGGCACGGAACCTGAGGGTGTCCAAATCCCGCGCCAGTCGATATCGGCGCATCGCTTCGCGGTGCCGTCGGAACCGCGCGCTACCATCGATCCGGAACCCCGGCGTCTCGCGCCGCGTGGACTGCCGGGAGCGGACTGCGCGCTACCCCGGAGTACGACCGATGCTGCGATTCCTCCAGCGTCTGATGGCGAGCGAACGCTGGATGCGGGTGCTCGGTGCGCTGTCGCCCTCGCTCCGCTTCTGGCATCCCGACGTACGGCGCAATCCCTATCCCGCCTACCGGCGCTTCCGCGAGCGCGGGCTGGTGCGGCTGCGGCTGTTCGGCGGCTGGGTGGCGGGTCGCTACGCCGACGTGGAGCGCATCCTGCGTGAGCCGGCGTTCTCGACCAACCGCGGCGAGGTCGCGCTGATGAAGGTGTTGCGCCGCGCCACGCGGGACGCCCCCGACTTCCGCGACCTGGTGGAGAACAACCTCCTGATGATCGACGGGCCTCGCCACCGGCGTCTGCGCAGTCTCGTCTCCAAGGCCTTCACCCCGCGCCGCGTCGAGGCGCTGCGGCCGCGCGTCGAAGCGCTGGTCGCCGAGCAGCTCGAACGCATGGCGCCACGGATCGAGGTCGACCTGATGCGCGAACTCGCGCAGCCGGTCCCGACGTTCGTCATCGCCGAGTTGCTCGGCGTCCCGACGCGAGATCACGAGCGCTTCCGCAGCTGGTCGGATGCGCTCGTGCAGCTTCTCGACCCGCTCTCGGGCGCGGACGGCCTCCAGCCGCCAAAGCGCGCCATGGCGGAGCTCGGCGCCTACTTGCGGACCCTGCTGGCGGAGCGCCGCCGCGCGCCGCGCGACGATCTGGTGACGGCCCTCGGCGAGGCCGCGGAGGGGGGCGATTCGCTCGCCGAGAGCGAACTCGTGGCGCTGGCGGCGCTGCTGCTGGCCGCCGGCAACGAGACGACCACGAGCCTCATCGGCAATGCCGTGGTGCTGCTTCTGCGGCATGCCGACGAGCGCAAGCGGCTGCAGGACGACCTCGCGCTGCTGCCGAGCGCCGTCGAGGAGTGCCTGCGCTTCGAGCCGCCGGTGCAGCTCACCGATCGCGCCGTGATCGAGCCGGTCGAGCTGGGCGGCGTGCGGCTCGAGCGCGGCAGCATCGTGGCGGCGCTGATCGCGGCCGCCAATCGCGACCCGGAGCAGTTTCCGGACGCCGAGCGCTTCGACGTCGGCCGCCGCGAGAACCGCCACCTCTCCTTCGGCCTCGGCAACCACTTCTGCCTGGGCGCGTCGCTCGCGCGTCTGGAGGCACTGGTGACGCTGGGAGCCCTGCTGAGGCGCTTCCCGGACTTCACAGGCGCGCCCGAGCCGCCCGGCTGGAAGCCGTCGATCGTGCTGCGCGGTCCCACGGCCCTGCCTGTCCGCCTACGATGACGAAGTCCTACCGCTCGCTCATCCTTGCTCATGGACGTCTCCTCGGGTGGCCGGCGAGGTCCTCGCCTCCGCATGGCCTGCCTCGGCGCGCGGTCCAGAGCTCCTTTCGAGTTCGAGTCATCCAGCTTCGAGCAGCGCTCGAGAGAGCCAGGCATCTCCAGGTCGCTGTGGCTGGGGGGTCCAACCCGGTGCGGGCAGCCGGTCCGGCATCTTCACAATACCAGCTGACGAAAGCTTTCGAGAAAGATAAAATCGCGATGGATTCGCTCTCGCGTGCTCGGTCGCCTGGCAAGTGGCGGTCTACCGACTTCTTCATCTGGTCGTGGATTCCAGGAGATCCCGCCGGTGCCGCTAGCATCCGGGTCCTCGCTGTGCTAGTCGCCCGGAACCCGGAAGATCGGGTGCCGATGACAGGGTGTCGGGTCCAGCGCGTCTCCGTGCGCTGACTGACGGGTCTCGCAGGCTCGGGTGATTGGCTCGGGTCATGGACTCGGGTCAGGCGGGGAGGCCGGACCGTCCGAGGAGGTGTGAGTCATGCTGCTTCGAGGGCGGATCCTCGCCATCTCGTCTCGCATCGCGATTCCGGTGGTCACGGCGGGGGCGGTGATTGCCCTGGCCATCGGCGCACCCGACGCCACGGCCTTCCCAACCTACTCGGGCTGGTCCCGAGGTCAGTGTCTCGACTGTCATGGCGACTTTCGGGCGAGCACCTACCAGCCGCCCTCCCGTGATCGAGAATGGACCGACCAATTCGGTGCGGGGGCCTTGCACGGAACCCACTGGGACATGGTGGGTTTCGACTGCTCAGCCTGCCATCGGGGCCGTGATCGATCCGTGGTCCGGATGAGCGCGTCGGGCAGCGCGGCGTTTCCCATGTCCTGCATCGGATGCCACGGACGCGCCGAGCACGATGCCGGAGGGCTGGTGACGGGCGCGGGGCTTCGCCGCCGGCATTGGAACGGTGGAGTTCCCTGCACACCCTGTCATCAGGACTCGGATCCCGCCGCCGGCTTCAGGCCGGTGGGTGAGCACCTGTTGCCCCCGAACTACGATTCTCTTGGCATCGATCCGTGCAACTTTGCTCCCCAGCTGTCCGAGAACTTTGCGGGCAGCCCTCTGGGTCTCGACAACGATGGCGACGGCTTCTACGACGAGGATGATCTGGACTGTGTCGAGCCGGACCCACCTCTGGTGCGCCCGGCCGGGGCTGGATGTGGTCTGGGCATCGAGCTGACGCTGCTCTTGCCTCCGCTGCTCGGGCTGCGCCGATGCAGGAGGAGCACCGCGGAGTGATCTTTGGGATGCTGATCCTGGGCGGAGGGTCGCCGTGCCGCCGTGGGGGAACCCCCCTGGCGCACGGAGGGCCGTGCCACCACTCGCTTTTGTGCTTGCGGTTCTCCGCGCCCCCCTGCTACACCACGAATTGCGGACCAGCCCCCATGGAGCGCGGGACCGATGCGGAGGGGTGATCGCAGCCAAAGGAGCGCCCGCTCCCGGAAGAGGGCCATCGCCATCATCGCGGCCGTGTCGGCAGCCATCGTGGCCTGCGCGACGGTCTTTCGTCCCGAGCCCCAGTTCTATCACCGGACCACCGCCGTGGAAGACGCGGAATTCAACGGGTCCGAGGACTGCCTCGACTGTCACGATGAGGTACGCGGGCATGCCCCCGCCCCCACCTACCATGAAGACTGCGAGGCCTGCCACGGGCCCGGAAGCGTCCACGTCGATAGCGAGGACCCCGAGGACATCCGCTTCCCAGCATCCGCCGACTGCCTGGCTTGCCACGAGAAGGGGCACGACACGCATCTGGCCTGGGCGACTGGCGAGCACGAGCGTGCGGGGCTGATCTGCTCCGACTGCCACGATCCCCACCAGCGCGAGCCGAATCTCCTCCGGATCCGCGGCGAGATCAGGTTCGGGTACCTGGATCCCAACGCGAGCCTCTGCGTGCAGTGCCACACGGACGTGGCATCGCGGCTCAACTTTCCCTCCCACCATCCGGTGCGGGAAGGGATGCTCTCCTGTACCGACTGCCACGACCCCCACGGCGACGAGCGGACCGCACTCGGCGACCGCGTCTCCCTCTGCGCGGAGTGTCACCAGGACTACGTCGGGCCCTGGATCTTCGAGCACGCACCGGCGGCCGAGGACTGCACCACGTGCCACAACCCCCACGGGAGCGCGGCCCAGAACCTGCTCGACACCAGCATGCCGATGCTCTGTCTCTCGTGTCACAGCCCGGCCGATCCCTGGCACTTCGAAGCAACGGGAGAGCCGGGGCTTGAGACCATCTCCACCGACCATCCCATGCCACCTGGCCAGAGCTGCCAGTTGATCACGATGCGCGGCGCGGGGGCCTTCTACTCGCGCTGTACCGACTGTCACGGGGCGATCCATGGCTCGTACCAGGATCGGCACCTTCGCAGGTGAGAGGCAATCTCGTGAGCCCGCCGACGCGTTTCGCAGTCATCCTGGTCGCCGCCTCCCTGGCGGCCCCGATGGCGTTCGCCGACGACGACGAGGAGGGCTACGAGCCCTACCAGGGCTACCGGCTGGATTGGTCGAGCACCTTCCAGCTCCGTCTCAGGGACTTCGAATCACCGGTGGACGACGACGACGTCACGGGCTTCTTCGACCTGCACGAGTTCACGCGCAACAAGGACGCGGAGCCCACCGTGGGGTTCGGGCTCAGCGACTTCGACCTCGACCTCTTCGCCGAGGAGGAGACCCCGCTGCTCCAGTTCCGGCTGCGCAGCCCCACCTCGAACCTGAACTTCTCGGGTGGAACCTTCCAGATCGACGACTTCTTCCTCAACCAGCGCGCTGAGCTCTTCGCCCGCCCTGAGGGGTTGGCGCTCGACCTCGACTACCGGCGGATGCGCAACGATGAGATGCGGGTCTATCCGAACCCGACGGATCAGACCGGAGCTCTCGGGTTCGGAGATGCGATCGCCACGCGATTCAACGACGACACCAGCGGCGACGACCGGTTCTACGTGCGTCGCGGTGGCATCGGGGGGGAGCTGCGGGTCCGTCCCTGGGAGCTCTTCGACTGGGAAAAGAACGCCCTGAGCGGCTTCCTCTCCGAGATCGCCATCCGCGGAGGCTACGAGGAGCGGCAGGGCCATCGCCAGCTGCGATACCTGCTCGGCTTCTCCGATGGGGTCGATCCTTTCCCACCGCAGAACGTGCTGTGGCGGGGAGTCACCGGCGACGTCGACCAGCGCGTCACCGACGCGGGCGGGGGCCTGGTGTTCACGCCGGGCGGCCTCTTCACGCTGGCCTTCGATTTCGATCACCAACGCTTCCGAAGCGACGCCCCGACCATCTTCCAGACGCGGATCCGCGGCTTCGATTCCAACATCGGGGCGGGGTTCGGATTCGACCAGATCCCGAACACGCTGGACGACCAGAGCCTGCGCACGGTGGGCTTCATCCCGGAGACCGACCGCACCACGGGCTCCGTCCGCCTCAACGCCCGGATCGGGGAGCGGGCGGTGATCCACGGCGGGCTTCAGCTCTCGAGCCTCGAACAGGAGGGAGACCTGACGCCCCTCCAGGAGATCGCGGGCCTGCGGGACAACAAGGTGGTCTTCTACTCCGGGAACCTGGCGGCTGACCTGAAGCTGACGGACGCCTTCTCCCTGAATGCCTTCTACAAGTTCGACCGTCGTCTGAACAGGCTTCCGCGCGACACCGAGTACTTCAACGCGGTCAACGGCACACAGGTAGACCCCTTCCTCAAGGATGTGCGTCGGGACCAGGTGGGCGCCGAGCTGGTGTATCGCTTCCTGCCGATGAACCTGGTGGCGGCGGGCTGGCGAGGGCTCTGGGTCGAGCGCGATCTGGAGTTCGCGAGTCCGTTCGCTCCTCATTGCTCGACCTCGACGAGCTGCACCCTTCCCGCTCCGGTCGGCCCCAACCTGGCGATTCTCCCGGACAACGCGACCATCGAAGAAGACACGCGGACGTACACCTTCTACCTGCGCAGCGTCCTCCGTCCGCTCTCCGGGCTTCAATTCTCCGGGGAGGCCGGCTACCGCAACGCTCCGGAAACGGGGTACAGCCGCGAGCTGGACGATCTGCGCTACGCGCAGGTCCGCAGCTCCTACCTCCTTCCTCTCAAGCGACCGGTCACACTGAGCTTCTTCGGAAGGGCGCAGCACGGGGAGAACCACGACTTCACTCTGCAGCCGACGCGGAGCGTGTTCCGAAACGGCGTAGTCGAGCGCGAGTTCATCCCCCCGCGGGAGCGCGAGTTCGAGCGGGACGGCTTCTCCTGGGGGTTGACTCTCACCGCTTCTCCCCATGACCGTGTGACCTTCTTCGCGTCCGGCTTCCAACACCGCGACGACCAGGACATCGACCTGTTCCGCTCCACGGCGCTGCGCTATCAGGAGCCGTTCGCCCTGTTCAACACCTTCGTCGATCTGGACTTCTTCGAGGATACGGAGCTTCGTTACCGCTCGGATCACGCCACGCTCATCCTGGGAGGGAGCTTCCAGATCAGCAAGCGAACCGAGGCGAGTCTCTCCTACACGTTCACACGGACGAACACGCGCATCCGTTCCGACGGGCTGACCGCGAATACGCTCGACGGGTGGAGTCGCATCCGAAGCGACATCCACCGGGTCCAGTTCGAGCTCGGCCACTGGCTCCGGGACGGGCTACGGGTGAGCTTCGGCTACGCCTACGACAAGTATGACGACAGCGCATGGATTCCCACCGGCGTCGGCTCGGCCGATCCCTTCGACCCCTCGACGGACGTGCACACCTTCATGCTCGGCGTGACCCTGAACAGCGATCTGCTTCACTAGTCCGAATGGCAGGCTAGTTCTCTTCTGTCGCCGTCGGGGCCGGCTGGAGGTGCCCGACTGGGGGGTGGGAGAGAGGAGGCGTCACTTCGATCGAGGCGAGCAGGCTCTGGTCGACCTGGATCGAGGCGCTCCTGCGGAGCTCATCCACGTAGCTCCGGTAGAGAGCCTTGAGCCTCTCCTCGCGAACCTTGCGGAGGACCTGGGGCCGAGCGGTCTCGAACGTGAACTGCTTGGGCTCGCGCCGTTCCACCGCCATCAGAATGTTGTACCCGTCGGAGGAGCGGAACACCGGCGAGAGCTGGCCGACCTCGAGCTCGAATGCCTGATCGACCACGGTGCGATCGATCCAGGGTGGCTCGTCTCGTCTCAGGAAGTGCGATGCGGCGCCGCGCGGCAGGTTCGGATCCTCCGAGAATTCGGTCGCCAGCTTCTCGAAGGACTCGGGATCGGACACCAGCTCGGCCCGGATCTCTTCCGCCTTGGCCCTGGCCGCTTCGTCGGCCCGCTCCGGCGTGATCTTGATCAGGATGCGCCGGATCCGGACTCCCTCGGGCACCGCAAACTCGTCCGGATGCGCCTGGTAATACGCCTTCAGCTCTTCTTCCGGGAAGGTCCCCGGGGCTTTCACTGCGATCTCCTGCTGGTAGAGCAGTCTTGCCATCAGCCTCCGCACGTGCGGGTCGTGTTCGAGGCCCCTCTCCAGGGCCGCCTGGTAGAGGAGCATCTCGTCCACCAGCTCGTCCAGGATCTCGCGCCTTTCCTCGAGGGAGGGCGGGCCGCCGCCCGTCGCCGGCCAGCGCTGCGCCACCTGCTGGAAATCGGAGCGGCTGATGACCATCCCGTTCACACTCGCGAGAGCGTCCGGGGCGAGCTCGACCGGAAGCGGCGTGGCCTCAGCCGAGGCCTTCCCGGTCTCCGCACCTGTTCCCTCGGTGCGGCTGTCGCAGCCGAAGCTCATGGCGGCGAGGCCGACGAGCCCCAACACGGTTGCCCAACGCATCTACCATCCCCCTGTCCCACGCCCGCGGCCGATCCGACCCTCTTTGATGCGAATTCCTGGATGGACCCGCTGCCCTGACGCCTGCTTCAGGGGAGAACAGTACCCTGGCGGTGGAGGCCTGCACAACCTGGGAAATACCTGGCCGGACGGGTCACACGCCCTGAACGATGTTCACGGGATCCGGTAGTGCCGCCCCACCGCAAAGCCGGGGTCACGCGCCGGGTCGGCCGCTGGCGGGATGAGCGCCCGGAAGCTGGCCTCCGGCCAAGGAAGCCGAGCGATGTTCTCTCCTTTCAGCTTCCCGCCGAGAGGGTCTCGGCGACTGCGGGAGGCTCGCGGGTGGAGGTCAATACACAAGGGGGGGGTTGTTTTTCTTGTTGACGCGGAAGGCCGCGGGGTTCCTACTACTCGTCAGCTGCGGTTTCCCCTTGAAATCTGCGCTGAAGGTCCGTAGGGTCGGGCGCGTTTCGTTCGAGCAAGTGTTTTGAACGGTTTTGCGTTGGCACACACCGCAGAGGGTGAGATCACACCGACAATCGATGGCCAGGCTGCGGGTCTCCTCGAAGATGGAGAGATGGAGGGAAGAGCGATGAAGATGAGCAGACGGGTCTACTCCGGGGCGGCGGTGGCCGCTGCCGTTGCCCTCGTGCTGGGCGCAGGCGACGCGGGTGCGTATTCGACCTTCAGCGCCGCGCAGGGGCCGCCGCCGACCGGGAACTGCGTCACCTGCCACGGCGACTTCCGGGCCGATCCCTACTTGCCGCCCTCCGGAAGCATGAGCTGGGGCACGGACCTCATGGACGGCCACGAACGGGTGATCATTGGCGGGTTCCAGAACGCCTGCAATGTCTGCCATGGCGCGGCTGCCTTCTACCCCGTCTCGACGTTCTCTTCCGCGGGCGTGGGTGGCCAGTTCACGAGCTCCTGTCTCGGCTGTCACGGTCGCACGGAGCCCGGTCTGGGCATGCAGGCCGCGGGGCTGCGGCAGCACCACTGGAGAGACGGCGTCACGCTCTGCTCGGGCTGCCATCCCGACGATTCCAATCCCGGTGTGTACATGCCGGTGGGAGAGGACGTGCTGCCCGCCAACTACGACCTGAACCTCGCCCAGGTCACTGAGACGGACCCCTGCAATCCCGGCGGCATGGGGGAGGACTTTGCGGGCGATTCGGCGGGTCTCGACAATGACGGCGACGACATCTACGACGGGCTCGATCCGGACTGCATGGCGGCAACTCCGACACCCACTCCGACGCCGACACCCCCGGCCGGCCCGACTCCGACGCCCCCGGCTGGTCCCACTCCGACGCCGACACCCCCGGCCGGTCCGACGCCGACACCCCCGGTGACGCCCACGCCGACCGCGTCACCCACGCCCGGACCGACGGCGACGCCTTCACCGACGCCCGTGGCGACGCCGACACCCGCGCCCACTCCTCCGCCGGGCCCGGCGGGGACGATCGTGATGTGCACGGAGCCCAGGGGACCCCTTGGAGCCCAGCGGAACCTCGTGGTCCGGCCGGAGAGGGCGGCGCGGCTGATTGCCAAGGGCAGGGCAACGCCCGGCGAATGTGCGTTCCCCGCCAATGGACCGATCATGTGCGGCGTTCGGAGGGGTCAGCTGGTGCAACGCGCCGTCCCCGTGCTGAGGGTGACCACCATGCAGGGCAAGGGCTGGATGCTCGGTCCCTGTGACGGCATGGTGCCCATGGCAGCGCGGTGACCGTGACGGGGACTGCTACCGAGAGGTGGCAGTCCCCGCTCGGCCTCCAAGACTCGATGCAGGTTGAAGCCCCGGCCCGCCGGCCGGGGCTTTCCCGTGTGGGGCGCAGATAGGGATTCCAAGCTGGGAACCTGCGCATGTCAACGCAGAGTAGAGATGTCGGGCTCTCTGCAAAGTAGAAATGTCGGGTAGGTCTGCCTGTCCCACGGGGTCATGAGGGGGCGGTCGCCCGCGGGGGCTGCGAGGGCAGCATTGCCAGCGGGCACAACCCGGTAGCGCCAGCTGGCGCAGGGCGCCAGGATGCCGTGGTAACGGACCTGGTGGGCACGCGGGGGAGGAATCAGGAGTACGAGCCGCTCGATGAGCTCGCTTCGCTCCATCAGGATGTGGCTGGTGCGGTCGCGCCAGGGGGTCTTCAGGCGCAAGGCGAGCCTTCCGTCGGAAAGCTCCTCGAGGCGATCGCTCGGAGCCCGGGGAGCGATTGCGTGATCGCATGTTCACGGCGTCGCCGTTGCCCGGAGTACACGGCTCGGGCGGCACCAACCTTCTCTCTCTCGGGGACTTACGTTGCTGCTCGCAGACGCCATCTCATCAATGATGCTTGCCCGCTCAAGTCGCCCGAAAAGTCACAACTCGAACACGGCCCCGTTGACATCGGAGAGGCGCGCCAGAGGGAGGAGCACGCCCCGGCCGTCGTGGCACCATGAGAGGGGCGGCGCCTGCATCGCGCCGAGAGAGCAGACCCGAGAGACGCCGAGCTGGTTGAGAGCGGCGACGATCTCGCGCCGTCGGTCTGCGAAGCCCCCGACTCCGACGCTGGCCAGGTGGTGGTTCAGCGGCGTCAGCGCCTCCACCAGGCCAGTCACTCCGGCAACCGGGTGGACCCGGACGAAGCGATGCAGGGGGGCCGGTCTGATCCGGGAGTCGGCCTCGGCCACCACCGTCCAGCTGCTTCCGGTACCGCGGTGGAGGCGAACCGGCGCGCCGCCAGCGGCGCGCATCTCGGCCTCGTCGCGCTCCCGTGCGATGGCCGCCGAAGCGCGTGGAGAGATCTGGCCTCGCGGCCAGCGCTGCTCGAGATCGGCGAGTGCCTCCGCCAGCTCTTCGGCGAACCCCGCCGCTCCGCCTCGATCGCGATCCGTCACGAAGGCCGCCAGCGGTGACAGGCAGCCGAGCTGATCCCATAGGGCGACGTCCTCCGCGAGGCGAGCGGCCGAATCGGCGGGCCGATCGGCGGAGAGTGCTGCCACCGAGAGCCGGTGTCCGTAGCTGACCAGTCTTCGCGGGGGCTGCACCCGCGCCGCCAGGCTGGCGATGGTCTGATCGGATCCGCTGGCCACCACGCAGTCGGCGCCGATCAGGGCGTCGACGCACTCGCGATCGCTTCCAGCGAAATGAACGATCTCGATGCACGCGCCCAGCTCCGGATCCGCTGCTGCGACGGCCTCGGCCACCAACCCGGCCGTGATCGGATCGTGAGCGGAGGTCTTGGCGAGCACCGGCGAGCGGAGGAGCAGTGGCGCCAGAAGTCCGAGCAGGGTCGGAGAAGGCAGTGAGCCGGCCAGCAGCACCGAAGTAACCTCGAAGCCCGAGGCGTTCCTGAGGGCAGACCCCTCCAGCGCCTCGACCCCGCCGAGCTCCCCGTCCACCAGCGATCGCAGAGCGTCTCCGGTCCACCCCGAAAGCGCCCGGGCCATGCCCGCCTCCACCATCGCGGGTGAGAAGCCCGCGGCGCCGGCGTACTCCGTGCGCAAGGCGCGGCGCGGGGGTGAGTCCGGCTCCCGCCAGGATTCGAGCACCGACGCGAGGGCGTGGAGGGTCTCGCCGGCGGGGCGCCGGCGCAGTCGGCGGCCGGCGCTGCGAAGCCGTTGCAGCGCTGCGCGGAGATCCTCTGCGCTGGCGCTGTTCATGACGAGCGGCCGTCCTCGTGCTCTCGCTGCGCGCTCGCGGTTCGCTCCTGCAACTTCTCGGACATCGTTCTCAATCTCTTCTCGTCTCGCTGCTTCTTCCTGGCTTCGAACCTTTCCCGATGAGGGATGCGTTGGAGGAGTCGGTTGCGGCGACTCCCGTCAGCGTCATGGCGGGAAGATCGGCGGCTGTCGGGAGCTTGCTTCGCTTTGGCCTGCAACGCCACCTCTAGCTTCCGAACCATCTACGGAGTTCGTAGACTCACCGCCAATCCCGCGGCACTCGCCAGGCGTTCGATTGCATGAGACCCGTCCAGAAGCGCACCGAGAATCTCGGCGTGGAGCTGAATACGGGCGCCCGAGAAGAGAACCGGAGTGGAGTCCAGCCTCAGGAGCTGTCAGCCGCCACGTTGAAAGAGACACTTGTGAGCGCGCCGCGTGGCCCTCAGGTGCCGCGCTCGGTATTTTCCCATCGTAAGAAAGTGGAGATATGTTTCCCGACCCTCAACTTCGGAAGCAGCCGATTCATCTCCTCACGACATCGAAAGGATAGGAAGACCGTCACCATATGCGAAAGAAGATCTTCTACGGATGGTGGATTGTCGCAGCGACGAACATCATCTGTATGCTCGGCTACGGTACGTGGCTCTATTGCTTCGGCGTGTTCTTCAAGCCGATGATGAACGAGTTCGGCTGGACGCGCGCAATGACCGCCGGCGCGTACTCGTTCCGGGGCATTCAGGGCGGGATCGCTGGCCCGCTGGTCGGCTGGGCGGTTGACAAGTACGGGCCGCGAGTGGTCGTCTTCTGCGGAGGCGTCATTGCCGGGCTCGGTTTCGTATCGATGTTCACAGTCGATTCGCTGCTCGGTTTCTATTTGATATACGGTGTCCTTCTGTCAGTCGGAATGAGCGCCATGCTGTACATCCCGGCGATGACGGTGATAGCGAATTGGTTCATCCGCATGCGCTCACGGGCGCTCTCGCTACTTGCGGTGGGAGCAGGGATCGGCGGCTTTATCTGTGCGCCGGCGGCGGCACTGCTCATCGACCGCTACGGATGGCGCATCTCGTTCGTGATCATGGGGGTGACGATCTGGGCCGTCACGCTTCCGCTGTCGCTCGTGCTGAAAAAGAGACCCGAGGACATAGGACTCAGGACCGATGGCGATGCGCCCCTGGACACCCTTCCTGTGGAAGCCGCGCCGGCACCAGTCGAATCGACCGGATCGCTTCTACCCGACAGAGATTGGACGCTGCGCGAGGCGCTTGCGTCGAGGACATATTGGATTCTGGCATTCGCCTTCTTTCTTGCGGCGATGACCCACGCAACGGTCACCGTGCATGCCGTTCCCGCATTCACCGATGCCGGAATATCGACCGAGATGGCCGCTGTCAGCCTCGGCCTGGCGACGCTCATAAGCATCATCGGCAGACTCGCGTTTGGCTGGCTGGGCGATTTCGTGACCAAGCGATACCTCTTCATGGTCACCTACTCGATCGAGGCCGCCGGAGTCCTTGTTCTCATGAATGCCCGGGGCACGACGTCCTTGTATCTCTTTGCCGTCTTGTTCGGGATCGGTTTTGGGGGCACGGTACCCTTGAACCCGGCCATCAGAGGGGAATACTTCGGCCGCGCGGCTTTCGGGAAGATTCAGGGGGTCATGGGGCCAATAATGATGATGGGTGGTGTCGTGGGTCCCCCCCTGGTCGGCTATCTCTTTGACACCACCGGAACCTACAGGACGGGCTTATTTGCAGTCGCGGTGCTCCAGCTTTTCGCTGCGGTGACGATATTCTTCGCACGGCCTGCAAGAGCTCCAGGAAGACTGGAGGCATGATCTCCTGGAGAGCCTGCTTCGCCTTCGTGTGCTGTCGCTTCGGCAGCTTGTCGAGCACGTTCGCGATCCGGTGCAATCAGCAGCGCAGCGCGGATGTCCCGCGCGTTCATGGCAGGCGGCCGTCCTCGTGCTCTCGTTGCGCGCTCGCGGTTCGCTCCTGCAACATCTCGTCTGCCGCAATGGAGCAGCCGCGGGCTTCGGCGCCGGGTTCCCTTCCCAGCACCTCGAAGCCGTCTCCCAGCGCGCGCCCGAGATCCGCGCTCTGGATGGCGAGAATACTCCCCGTGTTGGCAAGGTCGAGAACCGTCACCACGCCGATCTCGCCGTAAGGCGCTTCGTCGCCGCTCTCCGGGTCGATGAGTCGCACCCGTGCCCAGGGCGGTCCCAGCTTGCGCCGCGGTGTCCCCGGGAAACGCAGCACCGAGTCGTAGAACTGGCTGCCGAGCTCGGTCATTCCGTACTGGTTGACGATCCTGTCGGGAAACACGCCGAGGGCACGATGCAGGCGCTGGTAGAACAGATCCCGCGGCAGCTCCCGGGAGCGCCCCTTGAACCCCCCCGTCTCCATCACCCTCGAGCTATCCGGAAGCGCGATCCGGTGCTCCGCGCTTTCCATGGCCTCCAGCAGGTGAGCCAGGGCGAGAGCCGTTCCGCAGAGCAGCACGGCGACACCGCTCGCGGCTGCCTGCTCGAGGCCGTCGAGCAGGCGACGGGTCTGGAGCTCGCCTCCCTTCACCAGAAAGCCGCTCTCCCGATCGCCGCGCCGTTCGAGAACCACACCGAACATGTGGGAGAGTGAAGAGTCGGGCACCTCCAGCGGTGAGGGGGCGAGGATCACCATCCGCGTGCGCTCCCAGGGTTCGCTGAGATCGGGCAGTACGTGACGCTCGAAGCTGGGGAGCAGGGAGGCCTGGTAGAGCGCCAACGTGTCCAGGTGAAGCTCGCCACGCCGCTGGGTCGAGGTGCCACTGGTGCGCAAGACGTGGCGCTCGCGCTCGGGCGGAAAGGAGCGCAGCGCCATCTCCTTGAAGGCGCCACTCGGGACCGCCGGGATCTCCCGCCAGGATTCGACATTATCGGGTACGGATCCGCGAGCCCGGCAGAATCGCGCGAAGGGCTCGCAGCGGGCGAACTGGTGGGCGAAGAGCTGGAGGGCGAGCTCCTCGAAGCGAGCTTCGTCTTCGGCGGCCTCCCGCTCGCCCATCCAGGCGAGGATCTGCCGGTCGAGCTCGGAGCGCGCCGGGTCCGCGGTGCTCACCGGACGCACTCCACCAGGATCTCCAGCGCGGCGATCAGGGCATCTCGCTCGATGCAGAGGGGAGGTGTGATGGAGAGGACGGCACCGTCGTCACCGGCAGGGAGCAGGATGATTCCGCGCGAGAGCGCCGCCGTGCAGGCGCGGGCGGCCGTCTCGGGTCGGTCACATTGGATGCCAATCATGAGTCCGAGCCCGCGGATGTCTGCGACCCGGGTGTCGCCGCCGAGCTCGCCGCCAAGGAACTCGAGTGCCGCAGCGCCGCTTTCCGCGGCGGCCTCGACGAGCTTCTCCTCCTCTAGGACCGCGAGGGAAGCGAGCGCCGCAGCGCAGCCCGGCGGGTGTCCCAGAAACGTCTGGGTGTGGAGGGCCTCGCCACCCGAGACTGGCCAGGCATCCATCACCTCCGCCCGACCCATGCAGGCGGAGATGGGCATCCCCGAGGCCAGCCCCTTTGCGACGCAGAGGAGGTCGGGCACGACACCTTCGTGGTCGCAGGCAAACCAGCGACCGGTCCGGCCGAAGCCCGTGTAGACCTCGTCGGCGATCAGCAGCCAGCCTTCGCCGTCGCATCGGCGGCGGAGCTTCCGGAGGAAGCCACGGGGTGGAATCCTCTCGCCGCCACGCCCCTGGATCGGCTCCACCAGTACCGCTCCCACCGGCTGTGCGGACTCCGCCGCCGCACGCATCACGTCGTCGTCGTCGCCATAGCGCGCGAAGACCGAGCATCCGGGAAGGCGTCCTTCGAAGGGCTCCCTGAAAAAGGGGCGCCAGGTGGCGTCCAGCGCTCCGAGGCCGAGCCCGTGGTAGGCTCCTTCGAAGGCCACCACACCGGAGCGTCCGGTCGAGATCATCGCCGTCTTGAGAGCGGTCTCCACCGCGTCGGTTCCCGAGGAGCCCAGCACCGCGCGGGCGGGTTCGCCGCCCGGGAAGTGCGCCACCAGGGCTTCCAAGAGCGCCACCTTCACGCCGGGGGGATGCACGTCGCCCATGGCGTGGAGGAGCCGACCCGACTGGCGGGTGATGGCTTCGATCACGCGGGGGTGCCCGTGCCCCACATTGGCCACGCCGAATCCTCCGCCCAGGTCGACGAAGCGGTTGCCGTCGACGTCCCAGACGTTCGCGCCGGAGGCGCGCTCCCAGAAGATCGGGCCCACTGGCGCGAGACAGGTCACGTTTCGGCTCTCGACCTTTGCCAGGCGCACCGCGAGCTCCCTCGAGCGAGGTCCGGGCACCGCGGTCAGCAGCTCCGGGGGCGACGTCTTCCATTGCGACACCCGGGAAGTCTAGAAGGCTGACCCCGGATGGGCGAGGAAGGCCCGTTGCGGCGGGTCTTCGAGCCGTATGTCAGACTGACGCGAATGGCTCTCGATCGCCCTCCTTGGAGCTCTCCTGCTCGCGAGCTGGTGAGAAATGCAGCTGGCGGGATCAGCCGGGCCTTCGTCTCACTCGGCTCGAACCTGGGTGACCGGGAGGCTCACCTGCGGCGCGCGCTCCGGGCACTTCGCGCCACCCGCGGGATTGAATGGCTCGAGGTGTCGCGGATCTACGAGACCGACCCTGTGGGGCCGCCTCCCCAGGGCCCCTATCTGAACGCGGCCGTGGAGATCGAGACGGGACTGGAGCCTCGGGCCCTGCTGGAGCGCCTGCTGCAGATCGAGGCCGAGGAGGGTCGGGTTCGCCGCGGAGCTCGCGGCGAAGCGCGGACACTCGACCTCGACCTGCTGCTCTTTGCCGACCGCTGCATCGACGAGAACGCGCTGGTCGTTCCCCATCCGCGCATGCACGAGCGGGGCTTCGTGCTCGAGCCGCTCTGTGAGCTGGCGCCGCAGTGGGTGCATCCGCGTTCGGGAAAGACGGTCGCCGAGCTCGCGGCACGGGTGCGTGATCCGGTGGCCGTCCGTCCCTGGCGGGAAGCAGGCTGGGGGCGATCAGGCGGCGGTGTCGTCGGCGAGCAGCGCGGGGAGGAGGATCAGGGCGGCCCAGCTATCCGGTCCCGTGGAGCTCGCGTAGTGGCTTCCGCCGTGGGCGGAGACGATTCGTGCGGCGTTCTCGAGACTGACGCATGCGATCTCGTCGGGAGCCCGGGAGGGGTCGAGAACCGCCTCGGCGACCCCGTCGGGAAGATCGTTGCCCTCGACGGAGAGGGATAGCCGGATCTTTCGCTCCATCGGCTCCCTACCGATGGAGAGGCTGAGCCTGGTCAGACCCTCGGCGTGGTCGGCCGCGTAATGGACCAGTGTCAGCAACAGAAGCTCCAGGTCGCCGGCGTCTCCCCCGACCAGCAGAAGCTCGTCCGGGGTCTCCACCGTGAGCTGGTTCTCCCGCCCCAGGGTCTCCGAAAGCATCACTTCCAGCTCCCGGATCAGACGCACCATGTCCACCTCGCCGGAACCGGTCTGGTTGGAATGGCGTTGGGCGAGCAGCGCTCGGGTGAGCCTGGTGCATCGCTCCAGCTCGCCCAGGATCAACTGGCACGACTCGACCACCAGATCGTCGTTCTTGCGGTCCTCCCGTAGGAAGTTCGCCTCTCCGATCACGGTGGTGAAGGCGTTGTTCAATGTGTGGGCCGCACCCATGCTCAGCCGCCGCATGGCTTCGAGCCGTGCGGCCTTGTCCCGACGCAGACCCCGCTCGCTGGAATTGACCGGTACGTTTCGCGGCCCCACGATGGTGTTATCGGTGGACCGAAGCGGGAGTTGAACACGCCCTGGCGATCCGCAGCTCGCCGGCAATCAGATGGCAAGGCGTCGGCAGGCAATGGATTTCGAAGCTCGATGGGTGTGAATTTGCATCAAGCGGGCGGCCCCGATGACCGATGCTGAAAGGGGACGGTGTGGCACGGAGAACCGGATGCAAACTGGATCCGCAGCGAAGATGGTCGTGGGTTTCCTGGCGGTAGTGGGGATGCTGGCTCTATCCTCCCCCGGTGTGCGAGTGGCGCGGGCGGGGGACGGCGATGCGGCTCTCTCCGAGCGCTCCCGGTCCGCTGTCTCGAGCAGCGGCGCATCCGGATCCTGCAAGGTCGGTGGCGAGACCGACACCCGGGCCACCCGGTCTGATCTCTCCGCAAAGATCGCTGAGCGGCTCAGGGCCGAGATGCAGAGCAGCGACGAGAAGCCGGTGGTACTGAACGGCCGCGGCTACAACTACAGGATCCCGCGAGATCCGCAGAGCGAGCTCAGGGTCGTGGAATCCGAGGCGGCGCGTCAGCAAGAACAAGCCCCCGCCGGCCCCTGACGCCGCTCCTTTGACACTGCGGGCACCCGCAGACTAGAATCCCCGCGGGTGCCTGGAGTGGGATGAACCCGAGAGCGACGCTTCGCTTCAGACGGGCGACGGCTGCTCTGGCCATCGCGTGGGCGATGCTCGCCTTCGCGGTGGGGCTCCACGGCCAGGTGCAGGTCTCGCGCTCCCCTGCTTTCCCCTTCACCTGGTCCGCCGCAGCCGGCCGCATGGTGATCCACACCCTCACACCCGCCGCAAAGGCGGCGGGCTTAGAGGCCCGGGATCGCCTGATCATGGTCGACGGCGAGCCGGTCGGCTGGTGGTTCCGGAGCCGGAAGCGCCTCGCGACCGGAGTGGCGAACACCTACACCGTGCTGAAGCCCGACGGTCGGCAGGTCAGCGCAACTCTGGAACCGGTGGACCCGGACATCCAGACGTTTCTTCCACAGCGGATCCTGGAATTCGCCATTCCCCTCGTGGCCTTGATCTACCTGGCGATCGGTGTGGGGGTGTGGCGTCTCAAGCGGGATCGACCCGAATCCTGGGCCCTGCTGCTCTTCTGCGGTGTCGTCGCCGCGCAGCTCTTCCTGGCCGGTGCCTACACCGCGGTGGGGGTAGTCCTGAACCTGATCACGGTTCCCTTCATCGGCGCGACGGCCTTCCATCTCTTCACCAGCTACCCCACGGAGCCCGGCTGGATCGTGCGGCATCCCGAGATTCGGGCGATTCCCTACGGGCTGGCTGCCCTGCTGGCCGCAGTCGGTGCCCTCGAGCCCTATCTCGGTGTTCCCGCCGGGGTTCTGGCTCCCATCGGGACATTCTTCACCGTCGACCTCTCTCTGGTCTGCATCGGCATCCTCTTCTACCAACGCTGGAATCGCCCCCGCGACGCGGCAGTGGATCGCTTGGACGTGATGCTCGCCGGCGGCGCGCTGAGCTTCCTGCCCGTCATCACCCTGCTGATGGTGCACTACTACTTCGGCACGAACTTCCCGTGGCACGTGGCGCTGCTCGGGTTCTTCATGTTCCCGGCGGCGGTTGGCTACGGGATCGTCCGTCAGGAGCTCTTTGAGATCCGCGTGGTCGCCAAGAGCTCGGCTGCCTACGGTGCAGCGACGCTCGCCATCACCGGTCTCTTCGCCTTCCTGATCACATTTGCCGATGCACTGGTGGGGCGCTTCGACGTCGACGCGCGCTCGCCGGCGGTCTCGGTGGCCTTCCTCTTCTTCGCGATCCTTCTCTTCAACCCGCTGCGGGTTCGGATGCAACGCCTGGTGGATGGCTTCTTCGATCGCGATCGGGTCACCTACCGGGAGGCGGTTCGCGAGATCTCCGAGGCCATGGTCTCCATGCTCTCGGTGAAGGAGATCGTCGATCGCATCCTGGTAGCGGTGACCGACACCATGGGTGTCGAGGGTGCGATGGTTCTGCTTCTGGACGACAGGGACGAGATTCTGCGTCCCGAAGCCTTCCGCGGCGGCTGGGACGAAGAGGCTGCCAGCGTCACCTTCCGCTCCGACCATCCCCTGTGTCGACAACTCTGGATGCGGCGAACCTCACTGAGCCGCGGGGACTTCGACGAAGAAGTGGATCCGGAGATCCGCGAGGCCTGCCGTGACGTCTTCGACACCCTGGACGCGGAGCTGCTCGTCCCGATTCTCTTCGGTGTCGACTTGCTCGGTGTGATCGCGGTGGGGCGAAAGCTCTCCGGGGAGCGCCTCGGCCTGGACGAGCGTCAGCTGCTGCGCACCCTCTCGAATCAGAGTTCCATCGCGATCGAGAATGCCAGGGCTTTCGACGAAATCGCCAAGCTCAACGAGACCCTGGAAGGCCGGGTCGAGGGTCGCACCCGGGAGCTGCGCGATACCCAGGCTCAGCTCGTGCAGAGCGAGAAGATGCGTTCGCTCGGTCAACTGGTCGCCGGCGTCGCGCACGAGCTCAACAACCCGATCGGATTCGTCCACGCGAATCTCCAGCTCCTGGACGAGTACGTGGAGAAGCTGATGCGGCCGGGGACGGACCCCGAGAGCCGGGAACGGATCCGGGACGCGATCGGGAAGCTGCTCAACCGGAGCCGGGAGGGGACCGAGCGGGTCAAGCGGATCGTCGAGGATCTGCGGACCTTCTCCCGCATCGATCAGGCCGAGCTGCAGGAGGTCTGCATCAACGACGAACTCGATCGCACCCTGGTGCTGATCGAGCCTCGGCTCAAGGACGGCATCCGGGTGATTCGGGAGTACGGTGAGGTGCCCCTGGTGCACTGCTTCGCCGGTCAGCTGAACCAGGTCTTCATGAACCTGCTGATGAACGCTTGCGATGCCCTGGAGGGGAAGGGCCAGATCGTGATCCGCACCCGCTCCGTCGATGCCGGTCTGCGGGTCGAGATCGAGGATGACGGTCCGGGGATGACCCCGGAGGTGAAGACCCGCGTCTTCGATCCGTTCTTCACCACGAAGGACGTCGGCAAGGGAACGGGTCTCGGGCTCTCCATCTCCCACGGGATCGTCGAGCGCCATGGCGGAAGCATGTGGGTGGAGACGGAGCCGAACCGGGGGACGAACTTCGTGATCGAGCTGCCTCTGGAGGCCGTCGTCGAGGAGGCGCAGTGAGCCCGACGGCCACACGGCGGATCCGACGGGTCACTGGGCTGCTGGCGGTGCTCTGGGCTGTGTCGGCCCTGGTGCTCGCGATCCACGGGCAGTTGTCCTCGAGGCGCAGCGTCAACCCGCCCATCCAGACCTCGGCACTCAGCGGTGTAGCGCTGGTCAGCTGGTGCAGCGACGTGGCGATCCAGGCTGGTGTGAAGGAAGGCGATCGGGTCCTCGAGGTAGACGGAATCCCGGTTCGTCAGTGGTACCACGATCGGGGCTGGGACGAACTCCGGGTCGAGGTTCCGATCCGCTACCTGATCGAGACCTCGACCGGCGAGCAGTTCTCGGTCGAGCTCTACGCAGAGACCCGGAGCAAGTCCTACGATCGCTTCCTGCTGCCCATCATGGCGGCGTTGATCGTGGTGGGTGCGGGCTACCTGCTCCTCGGCCTCTTCGTCTGGAAGCTCAAACCGGACCGGGCGGAGTCCTGGGCGTTTCTGCTCTTCACCGCGGCGATCGCGACACAGCTCTTCGGGTCCTTCCACACCTACGACGCCATCTTGGGCTACGATCGGATGCTCATCAACCTGCCCATCGTTGGTGCGGCGGCCTTTCACCTGTTCACGACGCTGCCCTTCGAGCCTCCCTGGGTGGTTCGCCGTCCCTGGATCCGCTTCGTTCTCTATCCGATCGCTGGCCTCGTCGCTCTGATGGCGGTCTTCGACAGAGTCCTTGGGATCCCGGACGCCGTGGTCCCTACCTTCAGCTACGCCGCCGCCTTCGGAGGTGCGCTGGCCTCGGTCCTGATCCTGGTGAGGGAGCGGATCCGAATGCGAGGGTCCGAGGCGGCTGCGAGCGCCGACGTCGTGTTGTTGGGCGCTTTGGTGAGCTTCGTCCCGGTGTTGCTGGTGCTCGCGACTCAGGTCTTTCTGCTGCGCGTCACCTTCCCCCTCTGGTTGGCACTGCTGTGGTTCTCCGTCTTCCCGGTTGCGGTGGCCTATGGGATCGTTCGAGGACAGTTCTTCGACATCCGCGGACTCGCGCGCTCTTCGGCCGCCTACGGCATGGCGACTCTCGCGATCACGGGCCTGTTCGCTTCGCTCATTACCTTTGCCGACGCAGCCTTTGCTCGCTTCAACGTGGAAGCCAGATCGCCGTACTTCTCGGTCACGTTTCTGTTCTTCGCGATCCTTGCCTTCAATCCCCTTCTAAACCGCCTCCAGGCGCTGGTAGACCGGGTTTTCGATCGCGATCGCGCCGGCTACCGCACGGCCGTTCGCGAGATTTCGGAAGCCATGGTCGCGATGCTCTCGCTGAACGAGATCAGCGACCGTCTGCTCGTTGCGGTGACCGACACCATGGGCGTGGATCGGGCCATGGTCCTTCTGCTCGGCAAGGACGAACGCGTGTTGCGGCCCGTCGCCTGGCGCGGTGACTGGGACGAGGAAGATCTCGAGATCGCTCTCCCGGTGGACCATCCGATCGGGAAGCACCTGTGGATGCGACGCCAGGAGCTGGCCCGAAGCGACTTCGACGACGCCACCGAGGCGGAGACCCGGGATGCGAGCCGCGACTTCTTCGACAGTCTCGATGTGAAGCTCCTGGTGCCGATTCTCTTCGGGGTGGATCTGCTGGGAGTCATCGCGGTGGGAGGCAAGCTCTCCGGCGAACTTCTCGGCGCCGACGACAGACAGCTTCTCCGCACTCTCGCCAACCAGAGCGCGATCGCCATCGAGAATGCCCAGGCCTTCGACGAGATCGCGAAGCTGAACGAGACCTTGGAAGCGCGGGTCGATGAGCGCACCTCCGAGCTCAAGAGCGCCCAGACACAGCTAATGCAGAGCGAGAAGATGCGGTCGCTGGGTCAGCTGGTGGCCGGAGTCGCCCACGAGCTCAACAACCCGATCGGCTTCGTCCACGCCAATCTCCAGCTTCTCGACGGGTACATCGGCAGGCTGATCCGGGCCGAGGAAGCCGGGGAAGACGCCCAGAGCGTGCGAGATGCGATCACCAAGCTGCTGACCCGGAGCCGCGAAGGGACCGAGCGGGTCAAGAGGATCGTACTGGATCTGCGCACCTTCTCGCGGATGGACCAGGCGGAGCTCTCCGAGACGGATCTCAACGAGGAGATCGATCGCACGCTGGGCCTGATGGAGCCCCGCTTCAAAGGCGGCGTCTCCGTGGAGCGCGACTTCGACGAGCTGCCGCCGGTCAAGTGCCTCCCCGCCCAGCTGAATCAGGTGTTCATGAACCTGATCATGAACTCCTGCGATGCCCTGGAAGGAAGGGGGACGATTCGCATCCGAACCCGACCCGTGCCGGAGGGCGTCCTGCTCGAGTTCGAGGACGACGGTCCTGGGATTCCCGAGGAGATGCAGAGCCGCATCTTCGATCCATTCTTCACCACCAAGCCCGTGGGTCAGGGAACGGGCCTCGGTCTTTCGATCTCCCACGGAATCGTGGAACGCCACGGGGGGAAGATGAGCGTGGAGTGCCCGCCCCGGGGTGGGACGATCTTTCGCATCACGTTGCCGCTGGTGGCGGTGCCCGAGGACGACGCCGCATGAATCGCGAGCGGATCGTCACCCTCGACAAGAAGAGAGTCTGGCATCCCTATACGGCGATGGGCGATTACCGGGCGCGGATCGACCCGATCGTCGTCGACCGCGCGTCTGGACCCTACCTCTATGACCTCGATGGCCGCAGCTACATCGACGCGAACTCTTCCTGGTGGGTGGCCTCCCTCGGCCACAACCATCCACGGCTGGTCGAGGTCCTGAAGCGGCAGGCGGAGCGAAACTGCCACAGCGCGCTCGCGGGGATGACACACGAGGCAGCTGCTCTACTCGGTGAGGCCCTGTGCAATGCGGCGCCCGCGGGTCTCGAGCACGTCTTCTTCAGTGACAACGGATCGACCGCCGTAGAGGTCGCTCTCAAGGCATCACTCCAGTACTGGGCTCAGAATGGCCGTCCGTCTCGGAAGCGCTTCGTCTCTCTGGAAGACGCCTTTCACGGCGAGACCCTCGGCGTGACGGCAATCGGGGGCGTGGAGCTCTTCCGGCGACCTTTCGCCGGCGTGATTCCCGAGCATCTCCGAGTTCCTTCTCCCACCAAGGCCGGCGGTCTCGAAGCTTCGGCTGAGATCCTCTCCGGGGTGTTCGATCAGCACGGTGAGACACTCGCGGCGGTGGTGCTCGAGCCGGTGGTCCAGGGCGCGGCCGGAATGCAGATTTACGATCCCGCCTACCTTCGGATCGCGCGGGAGCTGTGCGACGAGCACGACGTCTTGCTGATCGCCGACGAGGTCTTCACCGGATACGGACGAACCGGGCCGATGTGGGCTTGTGAGCACGCCGGCGTCGCCCCGGACCTGATCTGTAGCGCAAAGGGCTTCTGCGGCGGCATGTTTCCCATGGCCGCCACCCTGGTCTCCGATCGCGTTTTCGAGGGTTTTCTCGGGAGTGCCGACCGCGCCTTCTACTACGGGCACTCCTTCTGCGGGAATCCGCTCGGCGCGGCGGTGGCGCTAGAGGTGTTGCGGATCTATCGGGAGGAGCGGGTGGTCGAGCTCGCCAGGCCAAAGGCGGCGAAGATTGCCGCGGCCTTCGAAGCGCTGGAGGAGCTGCCGTCGGTCGCGCGCTCCCGGTCTCTGGGAATGATCGGAGCCGTCGATCTCAGCGGGGCAGAAGGTTATCTGGCCAGAGCCGGGTGGCGTGTCTACGACGAGGCCCGCTCCAGGGGCGCCTACCTCCGACCGATGGGAAACGTGGTCTACGTCACGCCGCCTCTCAACATCCCGGACGGGGTTCTCGATCGCCTGCTCGCGATCGTTCGCGAGTCGATCGAGAGCGCCTGACTCGGGGCTCCTCCTGCGGATCTCGCTTCGAGCTTCATCGAAGATCCGGGCTAGACTGCGTGCAATGGCACGCGGACGCAAGCTTCTCTTCGGCCGATTCATTCAGCTGGCGATCGGACTCTTCGCTTCAGCGTCTGCTGCAGCGGACCACTCGCTGAATGGGTTCGAACTCGACGGGGCCCTGCTCCCCCGCGAGGAGATTCGCGCAGGCGGTCCTCCCCGCGACGGGATCCGGAGCGTCGACGATCCCGAGTTCGTCGCGGTGGAGGAGGCGCGCTGGGTCGTAGAGAGCAATCCTGTGCTCGGTGTCGCCGTAGGGGAAGAGGCCCACGTTTACCCCGTCCACCTGATCGAGCCGCACCAGATCGTGAACGATGTGATGGGTGGTGTGCCGGTCGCGGTCACCTACGATCCGCTGGCGGGCGTCCCACGCGCGTACCGAAGGGAGGTCGAGGGAAGGACCCTGAGCTTCGGCGTATCGGGCCTGATCTACAACTCGAACTTCCTGCTCTACGACCGCCAGACCGAGGGCCTCTGGGTGCAGTTCACCGGTGAGGCGATCGCGGGACCCATGGCCGGGAAGCGGCTCGAGCGGATCCCGATCCGCCAGGAGCTCCTGGGCACCTGGCTGTCCCGCCATCCGCTCTCGCGGGTGCTCTCGCGGCCCCGTCCCACCAGGATCGACTACCGCTACAGTCGCTACTCGCGCTACATGGTCGAGGACAAGATCATCTTTCCGGTGAAGGCGCGAGACGATCGCTTCCATTCCAAGGAGCTGGTGCTCGGGGTGGTCGTCGACGGCCGACCGCGCGCATACCTCGGATCCCTCGTCACCAGGGCGGGCGGGAAGGTCGAGGACGAGATCGCTGGCAAGAAGATCGCGCTGGTCTACAGCACCGACGACGGCATCTATGTCTACGACGTGGCCGAGGGCGTCGACGTCACGGAGGCCTATTGGTTCGCCTGGAAGGCCTTTCATCCCAACACCGAAATATGGAACGACCCGGCTCCGTTCTCAGCGGCCGAGTAGCTCCGAGGCCCCCAGGCATTCGGGACCGCGCCCGCGCTCCTTCGCCTCGACCAGCTTCTCCAGAACTCGCGCGTTGGTCGGTGCCGGGATTCCGCGGGCGCCTGCGAGCTCCAGGATTCGCTGGTGGTATCCGTCCGCCTCGAGGGGAGCATCGCTTCGCAGGCTGCTCCACACCTGGTTGTAGAGGGGAAACCGCCGGGCGCTGGTTCCTCGCTCCAGCGATTCGCGCTGATGGCGGATTTCCTGATCGAGGGATCGGTCTCGCCCGTCGCAGGAGCGCGCCTCGATGCCGGCGGCCGCGAGCACCGCCTGCGCTTCCTCCAGAAGCCGGGCCTTGACCTCGACGAAGGATGGCGAGTCGTGATCCTCCCTCCGAATCAGCGCGTTGGGAGCACTCATCAGGTTCACGCAGAGCTTGAGCCAGCGGTCCTCGGCGATCCGCGACGAGATGCCCACGTCGAAGCCCGCGCGACGCAGATCCTGCGCAAGGGCATCGACCTCGGGCGCGGAGCCCTGCGGATGAAGCCCGACCACCACCCGCCCCCGGCCGGTGAAGCGGACCAGGTCCGGCTCGACCCGGGTACAGGTCTGCCGCCACACCGCTCCGATCACCCGCGGGAAGTACGTCGCCAGCAGGACGTCGTTGTCCACACCGTTCTGCACGTTTACCACAGTGACTTGGGGAGCGAACTCGGCAAGCTGGGATGCCATTGCTTCGGTGTCGGTGGTGCGGACGCAGATCAAGAGAGGGCGATCGGCTCCTCGGAGGTCCGCGTTCTCGATTCCCGCGACGGCACGGACCACTGCGCACCAGTGGTCGCCGCTCTTCGGATCCTCGGCCCGAATTCCGCCCGATTCGAGGCGTTGCGCGGAGCGGGTGTCTCGCGTCACGAGACATACCGGGAGCCCGGCCCGCGCCAGCCGTGCGGCCAGAGCGAGACCCACCGCGCCCGCCCCGATCACGGTCTGCATCAGCTCCGGATCTCCTCGAGCACTGCGCCCAGCCGCTCCAGCGCCTCTTCCAGATCGGAGGTGGAGACGTCCAGGTGGGTGACCGCGCGAAAGCGCCCCGGTGCCGTCGGGTTGATCAGGAGGTGGCGCGCCCGGGTTCCGCGCACCAGGGCCAGGGTGTCCTCGAAGTCGAAGATCACCATGTTCGTCTCAGGCGTGCCCCGGACGGCAAGCCCGAGCCGTTCCAGTCCCTCGGCGAGGAACCTGGCGTTTGCGTGGTCCTCGGCAAGGCGCTCTACGTGGTGTTCCAGGGCGTGGATCCCCGCAGCGGCCAGAAAGCCAGCCTGACGCATTCCGCCTCCGAACATCTTTCGGATCCGCCGCAGCTGGTGGATTCGCTCGAACGAGGCGCCGACCAGTGAGCCGACCGGGGCCCCGAGTCCCTTGGAGAGGCAGATGGAGACGGTGTCGAAGGGCTCCGCGAGACGGGCGGGGTCGGTCCCGCTGGCGACCGCCGCATTGAACAGCCGGGCGCCGTCCAGATGCAGCCGCAGTCCGGCGTCGCGGGCCACCTTCACCACCTCTTCGAGCAGGTCCGCCGGAAAGATCCGTCCGCCGGCCATGTTGTGGGTGTTCTCGACCGCCACGACGGTCGTTGGAGCGAAGTGCTGCTCGTCGGGGTGCATGTTCGCGCGGACGTCGGCGGCGTCGAAGGTCCCCTCCGCGCCAATTGTCTTGATTTGCAGACCCGAGAGTGCCGAGGCCGCGCCGGACTCGTACTTCAGGATGTGACAGTCCCGGGAGGCGAGCACCACGTCGCCCCGGCGCGTGAGCGAGTGGATGGCGCTCTGGTTCGCCATCGTGCCCGAGGGAAAGAAGAGGGCGGCCTCCTTGCCGAGCAGCTCCGCTGCGCGCTCCTGGAGGAGGTTCACCATCGGATCCTCGCCGTACACGTCGTCTCCGACCTCGGCCGCCATCATCGCCTCCCGCATGGCCGCGGTGGGTCGGGTGACCGTGTCGCTCCGCAGATCGATGTCCTTCATGGCTTCCAGGATAGCGTCGCATCACCTCGGCGCTGCGGCGGTTCTACGCTCCGGGTGTCCTCGCTACGGGCTTCATCAATCATCCGGGCTAGACTGGCCGCGTGGATGCCGTGAGTCAGATTGCCCGGGTCTGGCGTGAAGCGGAGCGCGTGGTGGTGCTCACCGGCGCCGGAATCTCGACCGCATCCGGCATCCCGGACTTCCGCTCACCGGGTGGGCGCTGGGAGAGCTACCAGCCCGTCTCGATCCAGGATTTCCTGGCTAGCGAAGAGGCCCGGCGCGAGTATTGGCAATACAAGAGTGAGACCTGGCGATTGATCTCTTCGGCGCAGCCCAACGCCGCCCACTGCGCCCTCGCCGAGCTGGGCCGAGCGAACCGCGTCCATCTCCTGGTGACGCAGAACGTGGACGGACTCCACGATCGGAGTGGATTTCCCCGCGATCGCCTCGTCAACATCCACGGAACCGACTCCCGGATCCAATGCATGAGCTGCGGGAAGGAGGAGCCTCGTCGGGTCGGGCAGGATCTCTTCGACGCCGGCCAACTGGTTCCCCGCTGTGGCTGCGGAGGACCCTTCAAGCCGTCTACGATTTCCTTTGGGCAGAGCCTGGTCGCCGGGGATCTCCGGCGCTGCTTCGGCGAGGCGGCGCGCTGCGATTTCTTCGTGGCCGTCGGCAGCTCGCTGGTGGTAAGCCCGGTCAACCAGCTCTTCGCCGAGGCGAAGGCGGCAGGCGCTCGCTGTGCGATCCTCACCGCTTCCGAGACGCCTTTCGATGGCGCAGCGGACTGGAAGCTCGCGGATCCCGTCGAGAACGCGCTCCCCATGCTGGGGAGAAGGGTCCTCGCGTCGTGACGCTCTACCGTGGTGGCTGTCATTGCGGGCGGATCGCCTTCCGGGTCAGCGGCGAGATCGAGGGGGCGGAGATCTGCAACTGTTCGATCTGTCACATGAAGGGATACGTGCACTGGTACGTGCCGCGCGATCGCTTCGAGCTGCTCACATCGGAAGGGGGATACTCGACCTACCGGTTCAACACCGGGGTTGCCCGCCACCATTTCTGCCCGGTCTGCGGGGTTGCGCCCTTCTACATCCCGCGTTCCGACCCGGACAAGATCGATGTGAATCTCCGTTGCGTCGAGGGAGTCGACATCGCTGCGATCTCGCTTACGACCTTCGACGGACGTCACTGGGAGGAGGCGCACCGGCGCAACCGTGGCGGCTGAGGAACTCCAGCATCGCCGGCAGTACCAGAGCCGGTCGGTCGATGTGGACGTGGTGGCCGGCGCCGGCAATCTCCATCAGCTGCGCATCGGGAATCGCCGAGACGATCTCGAGGGCGCCCTGGTGGGTGAGCAGCGCGCTCTCTTCCCCGCGTAGCAGCAGAGTCGGGCAGCGGATATCTCCGAGATCCGGTCGGCCCCGTGGCGGCACCCCGAACCAGCGCGGGTCGAACTTGAAGCCGAAGCGGCCGTCCGCCTCCTGCCGCACTGAATGCGCCGCGATTCGCCGGCGCATCTCCTCGTCGGCGTGAGCTGCTGCGGGAAGGAATCGGAACCGCCTGATCGCCTCCTCGCGGGACGGGTAGCTCTGGCCCAGGGTCAGGGCGAGCCGCGTGGCTCGTTGACGAGACCGGGATGCGCCCCGGGTCAACTCGAGAAGAATCAAGGCGGGCGTCGTTGCGCTCTGGGTCGCGTGCTCCACGGCGACGTGGGCGCCGAGGGAGTGTCCGATCAGAATCGCCCCGGGTGCCGAGAGGTGTTCGAGCAGGGCGTCGAGGTCGTCGGAGAACGCACCGGCCCGAAGTTGCTCAGGAAAATCCGAATCGCCGTGGCCCCGGAAGTCGAGCGCAACCACGTGGAAGTGTTTGGACAGGCCGAAAGCCAGGTGGTCCCACCAGTGTGCGTTCGCCCCCGCGCCGTGGAGGAGGACCAGCTTGGCTCGCTCCGTGGAGCCGTGTTGAACGGCGTGTAGATGAATGCCGTCGAGCTTCGGTCCGGTGAATCGCTCCGTGCGCCCCTGCATCCGGCGCGCAGCGTATCGCAAGATCCCCCGCGCTTCCCCCACCTGCAAAATCGCGTTTCATTGCGCCGGGTGCTCTTCCCGTCGACGGCGGCCCGACTTCAAACGGTCGAATTCGCCGTTTCCAGCCCTTCTGGGAGCGTTTTTCGTTTGACTACTTGGTGGGAACGCTTAACATTCGACGCTGCTGACCGCGGCGTACCAAGCGCCGGGGGGATTGACGCCGAAGGATCGGCGTGTTGGAGAGGTTAAATGGCAGCACGAAAGAAGAAGGCAGCCGGACGCGCCGGGAAGCCCGTCGAGCTCATCATCTCGAAGTCCCGGACCAAAGCGGCGGTCAAGAAATGCAATGTTGGCGCCGAGTTTTACGGAGCCCTGGACAGTGCGGTTCGGG
>Ga0307423_1000292_pt1 | contig 33936 bp, 29 predicted proteins | sample SalMarWE160310MG_FD_202154 | JGI IMG/M metagenome (GOLD analysis project Ga0307423, IMG submission 202154) | Salt marsh sediment microbial communities from the Plum Island Ecosystem LTER, Massachusetts, United States - WE1603-10 | ecosystem: Environmental > Aquatic > Marine > Intertidal zone >... | reverse complement strand
GGGATGATGGACGAGGACGGTCACACCGTGGACCTGGACATGCACGGGATGGGCATGGGCGGCGAATGGGCGACGGAGTCGATGATGACCGGCGGGATGGGTAGTGGCATGGGTGGGATGGGCGGAATGGGCGGGGAGCCCGGGACGCACATGGGCACAGGGTGGCAGCACCCCTCCAACGGCACCTACGGCATGGTGTTCTCGTTCACGACGGCGGGTTAGCCGCGCGGAACGTCCTTCGGATGGATGAAGGAGAGATCACGCCCGGTTCACCGTGGCTTCATGACCGACCTGCGACCTTCCTGCTGGTACGGATCGTGCGACTGAAGGAAACCGCACGGATCGACGGTGCGGGAGGTCTCTCCCCACCGACGTGATTTCGAGATCGAGGGAGGACCGACGATGACGCCGAAAAGGTGGACGACGACGCTGGCTATGCTTCTTCTCACCGTTGCCCCGCTGGCGGGGCAGGAGAAGCCCAACGAGGCGCAGACGGGCCAGGCCGGGAACTGGACCTGCCCCTGGGGCAGCATGGGCTACGGCATGATGGGAATGATGGGCTACGGCATGCCGGAAGGAACGGCCGCCATGCAGGGCCACGCGCCCATGATGCGCGGAGGCCATATGATGGGCGGTCAGGGCACGATGGGGTCGTCCGGCATGGCGGGACGGCCCGGCATGATGGGCGCGCACGGCATGATGGACGGCGGGTACGTCATGATGGGCGCGACGCAGGGCATGGGATCGCTGCCGTCGGGGCTGCTGGCAGCGGCCGAACCGCTGGGCCTGAGCGCCGACCAGAAGACACGTCTTGAGAGCATCGCCACCACCGCTCGCGAGAACAGCGTGAGCCAGATGCAGGCGGCCTGGCAGGCGCGGCAGCAGGCCGCGCAGGCGCTGAACGGTGACGCGCCGGATCTCGACGCCTACGCGAAGGCGCTGCGGACGGCTTCGGACCACATGGTCCACGCGCAGGTGGCGATGGCCAAGGCGTCCGTCGAAGCCCGCGCCGTCCTCACCCCGGAGCAGCGCACCCGGTTGCAGAACGGGCTGGCGCTCGTGGGGTCGATGTCGTGCGGGATGGCGGGCTACGGCGGTTCGATGCACGGTGACTCCACCTCCGGCAACGGCCAAGGCATGAGTCACCGCTGAAGCGACCACAGACGATCACACCGACGAAAGCCCGGGCCGCATGCGGCCCGGGCTTCGTTTCTTCTCGGCCGCGGACCCTCAGACCAGCTCCTTGCGATACCGCAGCGCCTTCAGCGCGATGGGATCTGGGGCCTCGGCCAGCTTCTCCGCGCCGTCCTCCTCGAAGCCGCTCGCGACGTAGAAGGCGCGGGCCCGCTCGTTCATCTCCATGACCCAGAGCGTGAGCAGGGCGAACCCCTGCTGCGCGCTCCGCCGCTCGATCTCGCCGCAGAGGACGGTGCCCCACCCGCGTCGCCAGTACGCCGGGTGGACGTAGAGCGTCGGCATCTCGGCGACGGTGCTGGCGTCCAGGTCCGGATCCACGGCCGCGCGGACCGTCGAGAACCCCACGATCCGGCCGTCCTCCTCGCCCACCACCGTGGCGACGTCCGGGTCGCTCAGCCACTCGTTCCAGCGCTGCAGGCGCTCCTCGGGAGAAAGCACGTCCACGATCTCGTCGGGGAGTCGACCCCGGTACAGTGCCTCGCGGCTGGCCTCGTGAACGGCCGAGATGGCCTCGGCGTCTTCCGGGCGCGCGTCGCGAATAGGGTACCGGGTCATCATGCTCCGATAGGTTATGCTCTCGGGCTCGAGTATGGAATGCTGGCGTGGGAGAAACGCCGCCGGGCCTCCACGGTGCCAGGATTGCGGCGCCCGGCGGATGCGCTATCTTGAAGTTGAGACTGATTCTCAAAGTCCTGTAGGTCCCTTCGCCACCCGCTGAAATCGATCATGGCCTCCATGCGGCGTCTCCCGACGGTCGAGACAGCCCCGGCGCGCTCGTTCGAGAACGAGACGGAGCTGAGACTGGCCGACATTCCGCTACGGCAGGCGTGCGAATTGGTACGGATCGACCTCCCCCACGACGAGTTGGAGCCGCTCCTGGAGCGGGGCGTGCTGCCGGGCTGCGAGCTGTGCCCCGTGTGGCGCTCTCCGTCGGGCGACCCGATCGTGACGGTCGACGGCACGCTCCTGGCCCTGCGACGGGAGATGGCGGGCTGTCTGTGCGTCCGCCTGCGCGCCGGTTCCGGCAGCCCGACCGCCGAGGGCGGGCTGATTCTCCCCTCGACCTGATCTTCCCGCCGTCGCCCCACCCTTGTCCTCCACCCCGCTCGCCGACGCCGCCGTCTCCCGGGCCCCGACAGAAACGACGACTTCCAGCCCGGCCGTGGTCGAGCGTCCGCTCGTGGCGCTGGTGGGGCCTCCGAATTCCGGAAAGTCCACGCTCTTCAACCGGCTGACCGGTCTCCGCCAGAAGGTGGCGAACTACCCCGGCGTCACGGTCGAGAAGAAGACCGGGCGAATCCGCCTCGACGACGGGCGCGAGCTCGACGTGGTGGATCTTCCCGGGGTGAACGGCTTCTCGGCGCGGACGCTGGACGAGCGGGTGACGCGCGACGTCCTCGAAGGCCGGGAGCCGGGGATACGCTCGCCGGACGCGGTGATCCTGATCGTGGACGTCACGCGCTTCGAGCAGCAGCTCATGCTGTGCGAGCCGATCCTGGAGATGGGCATCCCGACGCAGCTCGTGCTGAACATGTCCGACGAGCTGGAGCGGCGGGGGGGCTCCATCCGCCCGGAGGCGCTGGCGGACGAGCTGGGCCTGGAGGTCGTGCACGCCGCGGTCCGCTCGGGGCGGGGCGTGGACGCGATCCGGCGCTTCCTACACGGGGTGGCCGACCGCGGTGCGCTCACCGGACGGCCTTGCCCGGCGGTATCCAACGTGCCGCCGGGCGTCCAGCTTCCGATGGTGGATGTCTTCGCCGCGCGCCGGCGGCGGGTGCGCGAGCTGGCGCGCAAGGTCGCGTACGCGGCCGCGGCCCCCTCCGAGATGCAGGAGCGGCTCGACGCCGTGCTGCTGCACCGCGTGTGGGGACCGCTGATCTTCCTGGGCGTGGTGCTGCTGGTCTTCCAGGCGATCTTCACGTGGGCGACGCCGTTCATGGACGGGATCGAGTGGCTGATCGCGACGTCGGGGGCGTGGGTGGCCGGGCACCTGCCGGACTCGTGGGTCCGCGATCTGCTCATCGACGGGGTGTGGGGCGGCGTGGGGTCGGTGCTCGTCTTCCTCCCACAGATCCTGATCCTCTTCCTCTTCCTCGGGATCCTCGAGGACTCGGGCTACATGGCCCGCGCGGCCGTGATCGCCGACCGGATGATGTACCGCGTGGGCCTGCAGGGACGGGCCTTCCTGCCGCTGCTCTCCGGCTACGCCTGCGCCGTGCCGGCCATTCTGGCGGCGCGCACGGTGGAGGACGAGCGGGACCGTCTGGCGACGATCTTCGTCACGCCGTTCATGACCTGCTCCGCGCGGCTGCCGGTCTACGCGCTCCTGATCGCCGCGTTCGTACCCGATCGGCGGGTGCTCGGGCCCCTCATGGGCACGCGCGCGGCCACGCTGCTGGGCCTCTACGCCCTGGGCATCGTCGCCGCCGTCGTCACGGCCTTCTTCCTGCGGCGCACGCTGCTGCGCGGGAAGTCGAGCACGTTCATGATGGAGCTGCCCTCCTACCGGGTGCCGTCCCTCAAGTCGCTGGGCCTGCGCCTGTTGGACCGCAGCAAGGTCTTCCTCAAGCGCGCCGGGCGGGTCATCCTCGCGATGGCGGTGGCGCTGTGGATCCTGGCGCAGGTCCCGCGCACCGACGGACACGCCCCCCCGATCGAGCGCAGCGTGCTCGGCTATGCAGGGCACGTCCTCGAGCCGGCGATCCGGCCGCTGGGGTTCGACTGGAAGATCGGCGTGGGGCTGGTGTCCTCCCTGGCGGCCCGGGAGGTGATCGTGGGCACGCTGGGCACCATCCACGGCGTCCAGGAAGCCGACGAGGGGTCGCTCCAGCTCCAGGCCGCCCTCAAGCGCGACCTCGACCTGGGTGGCGCCGTGGCGCTTCTGGTCTTCTTCGCCTTCGCGCTGCAGTGCATGTCCACGGTGGCCGTGATGCGTCGTGAGACCGGGGGGTGGCGATGGCCCGCCCTCCAGTTCGGCTACATGCTCGCGCTGGCCTGGGGCGGTGCATGGCTGGCCAACTGGCTCATCTGATCGACGGTGGGTCCACCCACCGCCATCCGCTCCGCCCGCGCACCCTTCCTGCACTTTGTGGGGAAGCTCCCCGCAAAACGATTCCGGTTCTTCCCGACAGTCCCTTCCTGCCCGGAAGCGCATTCTTCACGCCGTGCTGATTGAAGGGGCTCAATGCGGAGCTCTGTCCGTCCGCCGGCCCCCGCGGACCGTCGACGATCCGCTAACGGACGGGTGAAGTCGTCGAGTCCGGGTGGGGCATGGCGTCCCCGTGCCCCATCCCGGGCTTCATCCCCTGTCGCTGGAACACGACCCAGAGGCCCGCTACGAGCACGACTGTGGCGAGGACCCTCCGGGTCCACGGACGCTCTCCGGCGAGCCGGCGGACGCCGAGGCCGAAGGTCGCCAGCGCAGGCACGGTCCCCAGGCCGAACGCCGCCATGGCCGCGGCACCGGTGAGCGCGTCGCCCGAGGCCACCGCGATGCCGAGGGCTGCGTAGACCAGGCCGCAGGGCAGCAGCCCGGTGGCCATCCCGAAGACGAAGCGGGAGCCGAGGTCGCCGCGCGTGGCGGCCCGCGTGGCCAGGCGGGTGAGGCCGGGAATGCGCAGGGCCGGCTCGGGAACGATCCCGGCCAGGCCCCCGGCGAACCAGACGATGAGGGCGGTGGATACGACGGTCGCCACCCAGTTGGGACCGGGGACCGCGTCGCCGACGAGTCCGGCGAGCGCCCCGAGGGATGCGTAGGTGAGGATCTTGCCGGCGTGCCAGGCGGCGGTGTGCGATGCCCGCCCACCGCAGGCGAGCGCGAACGAGCCGCACATCCCGATGCAGTGAGGGCTGCCGACCAGACCCGCGAGCGCAGCGGCCGAGATGGCTGGAATCATGATGCGCGCGTGAGGCTGGCGAGAAAGGATAGCTGGACCGAGTCGAAGTCGAGGTACGTCGAGCCAACCTCACGAGAGAACCTTATGGAACAGACCTCTCGCGGTACAGTCGCCGCCGCCCAGGTGGCGACGGACATCGGCCCGGACCCGGGCTACGACATGGCCATCGTGAAGATGTTCTTCACCGCGACGGTCGTGTGGGCCCTGGTGGGCATGCTGGTGGGCGTGATCATCGCCCTCGAGCTGGCCTGGTGGCCGGCCAACCTGGGACTGCCCTGGACGTCGTTCGGGCGGCTCCGCCCCCTGCACACCAACGCGGTGATCTTCGCGTTCGCCGGCAACGTGTGCTTCACCGGCATCTACCACTCCATGCAGCGTCTGCTCAAGACGAGGATGTTCAGCGACGTTCTGAGCCGCATCCACTTCTGGGGCTGGCAGCTCATCATCGTCGGCGCCGCGATCACCCTGCCACTGGGCATGACGCAGTCGAAGGAGTACGCCGAGCTGATCTGGCCCATCGACGTGGCGATCACGTTGGTCTGGGTGGTGTTCGCGGTGAACTTCTTCGGCACGATCGCGATCCGGAAGGTCAAGCACCTGTACGTGGCGATCTGGTTCTACATGTCGTTCGTGCTCACCATCGCCGTGCTGCACATCGTGAACAGCCTGGCGATCCCCGCGACGCTGTTCCGCTCCTACCCGATCTACTCGGGGCTGACCGACGCGCTGGTGCAGTGGTGGTACGGCCACAACGCGGTGGGCTTCTTCCTGACGACGCCCTTCCTCGGGCTCATGTACTACTACCTCCCGCGCGCGGCGAACCGGCCCATCTACAGCTACCGGCTGTCGATCATCCACTTCTGGGGGCTGGTCTTCCTCTACATCTGGGCCGGCCCGCACCACCTGCTCTACTCGGCGCTGCCCGACTGGGCGCAGACGCTGGGGATGGTGTTCAGCATCATGCTGCTCGCGCCGTCCTGGGGTGGGATGCTGAACGGCCTGCTCACGCTGAAGGGCGCCTGGGACAAGGTGCGCACCGATCCGATCCTCAAGTTCATGGTCGTGGCCGTCTCGTTCTACGGGATGAGCACGTTCGAGGGCCCGATGATGGCGATCCGGTCGGTGAACGGGCTGGCGCATTACACCAACTGGGTGATCGGCCACGTCCACTCCGGAGCGCTCGGGTGGGTGGGGATGATCTCCTTCGGCATGCTCTACTGGCTGGTGCAGAACATCTGGAAGCGGCCGCTCGCCCACCCGAAGTGGGCGTCGCACCACTTCTGGCTGGCGACCATCGGGATCGTGCTCTACACGGTCTCCATGTGGGCCGCCGGCCTCATGGAAGGGCTGCAGTGGCGGGCCCTGAACGACGTCGGCCAGCTCGCCAACCCCGTCTTCGTCGACATCACGCAGCGCCTGAATCCGTTCATGTGGCTGCGCCTGACCGGCGGCTCGATGTACCTCATCGGCACCGTGATGATGGCGATCAACTTCTGGCAGACCATCCGCGGACCCGCCCAGCCCGTCGCGGCAGAGCCCGTCCCGGTCGGCGCCGACTGAGGAGGCGACCATGGCAGAGCACAACGAATCGGAGAAGGCCTACGGCCGGCTGCACCGGCGCCTGTTCGAGGGGAAGGCCGCGGTGTTCGCCATCGCCACGACGGTGGCGGTGTCCATCGGCGGGCTCGTCGAGATCGTGCCCATGTACACGGCCCAGTCGCTCACGTGGGAGCGCGCCGACTGGGTGACACCCTATTCGGCGCTCGAGGTCGCGGGGCGCGACATCTACATCCGCGAGGGATGTTATCTGTGCCACTCGCAGATGGTGCGTCCGATGCGCTCCGAGATCCTGCGCTACGGCGAATGGTCGCGCTCGGCGGAGTACCAGTACGACCGGCCGTTCCTCCTGGGGTCCCGCCGGCTCGGTCCCGACCTGCAGCGCGTCGGAGGCAAGTACCCCGACGCCTGGCACTACGAGCACATGCGCGACCCGCGCTCCACGTCGCCCGGATCGATCATGCCGACGTATCCCTGGCTGCACCGCAACAAGATCGATCCAGCGGACATCACGGCGTCCATGGTCGCCCTGCAGAAGGTCGGCACGCCCTACACCGGGGTGACGGAGGAGAACGTCGCCGGGGCCCTGCAGACCCAGGGGGAGGGGATCGTGCAGAACCTGTCCGCGGCGGGAATCACCGCCACCTGGGAGGACGAGATCGTCGCGCTCATCGCCTACCTGCAGCGCCTCGGCGTCGAGGGTAAGCAGCACCTGGCGCAGCAGCAGGGAGGAAACGAATGAACACCCTGCTGAAGGATGCGGCGGAATCGGTCGGGATGGGATGGCTCCTGGGGATGATGACGGTCGTCTTTCTGGCGATCTTCCTGGCGTGGGCGTGGTACGCCTACCGGCCGAAGCACCGGGACCTCATGGAGGAGCTGGGTCGGATGCCTTTCACCGACGGAGGTGACGCGTGAGCGAGGAGACCAACCGCCTGCTCGGGCACACCGACGAGGCCGACGGCATCGACGAGTACGACAATCCGCTCCCGGACTGGTGGGTCGGGCTGTTCTGGTTCACGATCGTGTGGGCGATCGGGTACGGTCTGTGGTACCACGTGATCGCGGACCGGTCGCAGGTGAAGAACCTCCAGGAGGAGATGACGGCGGCGGAGGCGCGCTGGCCGGCCCAGGCGGCCGCGCAGGCGGCCGTCGGGACGGCCTTCACGGTCACCCCCGCGGAGGTGGCGGCGGGCGAGCAGGTCTTCAAGCAGAACTGCGTCGTCTGCCACGGTGAGAACCTCCAGGGCGTGATCGGGCCCTCCTTCCTAGACGACGAGTGGCTGCATGGGGGCCAGGCGTCCCAGATCATCCACACGATCACCAACGGCGTGCCGGAGAAGGGGATGGTGCCGTGGGGCGGCATCCTGAGTCCCGAGCAGATCAACGACGTCGCGGCGTTCGTGATCACCAAGCACAGCGAGGCGACGGGTCGGCCCGTCGAGGAGATCCTGAAGAGCCCCGAGGACGCCGCCGGCGGTGGCGGGGCCGACACGACGGCTGCGAAACCGAGGGGATAGCGGAGGAGAGAGACCGTGGCCGTCGCCAGGCTGCCGGGGATGACCGGGACGCGGGAATGGGTGTACCCGCAGTCCATCCAGGGGACGTTCACGCGCCTGAGGCGCTGGACGTTCCTCGGGCTGCACCTGGCGCTGTTCGTCGCGCCGTGGATCACGATCAAGGGACACCCGCTCGTCCTGATCGACCTGCCGCACCGGCGCGTACACCTCATGGGTGCGATCTTCACGCCGGCGGACACGATCTTTCTGGTCCTGCTGCTGCTGTTCCTGGCGTTCAGCTTGTTCTTCTTCACGGCGATCTTCGGGCGGATATGGTGCGGATATGCCTGCCCGCAAACGGTGTTCCTGGAGAGCTGGATCCGGCCGCTGGAGCAGTGGATCGAAGGAGATCGGACGCAGCGCAAGCGCCGAGACGGTGTCGGCCTGTCGTGGGACAAAGCACGGAGGAAGGTTGCGAAGTGGAGCGTGTTCCTGGCCGTGTCGCTCCTGCTGGGCATGGCCATGACCAGCCTGTTCGCGGGAGCCAGGCCCCTGTGGACGGGGCAGGCGAGCCTCACGTCGTACGCCTTCGTCGGGATCTTCGCGGCCTTCTGGTTCGTCGACTTCACCTGGTTCCGCGAGCAGTTCTGCATCTACCTGTGCCCGTACGCCCGCTTCCAGAGCGCCCTCACGGACGACGAGACGCTGCTCATCTCCTACGACGTGGAGCGGGGAGAGCCGCGCGGCCCGAAGCGCGGCCCCGACGGTGGATGCATCGCCTGCCGGAAGTGCGTGGTGGTCTGTCCGCAGGGCATCGACATCCGCAACGGCTTCCAGCTGGAGTGCATCCAGTGCGCCCGCTGCATCGACGCCTGCGAGAGCGTCATGAGCCGCTTCGACCAGCCGACGCTCGTGCGCTACAGCTCGATCGCGGTGGACGACGGCAAACCCACGCGTCCGTTCCGGCCGCGTACGATGGTGTACGGAGGCCTGCTGACCACGCTCACGGCGGCCGCCGTCGTACTCCTGGTCGGCCGAGTGCCCTTCGAGGCGTCCGTCAACCGGGCACCGGGGTCGCTCTTCACGGTGGACGCCGACGGGTACGTGCGGAACACCTATCTGCTCAAGATCACCAACAAGGACCCCTCGGCCACGCCGGTGTCGTACCGCGTGGAGGTGGACGGGCTGGAAGGCGCGGTGGTCACGACGTCCGCGTTGGACATCGCTCGGGAAGAGAGCGCGACCGTGCCACTCATCGTGCGCCTGCCTGCGGCGGCCGCGGATCGGCGGACGATCCCGTTCACCGTGCGCATCCAATCGCCGTCCGCAGAGCTGCTGCTTCCCACGACCTTCAAGACGGGGGTCCACGTCGGTGCAGAAGACGAGTGACACCGCGCCGCCCCGCCGTGGGCGGATCACGCTGAGCCGCGACCAGCTCTGGCCCGCGATCATCATCGTGGGCCTGGCGCTCGTGCTGGTCGTGAACGCGGTGTTCATCTACATCGCGGTCACCGGCGCCGACGAGGTGGTGCCGTCGTACAACGCCGGGCAGCGGTGATGGGCCCGGCTCCCGCCGAGCCGGACCGACCGAAGGAGGCGCCACCACCCGTCGCCACCTCCCGGTGCCCGCACTGCGGGACCGCCGTCGAAGGGGACGAGGACGCGTTCTGCTGCGCGGGCTGCGAGATGGCCTGGTCGATCATCCGCGGTGCCGGTCTCGAGCGGTACTACGCCGAACGTGAGGCGTTCGCGCCTCGCCCCGAGCCACTGGCCGGGGGGTGGGACGCGCTTCCGGTGGAGCCGGACGAGGGCGGGCTGTGCGAGATTCGGCTGGCGGTCGACGGGTTGCGTTGCGCCTCGTGCGTGTGGGTTGCAGAGAACGTGCTGCAGCGCACGCTCGGCGTGACGGAAGCCACGATCAGCTACGCCACGGGGCGGGCCACGCTGCGCTGGGACCCCGGGCGCGTACGGTTGGGGGAGCTGGCCGGGCGCATCGCGGCCCTCGGCTACCGGCCGCGCCTCCTCGGAGAGGAAGTCAAGCCCGACCGCGACCTTCTGCTTCGTCTGGGCGTGGCGGCCTTCGCGGCCGCGAACGTCATGATGTACGCCGCGGCCCTGTACGCGGGGTGGTTCGGAGGGATGGAGGCGCGCTTCGTGGCGCTCTTCCAGTGGATGTCGCTCGCGCTGGCCACGCCGGTCGCGCTGTGGAGCGCTGCCCCCTTCTTCGCGGGCGCATGGGCCGGGCTGAGGAACGGCGTCCTGCACATGGACGTCCCGATCGCGCTGGCGGTTCTGGTCCTGTACGTGCAGGGGGTCGGGGGCACGCTGGTGGGAGCCCACACCTACCTCGATTCCCTCACCATGCTCGTTGCGCTCCTCCTGGCCGGACGGGTGCTGGAGTCCCGGGGCCGACGGAGGGCGGCCGAAGCTGCCGTGACGCTGGCGGCCACGCTGCCGGCCACGGCCCGGCGGGTGCGGCGCGGCGCGGTGGAGACGGTCGCGTCGTCCGAGCTGGCTGCCGGCGATCGTGTCGTGTGCGGCGCGGGCGAGGAGCTGCCGGCCGACGGCGTCGTCGTGGACGGAGAGGGCGCGGTCCGGCTGGCGCTCCTCACCGGGGAGTCCGCTCCGGTCTCCGTGGGGCAGGGCGAGCGCGTGTGGGCGGGCACGCTGGTGGTGGACGGTGGCCTGACCGTGGAGGTGACGGAGGCCGCCGAGGAGACGGTCATCCATCGCATGGCGGAGGAGCTGCGGGCCGCGGCGGACCGGGGGACCCGCCCTTCCTCCACCGACCGGATCGCACCGTGGTTCACCGGCGCCACGCTCGCGGTCGCGGGGGGGACGTTCCTCGCGTGGTTGTTCGTCGCCGGCGCCGAGGCGGCCCTCTCGGCCACCGTCGCGGTGCTGGTGGTGGCCTGTCCTTGCGCGCTCGCCCTCTCCCGCCCGCTTGCGGCGGCTGCGGGGCTCGGTGCCGCGGCACGCAGGGGCCTCCTCTTCCGGTCAGCGGACGCGCTGCTGGAGCTGGCCGACATCGACCTGGTGGCGCTGGACAAGACCGGCACGGTCACGGCGGGTGCGCTCGACGTCGTAGGGGCGGGCGACACCGACCTGCGCATCGCGGCCGGCCTCGAGCGCTACTCCCTGCATCCTGTGGCGGTCGCCGTCGTGCGCGAGGCCGCCGCGCGCGGCATCGCCCTGCCGGCGGCTGCGGACGTCCACGAGGAGCCGGGCGTCGGCATCTCGGGAGTCGTCGACGGCCGGCGCTGGCGGATCCGGAGCGGGGGTGCCGGGGTCATCGTCCTGGACGGTGAGGGCGGCCACCGGGGCCTGATCCGCCTCGGTGACTCCGTGCGTCCGGACTCGGCCGACGCGGTGCGGCGGCTGCGTGGCCTGGGCGTGGACGTCGCGCTCCTGACCGGCGATCACCCCGAAGCCGCGGCACGCATCGCCGCTGGGGCCGGAATCGACGAGGTGCTCGCCCGCGTGGGCCCGGAGGAGAAGGCCGCATGGGTGCGTGAGCGGCGCGACCAGGGGCGCCGCGTCCTGTTCGCGGGCGACGGGCTGAACGACGGACCCGCCCTCGCCGTGGCCGATGTGGGCATGGCGATGAGAACCGGCGCGGCGTCCAGCATCCTGACCGCCGACGGCGTCCTGGTGGCGGGGTCGCTGCTGCCACTGTCGACGGGGATCCACGCCAGCCGCGCGTGTCTGCGCGCGGTCCGGTGGAATCAGGGACGGTCGGTGGTGTACAACGTTTTGGCGGTGACGGCGGCCGCTGCCGGGTGGGTGAGCCCCCTGGTCGCGGCCGTCCTGATGCCGATCTCCAGCGCTCTGGTCGTGTGGGGCGCGTCCCGTGTCGAGGCGGCCGTGCGCCGCATCGAAGGAAGGGCGGCGGTGTGAATTCGATCTTCTTCCTCATCCCGATTGCGGTAGGCCTGGCCGCCGTCTTCCTCGTCCTGTTCCTGAAGGCCGTGAAGGACGGGCAGTTCGACGACCTGGACGACCCGCCGAAGCGGATTCTCAAGGACGACTGAGGCCAGGGACGAAGAGGCGGGCGTGCGTGTAGGAACTCTCCTTACGCGCGGTTCGGGGTCATCCCCCCCATGAGCCTCGGGTTTCCCCCTCTGGCGAGTCCCCTCGTCGCGGGCGCATCCATGAGCGATTCGCCGTGTCCTGCCCGTCCCTCTCCCCCCGGAGGCCCACCATGCGGGATCGACGCTTCCTCCTCGTATCCACCCTCACGTGCTTCCTGGGCTCGCTTTTCGTCGTCAGTCCGGCGTTGTCACAGGTGCAGATCGAGCTGGAAGCCGGAGCCGGCTACACCTTCGTCGACATCGAGACCATGGCCGACAACGACGGAGAGATCGCCCAGGATTGGGACCAGTTCATGTACCGGTTCGCGGCGCGTGCCTTCTTCGGCGAGTCCTCCGGCGTGAAGGTCGGCGCGGAGGTGGGGTACCAGTACTTCTACTGGTACCAGGTGCGCGTGCCCTACGGCGACTTCCCCTTCAACCGCGCATACGATCACAGTGGGACGACGGCGCTGGGAATGGTGCGACTCTCCAACGGCCGCACACTCGTGGACCTGGGAGCGGGGGTCGCGCTCGTGGACGAGACGCGCCCGATGATCAGCGCCTCCCTTGGTGCGGACGTCTACCGGGGGCTGTCGGTCTGGGTCCGGGCCGACGCGACGCTCACGGGACAGCTCGCGGCTCCGGTGGGCGTCGCGGTCAGCTACGCGTTGAGCCCTGGAGGCGATTGACCCTCACCCGGCTTCAGCGCATCGCGTCGTGCGCCATCACCGCCAGGGGCTGTAGCGCGACCCACGTATCCAGGTCCCCGTCCACGATGTCCCCGGCGGCGATGGCGAGGTAGAGGGAGTCGGCTCGCTCCCCCTGACCGGCCGCCCGGCGCGCGTCGGCCTCGAGTAGGGCCAGGGTGTTGAGCGAGCGTCCGAAGAACATGTTCTGACGGGCGTCCCGTGCCAAGCGGGCCGCAGCGGCGTAGCGTCCCCGCGCGAAGGCGTCGGAAGCGTCGATCACAAGCAGCGCCAGACCGAACGACCGCAGGCCGCGGCCGGCGTCCCGGTCGACGACCAGTCGCCTGGCTCGTCGGATCGTGACCGTGTCCCGGGCGCGCGCGGCGGCGTCCGCCACGCGCTCCGCGATGCGGGCGACCGCGGGGGCCGACAGGTCGGCGCCCTCGAGCCAATCCAATGACTGCCGCGTACGACGCACCGACAGCGCGCCCGGGTCCCCGCGTGCCAGGCCCACGCGCGCCTGGAGCAGGAGCGCGCGCGGGGGCGCCTGACGCCAGCCCGCGGCGACCACCGCTTCCATCTCTTCGGCGCCCTCGCCGACCCGCCCGAGGGCGAGGAGCAGCGCATGACGTTGCCACGAAAGGGCGGTCGGATCGGCGCCGTCGGCTCGCAGGCTGTCGATCAGCGCGAGTCCGGCGGACCAGCGCCGGGCGAGCATCAGGACATCGAGTCGCGCTTCGATGGCCAGCTCCGGTTGCCGATCGACGAGCGATCTCCCGAAGCGGAGGACCGCGCTGGTGTCCCGGAGCGCAAGCAGCGCGTAGAGCTCGTTCCGCAACTGGGGCGCGCTCGCGGAGTCCAGCCGTACCGCGGCCGCGGCCGCCACCGCCGCCTCGCCCGGGTGGCCCAGGTCGAGGTCCGCCCAGACGATGCCCTCGTAGGCCAGCGGCTCGTCGGGGTGATCCGCACGCAACAGACGCCAGTAGGAGAGCGCGCTGTCGGGAAGGTCGCGGACCAGCTGCTCGTACCGCGCGCGCACGATCAGCCGCTCCCTCGGCGGGAGCCGGTCGCCCAGTTGGAGCGCGCGAGCGAGGTGCTGCTCGCTCTCCGTCTGGTGGTCCACGTACCACAGCAGGTCACCGAGCAGGTAGTGTGCGAGGGCGAACGAATCGTCCTGCACGAGGGCGCTCCGCAGCAGGACGATCGCGCGGGCACGGTCCTGGTGGGCCAGCGCCTGCCGTGCGCGCGCGTAGTCGCGCAGAGCGTCGAGCGAGGTGGTGGTGACCGCTGGCAGCGCACGAAGCGTCGTGTCCGGCGCAAGCCCCGTGACCTGGCGCCGCACCTCCCGCGCCAGCTTCGCCACGGCCGGCAGCACCTGCGCCGCGTCCGCCGGGCGCTCGAGGGCCGACGCCAGCGTCCCTCCGTCCGCCGCCCTCAAGACCCTCGTGACGAGTTGCGCACCGGTGCCCAGCGGCGTCACCGAGCCGGTCACCGCGACGGCGGCGCCGATCCTCTCGGCCACTTCGACGGCGACGGCGTCCGTAATCGCCGCGTCGGCCGGTCGGCCCATGTGCCGCAGCACGCGGGCGGCCGTGCCGTCGTCCAGGACGCGGACGCCTGCGGACTCCAGCTCGGCCCGCAAGGCCTCGCGCACCGCCAAGGAGAGGGTCACGTCGGGCCCGGCCAGCGAGCCCAGCACCACCGGAGCCGCCGACGTGGGTCCGCCTCGAGGCGCACCGTGCTTCGCCAAGGCCACGGTGAGGGCGAAGAGGACGACCGTGATCGCGGCGCCCACGGGCACCCGGAGGCTCCCGGGGCGCCGTGGAGCCGGACTCCCCTCCGAGGTCGGGCTGGCGACGGGCGGCGTCGGTTCGACCCTGCCGGGTGCGGCCGGCGGCGGGGGCACGCGACCCCGGGCGTCGACGGGCGGAGCGGTCTCACCGGAGGCGATTCGCCCGCCGTCCCTCAGCCGCGCCGCCAGCGCGCCGACGGCCGGGTCCGGTCCGAGGTCGAGCTGATCGCGAAGCAGGCGCGCATGGAGCTCGGCGTGACGCAGGGCGCCGACCCGATCACCCGCCGCGGCAAGGGCCTCCATGAACGCCGTGGCCGCGGAGGCGTCGAGGGGGTCCAGGGCGGCTCGCCGCCGCCACCATTCCGCCGCCTCACGCGCTTCTCCGGTTGCCGCGCAGCGCGCAGCCAGGCCTTCCAGGGCCCGGCTCGCCGCCCGCTCCAGCCTCCGCCGCTGCTCGTCGATCCACCACTCGAGCTCGGATGCGCCGGGAACGGAGAAGCCGTCCAGGAAGGGGCCGGCGTACAGGTCCGCCGCCCGCGCAGCATGCCCACTGGCGAGGGCCGACCGGAACTCCTCCACGTCGCTGCTCACCACGGCGGGGTTCAGCCGGACGTCGTCCACGCCGGCCTGCAGCGCGTCGGCGCCGAGCTGCCGTCGGAGCGCGTAGATCGCCTGGGACAGCGCGTGGCGACCGCGGTGCTCGTCGTGGCCGGGCCACAGGATGGCCATGAGCCGCTCGCGCGTCGCGCCGTGCTCACCGGCGGCCAGCACCGCGAGCAGCGCGAGGCGACGGCGTTGCGTCGCCTTTCCCGCGGGACCGTCGGCGCCATCGGCGCGGACGAGGAACAGGCCGCCGAACGTGACGAGTCGGAACAGGGAGGGCAGTTGATGATCGGCGGAGAGGGAGATGATGCCTTGCCATCATCATAGTCGACTGCCACCGCAACGGGCAAAGCAGGCGGCGGTAGACCCTCCAAACGGAGTCGAACCATGAAGACCCTCTCTCACCTGAGCCGGCGTGCCTCCGGCTTGCTCCTCGCCGTATTGGCCGTGACCGTCACGGCACCGGGGCTCGCCTCCGCGCAGAAACCACAACAGGTGGGCCCGGATACCGCGAAGATCCGCTACAAGGGTGTCTGGGAGCCCCAGAACTATCCCGCCGACGTCGTCCTCGAAGACGTGGCGTTCGCGTCGGCGGAGGTCGGCTGGATCACCGGGGGCCAGCAGAGCCAGACCGGCGGCTTCATCCTCAACACCACGGACGGGGGCGCAACCTGGTCGATCCAGCTGGGCGACCCCGACTCCGCGAGAGGGACTACTATGCGCTGCGCGTCGTCGACGCGACGCACGTCTTCGCCGTCCAACGGACGGGCGGTGGCGACTACAAGCTCCTGCGCACGACCGACGGCGAGAACTGGAGCGTATCGGGCACCGTGCCTCAGCACTTCGGCGACTACGCCTTCGTGTCGCCGACCACCGGGTTTGCCGCGCACGACAGGCAGATCCTCCGCACCGACGACGCGGGGCGCACCTGGCGCCCTGTGTTCACGTGTCGCACGAAGGTCCAGGTGCAGGGACTCATGCGGGATGCCGAATGCGATCTCGCCAACATCCACTTCCCGTCGCAAGCCGTGGGGTACGCCATCGGCAATTCCTCCCAGGCGGACGGCTTGTTCGTGGCGAAGACCGAAGACGGTGGCCAGAGCTGGAGCGTCTGGAACACGCTTCCCGGGGAATCCGGCAAGGAAGGCCACGTCTTCTTCACCGACGAGTCGACTGGCGTCGCATGTCTCGTCGGGGGCCACATGTTCCGCACGACGGACGGTGGACACACCTGGAAGCAGCTCGCCGGTCCCGCCTGTTCCGGAAAACCCGCGATCGCGTTCGCAGGCTCCGCGGTCGGGTGGTTCGCCGTCTACCAGCAGGTCGGCTGGACCACGAACGGCGGCAAGCGCTGGACCGGTCGGGAATTCCAGCTACCCACCGCCATCAACGCCTTCTCCCTCGCACGCTCCGACCGGGCCTACGTGGTCGGCGACCACGGGATGATCTACCGGTACCGCATCGTGCCCGACACGACGCACGTGTCCCCGCCGGCGTTCACCGCGCCGGTGATGGGGGTGCCGGTCCCCGGCGGCGGCTGAGGGGGGCACGGCGGCGGCGGGTCCGCGTGGCCGCCGCCGGACCGGGCCCCGGTTTCGTGCCTGGTCCCCTCGCGACCTACGCCGGCGGGTGCCGATCCCTACGTGCCGTCGCCCCCTGGTGCCGGCATCTCCGCGGGCAGGGCCGAGAGCTGCTGCACGATCTTCCAGCTCCCGTCGGCTTGCCTGCGCAGCACGACCAGGTAGCTGCCGCTCATGGTCTGCTCTCCGCCGTCCGGCGTCTGCAGTGTCTGGGCGTAGATGCCCATGTCCGAGGCGAGCTCCACGCCGGCCACCGTGTGCGTGTCCGTGAGCTCCATGGTCGACATGCCGCCAACGAACGGCGCCAGCGCCTCCTGGATGGCGGCCCGCCCCCTCGCCGCCTGTCCGTCGGCGCCCACGAAGATGGCGTCGTCGGTGTAGAGGGCGCCCACGCCGGCGACGTCGTGGGCGAGGGCGGCTTGCCGCCACGCCGAGCGCACCTGGGTCACCTGAGCCACCACCGCCGCCGTGTCCACGGCGGATCCGGCGGCGCCCTGCATGTTCTCGCCCGCGCCGCACGCGGCGGCCACCAGCGGGATCACCACCAGGGCCGAGCTCGAGCTGCGTCCCATGATCGGCTCCTTCGGAATGAGGATGACTGTGGTGTACGGGGACGTTGCGGCCGGGAGGCGGAGAGCGAAAGGAAACATTTGTGGGGGTACCGGCGCGGGGGGGCGTCCGCTGCGCGCGCCATCGTTGCGGTGCACCGATGGTACGTCGAGTATTCCCGCGGGAGCGGCCCCGCCCGGGGGACGCGAAAGACGGATCGGGATCTCCATCGGGAGGACACCGCCATGATCGACTGGGACAACATCGCACCGATGATCGTGGCCGTCGTCCTCATCCTCACCGTCGGGGGCGTGGCGGTGCTGCGCCCCATCGCGAAGCGGATCAGCGAGCTGTTGGAGCTCTACGCCCGGGACAAGCAGACGGGCCTCGAGAACGACGTGGGCCAGATCCGCGATCTATTGGAGACGATGAACGCCCGCCTCCAGCTCATGGAGGAGCGCCAGGACTTCACGGACCGACTTCTCACCGGCCAGAAGAAGGAAGAGGAGGGGACCCACCGTGGCTGACGTGATCGACTACGAGATCTTCGGCGACGACATGCAGCTCGTCGAGATCTCGCTGGACACCGGCGAGGGCGTACGCGCCGAAGCCGGTGCCATGATGTACATGGAGGAACACATCGAGATGCAGACGTCCACGGGCGGAGGCGTCTTCAAGGGCTTCAAGAGGATGATCACCGGGGAGTCGTTCTTCATCACGAACTTCACCTATCGCGGCTCGGGTAGCGGACGGGTCGCGTTCGGCGCGCCCTATCCGGGCAAGGTGGTCCCGGTCGACCTGCGCGGGTTCGACGGCGAGTTCATCTGCCAGAAGGACTCGTTTCTGTGCGCAGCCGAGGGCGTCGAGATCGAGGTCGCGTTCACCAAGCGCCTTGGTGCCGGCCTCTTCGGCGGGGAGGGCTTCATCCTGCAGCGCCTCCAGGGGGACGGGATGGCCTTCATCCACGCCGGTGGCGCGCTGATCGAGAAGCGCCTCAACCCGGGCCAGCGCCTCCGGGTCGACACGGGCTGCATCGTGGGGTTCTCGAAGGCCGTGGACTACGACATCCAGTTCGTGGGCGGCTTCAAGAACGCCCTCTTCGGCGGGGAGGGGATCTTCGTCGCGACGCTCACCGGGCCGGGCATCGTGTATCTGCAGAGCCTTCCCTTCTCCCGCCTGGCCGACCGCATCGTCCAGGCGTCCCGCGTCGGCATCCAGCGTCAGGTGGGTGAGAAACCGGGTGTGGCCGGACTGGGTGCGAACATCCTCGGGGGGATTCTGGGCGGCGACCGGTAGCGCGCCCGGCGGCGGTCAGTGGATCGAGTCGAGCCGCGCGCTGTTCGCGTTGAGCTTGTCGACGGCGCGCTGGGCGTCCCCGATCTTCGAGGCGCCTGGCAGCGGCATCGTTCCCACGATCGAGTCCTTCTGCCGCCGGGTCAGCGTGTCCCGGTCCACCTTGGCGGTGCTGGCGCCCTGCGCTGCGGGATGCCCACAGGCCCACACGCCGAGCACGGCGATGGCGACCACGACCAGACGTCTCATGCGTGTGCTCCTGGCGGGAGGGATCGATCCTGCTGTTCCACACTTGCCGACGGGGCGGGGAGGCGCAAGTTGCCTGTGTCGGAGGTCCCATCCACGAGGCAGCCATAGTGAAGCCACTCGCCCTGGTTCGCCGCGCCGCGGTGCTCGCGCTGTTCGCGTTCGGTGTGGCAGCGAGGGCGACGGCGCAGCGGCCGCCGTGGGACGACGCGCTCACCCGCTTCGCCGCGGGCCTCGGGGCCGACGTCGCGCGGGACGACGTGGGCGGCGTCGCGGCCGGGGTGGTCCTGGACGGCGATCTCGTCTGGGCGCGCGCCTTCGGGTGGGCGGACCGGGACCGAGGCGCGCCGATGGGTACGGCCACGATCTCGCGAGTGGGCTCGATCTCCAAGACCGTGACCGCGGCGCTCCTCATGAGGCTGGTCGATCGGGGCGTCGTGTCGCTCGACGATCCGGTGACCCGTTACCTGCCGGAGCTCGCCGCCGTGCGGGACGCACGCCCGGGTGCTCCCCCGGTAACGCTCCGCCACCTCGCCAGCCACACGGCGGGATTGACTCGCGAGCCCGACCTGGAAGACGCGGCCAGCGGACCCATCGAAGGGTGGGAGGGCAAGATCCTGGCCTCGATCCCTCGCACGCGCTTCGACTCCGTCCCCGGGATGCGCTACCAGTACTCGAACATCGGCTTCGGCATCCTGGGCCTGGCCCTGTCCCGCGCCGCGCACCGCCCGTTCGTCGAGTTGGTCGACGAAGAAGTGTTCCGTCCTCTGGGGATGACCGCCTCGACGTTCGTCGTGGGTCCCGACCTCGCGCCCCGCCTCGCCGCGGGCTACGAGAACCACCGGGACGGCACCATCGACGCCGACCAGCCGGCGCGGGAGCAAGGCGGCCGCGGCTACAAGGTACCCAACGGAGGCGTGTACACGACGCTGGCCGACCTGGGTCGCCTCATCGGGGCGCTGAGTGGCGAGCCGGGCCTCCGCATTCTCTCCGAGGCGAGCCGCCGCGAGATGCTCGCGGTGCAGACCCCGGAAGATCCCACCCGGGGCTACGGGCTCGGCCTGACCATCCGAAAGGACCCCGAGGGGCGCACGCTGGCGAGCCACGGGGGCTCGGTCGCGGGATACACGGCCCACATCGCCTTCGACCCCGACGCCCGCATCGGGGTGGTGCTGCTCCGCAACTACCAGAGTGGGGCCACGAACCTCGGAGAATCCACCGCGCAGCTCGTCGAGGAGCTTCGCGACATCGGGAGATGACCATGAACGCTCGATTAGCCACCTGTGCCTTCGCCGCGATGCTCGCGGCGTCCGCCTGCTCCGAGCCCGTCGACCGCGTGACCGTCGAGGTGGCGTTCCCCGACAGCGCGGGCGCGCAGCCGCTGGACGGCCGGCTGATCCTGGTGTTGTCCGCAAACCCCGACGGGGAGCCGCGCACGCAGGTCACCTACGGCCCGGGCGCCCAGCCGATCTTCGGCCTGGAAGTGGAGGGCTGGGAGCCGGGCGCCACCGCCACGTTCACCGACACCGTCTTCGGCTTTCCGGTGGACCGGCTTGGCGACCTCCCCGCGGGCACCTATCGCGCCCAGGCGATCCTCAACCGCTACGAGACCTTCCATCGCGCCGACGGCAAGGTCGTGAAGCTGCCCCCCGACCACGGGGAGGGGCAGCAGTGGGCCAGCAAGCCCGGCAACCTGTACAGCGCGCCGCAGGAGCTCGTGGTGGGCGGGCCCGGGACGGAGAACCGCGTGGACCTGGTCCTGGACCAGGAGATCCCGCCGGTGCCCGAGTTCGCCGCCCAGGAGACGGAGTGGGTGAAGTACGTGCGCATCCGCTCGGACCTCCTGTCGGACTTCTGGGGCACGGACATGTACTTGGGCGCGTGGGTCCTCCTGCCCGCCGGCTTCGACGAGCACCCCGAAGCGCGCTATCCCCTGGCGATCTTCCACGGCCACTTCCCGTCCACCTTCGACGCGTGGCGCACTGAGCCGGCGGACACGACGACGCCGTGCGTGTACAGCGCCCGTTTCCGCGTGGACTGCTACAACCACACGACGGAGGAGGCGGCCTACCAGCTCTACAACGACTGGACGTCGGCGGGCTTCCCCCGACACCTGGTGGTGGAGATCCAGCACCCGACGCAGTACTACGACGACTCGTACGCCGTGAACTCGGCGGCCCAGGGCCCGTGGGGGGACGCGATCATGCACGAGCTCATCCCCGAGATCGAGCGGCGCTACCGCGGGATCGGCGAGGGATGGGCGCGCTTCACCTACGGCGGATCGACCGGCGGGTGGGAGGCGATGGCCGTGCAGGTCTTCTACCCGGACGACTTCAACGGTGCGTGGATCGCCTGTCCGGACCCCATCGATTTCCGCGCATACGGCACCGTGAACGTCTACGACGACCACAACGCCTACCACCTCGACGAGCCGTTCAAGCGCACCCCGCGACCCGCCCAGCGCGACTGGCTGGGCCACATCAGCTCGACGATCGAGGAGGAGAACAGCTGGGAGCTCGTGCTGGGGACGCACACTCGCTCAGGGGGGCAGTGGGACATCTGGGAGGCGACGTTCTCGCCGACGGACTCTCTGGGCTATCCCGCGCGCATCTGGGACAAGGTCACCGGGGAGATCGATCCGGAGGTCGCCGCCTACTGGCGGGACCACTACGACCTGGTCCACATCCTCCAGCGCGACTGGGCGACGCTCGGTCCCAAGCTCCTCGGCAAGCTGCACATCTACGTCGGCGACATGGACAACTACTACCTGAACGATGCGGTCTACCTGGCCCAGGACTTCCTGGAGAGCACCACGGACCCCTACTACGCGGGCGAGGTCGACTACGGCGACCGGGCCGAGCACTGCTGGAACGGGGACCATACGCGTCCCAACGCCCTGTCCCGGCTCCGCTATGTCCAGATGTTCGCGCCGCGCATGGTGGAGCGGATGATGCGCAACCACCCGCCGGGCGCGGACCTGACGAGCTGGAGGTACTGAGCACCCCGAACGCCGGACCCACCCAGGAGCGTACGTGAGAGCATCCCAGCCCACCCCCGCCATGCCGGTCGCCGAGCTGACCGTCCGCGGGCTCGTTCTCGGCGTCGTCATCACCGTGATCTTCACGGCGGCCAACGTCTACTTCGGCCTGAAGGCCGGGATCACCTTCTCCACCTCGATCCCGGCGGCCGTCATCTCGATGGCCGTGCTGCGCGCCTTCCGCGACGCGACGATCCAGGAGAACAACATCGTCCAGACGGTGGCGTCGGCCGCGGGCACGCTGTCCGCCATCATCTTCGTGCTCCCCGGCTTGATCATCGTCGGGTGGTGGACGGGCTTTCCGTACTGGATGTCCTTCGCCATCTGCGCCGCGGGCGGCGTCCTGGGCGTGATGTACACGATTCCCCTGCGCCGCGCGCTCGTCACCGACTCCGACCTTCCCTATCCCGAGGGTGTGGCCTGCGCCGAGGTGCTCAAGGTCGGGTCGGGCCAGGAAGGGCGGGACGCCAGCGAAGCCGTGGAGACGAGCGGCGCGGGCCTGAAGGCGGTGGTCGTGGGCAGCGTCGTTTCGGCCGTCTTCTACGTGATCGTGCAGACGAGGGTCTTCGCCAGCGACGTAGCCCAGTACTTCCACGTGGGACGTGACAGGACCGCGGCCAGCGGGTTCGACTTCGCCCTCTCCTTCGCGCTCTTCGCCATCGGACACCTGGTGGGCTTCTGGGTCGGCATCGCCATGCTCGTGGGCGCGGTGATCGGGTGGGGTTGGGCCGTGCCCCATTTCACGCTGTTGCATCCCCTGGCGGGCACGGCGGCGGTCGTGGCGCAGGAGGGGTGGAGCCAGTACGTGCGCTTCGTGGGCGCGGGGGCCATCGGTGTCGCCGCCATCTGGACGCTGGGCACGCTGGTGAAGCCCGTGGTCGGAGGGCTCGCCGGCGCGAGGGCCGCCGCCCGGGTACGCAAGGCGGGGCAGGCGGACACCCTGCCCCGCACCGAGCAGGACATCCCCATCGGCCAGGTGGGCCTCGTCTCCCTGATCTGCCTGATCCCCGTCGCGTGGCTCTTCTGGCACTTCAGCGTGGCCAGCGGCCTCGGGTCGCACGCGCTGCTGCTGACGGTCGGCGGCGTGGTGTTCGTGGTCGTCATGGGTTTCCTGGTGTCCACGGTGTGCGGCTACATGGCCGGGCTCATCGGCTCGTCCAACAGCCCGCTTTCGGGAATCGGTATCCTGGTGGTGGTGATCGCGGCCCTGCTCCTGGTGGTGACCGTCCAGGCGCTGATGCCGGCATCGGCGGGGCAGGCGCTGGTGGCCTTCTCGCTCTTCGTGACCTCCGTGGTGTTCGCGGTGGCCTCCATCGCGAACAACAACCTCCAGGACCTGAAGACCGGCCAGCTGGTGGACGCGACGCCCTCGAAGCAGCAGTGGGCGCTGGTGGTCGGGGTGATCGCCGGGGCGCTGATCATTCCCCCGGTGCTGGACCTGCTCCAGAACGCCTATGGCTTCCTGGGTGCTCCGGGCGTCGATCCCGCGCGCGCGCTCCCGGCCCCCCAGGCCGGACTGATCTCGGCGCTGGCACAGGGTGTCATCCAGAACAACATCGATTGGGGCCTGATCGCCCTCGGGGGTGGCATCGGCGTGGCGAGCATCGTGGTGGACGAGGTCCTCCACCGCGGCACGAAGTCGGTGCGGCTGCCGCCCCTGGCGGTCGGCTTGGGCATCTACCTCCCCACATCGACCACGTTGATGGTCGTGGTGGGCGCGATCGCGGGAGCGTGGTTCAACCGCCGCGCCGACGGCGCGCCGAAGCCGGAGGCCACCAAGCAGCTCGGCGTGCTCCTCGCCTCGGGGCTCATCGTGGGCGAGAGTCTGCTGGGCGTGATCCTTGCGGCGGTGATCGCGTTCTCCGGGAAGGACGCCCCCCTCGCCCTGGTCGGCGGCGGGTTCGCCACCGCGTCGATCTGGATCGGCGGCATCGTGTTCGCTGCGACGATCGTAGTGCTCTACCGGTGGATCGGGGCGCTGGGGCGGGCTTGAGGCATGGCGAAGGCCGGCCCTTGCATCGGCCTCCGGCGATCCGCGAGCTTCAGGGACGGGCGGGGGCAGGGGACTCGGCCGAAACCACCGTGACCCGAGGATGGCCATGCGCAGAGTCGTTCGCCGCACCCGCGCGCGGGTGCCCGAATACACCTTTCTCGGGTGCCCCCTGACGAAGAGCCGGACGGCGTGGTGTCATCGCGTCTGCACTCCGGTGCAGGGTATAGGGGCCTGCGGGCGGGTCGCTCCCCACGCGCTGCTGGGCAGGACCCAGGAAGCCATCCTCCGCCAACGTATCCTCCGGGCGACGCCGTAGCGCGACGCCGGAGCGCCTCACTGCGACGGTGGTCCAACCGGCGCTCGCACGCCCCTCGGGCGTGCGAGCGCGTACGCGCCCTCTTCGAGGGTTGGATCCGGTGGTCGGGTAAGGAGACCGCCGGCGGGTGCCTGTTCGTGACGGCCGCCGTCGAGTTCGACGACCGTCCGGGCCCCGTCCGGGATCAGCTCGCCGGCCTCCATCACAAGTGGCTCGGCGTCATCGAGGGCGCGGCGAAGCGCGCGATGGTCGCGGGCGACTTCCGCCCCGACCTCGACGAGGCACAGTTCTCCCACGACTTCCACTCCATCCTCCTCGGCTTCAACCAGGCACTTCGCCTCGTACGCGACCCCGATGCGGGCACGAAGGCCCAGCGTGCGTTCGAGCGTCTCCTGCGAGACGCGAGCATCGCCATTCCGTAGTCTACTGCGGCCGCATGGCCTCCACCGGATCGGAAAGGGTCGCGGTGCGGGCCGGCACGAAGCACGCCAGCAGCCCGGCTGTGCCCAGGGTGGCGAGGACGAAGGCGTACAGGAACGGGTCTGCCAGGGATACGCCGTAGGTCACGAAGCTCAGGGGCTTGGCCAGCGCGTAGCCGAGCAAGAGGCCGAGCACGGCGCCGACGGCGAGCTGGAAGGTCCCTTCGCGGAACACCATGCGCAGGATCGTGGACCGCTCGGCGCCCAGGGCCATGCGGACGCCGATCTCCTGACGACGCTGCGCCACGGAAAACGCCATTACTCCGTACAGTCCCACCGCCGACATGAAGAGGGCGGCGAGGCCGAAGATCGTGAAGAGCGATCCGAACAGCCCGAACGCCCACGTCGAGCGTTGGATGGCGTCGGGAAGGGTCGCCAGCTCGTAGACCGGCAGGTTGGGGTCCATCTCGGCGACGATGGCGCGCAGGCGTGGTGCCAGGGAGGCCGGATCGCCGTCAGCCCTGATGGCCGCGGCGAAGGAGGCCGCGTCGAAGACGTTGGGCGTGTTCGGGGGCACGTACATGTACTCGGTGGGTCGCCGGTCGTCACCGAGTCCACCCACGCCGCCCCCGACGTGGACGTCCGGCACGACGCCCACGATGCGCATCCATGGATTGGGGGATTGGTCCCGTCCGATGCGCACGTGCGCCCCGATGGGATCGCGGCCGCGCAGGATGCGGCGCACGAAGCTCTCGTTGACGATGGCAACGGGGCTCGCGGGGTCCCACACCTCGCCAGGCTCGAAGTCTCGGCCCTGGCGGATGGGGATACCCATGGTCTCGAAGAACCGCCCGGTGACCAGGGCCGCGTTGGTCTGGGGGATGTCGCGGTCCGTGGGATACGTCTCTCCGTCCACCATCACCCACCACGTGCTCCCGCCGAGAGCCGGAAGGCTCGTTGTCAGCGTCGCGCTGCGAACACCGGGTTCGGACTCGAGTCGCTCCTGAAGCGTCTGGAAGAAGGTCTGGCGCTCCTCCCGCGTGGGGTAGTCGGCGCTCTGCAGAAGCACCCGCCCCGTCAGGACCGGCTTGGGATCGAACCCCAGGTCCGTGTTCTTCAGGTTCACGATGCTGCGGATCATGAGCCCTGAGGCGATGAGGAGTCCGCAGGAGACCGTGATCTCCCCCACCACCAAGGCCGACGTGAGCCGACCCAGCCGACGTGACGACGAACCTCGGGCTTCGTCCCGAAGGGCGTCGCCTACGCCGCCGCCCGAGGCGCGCAGCGCCGGGAGGGTGCCCGCAGCCACCGTAGAGAGGAGGGTGACGCCGAGGGCGAAGAACAACGCCGGAGCGTCGAGACGGATGTCGATCCAGTAGGGCTTCTGGACTTCGGCGATGGCCGCGTTGAAGGCGTCCACGCCCACGAGCGCGATCCCGACCCCCACGACCCCGCCCACCACGGCCAGGACCAGGGCCTCGGCCATGAGCTGACGCACCACGCGGCCACGGCTCGCGCCCAGCGCCGTCCGTATGGCCACTTCACGCCCGCGCATGGAAGCCCGGGCCAGCAGGAGGTTCGCCACGTTGGCGCATGCGATGAGCAGGACCCCGAACGTCGCGGCCAGCATCAGGAACATGACGGCGGTGATCTGCGGCGGCATGTACCGCTCGGCGAAGGGAGCCACCCAGAGGCGGACGTCCTCATTCTCCTGCGGATACACGGCTTCGATGTCCCGGGAGATCCGGTTCAACGCCCCGCTTACGGCCTCCTCGGACACTCCGGCCTTGCGACGGCCGAAGACCTCGAGGAAGGCGGCCCGGCGCGGCGTCGTGGCGGGGTCGAAGTGGTAGGGCATCCAAGCCACCGCCTCGAAGGGGAAGTGGTACCCGTCGGGCATGACGCCGACGACCTCGGTCGATTCCCCGTTCACGCGGATCGTGCGGCCCACCACGGACGGGTCCGCCCCGAAGCGGTTCCGCCACAGGTCGGACGAGAGCACGATCCGGGGGGGTGCGTCGGGGGCGTCCTCACCGGCGCGGAACACCCGGCCCAGGAGCGGCGGCACCCCCACCAGCTCCAGCGCGTTGGCGGAGACCGCTGCCCCGGACACGCGCTCGGGGGGCGCGTCGTCACCTGCCAGGTTGAAGGAGGTCCAGTTGTAGGCCGCCACGTCCTCGAAGACGGATTGGCTCTCACGCAGATCGAGGAAGTCGTGGAGGGGGACGCTGTTCTGCTCGATTCCCAGGCGGTCGATGCGCTCGTCAACGAACATCAGGCGATCGGCGCCCGGCACCGGGAGCCCACGCAGCACCGTGCCGTCCAGCGAGCTGTAGGTGTAGGTGGTCAGACCCACGCCCAGGGCGATGGTGATCACCGCCACCAGTGAGAGGCCCGGCGTCTTCAGGAGCATCCGCATCCCGAAGCGGAGATCGGCCAACGGCGTGGTCATCGGTTCTCCTCCAGGCGCCCTCCGGCGCCGGCGACCTCCCTGTCACCCTTCGTCGAGTGGAATACCGGATTGAGCGCGCCGGCGGCTCAGACGGGGCCGGAGACCTCCCATGGACTCGAGGCGATCCAGCGTCGATCACACCAATCCACGACGGAAGCGGGCCGACCGGGGTTTCACGCGGCGCAGGCCTCCGGGAAGCGCCCGGTAGCGTCTCGTCGGGCATGTCGACGCCCCGCGTCCATACGGTAGGTCCGCGGATGCTTGCCGGCGCATCGGCGGTACCCCGAAGTTGCCTCAGCACATCCGACTCCACCCACCGCGATCCGCTCCGGGGCACCATGAACGTCCGACGCATCGCCTTCGCCGTCGCCGGCCTCCTTCCGGTCGTCCTCTCCCAGCCCACGCCCGCCCGCGCCCAGGCCGTGGACCCCGCCCTCTACCAGGGCCTGGTCTGGCGCTCGATCGGCCCCTACCGCGGCGGCCGCACCAAGGCCGTGGTCGGCGTGCCCGAGCAGCCCGGCCTCTTCTACGTCGGCTTCGTGAACGGAGGGGTTTGGAAGACGACCGACTACGGCCGGGTATGGACGCCGATCTTCGACGATCAGCCCACAGGCTCCATCGGTGCCATCGCGGTAGCCCCGTCCGACGCGCGCGTGCTGTACGTAGGCAGCGGCGAGGGGATGCAGCGGCCCGACCTGACGACGGGCGACGGCATCTACCGCTCGGCGGACGGCGGGGCGACGTGGACGCAGCTGGGGCTGCGGGACGGGCAGCAGATCCCGCAGATCGAGGTCGACCCGCGCGATCCGGACCGCATCTTCGTCGCGGTGCTGGGCCATCCCTACGGCCCGAACGAGGAGCGCGGCGTCTTCCGCTCCACGGACGGAGGTCGCACGTACGAGAAGGTGCTCTACCGCGGGCCGACGGTCGGCGCCGCCGACGTGGCGCTCGACCCGGCGAATCCGGACATCGTCTACGCCGACCTGTGGGAGGCGCAAGAGGGCCCCTGGGAGAACGGCAAGTTCACCGGGCCGGGCAGCGGTCTGTTCAAGTCCACCGACGGGGGCACGACGTGGCGCCGGATCGGCGAGGGGCTGCCCACCGGCGAGGAGGGGCTGGGCCGCGTCGGCATCGGGATCGCGCCTAGCCGGCCGTCGCGCGTGTACGCGATCGTGGCGTCGCCCGGGGAGCGGGGCGGTGTGTACCGGAGCGACGACGCCGGCGCCACGTTCGCGCGGGTGCAGGACGACCCCCGCCTGTGGGGCCGGGAGGGGGACTTCCACGAGGTCAAGGTCGACCCCACCGACCCCGACGTCGTCTACGTCGCGAACGTCGTCACGTGGAAATCCACCGACGGCGGCCGAACGTTCGAGGCGTTCCGCGGCGCACCCGGCGGCGACGACTACCAGCGCATCTGGATCGACCCGACCAACCCGCGCGTGATCGCCCTCGCGTCCGACCAGGGCGTGGTGATCACGGTGAACGGCGGTGAGACGTTCGGCTCGTGGTACAACCAGCCGACGGCGCAGTTCTACCACGTGAGCACGGACAACGCCTTCCCGTACCGGGTGTGCGGGGGACAGCAGGAGAGCGGGTCGGCCTGCATCGCCAGCCGGGGAGACGACGGCCAGATCACCTTCCGCGAGTGGCATCCGGTGGGCGTCGAGGAGTACGGCTACGTCGCCCCCGACCCCCTGGACCCGGATATCGTGTACGGGGGGAAGGTGACGCGCTTCGACCGGCGCACCGGCGACGTGCAGAACGTCGGGCCGCGCCCTCTGCGCAGCGACGACTACTTCACCGTGCGCACGCAGCCGGTCCTGTTCTCGCCCACCGACCCGCACACGATGTACTACGCGGCGAATACGCTGTGGAAGACCACGAACGGTGCGCGCACCTGGGAGCAGATCTCCCCGGACCTGACGCGCGCCGATTCGCTGATGCCGGCGAGCGTCGAGCACTGGAGCGACGATCCGGTGGCCCGCGGCCACCACCGCGGCGTGATTTACACGGTGGCCCCGTCGTACGTGAACGGCGACTGGATCTGGGTGGGCACGGACGACGGGCTCATCCATGTGACCCGAGACGGTGGAAGGAGCTGGAAGGACGTCACGCCGGCCCAGATCCGGGACAGGGCGTGGAGCAAGATCTCGATCATGGACGCGTCGCACACGGATACGCTCACCGCGTATGCCGCGGTGAACACCTTCCGCCTCGACGACCTGCGCCCGCACATCTACGTGACGCACGACGGCGGCGAGAGCTGGACGGAGATCGTGAGTGGGATCGCCGAGGGCACGATCACGAATACCGTGAAGGAGGACCCGGAGCGCCCGGGGCTGCTCTTCGCCGGGACCGAGCGGCAGGTCTGGTTCAGCATCGACGACGGAGCGCACTGGCAGTCGCTGCGCCTCAACATGCCCGCGACCTCGATCCGCGACCTCGTGATCAAGGACAACGACCTGGTGGTGGGGACGCACGGGCGCGGTTTCTGGATCCTCGACGACATCACGCCGCTCCGGCAGATCGACGCGTCCACGGCCTCGCGCCCGGCGGAGCTGTTCGCGCCGGCAGACGCCTGGCGCTTCCGCTGGAACCGGTGGACGGATACGCCACTGCCGCCCGACGAGCCGGCCGGCAAGAACCCACCCGACGGCGCGATCCTCTACTACCGGCTCGCGCGTGCGTCCTCCACCCCCGTCACGCTCGAGATCCTCGACGGGGACGGCGTGCTGGTGCGCCGTTTCTCGAGCGACGACGAGCCGGAGCCGATGCTGGAGGGGCAGCAGGTGCCGCCACGCTGGGTGCGGCCCCCGCAGATCCTGTCCGCGGAGGCGGGGATGCACCGGTTCGTGTGGGACCTGCGCTACGAGCGTCCGAAGGGCGTGCGCGAAGGCTATCCGATCTCCGCCATCGACGGCTACACACCGGCCGAGCCGCGCGGCCCCATCGCCGTGCCCGGAGACTACGTGGTGCGGCTCACGGTGAATGGACAGGCCTACACGCATTTCCTGCACGTGGCGATGGATCCGCGCGTGGAGACGTCGCCGTCGGCGTTGCAGGAGCAGTTCGAGCTGTCCATGCGCATCAAGGAGGTCCTGGACCGGCGTGACGAGAACCCCTCGCCGCGTCTCCGTCCCATCCTCGCGGAGTTGGAGAGCCTGTACCGGATCCTGCAGTCCAGCGACCAGGCGCCGGGCCTCGGCACGGTGGCGCTCGTGAACCAGCGGCTCCTGGCGGCGGAGCGCCTGCTGCCCCCGAGGTAGGCCGGGGCCGCGAGCCGACCGCCCTCTCGGAGCGCCCGCCTGCGGCGTCGACCTCGACGCGCTGCGACTCGAATCACGCCTGGTCGTGCGCCTCGCCCGTGGAGCGCAGGTGGAACTGGGGACCTAAGCGGTCCGCACGTGGTCGCGCGCGAAGACGTGCGGAAGGCCTACGCCAGGACGGATGCCGAGGTACGGGCCTGCTTCCCCGTTGGAGGCGACCCCGGCGCACCCTGAGGGGGTGGCAGAGTGAGCGGTTCGCCGGAGACGCCTTCCTCGGTGGCACGCCGGATTCGGGGCGGGGACCTGGCTCGCCCCCGACGGTTGGAGCAACACCCTCACGCTCGGGTTCGCCCACAGCCGAGAAGGGACGATGCTCGACGGGGGGCTCGACTTCCCGTTCTGACGGGGGAACATTCCCCCCATGGCCATCGACTTCCGTAGGGGACCGCGCTGGTACGCCGCCGGCGCCATCGCGGTCGTGATCCTCTTCCTGCTGTGGCGCGCCTACGCGGGCTGGCCGTCGTACATCGTCCGGATCGACTACCAGTGGGCGGCCGACCTGGTGGAAGGGGCCGAGGTACTCGTCGACGGCGAGGCGGTGGGCAGGCTCGAGAGGCTGGGCCGACGCGCCGTGAACGGCTTCGAGGTCACGAAGGGCGAGCACGTGGTGGACCTGCGGCTCCCCGACTGCGAGACGCGCCCCGAGAAGGTGACGCTGGGCCCGAGCCGCATCGTCGTGCTGAACGCGGACTTCGAGGAGCGCAGCTCGGCCGGCCGACTCGGGTGCTACGTGTTCTTCCGATGAGCCCCACGGGCACTGCGCCGGAGGAAGGCCAGGACCGCATGCGCGCATTACGCGTGCGGTTCGGGCGGATGGTGCTCGACGTGATCGGGGTGGTCTTTGCCGTGGTCGTCGCTCTGGCGGCGGACGAGTGGCGGGAGAACCGCGAGCTGCAGCAACGCGCCGACCGGGCCCAGGCGGCGGTCCTCGCGGAGCTGCGCGCCAACCGGGCCGAGCTCGAACGCACCCGCCCGAGCATCGACTCCGTGCAGGCCAGGCTCGCGGAGGGCGCCCGCCTACTGGCCGCGGGGGACAACCCGGCGCTGAACCTGAACCTGGAGTTTCCCGACTTCTCGGACGCCGCGTGGCGGATCACGCAGGTGACCGACGCGGCGTCCCGCCTCGACTTCGCATGGCTGACGAGCATCGCGCGCATCTACGAGACGCAGCGCCTGTACGGCGAGGAGCGCTCCGCCATCCTGCAGACGCTCGGCGGCATGGGGGTCGGCCGCGCGCCGCCTACCGTCGATCGCCTGCGGACGGAGATGTCCATCCTCCGTCAGCTCCACGACCAGCTCCTGGAGAGCTACGACCGCGTTCTCGGAGACCCGGGGCGATGAGGGCGGGCCCTTTGCTCGGCGCCTTCGCGGTTGCAGTCGCGCTGGGCGGGTGCGCGCCCGACGCCCCCGAGCCGGAGCCGGAGCAGACCGCCATCCCCGAGGCCCCCGCGGACGTGGTCCTGGTCGCGGCGTGGTCGCACGACGGTGCGAAGCTGGCCGTCGCGTGGACCCGGCGGGACCGAAGCCGGATCTACGGTCTGCTCGCGCCGTTCGACGACACCCCGCCCGAGCCGTCCCGCGGGCTCCCGTTGACGGAGGGGGAGGGGACGTCCCCGGCCTGGTCGCCGGACGGGCTCTGGCTCGCGTTCGCGACGAACAGGACGGGCAACGGGGAGATCTACCGCGTGCGCCCCGACGGCACCGGCCCCGAGAACCTGACGAACGATCCGGCGGAGGACGGGGAGCCCGTCTACGCTCCGGACGGTCGGCGCATCGCGTTCGTCTCCGATCGCGGAGGCGGGGGCGAGCCGAGGGTCTGGACGATGGACGCCGACGGCGGCGGTGCGCGACCCCTCGGCGACACACCCCCGGGCGCGGAGCACGCACCGGCGTGGGCGCCGGACGGGCGCCGCCTGGCCCTCGCCGTGGGTCGGGGCGCCACGCGCGCGATCTGGGTCGCCGCAGCCGACGGCAGCGGTGCCGAGCAGGTGGCGGCGGGCGGAGCGCCCTCGTGGTCGCGCGACGGCGCGACGCTCTACTACGAGCGTGCCGATTCCGTGTTCGCGCGCACCCCGGTGGCGGCTGGGGGTGAGGAGCGGTTCCTCGTCGGGGGGAGGATGCCGCGGCCGTCGCCGGACGGCCGGTGGCTCGCCTTCGTGCGCGGGGACCCGCCGTCCGTGGGGCTGTATCTTCTGGACCTTGAAAGAGCGACGGAGACCCGCATCACTCCGTAGCTCGCGTCTCCCGCACCCGGACGTGCGATGCAGCTGCCGCTCCTGACGGACATCGTCATCCTGCTGGGGGTCTCCCTCCTCGTGCTGTTTCTGTCCCACGGGGTGCGGCTCCCACCCGTCGTGGCCTTCCTCCTCACCGGGGTCCTCCTGGGCCCCCACGGGCTCGGTGTGGTACGGGCGGTGCACGAGGTCGAGCAGCTCGCGGAGATCGGCGTGATCCTCGTGCTGTTCGCGGTCGGGCTGGAGTTCTCGCTGAAGGACCTGCTGCGCATGCGGCGCTCCGTGCTCGTGGGGGGCACGGTCCAGATGTTCGCGGTGATCGCCGTCGTGTACGCCGTGCTGGCCCTGGCCGGGGTGGATCGCCGGGAAGCGCTGTTCCTGGCGCTGATCGCGTCGCTGAGCAGCACGGCCGTGGTGCTACGCATCCTCCAGCAGCGCGCCGAGACCGACGCTCCCCACGGACAGACGAGCCTGGCCGTCCTGGTCTATCAGGACCTCATGATCGTGCCGATGATGCTCCTGGTTCCGGTGCTCGCCGGGACCGGCGGCAGCCCCGCCGCCGCCCTCGGCGCCTTCGCCCTGAAGGCCGTGGCGATCCTCGCGCTGGTGCCGCTGCTGGCGCGGGTGGTCGTGCCCACGGCCCTCGAGCGCGTCGTGAACACGCGCAGCCGGGACATGTTCCTGCTGGCCGTGGTGAGCACATGCCTCGCGGTGGCGTGGGTCGCCTCCGCGGCGGGCCTGTCCCTCGCGCTCGGCGCCTTCCTGGCGGGCCTGATCGTCGCGGAATCCGAGTACAGCCACCAGGCGCTTGCCGACATCCTCCCCTTCCGCGACCTGTTCGCGAGCTTCTTCTTCATCTCGATAGGGATGCTCCTGGACGTGCGCGTGGTCGTGCAGTCGCCCCTCCTGTTGGGGGCGCTGGTGGGGGGGGTGCTCGCGATCAAGGCGGGCGCCGCGGTGCTCGCCACGCTGACCGTGGGGCTGTCGCTGCGCACCGCGGTGCTGGCCGGGCTCGCGTTGGCGCAGGTGGGCGAGTTCTCGTTCATCCTGGCAGGCAGCGGTCTGAGCGAGGGGCTCATCGGCGGCGTCTCGTACCAGTGGTTCCTTGCGGCGGCCGTGGCTTCCATCGGTGCGACACCGTTCCTGATGGCCGTCGCGCCTCGCCTGGCCGACGCCCTCGACCGGTTGCCC
>Ga0307423_1000291_pt1 | contig 34069 bp, 29 predicted proteins | sample SalMarWE160310MG_FD_202154 | JGI IMG/M metagenome (GOLD analysis project Ga0307423, IMG submission 202154) | Salt marsh sediment microbial communities from the Plum Island Ecosystem LTER, Massachusetts, United States - WE1603-10 | ecosystem: Environmental > Aquatic > Marine > Intertidal zone >... | reverse complement strand
TTTCGATACGAAATCCATAATCCCTGAAATCCTGGATACCGTGGAAGGAAAGCCGTTCTATGTGAAGATGGAAGGAAACCGTCTTTTCAAAAAGGCCGTTTCCTGTCTGGCGGATATTGCCACCGCGACCCTGAAGCACCACGGGCTGTCGAGTTCGGACATGACATTGATGGTGCCCCATCAGGCCAACCTCAGGATTATTCAGGCCGTGGCGGAGAAGCTGTCCATACCTATGGACCGGGTTTACACGAATATCCACAAATATGGAAACACCTCATCAGCCTCCATTCCCATAGCCCTTGATGAAGCCAATCGAGAAGGCCTGTTAAAGGCAGGCGACTACGTCCTGTTGGTCACCTTTGGGGCAGGGCTGACCTGGGGGGCTTCGGTTGTAAAGTGGTCCCTTGAGAAGCCATCTCAAAAGCCCGCGTAAGAGCCCTATGCGCAAACTTGATTTAGAGGCTTGATATGCCGGCTTGCCTGGAAATTACGCTAAAACCCGATCTCGTCGATGCTGAAGGGGCCGCCATACGTGCCAAGGCGAACGACTATTTTCACCTGAGCCTGGCGGCCGTGAGAACCGTCTCCGTTGTCACCTTCGATGTCGACCTCAGCCCGGACCGGCTCGAACTCGTTCGGACGGAGATTTTTACCAATCCGGTCACCCAGGTTTCCTCCTACCATCCCCTGGCCATCGATTGTGACTGGGTTCTGTGGGTCGGCTATCGTCCGGGTGTGCGTGACAATCCCGGCAGCACGGCCGCAGAAGCCGTGGAGGACCTTCTCCGGATCCGCCTGAAATCCCACGAGGCGATTTACACCTCAAAAAGGTATTGTCTGAAGGGCGGGGACCTTTCTCTTGACCAGGCAGACCGCATCGCCCGGGAGCTTCTGGCAAACGACATCATCCAGCAGTGGCAGGTCTTTTCGAGGGAAGACTGGGACCCGGGGACCGGTATCGGAATCATGATCCCGAAGGTTGAACTCGATCACAAGCCGACGGTCACGGTGATTCCCGTAGAGAGTGATGAAGCCCTCGTGGCACTCAGCAAAGAACGGAGCCTGGCCCTGAATCCCAATGATATCCCAACGATTCGGAGCTACTTCCTGCGGGAAGATGTGCTGAAACAGCGGCAAGCCGTCGGTCTCTCGGCGCCAACCGATGTGGAACTGGAATACATCTCACAAGCCCGAAGCGATCACTGCAACCATAATACCTTTAAAGGCCTGTTCCAATACCGCGACCTCGCCACCGGCGAGAGCGAACGCCTGGATAACCTGTTTGCCACCTGTATCGAGGCTCCCACGTTGGCCCTTAAAAAGGAGAAGCCCTGGGTCATTTCAGTTCTCTGGGACAACGCAGGCGTGGGCCGACTCAACGAGGATTTCTACTACGTCATCACCGGCGAAACGCACAACTCCCCATCCAATATGGAGGCCTACGGCGGGGCCATCACCGGCATCGTCGGCGTCTACCGGGATCCTATGGGCACGGGTCAGGGCGCCAAGCTCGTCATGGGGATGTACGGATACTGCGTCGGCCCCCGGGACTACCAGGGGGAACTCAAACCCCGGCTCCATCCTAAGCGGCTTTTGGATGGGGTCATTGAGGGGGTCCGCGATGGGGGGAACAAGAGCGGCATCCCCACACCCTACGGACAGGTCTGGTTTCACGAAGGATACCTTGGAAAGTGCCTTGTCTTCGTGACAGCCGTTGGGTTGATGCCTGCAGAAATCAAAGGCAAGCCTGCGGAGAACAAGACCACGTCCCCCCGGGACCTGATCGTCATGTGCGGCGGCCGCGTGGGCAAGGACGGCATCCACGGCGTGACGGCGGCCTCCGAGAGTTTCTCGGCCCATACGCCTGCCGGTCACGTTCAGATCGGGGATCCCTATACACAGAAAAAGATGCATGACTTTCTGCTGGAGGCCCGGGATCAGGGGCTGATAGCTTTTATAACGGATAATGGAGGCGGTGGGCTTTCTTCATCGATTGGGGAATCGTGCCGGTTCAGCGGCGGCTGCCTGGTTGAACTGGAGAAGGTTCCGCTCAAATACGAGGGTCTCGACCAATGGGAAATCTGGGTCTCCGAATCCCAGGAACGGATGACCGTTGCCGTGAAGCCGGAGGACTGGACCCGGTTTGAAGCCCTTTCGAAAAAGCACGCCGTGGAGAGTACGGTCATCGGCCGATACACGGATTCCGGGAAACTGCATATCACCTATGAGGGCAGGGCCTGTGCCTATGTGGATATTGATCTTATGACTGCGGAGTTTCCCCAGTGGACCTTTGAGGCTGAATGGGCGCCGCCGGAGATGAGGGGGCTTATGGAGCCCGTTCTCACGGAATCCCACGACGGTGTCGCCTGCCTTCTGGACCTCCTTGGGAGGCCCAATATCTGTTCAAAGGAATGGATCATCAGGCAGTACGACCACGAGGTGCAAGGCACCAGCGTGATCAAGCCCCTGGTGGGCAAGGAACGGGACGTCGTCAGTGACGCGGCAGTGATTCGGCCCGTGCTGGGATGTGTCCAGGGATTGGCTGCAGCCCAGGCGTTGCTGCCGGCTTATTCTCAGATTGATACCTACCCCATGGTCGCGTGCACCGTTGATGAGGCGGTCCGACGGGTCGTGGCCGTGGGGGGCGATCCCGACCATATCGGCGGCGTTGACAATTTCTGCTGGCCGAACATCCAGTATGATCCGGTGGGAAACCCTGACGGTAAATACAAGGCGGCCCAACTGGTCCGGGCAAACCGGGCCTTGCGGGATGTTTGCACGGCTTACGGCATCCCGCTCCTTTCTGGCAAGGACAGCATGTATGTCGACGGCCATCTTAGGGGGCGCTACGGGGAAACCCACAAGGTCTCGGCGCTTCCCACGCTGCAGTTTTCCTGCACGAGCGTCGTCCCTGACATAACCCGCTGTGTCACCATGGACTGCAAGTTTTCCGGAGATCTTGTCTACGTGCTGGGCCATACGAAAAACGAACTGGGCGCTTCCGAGTATTACGAACACCTGGGATACGTGGGTCTGCGGGTGCCGAGACTCGAGCCCGAGCCTTCAATGAATCTCTACCGGGCTCTGGGTCGGGCCATCAGAGAGGAACTGGTGGCCTCGTGTCACGGGATCTACCGTGGCGGGCTGGGTATCCATCTCTCCCTGGTGGCCATGGGGGGCGGCCTGGGGATGCACATCGACCTGGCAGGTGTGCCCCAAGAAGGCGTCCGGCAAGACGCGGTTATCCTTTATTCAGAGTCGCCTGGTCGATTCATTGTCACCCTGGATCCGAAGCATCGTTCCTCATTTGAGGCTCTGTTCGTTGACCTGCCCTGCGCCTGCGTGGGCACGGTTACTCATGAACTCGACCTTGTGGTGACGGGCCTGGACGGCAGGACGGTGATACAGGTCCCCGTGTCGGAACTGAAGGCCGCCTGGAAGCGGCCTTTTGGAGCACTGGTGTGAGCAAGGCCCAAACCGATGAAAAAATCGTTCGTGTCTTAGTCCTGACCGGTTACGGCCTCAACTGCGATGTTGAAACGGCCTATGCCTTTGAACTGGCCGGCGCGGTTTCGACCCGCGTTCATATGAACTCGCTTATTGCCGGGGATGAGGATCTTAAGCAATATGACATCCTTGTCTTTGTCGGGGGCTTCAGCTGGGGAGATGATCACGGTGCCGGTGTCCTTGAGGCCGTGCGCCTCGGGTCGACCATCGGCTCGGCCCTTCTTGAGTTCATCGAAGAGGGAAAGCTCATCCTGGGAATCTGTAACGGATTTCAAGCACTCGTCAACCTGGGACTTCTGCCCGGCTTTGACGGGGATCACAGGACTCGCAGCGTGGCCCTGACCTTTAACGACTGCGGAAATTTCAGGGATGATTGGGTCACCTTGGCAGGAAATCTGGACAGCCCGTGCGTGTTCACAAAGGGAATCGCCCGGCTGGAACTTCCTGTGCGTCATGGTGAAGGCAAGTTCTGTGCCTCGCCCCGGGTGGTCGAACGGCTCATGGATGAACGGCAGTTGGTTTTTCAGTACGCCACGCCTGGGGGCCGGCCTGCAAAAGGACAATTCCCTTATAATCCCAACGGCTCCGTGCAGGACATTGCCGGAATATGTGACGCCACAGGTCGCGTTTTTGGGCTGATGCCCCACCCCGAGGCCTTCAATCACTGGACAAATCATCCTGACTGGACCCGCCGAAAAGAGGCCATGAAAAGGCAGGGCCTCGAGATCAAGGCGGAGCTGACCCCGGGCGTGCAGATTCTGAAAAACGGCGTGGACTACATGAAGCAGCGTGTCCGATCACGGTGACTTCCACACGTCTCTTTCGGGGACCTTTGTCGTGATTGATCACCACCACCTGCTGCCAGGTTCCGAGGGCTAATCGGCCCCTGCGAATCGGCAGGTTGATCGAGGGCCCCAACAGGGCGGCCTGGACGTGGCTATGGCCGTTTCCGTCATGCCAGGCTTTTTCGTGTTCATACGTCATGTCGGGTGGGGCGATCCTCGTGACGGCTCGTTTCAGATCTTCAACCACGCCCGGTTCAAACTCAATCGTTGTAAGAGATCCGGTCGATCCAATCACCGATGCCATGAGGTGACCGTTGTCCACCCCGGCTCTTTGCACGATTTGCCCGAGCTGGTCGGTCACGTCGGCGATATCCGGTCCCGCGTCCATGGAAATCTCTACGGTGCCACAATGGACAACGGTGTGGTTCATGGGGTGATTACCTCCATCGATTGAAACCGCCCCTATTTTTCTCCTTCTTCTTCCGGGACAGCGTTGTCCACAATAGCCTCCTTGATGCTCCTGTAGACATTTTTAAAGGTGTCGTCAAAGGTTCCGGGAGAAACGCGTCCGACCTCAATAAACTTGGCCAAGATTTCCTTCGTGACCTTTAGAACCTGTTCGTCAATCGATCTCATGTAAGCCTCCACAAGTTGTATATCATGTCGTGATCTCGACCGATCCAAAAACGTGACCAACGATTTCTTCGGTTGCGGGAAAAAACAGGTCTGGAGCGGTGATGAGACCATCGATCTTACAGCGTGAAAATCCTATATCACATACCTGCGTGCCCTTTCAAGGGGCGACCGAGCCCAAATTCATCGAGAGGAACCCACCTCGGAAATGAAAGGAAATGCGGGGTTACCTCTTGACAGAGGTGCCGGTTTCTGTTAACCAAGTCGGGCCATGATGCAGCAATGTCATATGACTCGACTTTTTTCGGGAAACAACTGGTACCGGTGGTGGCAGCATAGACAGGAGGGGTCTGTCCGCATAGGGCCATAGGTGAAAACAAGATTAATCAAAAGCCGCGGACAGTTCCCCGGAACCCGCGGCTTTTTTTTGTACATGGGTTGGGTTTTCCGGTTGGATCTCACCGTAATTAGGGTCTCAACATCTTTTTAGCGGGACGAGCATGGAAGACCAATGACTTTACTCGACAAGCTTTCCCAGTTCTTTTTCTCCGGTCTGACCACGGGGAGCATATATGCCATCATTGCCATCGGATTCGGCGTGGTTCACAACGCGAGCGGGATCATGAATCTCCTCCAGTGCGAGTTCGTGACCTTGGGGGGGATGATCACCGTAACGCTGTACAGTTTCGTTGGCATCCCACTCCCGGTTTCAATCCCTCTATCCATTATCACGGTGACCTTGATCGGGGCTCTCTTTGAGCGGTCAGCCATTCGTACGGCGAGATCGCAGCAAATCATCGTTCTGATTTTTATCACCATCGGTGCCTCCATATTTGTCAGGGGGCTGGCCCTGACCGTCTGGGGATCCGATCCCTTCGTGCTGCCGCCGTTCTCGGGAAACCGGCCCATCCACATCCTGAATGCGACCATCGTGCCTCAAAATCTGTGGGTTTTGTCCGTCACCATTCTCGTGGTGGTCACCCTTTACTTTTTCTTCAAAAAAAGTCTCACGGGCAAGGCCATGAGAGCCGCCTCCTGCAACAGACAGGCTGCCGCCCTTTCAGGTATCAGCGTCAACCGCATGGTCCTGCTCTCCTTTGCCATGAGCGGCGGCCTGGGGGCCGTTGCCGGTATCATCATCGCGCCCATTACGACTACCTCTTATGATGTCGGTTTCATGTTGGGGCTGAAGGGTTTTTCCGCTGCCGTCCTCGGGGGGTACGGGAGCATGCCGGGGGCCGTCTTGGGCGGCTTGCTGCTGGGCGTGACTGAATCCCTGGCGACGGGCATCGTCTCTTCCGCCTACAAGAACGCCGTCGCCTTCATTATCCTATTGCTGGTTTTGTTCATTCGTCCCAGCGGTCTTCTGGGAGAGCCGGTTGCCGAGAGGGTTTAGATGGGACTAAAAGGCTTCAGAAAGAACCGGAATGCCCTTCATTTGTTCATGCTGATCGCCGTCCTGACGGTTCTGCCGTGCGTCGTCAAAAGCGGCTATCATTTGCTGGTCCTGAATCTGATCGGCCTTAACACCATGATCGTGGTCGGCCTGAATCTCCTGATCGGGTACGCCGGGCAGATTTCCATGGGGCATGCCGTTTTTTTCGGCCTGGGCGCCTACATTTCAGCCATCGTCACAACAAACGTGACCGGGGCGGCCTGGCTGCCCGTCTGGTTCCCCCAGTGGGTCGTGCCCTGGGTCGTCACATTCGCGGCCATGGTGTGCACGGGGGCTGTTGCCTACTTGACCGGCATTCCCACCCTCAAACTCAAGGGGAACTATCTGGTCATGGCGACGCTCGGGTTGAACATCATTTTTGAGATCGTGCTGGTGGAGTGGGACACGATGACGGGGGGCGCCAACGGCATGACGGGAATTCCGCACCTGAGCGTGGGGCGCTTCGCGTTCAACTCGGACCTCCGATTTTACTGCCTTGTTTGGGGCGCAACCGTGCTTACCCTGATCGTTTCCTTAAGTCTGGTCAGCTCACGGGTCGGCCGGGCGCTGAAGGCGATCCATGGCGGAGAGACGGCCGCCAGCACGCTGGGCATCGACACACAGGCCTACAAGGTGAAGGTCTTTGTGCTCAGCGCTATGTATGCCTCGTTGGCCGGCAGTCTTTACGCCCACTATCTTACGGTGATCACTCCAAAATCGTGTGACATCCTTTACTCGATTCAGATGGTGATCATGGTCATTGTCGGGGGGCTGGGCGGTGTTTGGGGTTCTCTTTTTGGCGCGGCCCTGCTCACCCTTCTTTCGGAATTCCTCCACATCGTGGAGAAATTCAATGTGGTGGCCTTAGGCCTCATCCTGATGCTTGTCATGATCTTCTTCCCCGAAGGGTTACTTCCGGGTATTCGCAGACTCATCGGAAAGACCCGTGAGCCCACCCTGGCGTTGGGTCCGTTTATGGACTCCGATCCGCTGCGGTGAAGCCCGGCGTGGGAAGCTGCGGGGAGACGAATCCTCAGCCGGAAGGGTGTCGAAGCATGTTGGAGATCTGTCATGTCAACAAATCCTTTGGCGGGATCATGGCCTTGCTCGATGTCTCTTTTAAAGTCGAAAGAGGCGCCATTACGGCTATGATCGGGCCGAATGGGGCCGGCAAAACCACCCTGCTGAACGTGATCAGCGGCATCTATCTGCCGAACGACGGGGACATCTTTTTTGAAGGCCGAAGAATTTCCGGTTTCCGGCCGCACCGGGTGAGCGCCTTTGGCATTACGCGGACCTTTCAACATCTTCAGGTGTTTCACAATATGTCTGTGTTGGAAAACGTTATGGTCGGATGCCACTCGGACACGTCCTCCGGATTTTTGGCCTGCCTGGTCCGGACTCCGAAAGTCTGGGACGAGGAAAGAGAGGTTCGAAAAAAAGCCTCGGAGATGCTTAACTTCGTAAATCTTTCACACAGACAGGACCAGCCCACATCCTACCTGCCATGCGGAGACCAGAAACGACTCGAACTGGCCAGGGCCCTTGCAAGTCGGCCCCGGATGATTCTGCTCGATGAGCCTGTTTCCGGGCTGAATAGTCTGGAGACGGAAGAGATGGCGGCGCTTATCCTGAAAGTGAAGGCATTGGGAACAACGGTTCTTCTCGTAGAACACGACATGAACCTGGTGATGCGCATTGCCGATGCGATCGTTGTGCTTAATTACGGGGAGAAAATTGCCGAGGGGCCGCCTGCGGAAATTCAGAACAACGAGAAGGTGATCACAGCCTACCTGGGAGATGACTGATGCAAACTGGATTGGACACTAACTTAGACCTGAAAAGCCACGTCGTTAAGTTGTGGTCAGAGATAACCCCGCAGGGGGGTGGAATAATGGCATATTGGAATAATGGGTTTTAAGGAGGAGGTGAATAGACCCTATCGCTGCAAAAGCGGGGTAGACTCCGGTCGGCAGGGTAGAGCCCGTGCCCCCTTGGATTCGTGAATGGGCACGAGTTACAGAGAAACGGAAGATATTAACCCGGCAATTAAATAGGCAAATTCGTCATGCCGGACTTGATCCGGCATCCAGTGTTTTCCTGGATTCCGGCTTTCGCCGGAATGACGGTGGTAGGGTATTTAATCACCGGCGCAATAAGATGCATAAAAAGGAGGGCATCATGAATCGTTTTGTCACGATTTTACTATCAACATTTTGTGTTGTGGGACTTCTCTCAATGACTCAGGTCGGCATGGCTGCGGAGCCCATCAGGGTTGGCGGCATGTTTGCCCTGTCAGGGGCCCATGCCCACATCGGAATCGATCAAAAAAACAGCTGTCAGTTTGTTTTTGATAAGGTGAATGCTTCGGGCGTCATTAACGGACGGGCCGTCGAGTTTATCCAGGCTGACACGGAAGGCGATCCTACAAAGGGATTGCTGGCCGCCAAGCGTCTGGTAGAGCAAGACAAGGTGTGCGTCATTATCGGTCCCGTCAGCACAAGCGTGGGCATGGCGATCAAGCCGTACATTGATTCCGCCAAGATCCCTGCTTTCATGCACTGTGGGAGCGATGTCATTGTGGACCAACCGCCGACACACTGGGTTTTCAAATCACCTTATCGGGCCAGTCACGCCATGGGCCGGGTGTTCGCCTATATGAAGAAGCACGGTCTCAAGGAGATCGGATTCATGTACATCCAGGGCGGGTTCGGCAAGGATGGCCTGAAAAATGCCGAGACCCTCGCCCCCGAATATGGGCTGAACATCGTGGGAGTGGAAAGTTTCGGTGGAAAAGATGTGGATATGAAGCCTCAACTGGTGAATCTCCGCGACAAGAAGCCGCAGGCCATTTTGTGCTGGACCATCGGTCCAGCCGGGCCCATCGTGGCAAAAAACATGCAGGAACTTGACTACAAGCTTCCACTCTTTCAGTGTCACGGTGAAGCGAATTACGAGTTTATCGAAATTGCCGGCTCGGCCGCTGAAGGCGTCATCATGCCTGCGACCAAGATCTATGTGGCTGACGAGCTCCCGGACACGGATCCTCAAAAGGCCTTCATTTCCGATTTCGTGCGCGAATACACCAAGGCCTATAAGGAACCGGGCGTCATGGTTTCTTATGGGGCCGATGCAGCGTACATCGTGGTGGAGGCTCTGAAAAAGGCGGGAGACAATCCGGCCGCGATACGGGATGCCATTGAAAATACCAAGGGCTATGTGGGCTTAAGCGGTATCTATAACATGTCGCCGACAGACCACAATGGCTTGTCCATTGATGATGTGGTCCTGATCAAGGTTCAGGATGGAAAGTTTCGACTTGTCACGGATTAGAGAATCGCGAGGATATCAGGCGGCGAGCAGATTCACTTCCCTTCGGCCTCCAATGCCTTAAGTGGATGTGCAAATTGTACTGCAGAAGATGGCTGTAGGCCTTCGTTCAGTGAATCTGCTCGCGGCCAACCAGCTTGTGGCAATGGGAATATAGTTGAGAATCTATAAGTCAGACGCGCGAAAAAGGGGGGTAGCGGTTGACTCATGACCTTCATGCCGGATTTTAACAGTGCAGGCGAACTGTACGCTGAACAGGTTGAAAGGCTCAAGTGGACAATAAGACACGCCTACGAGGGATCTTCCTTTTACAGGAAACGGCTGGATGAGGCCGGCGTCGCACCCGGAGATATTCGATCCCTGGATGATTTACAAAGGCTTCCTTTTACCACCGCCCAGGATCTGCAGGCCGATTATCCGTTTCCGCTCCTGTCCGTTCCCCTTGAACGGGTGGTTCGGATTCACGCATCATCCGGAACGACCGGGAAACGAAAAGTCCTGTGCTACACTGAAAAGGATATCAATGACTGGGCCGACATGTTTGCCCGATGCTACGAGATGGCCGGGGTAAACCGGAAAGACCGCGTCCAGATCGGGGTGGGCTATGGACTCTGGACGGCCGGCGTGGGCTTTCAACTGGGATGTGAACGGCTTGGCGCTATGGCCGTGCCTGTCGGGCCGGGCAATCGTGACATGCACTGTGAGATGATGGTGGATCTTCAAAGCACGGTTTTTTGCTGCACCGCTTCCATGGGACTTTTGATGGCTGAAGAAGTTCATCGCCGTGGCCTCATTGACAAGATAGCCGTCAGAAAGGTCATATTTGGCGCGGAGCGTCACAGTGCAGCCATGCGCCGAAAGATTGAAGCCTATTTCGGTATTGAGGAAAGCTTCGATATTCCGGGTCTTACGGAACTCTACGGGCCCGGTACGGGTCTTGAGTGCCACAAGCACGAGGGGATCCACTATTGGGCCGATTATTACCTTTTGGAAATTGTTGACCCGGAGACGCTTGACCCGCTGCCTCCGGGAAAAACAGGTGAGATGGTGGTCACCACGCTGCGCAAGGAGGCGTGTCCGCTGATCCGATACCGAACCCGGGATTTGACCCACATCAAACCGGCACCGTGTTCCTGTGGCAGCGTGCTGCCCATGCACGGACCGCTGCTGGGTCGAACAGATGACATGTTCATCATCCGGGGCGTGAACATCTATCCCGGTCAAATTGACAGGCTTCTTTCCGAGGAAGGAAAGATCGGCAGCGAATATCAGGTTGTCCTGAGACGGGCCGACGGACGAGATCACCTGCTGATCCGCGTGGAGCGCGCTGAAGCCGGAACGCCTTCAGAAGATGCGGCCGTTGCGGCAAGACTCGAAGATGCCATGCGGCGTCATCTTCTGGTTCGAGGACGCATAGAACTGGTCGACTACGGCACGCTGCCTAGAACCGAGCGGAAAAGCAGGCGCGTTTTTGACGAAAGGGACGCTCCGGAGATGCCTTAATCGGAAAGTGAATTCTTCTATTTTACTTGGGCCAGGGATCGGGCCTCGTTCTCTGCCTCCTCCCATCGGAGGCACCATTCCCTGTACTTGCATTCAGGCTGATCGCAATAGTCATGGGCCTTGCCGAAACAGTCGAAGTTTCCCTCGCGTAATTGCTTCTTGTGAATGATGGGGGAGATGACTTCTACAAAGCAGATGTCGCAAAGAGACGAGGTGAAATCGTCGGGTCCCCAGGAAATACTGGATTCCTTGGTCCACTCTTTGCCACATTTCATACACTTTACACGGAGTATGTTCATTGCATCCACTATGTGCCGTCTGAGCGTTTTTTCTTGACCCGTAGAGCATCCGTGAGGCGTATCCAGATTATGAACTGGGTTTAATATAGAATTAATTAAGAAAAATCAAGGATTTTTTTGTTTTTGATGGTTTTAGAAAGTCGGGGCCGTATCTCTTTGCACTGACGCAAGGGGCCCTGTGCCGGTCAAGAAGAACTTTACCCGCCCAGCAAGGTTTCTTTCATTTTCTGATACCCTTCTTCCATCAAGGGCTCGAGATGAACAATATCTGCCGTGTTGTACTGAATGAGGCGTTTCAGGGCGTTTTCATCTCCCCACTCGTAAGCATTCCACAGCCTCACGGCATCGTATCCGGTCATGCCCTCTATTTCAGAATCCCGGGAGAGGGAAAACGTCTTTTCAATGGCCTTTAAACCGCCCCCGTAGCCGAGCCTTCTCAAGAGGAATCTCAGGTCAATATGGGCCGGCGGCAGGGCAACGAAGGGGAAGTGGCGTTTGAGGACGGGCAAGTCAAAAAGGCTTCCGTTAAAGGTGATGACGAGCTCATAAGCGCTCATGGCCATTTCAAATTCGTTCAGGTTGATGCCGTTTACGAAGCTCTGAACGCTATGCCCGTCGTAAAGTCCGACCACGGTGATTTCATCAACGCCCCCGGTGCCGCCATTGGTTTCGATGTCGAGATAGACCGCCCGGTCCCTGAATGCATCAAATAAACGCCAGTGGTTTGCTGCAGAGAGCCTGTCTTGAAAGTAGAAGATGTCCTCCCGGTTTACAAGGGAGTCCTCCAGGTTTCTGCGCACAAAGGCATCCCGTCCTCTCGAAAACAACCTCTGCTCCGATTCAAGGTAATCTTTCCAGGTGAGAATGCCGCGCTGCCAGAGACGTTGTTCGGTCTTGGGTCCTATGCCGGGCACGTGGATGAATGTGTGTTCAAGCATTTTGGAGGCTTTTGAACAGCTCGAACGCCTGCGTCGGCGTGACGCCATCGTGTACGACCGCGTTTAGCGCTCTCATGATGGCTACCGGATGGGGGTTTTGCCACACATTTCTGCCCAGGTTCACGCCGATGGCCCCTTTCTGCATCCCGTCATAGACAAACTTAAAAACCTCCAACTCCGTTTCACATTTTGGTCCCCCTGCCATGACGACCGGGACCGGACAGCCATTGGTGATCTTTTCAAAGTCTTCCCCACAGTAATAGGTCTTGACGATTTTCGCCCCGAGTTCGGCAGCGATACGGCAGCACAGGCCGAGGTATCGCGCCGTCCTTTTTTCAAGCTCTTTGCCGACGGCCGTGACCGCCATGACCGGAATGCCGCACTCTTCACATTCATTGACGAGCATAGCCAGACTTTCCAGGGTCTGCGTTTCGTATTCCGTTCCGACAAAGATGGAAAGGCCCACGGCCGCCACATTGAGACGGATCATTTCCTCCACCGATGTGGTGATCACCTCGTTTGAAAGATCTTCACCGATGACACTGGTGCCGCCTGAGACCCGCAAGATAATCGGCGTATCCACATCGGGGTCCACGCAGGCGCGCAAGACGCCCCGGGTCACAAATAGACCGTCCGCATACGGCAGAAGATCCTTGATCGTTTCACCCGGCCGTTCGAGACACCTCGTTGGACCCTGGAAGTAGCCGTGATCGATAGGGAGGAATTGACAGTGTCCATCACGCCCGATCAGCCTTGAGAGACGATTTCTCATCCCCCAGCCGAGATTGTCAGCCCCTTTGATTGACTTTGCTTTTATCGTCGCACGCTCTGCCGGCATCTCAGACACGCTTCTTACCTCCAACACGCCTTCTGCATCAGCCATGGTGATTTCCTCCTTCTCCATAATCTGTTTGGAACTTCGTAACCCAACCAAAAATTACTAACTTGAGCAAGAAAACTCCGACTGCTTAAACATTTGACAGCGGCCAGTGGGTTCGCTGATGCAGACCTACAGCCATTTCCAGAAACAATCTATGCAAACCCGCTGAGGGCATTGGAGGGCTGCGATCAGGGAACCCACGGCCGCGAGCTCTCACCGAGCGCCCGGCCCATCTCGCGTCTCTCATCTTTGAGGCTCAATGATGACCTTCATCGAGTCTTGGGCCTGAGCCACCAAGTCAAATCCTTTGCCCGTTTCTGAAAGGCTCAGCCGGTGTGTGATCATTTTGGCAACGCTTACACGGTTTGCCTGAATCAACGCCATGGCCGTTTCATGGTCGGCCGGGCTTCCTGCATAAGAGGTCGTCAGGGTTATGTCATTTCTGAAAAAGAGCTCGTTGATCGAGATGGGAAGGGTAACATCCGGGTCCGTCGGCGCAAAGAAGAGCACGGTGCCGCCCCGCTCAACGGATTCCAGGGCCTGAAGGTTGGCTGATCTTGCGCCCGTGCACACGAAGACCGTGTCGGCCAGCCTGCCGTCGTTGAGCCGGCGGACCTCTGACGCAATGTCCTTGCCGGCGTCGATGACGGCCGTGGCCCCAAAGGCCCTGGCTGCTTCAAGGCGAACGGCACTGATGTCGGTCGCTATGACCCGTGCCGCACCTGTCGCGCAGGCAAGCTGCACATGGAGCAGACCCGCGATGCCGCTTCCCAGAACGAGTACGGTGTCGCCCGGTTGAAGTGCTGCCATTCTTTGAGCCCGCACAACACAGGCAAGGGGTTCCACAAAAGTGGCCTTTTCAAAAGAAACCTCGTCCGGGATGGGATAGACGCCGCGATCCACATTGATCCCCGGCAACCTGACATACTCGGCAAAGCCGCCCGGATCGAAATGGGTTCTCCTGAGGGTGTCGCATACCGTGTGATGGCCCCTCAGGCAGTACCGGCAGGTGTTGCAGGGCACATGGTGGGCCGCCACGATCCGGTCTCCTTTTTGGCATTGGTCCACGCCTTCCCCCACTTCCACAACCTCTCCGGCCACCTCATGGCCAAGAACGAGAGGTGCCCGTTTAACTCTGTACCACGCCATGACATCACTGCCGCAAATGCCGCTTGCCTCTATGCGAAGGAGGAGTTCCCCGGGGCCGATCGCCGGCACCGGGACCTCCTCGATGCGAATGTCATGATTGTTGTAATACATTGCCACGCGCATGATTGACACCTAAGATGATTCCACTATCTCAGCCGGTCCTATTTGAGATCATGCTCCCCGAACACTTCCGCCTGGTACACTTGCACCTTGGTTTCCGGGTCCTTCCACGCCTCAGGCGGCATGCCTCCTTTGACGCAGAGATGCTGCAGAAACTTTTCTTTGTCCGGAAGCTGCTCCCAGACCTGGGGCAGGAAGGTTGAGCGGTGTGCCCCCCGGCACAGGATGACGCCGTGAACATTGGGTATGAGCTTGTTTTTGAGATCTTCACCATTGGTGAAGGTCACGGCCTCGGGAACCGTCAGCACACTGATTTCAATGTCGATCTCCCCGAGTTCATCAGCCGTCAGGGCCCTGAACCTGGGGTCTCGAAAAGCGGCATTTTGAGCGTTTTTTTCCACACATTCTATCAGGGGATATACCGGCTCGATCGTCCCGATGCAACCGCGAAGCTGGCCGTGCTTGTGAAGGGTGACGAACCCGCCTCTCGATTCATTGAAGATCGCGGGGACCGGGTTCGGCCTCTCCACTTCCTTGCCGCTCACCAGTTTGGCTTCAATCGCAGAGCGGGCAAGTCTCAAAAGGGCTGCTCTATCCTCAGCGGAAATTGTCCCTTTCATGGTTTCCGTCATCTCCTTTCTCTCCAAGAAGGCGATACTTGCGTAGCCGACCACGCGGTTCTTGTCGCCCGCAGTGTCGCCGGAATTCTTGTAGTCCACCAACACGCCTGTCCAGCCTTTGATCTTGGCCAGGTGCATAAGGGTTTCTATGGCTTGCTTGCCGCAGGCCTCACACAGAGGCATGTCGGAGAATTTGCCGGCAGGGATGGCCGTGGTGCAGATGCGATCCATGGCATTCGCCGTTTCATAGGGGTGGTAATGTGAAAGATCCGAACTGGCCACCACAAGGGTGTGCTCGTCAACATAGGGCGCAAGGGTCGCTGCAAGGGTTTCAGGGTCTGCGTTGTTTGTCAGGATCGGGACAATCTCGAAAGCCCCGAGCACCACCTGAAGAAACGGAAGTTGAACCTCAAGAGAGTGCTCTTCGGTGTGGGCTCGGGCAACAGACTCAAAGCCGGACGCTTTGCGCAGCGTTGAAGCCAGTTTTGCCAGCGGAACGTTCCCCAGGGGGGTTCGGTATGCGTCCACTTCCGGTATGGATGCACCTCTCAAAGGGACCCGATGACTCGGACCCAGAAGAATCACCTTCTGAATCGAGGGGTCGATTTGCCGATACCCTGCAGCCGCCACAACCCCCGAATAGATGTATCCTGCATGGGGAGAGACGAGTCCCCTTATCTTTCCCTTGACCTCAGTGCCCCGCGCCTCTTCAAGCATCTGCCGTACCATAAGGCGCAGCGCATCCGGCTCCCCCGGGTAAAACATGCCCGCAACGGCAGGCGCCCGGGTCTCCTGCCGGGTTGTTTCGGCAGCCCGTAAGTGCCCTTGAACAACCAGCACGATCAAGCTGATCGAAAAAGCAATAAGCGGCAATCTTCTCATTCTGGCGCTCCGAAAAAGGGGTGAAACGCTCATGTCCAACGACCGCTGATCACCGTTCCGCAGAACTCGCACTTCCCCTGGTTCAGGTGGTTGACGACCAGGGTGTATCCTTTTCTCTGGACAACGATGCGGTTGCAGCCGGGGCAGCGTGTTTTGTCTCCCAACCCGGGCACATTGCCGATGTAGACGTACCGAAGCCCCGCCTTCAACGCCACGTCTTCGGCATTCTGTAATACCTCCAAAGGCGTCGGGGGCAGGTGCACGAGCTTGTACAGAGGGAAAAAACGTGAGAAATGAAGCGGGTATTCAGGCCCCACATTGTCCAGAATCCATCCGCACATCTTTTTGACCATTTCCATGTCGTCCGTGTAGGTCGGAATGACAAGATTGATCATCTCCATCCATACGCCGCGCCGGTGCAGGGTTTTGAAGGTTTCCAGGACCGGTTCAAGATGGCCGCCGTTCAGATCCCAGTAAATTTTCTCCGAAAAGCTCTTCAGGTTTACGCTGGCGGCATCGATCACGTCGCAAAGCCGATTCAGGGCCGGCTGGCTGATGTACGCGTTACTCACCCAGATGTTCTTGATGCCGGCCTCCCTGGCCCTTGTTCCAATGTCGACCATGTATTCGTAAAAGGTCGTGGCCTCAGAATAGGTGTAGGCAATACTTTTGCAACCATACCGTGAGGCCGCCGAGACGACCTCGTCCGGGGGAAGATCATAGTTCCGGGTCTGATCGGGCGTGGTCTGGCTTATCTCCCAATTCTGGCAGTTGAGGCAGTGGAAATTGCAGCCGGCTACGGCAAGAGACAATGCCTTGGTCTCAGGGTAGAAATGAAGAAGGGGTTTCTTTTCAACAGGATCCACATGAACGGTGCACGGATTGGCGTAGGAGATGGAGTAAAGCCGTCCATCCAGGTTCACTTTGGTTCCGCACTGTCCGCGTTTCTTGGGAAGGATGAGACATTCGTGGGGGCAGGTCCCGCACTGCACGACGCCGTTGGGGTGCTGCTTGAAGAAGTAAGCCTCTTTGACATGGGGGTCGTTTGCTGAAAACTCGTTTTCAGCCTGCGCCAGACCCAGGGGAAAGAACGCCGCCCCACAAGCGGCACATAAGCTTGTCCTGACAAAATCTCTGCGCGATATTCTCATGGTGTCTATTCACTATGCATAGAAGCCACGTCCTGCCCCGCATAACGGGATCTTCGACCGGCGTGCTCAGAGATAACCCGAACATTAGGGATAACTTCGTTGGGGGCAAGGCTTCCGAGCCACGAGGAAATTAACGCCGAGACTCAACGCCTTGAGCCCTGCAACGGATATCAGCACACCGATGATTCCCATCTTAGGGAGAAAGACAAGTCCTGTCAATATGGTACCACAGGCCGCTCCGGCCAGGTCCGACAAATACAGACGGCCTGTAATCTCCGCCCCGACACCGCCAACAAGACGGGAAACAGCTGAAAACTGGCAGCCCGCAGCAAAAGCCACAAGAAACAACAAGCCCGGAACGGTGACGTACTGCATCACAAACAGAGCGAGAGGGCCCCTCAGGTGGGTTTCAGAGAGCGCGGCCATGGTGGCTAAGCCTGCGAACCCTACAAGGCCTGCATCACAGGCCAGCACCTGCCAGGATGCGGATCTGCGCAGCCTTCCGGACACAAATGCCCCGAGGGCGGAACCGATCATGTAAAGGGTTATGAACAGGCACATCCCGAGGTAGACATAGCCGTATATGACTTGAAACAAAAGCAGAAGTGACAGCTCAAAAGCCATGGTCGCGTATCCGGAAGTTGCAATCGTCAGGCGCAAGCGGTCCGTCCGGCAGGCCAGTCCTGTAAGAACGAGCATGACAACGACGGCGGCATAAAGAACCGTCCGTGGGCTCCCGGATTTTTTCATCCACAGGTCCATCAGGTAGCCGAAAGCGCGGGGGGACAAGTCCTGGTTCGGCAGGACCTTCTCCTCGGTGAGCAGATTGCTGAGGATGTCCACCCGGAAAGGGTCTGTCAGAGTCGGCAGATCGTAATCAACCAGCCGCCGGGTGGTGATCCCTCGCCGGGCCAGGATCTCTGACAGGTTGGATTTCAGGGGCGCATTCGATGCAAGGTAATAATGGGTCGTTCCCGGAAAGACGAGAACATCTCTGAAGGCCATTTTCAACGCGGCGTAAACGGAACGATTCAGAGCAAGGCCTTTTTCCTCAAGATAGTTCTCAGAACCGATCAAAGAGAAGAAAAGGACACCCCCCGGGGACAGAATCGATTTTGTTTCCTTGAAGAATTCCGCCGTGTAGAAGCGATTGAGTTGCGCATTTTCAGGATCCGGAAGGTCCACAATGACAGCGTCGTAAAGGATCGGCGTTTTTTTGACAAAGAGTCGGCCGTCCCCCGTGTGGACGTGGACAAAGGGATGCCGGAGGCTCCCATGGATGCGTTTGTCGAGATCGATGATGGCAGGGTCAAGCTCGACGTAGTCGATCCGCTTCGGATGGTGTTTGGCAATCTCCTCGAGGGTGCCAAAGACCCCTCCGGCGATCAGAAGGACACGGGCCCCCTCTTGGACCTGGCAAAGGGGCAGGTGGGCGACTGTCTCCATATCCAGGTTGCCTGTGGAAAAGAGTGGAATGGCGTCCTGGAAGACATTGAGCTGGCGGCCTGTTTTCGAGATGGTCAGCTGGGCAAAGGGGGTATTCTTGCTCAGGATGACTTCCTGACCCGGAAAACGCCAGGATAACGCTGTGCCGTCAAAGGGCCTCGCCACCACCATCCCGAGGCCCAGGAGACACAGAACAGGCAGAGACCTGCCCGGCAGCATCACAAATGCGGCCATAAGGTTGAGGATGCCAAGGACCACCAGACTGTCCCAGTGAGACAGGAGATAAACCAGGACAAAGCTGAAAACGAGGCCCCCCCCGACGTCTCCCAGCGTGTCGCCGATATAAACCTTGCTGGTGGCATCGGGTTCCGTCCACAGGGACCCCGCGAGGGGTATCATGGCCCCGCTCACCAGGCAAAACGGCGCAAGGACAAGGGTGCTGCCAACAAGGGCTGACGTCAAGCCGAGCAGCTCTCCCCGAATCCAGAAGAGCGGAAGGGCTCGTATGGCGCCGACCTGGAGAAAGGGCAGGACCCCCGCGAGGAGATGACCTGCAAAAAGGGATAGTTCGGGCGTTGTCTTTCTCGCTATCGGAACCCCGAGAGCGCTGCCGAGGCCTGTAAAAAGGAGCCACATGCCCAGCACCAGCCCGATGACGAGTTCATTTCCGCCAAAGGAGGACATGACTTCCCGAATCATGATGAGTTGGACGGATACGGAGGAAACGCCCAGGACGAGGAGGCAAACCCAAAACCTTCTTTTCTGCATAGATGCCAAATGCTTTGTTCTTCCCTGTTTTCGCTCAATCAGGGTTCTACTTCGAGAGTCTGGGGCGAAATTCTTCAAGGGCCTTAAGAAGCCTCCGACGAAGGAAGACTTGTTTGTCTGCCGTAGAAAGCTCGCTGTATGCCTGGCAATCGGGGTGGGATTCCGCGAGGGTGGCTGATTCCTCTCTGGTTTCGGCCCTGACCGTCTCGAGATTCCCTATCATTTCCAGAAAGGAATATTCCTGGCCCGGGAAACGGGTCAGCCATCCAAGCCTTCGCATCAATTCAAAACGGACCTGGTCTGCCAGAAGGAGGTGCCGATCGACCACGTGGAGCTGGTCACGCTTGTCCAGATAGGAGAACTTCGCTGCCTTTCCAAGATCAAGGAAGCCCATGATTAGCTCGTAGTACGCTACCGCCGCCGCCTCGCCCGGCCTGGCCAAAAAGTAAAGGGTGGTGTCCGAAAGATCGGCGACCCGGGTCCGTGCACCATACGACTCGCCAAAGCGTTTTTGCCATGGCCCGAAAGACCGCTCTTCGGCGAGTCTGTTTCTGTAAGCATTGAGGTCTAAAATTTGACTCATGTTTGCATTTCCGGACGGGTGTCCCCAATCCGCGAGTCATCAGGGGCACTCGATGGACACTGACCGGGTGCTCCGCAAGGTAACACCCCTGCAAATTTTATCATCTCGTGAGGTTAGCTGCTTTTGGCTGAGAAGAAAAGAATAATCCACTACCGGGAATCCAGACAGAGCGCATATCTCCACAAGCTACATTGAAGCCAGATTTTGACGATTCGTATGTCAATGAGGCGTTTCACACGGCTAACCAACGCTTTTTTAAAGAAAGTTGAGAACCTGGCCCGCGCAGTATCTCTGCATTTTATGTATTACAATTTCGGTAGGATTCACAAAACGCTGCGGGTAACACCAGCCATGGAAGCCGGGGTTTCAGATCATGTGTGGAGCCTTGAGGAAATCGCAGCGCTTGCCGATTAACTAAAAGGTGGCAAACAATTCAACTTGCTATTATAGAACAAATGTTCTATGATTAAAGTATGATTGACAAGGCAATTAATTGATGTGATGATCTTATTGTTGGCAATTCAATAAAAGGAGGGCGACTATGGCAAAAAAAATACGTTATCGCACCAATCTCTCTAAAGCCATAGAAACCATTATTTGGTTAGCCAACGAAAAGCCAGGCATTGACATATATCACGTCGCGAAGGTGCTGTATTACGCAGACAAAATGCATTTGAATAGGTATGCTCGTCCTATTTTGGGCGACACCTACATCAACATGGAATTTGGTCAAGTACCGTCTGCAATACGCGATTTAATCACAGAGAGTTTCCCGTGGTTAGACCCAGACTATTTAGAAGAAGTTGCCAAATCATTACGAGCTGAAGGTCGACGGCGAGAGCTTACCGCACTTAGACGACCCAACATGGACTATTTTTCACAGACCGACATTGAGTGCCTCTGTGAATCCCTACAAAAATACGGGAATTTGTCTTTTGGTGATTTGGTCCGCTTAGCCCATGGAGAAAAAAGTTATATAGAAACCGAGCTAAACCAATCAATCGATTATGCCTTGATGGTTGACGATGATAATCCGGATCGGGATGATATTCTAAGGCAAATGGCTGAAACGGCACCATACGTTCAGGTGTGATGATCCTCAACCCTGGCGACGTTATAAGTGTTTATTGTGTCTTCATAAATCCCCCACACCCTAAATATGCTGTCTGTGTTTGTCCCAAGTTTCCTTTTTTTTTCTTCATCAACACCGAACCGCGAAGAAGAACACCAGATGCCCAAGTATTAATCAGGCAATCAGAGATGCCTATTTTAAAGTATGACTCGTACATCAACGCCGGCGAAATGATTACCTTCGATCAAGGACATTTGGCGAGCGCCACGCTTGTATATAGACTGCCAGAAACGGTGAAAGAACGAATTAAATCTGTGGTCGCAAAACACAACTATCTGCCCCCAAGATATGCTAGACTAGTTTTCGATAATCTATAAGCTCTAACAGTCTTATGTCCTGCCGTCCGTCAGTGGCCCCCTCGGCCAAAATCACAATTTCAAACTGACCCACTACCAAAGATTCTAATCACTTGATTCATCGAATCATTCCTGGTAAAAGATCAACAACAGGTTCCCGGTGATTCTGGACCGGGGGATGCATCAGCTTGAGATTGAACCTGATTTGAGGAGAACTGGGTTATGAACAAGGCAGAACTGGTTGAGGCTTTGCGGCAGGAAACAGGTCTGAGAAGAGTCAAGGCGGAACAGGTCGTCGAACTGTTTTTTGATGAAATGTCGGAAGCCTTGGCAAAAGGTGACAGGGTGGAGATACGCGGATTCTGCTCTTTCCATGTGAAGAATTACGGGGCGTATACAGGCAGAAATCCGAAAACCGGGCAAGGCATTAAGGTCAAAGGGAAGAGACTTCCTTTTTTTAAATGCGGCAAGGAGCTTAAAGAAAGGGTCGACTATCCGGAAACCTCCTGATTCCGTCCATGTTCCGCGACTGATCCAGCCCCTGCAAGACCCCTTCCCATGTGGGCAACCTTACTCAGGGACTCTGCTTCGGCTGACTCGATGACAGCCGGCTTGCCCAAGGTGGCGGACCTGCCGATCGCTTTGTCGTTCGTTGTAAGAGACCTTGCGGCAAGGAGAACCTTGTCCGGGCCCATGGCCAGGGGACCGATTTGGCCGTAGGCATTCATCATACTTTTCCGGATGCGACCAGCCGGGCAAAATGTTCAAATGACCGGTCGTAGGTGGCTTCCGCATCATCTGAAAAACAACACCCGGGCAGCTCACGCATTCGCAAGTGATACGTCAGGCACTCACAGCAGACGCCTTTGCGCTTGCACGGCTCGTAAGTGCAGTTGCACCTTGTCAGATTCTGTTCTTGTCGACATTCCATGAGTTTTTTCTCCCCATCATCGTCGGTTCAATCGCCCCCAGGGCTGTCCCGAGTCCTTGACTTCTCGGGCATACTTGCCTAACGTGCCGTGGAAAAGCTTCCAGGAAGAAAGAATGTTACGATCCCTCAGGGCTTTCTCCGAAGGTTGGAGATTCCACATTCATGGCGTTCGCTTTGGCTTTGGCCATCTTTCGTTTCTCGGCCTTTCACTGGTCCCGTTTCTGATCACGCTGTCTCTTTATGGGGTCGCGTTCTACGTGTTTACCCTCTATGCAGACCATCTGTTGGGAATGATTTGGCGTCCTGAAACAGTCGAGTCATCCAAGTATTTGGGATGGCTTTACTGGGCCTATACCCATGCGGTCAAGTTCTTTCTCTATGCGATTGTTCTGGCCGTGATGTTTTACACGTTCATTCTCATTTCCAACATCATTGGTTCCCCCATTTACGACCACATCAGTGCGAAGTATGAACGGCACTTCCAGCAGAAGACCCCGAGTGAAGGGGGGGCTCCTTTAAGCAAAGGCATTCTAACCGTCATCAAGGAAGAAGCGAAAAAGGCCTTGTTGATGCTGGTTGTCCCGGTGCCTTTCCTTTTCATTCCCGTGGTTGGCGCAGTGATCGGGTTCATGTTTGCCGCGACCTTCATTGCCTGGGATTACGTCGACTTCTCTCTTGCCAGAGATTGTCCCCTTCTGAAAGACCGGATCAGGGTCCTGTGGCGCTTCAAAAGCGTGTTGTTCGGATTCGGCTGTCCCCTCCTGGTGCCGTTTTTGGGCCTCATGATCATGCCCTTTGCCATCTTGGGCGGCACAAAGCTGTACTTCGAGAAGATCAAGGCTGCGCCCACCCTGGGGTCCGCTTCTGCGCCGGCAGACTTCAATGGCACAGATGGGAAACAAATTTCTTGACAAACAAGAGTCAGCTGTTTAAATATCCAACTTTTCAGCAAAATTCCTCGGTTGAAGTCCGCAGCGAAAGGTTGTTATGGATCCTGCAACGCAAACCCCTGTAAAGGTGGACCCCGCTTTTTCAAACCTGCTCGAGAAGGTCAAACACCTTAATGTCACGGCCTGTTTTCAGTGTCGAAAATGCACCAACGGCTGCCCGGTGACCTTTGCGATGGATATCTATCCGGACCAGGTCATTCGCCTGGTGATTTTGGGACAGAAGGACCGGGTTTTAAGTTGCAGGACCATCTGGGTTTGCTCGGCCTGTGAGACCTGTACGACCCGATGCCCCAATGAGGTGGATATCGCGGCGACCATGGACGCCCTGAAAGAGACGGCCGTGGCCGACGGCATTCAAATCCCGGAGTCCAAAACGTATGCTTTTCACCGGGCTTTCTTGGAAGACGTGAAAAAGCGGGGCCGGATGTTTGAAGGCAAGTTGATGCAGTCCTATCTGATCAAAAGCGGGGAACTTTTCAGAAAAGTGACCGACGGTTCCATCAAGGAGGAGATCTCACTCGGGTTTAACATGTTCAGGAAGGGGCGTCTCCCCTTACTGCCCAAGGGGATCAAGGCCAAGAAGGAAATCAAGGAGATTCTCAAGTAAGCCTATCAAGGATTGATGGACTCGCAAAAAGTCCAAATTAGGCGGCAAAGTAAAAAGCTCCAAATTCAAGGCGCACAAGTCCTGAGAAATGAGGCGTACTTATAGTACGTCGCAGTGACGAAGGATGCAGTGCAACGCAGAAGTTGGACTTTTTACGAAGCCGTCAAGGATTGTGGAATGAAAGTCAGCTACTATCCAGGTTGTTCCCTCGAAGGATCGGCACGAGACTATGAGGAATCCATCGCCGGGGTTTGCAGGCAACTCGGGATAGAGCTGGTGGAGCTCGAGGACTGGAATTGCTGTGGTGCCACTGCAGCGCACAGCTTGAACCACCGGGCGTCGATAGAACTGCCGGCTCGCAACCTGGTCATTGCGGAAAAAGCAGGTCGCGACCTTGTCGCCCCTTGCCCCATGTGTTTCAATCGACTCAAGACCGCCGAAAAGACCATCTTGCAGGAGCAGACCGGGCGGTACAGATATACGATAGAAGGAAAGACGAAGATTTGGGATCTGGCCGATTTTATGGCTCAGGACCGGGTCCTTGAACTGATTGAAACAAGGGTTTCAAACCCCCTGGAGGGGCTCAAGGCTGTTTGCTACTACGGGTGTATGTCGAGCCGGCCGCCCAAGATCACGGATGCGGACCGGTGCGAGAACCCCATGAGCATGGACAGGATCCTCAAAACCCTGGGTGCGGAGCCCATAGACTGGCCGTACAAAACGGATTGTTGCGGCGCCAGCCACGTGGTGGACCGGCCCGATATGGTCTTCAAGATGGTCGGCAAGCTTTACGATCGAGCCATGGAGGCCGGCGCGGAATGTATCGTGGTGTCCTGTCAGATGTGCCAGGCCAACCTTGACATCTATCAGGACAGGATCAGCGACCAGATGGGGAAGCGATACGATCTGCCGATCATCTATTTCACGGAGCTCATCGGTCTTGCCCTGAAGGAACGACAGGTCGAGACATGGCTTTCACGCCATTTTGTCGATCCACTGAAATTTTTGGACAAGCAGAAATTGCTTGCCGGACTCTGGACATGATCCATGGAACCTGAGACAACCCATAGGGAAAAAACGGCTGGGCCTGGGACGAAGGTCGGGGCGATCGTCATCGTCGGCGCCGGGATTGCAGGCATGCAAGCAGCCCTGGATGCCGCCAACGGCGGATTCAAGGTCTATCTCGTGGAGAAGAAGCCGAGCATCGGCGGCAACATGGCCCAGCTGGACAAGACCTTTCCCACCAATGACTGTTCGACGTGCATGATATCGCCCAAGCTGATCGAGGTCGCCAAGCACCCCAACATCGAGATCCTCTCATTTGCCGAACTGGAAGCAATTTCGGGCACGCCCGGGAATTTCAAGGTGAAGATCAAAAAGAAGCCGAGATATGTGGATGAATCCATCTGCACGGGATGCGGGACCTGCATCCAAAACTGTCCCGTTCAATTCAGGCCCCATTTTGCCCGGACGACCGAAGCAGAGACGGGGGGCCATCCCGACATAGAAGAGGAGTCGGCAGACTAGATGGTACAGACGAATGAAGTCGATTTAATGAAGATCGACGCACTGATTGAGGAGGAGTTCGGCAACAACCCGGAGGCCTTGGTCATGGTGCTGCAGGCCATCAACGCTCAGTATCACTACGTGCCCGAAGCAGCCCTGCGCTATGTGGGTGAGAAGCTGGGCGTTCCTTTGAGCAAGGTGTATGCCGTGGCCACCTTCTACAAGGCCTTTCACCTGGAACCGCGGGGGAGGCACATCATCAGCCAATGTGTCGGAACAGCGTGTCATGTCAGGGGTGCCACGCGGATCAAGAGGAAGGTCGAGCAGTCACTGACCATCCGGGAAGGCCAGAATACCCCCGACATGAGATACACCTTTGAAACGGTGCGATGTATCGGATGTTGCAGCCTGGGGCCTGTCATCAAAATTGACGAGGATGTATACAGCAATGTGGAGCAGGATCAGGTGGGGGCGATCTTGGAGAAATACGAGTGACTCTGGGGGCTTCCTTACCGGTCGACACCATGCAATTCTTTTGGGTATCCTAATCAATGAATGCCGTGAAAATAGGGTCCCTCCAGGATTTGGAGGACATAAAACGCAAAACCGCGCCGATCTTATATCAGCCCGGTGGGCTCAAAGTTAACTTTGGAATGGCTTCCTGCGGGATTGCTGCGGGGGCCAAGAAAGCCTTGGAAAGGGCTCAGCAGGAATGGCCCCCCGGCGAGAACGGGCTTCGCCTGGCGCAAACCGGCTGCATAGGGTTGTGTCAGGAAGAACCGCTCGTCGAGGTCCTGGCGCCGGGCGCCCCTCGAATCGTTTATAAACATATTACAGACGACAGAATCATCGACTTGATCAATGCCCGGCTTAAGGGCGATCTCCTGGGAAAATGGGCCCTTGGACAGTTTCGGGATCCCCGTTCCATTCTGGAGCAGGATGGGCCGGGTGCTGTTTCCGAAAGCGTCCTTGCCAAGAACCTGCCGATTATAGAAGACCTCCCGTTCTATCGAAAACAGCTGAAGGTGGCCTTAAGAAATTGCGGTTTCCTGGATCCCGACAACATTGAAGAATACATTGCGAGAGGCGGATTTTTCGGCCTCCACAAGTGCCTCAACGAAGTCGAGCCGATAGAAGTGATCGAGAGGATCAAGGCATCCGGGCTCCGCGGTCGCGGCGGCGGCGGATTTCCCACGGGAATCAAGTGGGAAACCTGCCGGAAGGCTCACGGCACGGAGAGGTATGTGATCTGCAACGCGGACGAGGGCGACCCGGGGGCCTACATGGACAGGAGCATCCTCGAAGGGGATCCCTTCAGCGTGATTGAGGGGATGGTTATCGGGGCTTACGCTATCGGGTCTTCTGAGGGCTACATCTACGTGAGAATGGAATATCCCCTGGCCGTGAAACGGCTGATCCGGGCGATCAGGACGGCCGAGGCGCACGGATTGTTGGGTGCCGACATCATGGGCTCGGGGTTCGGATTTTCCATCAAGATCAGCACGGGAGCCGGCGCTTTTGTGTGCGGAGAATCGACCGCTCTCATGCAGTCGCTTCAAGGAGAAGTCGGACGCCCGCGATCCAAATACGTCCATACGGTGGAAAAGGGATTCAGGGACAGTCCCTCGAACTTGAACAATGTGGAAACATGGGCGAACGTGCCCGCCATCATATCCAAGGGCGCCGACTGGTATGCAAGCCTGGGCACGGAGCACAGCAAAGGGACAAAGGTATTCTCGTTGGTTGGCAAGGTCCGCAATAGCGGTCTCGTTGAAGTCCCGATGGGGACGCCCCTTCGCGAGATCATTTTCGATATCGGGGGTGGAACACTCGACGGCCGGCAATTCAAAGCGGTACAAACGGGCGGGCCGTCAGGGGGGTGCATCCCGGAAGAACTGATCGAAACGCCTGTCGATTACGAACAATTGAAGAAGCTGGGCTCCATCATGGGGTCCGGCGGCATGATCGTCATGGACCAGGAGACCTGCATGGTCAACCTGGCGCGATATTTCATGGAGTTCCTTGTGGAGGAATCGTGCGGACAGTGTGTCCCCTGCCGGGAGGGGCTGAAACGACTCCTTCAGATATTGACTGCCATTTGTGAAGGCAGAGGTCGAGAAGAAGACCTGGGTCTGCTTGAAGAACTTTGCGTGGTTTTACGGGATTTTGCCTTGTGCGGATTGGGAAAAACAGCGCCCAACCCGGTCATGTCCACCCTTCGATATTTTCGAGAGGAATATGAAGCCCATATCCGGGATCACCAGTGCCCGGCCCTCGTGTGCCCGGGCCTGGTCCCGGCGCCCTGTCAGATGGCTTGCCCTGCAGGCATCGATATTCCGAGTTATGTTGCCTTGATCGGCCACGGCCGATTCAGGGAGGCCGTCGAACTCATCCGCCGGGACAATCCTTTTCCATGGGTTTGCGGCCTTGTGTGTGTCCATCCGTGTGAGAAGGTTTGTCGCCGGGGCGAGGTGGACAAACCCATTTCCATCAAGAACCTCAAGGGCTTTGCCGCAGAAGAAGCGGTCAAGGCCGGGGGATACGAGAAGAAGATGCTCGCTCCCGCGAGAAAAGAAAAGGTGGCCGTGATCGGTTCCGGACCCGCCGGACTCACGGCCGCTTACTATCTGGCGCGGGAAGGTTATCCGGTGACCGTGTTCGAAGCGGCGTCCGTCGCAGGAGGCATGTTACGTCTGGGCATTCCCGAATACCGCCTGCCGAAGGAGGTCGTGGAAACGGAAATCGAGTCGATCAAAGCCCTGGGTGTGGAGATCAGAACGAATGCGCCCATCGGGCAGGAGACCACCCTCGACGACCTGAGGAAGGAAGGCTTCTCAGCTTTTTTTCTCGGCCTTGGCGCCCACAAGGGGTTTCGGCTCAATATCGAAGGGGAATCCAAGTTCGATGGCGTCATGGACTGCATTGGTTTCCTCAAAAAGGTGAATTTATCTGAGAAGGTCGAGCTCGGACAACGGGTGGTTGTGGTGGGCGGCGGTCATTCTTCCGTGGACACGGCCCGGACTTGTGTCCGCCTGGGGGTTCAGGATGTCACCATCGTTTATCGGCGATCGAAAAACGAAATGCCGGCCGGTGAAGATGAGATTCAAGAGGCTGAAGAAGAGGGGGTGAAGATTCAGTTTCTGACCATGCCTAAGGCCGTGAAAGGCAGCGAGGGCAAAGTCACCCACCTGGAATGTATCCGCGCCGAGCTGGGAAAAGAAGATGAGAGCGGCCGGCGTCGGCCCGTTCCGATAAAGGGCACAGAGTTTGAGCTGGAGGCCGATACGATTATTCTTGCTATTGGACAAAGTGTCGACCTGGCGCCGATCACAGAGGCCCGGGACATCGGCATTACGACCCGCAGAACCTTTCAGATCGATACGAATACCATGCAGACGCGGCTACCCGATGTTTTTGCGGGCGGGGACTGCGTCACGGGCCCGGCCAGTGTGATCGAGGCAATTGCGGCAGGGAAAAAAGCGGCACGGGCCATACATCGATACTTGCAGGGAGAAACCCTGGAGAAGAAGATGTACCATCCAGTCAAGCATATGAAGATCGAGGAACTGGAGGTCACGGACGAGGAAACAGAAGCCTTGCAGCGGCCCGAGATGCCCATGTTACCCGTTGCAAAACGAAAGACAACTTTTGCAAAAGCCGAACTCGGATTCAGTGAAAAGACAGCCCGGAACGAGGCCAAGCGCTGCCTTCGTTGCGATCTTCATGGATGATCTTATCCTTGCTTCCCGTCATTTCCAGCCATAAATGACCGTTGGTCATAGTCTCGCACCATTCTTTCCGCGACGATCCAATCATTAAAACGCCTATAGCACCCACCCCAATTTTCCTTGACGGTTCTTGAGTCAACGTCTATCTGTGTTGTAATTATAAACACGATGATCTCAAAGACGGGACAGGGCGTATCGTGACCGCGTCAAAGGCCAAAAGAAAAAGGAAGCTCAATATCGGCATTGTGGGCGGGGATATGCGTTGCAAAACCATCCTCGAGATGGTGCAGCGCCAGAGGCCCCCAAAAGTGAGCGCTTCGGTGGTCATCGTGGCCGATCCGAATCCCGACGCCCCGGGATATCAATATGCCCGTGAACTGGGCATTGACTGCACGACTCGTCTGGAGGATGTGTGCGCACGAAAAGACCTTGACTTTATTCTGGACCTGGCCGGTGCGAGAGAGGCTTTGATCCGGCTGCTGGTGGAGAAAGGTTCCAGGGTCCCGCTTCTTGATGCCATCGCGTCAAACCTCCTTTATGACATGTTTAGCGTCCAGAAAGAACTGATCGAAACCAGGAGGGCCTTGCGACAAACGAAGACCTTTCTGGAACGGGTGATCAACAGCATTCAGGAAGAGATCCTGGTGATCGACACGGGTTTCAAAATTGTCGAGGCCAACGAAGCGGCCCTGAAAGCTGTCGGACTGCCCAAGGAAGAGGTCGTGGGCAAATACTGCTATCAGATATCCCATCAATCTCAAACCCCGTGTAATTCCCAGGACCACCCGTGTCCCATGGAGAAGGTCCTCAGAACCGGCAGCCATTCCCAGGTGACCCACAAACACTGCAAGTCGGACGGCGCGGTTCGGTACTATGAGCTCATCCACTACCCTCTCAAGGACGAGCAGGGCAATGTGGTCCAGGTCATTGAGATAGGGCGTGACATCTCAGCTGAGCTTCAAAAAAGGGTGGCCAGGCGGGCCAAGGAGCTGGAAGAGGATTACGCTCAGCTCGTCCAGGAGGACCGGATGATCTCGCTGGGCAAACTCATCTCGAGCGTGGTTCACGAAATCAACAATCCCCTGTCCGGGATCATTAACCTGAGCAAACTCGTCCTTCGAAACCTGGAGGAGGGCACCACGGATGAAAAATCGTTAGAGACCATGAAGGAGCACCTCGGGCTGGTGGTTTCAGAGACGATGCGTACCAGTAAGATTGTTTCCAATCTCCTTTCATTTTCCCGGCAAGCCAGGGTGGAAGTCCAGGACATCGATCTGAACGAAGTGATTCGACGGGTCTTCGGGATCGTCGGCCATAAGGCCAAGCTTCAGAATGTGACGGTTCATTTTGAGCTGGACAAAGGCGTTGCAGCGGTCAAGGGAAACACCGCCCAGCTTGAGCAGTCGATCATGAATATTGTCTTCAACGCCATTGAAGCCATGCCTGACGGCGGCGACCTGACCGTCACCACAGGCTCTGATGTTGAGAGACATGAGGTGATCATTGAGATAAAAGACACAGGGACCGGGATTTCTCCGAGGCATCTCCCCTATATTTTCGAGCCTTTTTTTTCAACCAAGGGAGAGGCCAAGGGGGTCGGGTTGGGGCTTTCCGTCGTCTACGGCATCATCCGGGATCACCAGGGGGACATCACGGCCGCCAGTGAGGAGGGAAAAGGGGCATGTTTTACGATTCGCCTCCCCGCCGTGTAGTCCGGGGCGATCACCTGAGACCCAATCGGTCCGTTATTGTGACAATCACTCTAGGGTCATCTAGGCGAGGACAACATGGCTACTCGATTGAACATCATGGTGGTGGACGACGAGCTGATCGTCCGGGAATCGCTGAAGGGCTGGCTTGACAAGTTTGGCTACGCTGTGGACACGGCCCAGGATGCCCGCGAGGCCCTGGAAAAGCTCGACCGGGAGGCCTTCGACCTCCTTTTTGTGGATATCAAGATGCCGGGCATGGACGGCATCGAGCTCCTGAAGCGGGTGAAGGCGGACCAGCCTGAGATTGTGGTAGTCATGATCACGGCCCATGGCTCCATAGAGTCGTCTATCGAAGCCATGAAAGCCGGTGCCAGCGATTATCTGATGAAGCCTTTTGATCCTGAACAACTCGAACTCCTTGTCGAGAAGCTTGTTCAGACCAAACGACTTATGGATGAAAACCGATGGCTCAGGGAGTCTTTCGAGGGGTCCTCGCGATTTCAGGATCTTGTTGGCCAGTCGGAAAGCATGAAAAAGGTTTTTCGACTGATTGAAGATGTGGCCTCCAGTGACACCCCTGTTCTCATTGCCGGGGAGACGGGCACGGGCAAGGAACTCGTTGCCAAAGCCATTCACGCGCTGAGTCCCCGGCGCTATGCCCCTTTTGTGGCCGTCAACTGCGGAGCGCTTACGGAAACCCTGCTGGAAAGCACCCTGTTTGGTCACGAAAAAGGGGCCTTCACAGGGGCCCAACAGCTGCAGAAAGGTCGCCTTGAGATGGCTCACAGCGGCACGCTGTTCCTGGATGAAGTGGGAGAAATCAGCCTGAAAATGCAGGTCGATCTTTTGAGGGTCCTTGAGGAGAAGAAGTTTTACAGAGTGGGCAATCCAAAGCCGACGAGCACGGACTTCCGGCTTGTTTCGGCGACCCATCGCGATCTGGGAGAGGCCGTTGAGAAAGGGACCTTCAGGCGAGACTTCTACTATCGGATTAATGTCATCAAGCTCGATGTGCCACCGCTCAGAAAAAGACCGGAGGATATCGAGCTTCTCGCGCACTACTTCCTGAGCCGGTACAATCAGGAACTCAATAAACACATCACCGGCATCAGCTCGGAAGCCCTGGAAGTTCTCAAAAGCTATGAGTGGCCGGGCAATGTGAGGGAACTTGAAAATGTGATCGAGCGTGCCGTGGTCATTGGAAAGAAGCGCAAAATCGGGCCCTCAGACCTCCCATTTCAGGATGGACGCCTCATGCGAAAACCAGTCGTGGCGGGCTCGCTGACGGAGGTGGAGAAAGCCCATATATCGGAGATGCTCGAGGTGTGCGAATGGAACATTTCTCAGACTGCGACCCTGCTGGGTATCAACCGCACCACACTTTACAAGAAAATCAAGAAATACGGGCTAAAAGAGCAATCTTCCGGATAAGAGGGATACGCGGGATGAAATGACTTCAAAGAAAAAAATTATCGCTGTGCAGCCCCTTGGCAGCGCGAGAGAGGCTGTGCTCAAGGTCGTTTCTGCAAGTCTTCAGGAAGTCTATCAAATCCAAACCGAGGTCTTTCCGAACCAGCCCGTACCGGACGAAGCATACAACCCTCATCGTGGACAGCACAATTGCTATCCGATTCTGAAGTTCCTGCGCCGGCTGAAGCCGGAGCACGCAATCAAGACGATGGGCGTGACCGATGTCGATCTCTTCATCCCGATTCTGACATACGTTTTCGGGGAGGCTGAGCTAGGGGGCCAAGCAACGGTTATCTCCACATGGAGGCTGACACGAGGCGCCGGCGAGGATCCTGTCCCGGAAGAAAAGGTCCTCGACAGGGCCGGAAAAATAGCGGTCCATGAGTTGGCCCATACCTTTCGTCTCCAGCACTGCAGGGAAGACGGGTGTATTATGGGAAGCTTCCCGGCTCTGGGCACTATTGATGAAAAGCCGATCGAGTTTTGCCGGTACTGCGAGACCTTTCTAAAAGACGAGTATGAAAGACTGGGCCTTGTCTAGTGTTGATGGAGTCGTAAAAAGTCCAGCCTTCGTCACTCCGGTGAAAACCGGAGTCCAGAACATATTGAAAATACTGGATACCGGCTTCCGCCGGTATGACAGAAAAGACCATGTTCTGACTTTTTATGAGTCCATCAGTGTTCATCGTGTTATGAAAATTCTTGCAAGAATACAAAAAGAGAAAAGGGTGTTGGGTCCCGGCGAAAGCCAACTCGGCAACCTTGTCGGGACTGCCAAGGGCTCGCATGGGGTGACAATCGACGGTCATGTGCTTGACCGGTTCTGACGCAGAGGGTGTTTTCATGGCTGAAAAACCGACCGACAAAGCATTGGAGGAAGGGGGCTAAGCATTGGAGAGAGAAGCCGTTGAACCGACACGGAGCGGGGAACCTGTGCATCCCCCCGAAGGCGATTGGCACGTCCTTTTGAATAACCTTAATGACGGCATCTTCGTGATGGATGACCGGGGACGCTTTGTGTTTGTCAATCAGGTGATTGAGAAAAGGTCGGGGAGACCGTCGCAGTGGTTCAAGGGGATGCATTTTCTGGATGTTGTCAGTCCCGAAGATCGTGAACGGGCCGGGATGAATTTTGAAAGAGCCTTGAGCGGGGAGGAAGTTCCACCCTTTGAAGTGCAATATGTCACATCCGACGGGAGACGCTTGACCGTCGAAGTGAACACCAAATCCATTTACAAAGGAGGCAGAGTCATCGGCATCTGGGGGGTCTCTCATGACGTGACGGAGCGCAGGCGGATCTATGAGTCCTTGCTGCAGAGTCAGTGCAACTACAGAACATTGCTGGAACATCTTCCCCAGAAGATATTTTTCAAAAACGTGGAGTCCATCTACGTTATCTGCAATGAAAACTACGCCCGAGACTTGCAGATCGAGCCCGAAGCCATCGCTGGAAAGACGGATTTCGAGTTCTTTCCCAAAGAGTTGGCTGAAAAATACAGAGCCGACGATGCGAGAATCATAACGTCGTGCGAGACAGAAGTCATTGAGGAAAAGTACATCCGACATGGTCAGGAAGCCATTATCCAGACCGTCAAGACTCCGGTCAGGGACAAGGACGGGACGGTGACCGGTGTGCTCGGGATCTTCTGGGACATCACCGAGAAGAAACGGGCAGAGCAGGCGTTGCGGGACAGTGAGGCGGAACTCA